>Ga0335081_10006343_pt1 | contig 18822 bp, 12 predicted proteins | sample Lox_Sample_35_FD_206713 | JGI IMG/M metagenome (GOLD analysis project Ga0335081, IMG submission 206713) | Soil microbial communities from Loxahatchee National Wildlife Refuge, Florida, United States - Lox_Sample_3.5 | ecosystem: Environmental > Terrestrial > Soil > Wetlands | place: USA...
TTCGCCGTTATAGACGAACCAATTTCCCGTCTCCGGGTCCTTCATCGGCTGGTGCCCCAGCGGAGAAAGATCCAGAATGGCCAGGCGCCGGCTGCCCAGGCCGATTGCTACTGGCTCAGGGGCTGCGTCGTGAAGGATGATGGTCCCGGAGTCATCCGGCCCGCGATGGGCCAGCGAATTGACGGTCCTTTGCAGAAGCTCAGGAGCGACAATCCCATTCCGCACAGCGATGCCGGCAATACCGCACATGTTTCGTACCCTTGGAAGCGAAGATATTATCCTACGTCTTCGGAGGCGCTCGCTTGTCCCAGGCAGACGGGACCGCGAGCATTTACCAGGCCTACCTCCTGCAGGCGCCGATATAATCTGAAATTCCACGCCACCGCCACAATGGGCAGCCTTCCTGGACAAGCACCCACGAACCTTCTTCGCCGCATCGCCGAGCGATTGAGTCGGTCCATCGTGTTCAAACGACGCATGCCCGCCCAGTTCGGTGGCGGCCAGATTGTTGTTTCGCCGGAGGCGGGCCTCAAGTTCTATCGCGCCAACCTCATTAATGCCGATCCCTTGCTGTTCCGCATGGCGACGGAACTTGTCAGGCCCGGGGATGTAGTTTGGGACATTGGAGCCAACGTTGGGCTATTCAGTTTCGCGGCCGCTGCTCTAGCCGGTCCGCAGGGTCGCATCCTAGCGGTTGAGCCGGACACATGGCTGGTGTCCTTGCTGCGGCGGTCCGCCGATTTGGTCGCTTCCAACCGGGCGCAGGTGGTGGCCCTTCCCGCCGCCGTGTCGGATTGCATGGGCCTGGGCGAGTTGCATATCGCTTCACGCGCCCGTTCCGCAAACTTCATGCAGAGCGCCACAAGTCAGGCCGGAGGAATTCGCAGTTCCGAATGTGTCGTGATGGTGACGCTCGATTGGCTTCTGCAGCACGGTCCGGCGCCGCAGGTCCTGAAGATTGATGTCGAAGGCTTGGAGCACCGCGTTCTCGCCGGTGGCTGCAAGTTTCTTGCCGAAGCCCGTCCGCGCATCTGGTGCGAAGTTTCCCCGGAAAATGGCGAGCAGGTCACTTCAGTTCTGCGCCGAGCCGGATACGATCTTTTCAACGCAAAACTTCCGCCGGCCGAGCGTACGCCTTTGCCGAAAGCCGTGTGGGACACTCTTGCCTTGCCCCACCAAGGAACTTCGCCGTCTCTTCCCTGAGCGCTTCATCTTATGTTCACTTTATCCATCGCGCGTCGCCTGGCCCACCATTTCAACGCCAGGTGCGTTGGCCAATAAACCAGAAGCGGAACCGCGACCAGATACAGTGCCAGATACAACGGTCCCGCCATCACATGCTGCTCATGAAAAAACAGTCCGCGCGCCCAGTTGACGTTGGCCTGCGGACGCCAGAAATAATTTACCGGCACCACCACCCACGTCAGCAACGTCTGATATTTCCATCCCTTTGGGTCGTAGCCCAGTTTCCAGACCGCCCACAACAGCAGCGGTGGCGCGACCAGGTGAAACAGGCTCAGCAGCCGCACCGCAAGCGGCACATGCGGATCGAACATATATTCCGTCCCCCCAATCACGTGCCTGCCACTCACCACGGCGCCCACAAGGTCCAAAGTGTAGAGCGTTTGAAATAGCAGTAGCCCGGCCGCCTCGGCCGAAAAGATCAGCGAGCTTTCCAGCCACAGCGCGGCCAGAATGAGAAAATTTCCCAAATCGCAAAAATAAAGAAAGTTCTGCGCCCCGTATTGGCGCCAGTAAACAGGCGCCCACGCCAGCACCCAGACCGTCCACAGAACTTTGAGCCAGCGCGGTAGCCGCACGGCCGCCATTCTACCCCCACATAACCTCAGTAACTTGCTGCCCCTGATGAGCTTACCTACGATTACCCACATGGGTTACCAGGCGCTACTCTTCTGCGCGGACCAGAAAACCATTTCCCTGGTTTCACAGATTCTCTGCGATCTGGATTTTTCGGTTGAACCCTGCTCCGAGCCTTTTGAAACGGTTAAGAAACTGGCTTCCCGCCATTACGACGCCTTGGTTGTGGACTGCACCAGCGAGCAGGATTCAGCGCTGCTCTTCAAGACCGCGCGCAACTCCGAACTAAACCGCGAATCGCTCGTCGTCGCCATCGTCGAGGGACAGGCCGGCATTACCCGCGCCTTCCGCATTGGCGCCAACCTGGTGCTGACCAAACCCATCAACGCCGAGCAAACCAAGGGGACACTGCGCGTAGCGCGGGGCCTGCTGCGCAAAGGCGACAAAGGCAAATCCGCGCCTCCGGAATCGGTCTCTGCGCCGGCATCGCCATATAAAGACCGCGCAGTGAGGGCAGAAGCCTCGGCTGGTTCAACCGCGTCCACGGCGCCATCCGAGGGCGCTGCTAAAGAATCGGGAACACTCGGCGTGGCCCAGCCAACCGCTCAATTGCAGGTGGAAGAGAAAATCTCCGGACCGAAGCCGGATGCCGCTGAAGCAGGCTTGATGGAGTCTTTACCCGAGCCGGCGCCAGCTAAGCCGATGACCGGCATTTCGCAGCCCTCGTGGCAGTCTTCGGTGCCTCTGCTTCCCGAAAAAACGCTCGCTGCCGCTGCATCCGCGCCGGCTGCGAGCGCGGAGACTTCTGCTTCCGCCGCTACGAAGAAGGATTCGCCTGCGCAGGGCGAAGTGTTGCCAACTCCGGCTGAGACGACGCGTACGGCCCGTTTTCGCAGTGTGAGCTCGGAAATCGCAGATGCTGACGCCGCCAGCGGCGCCGCCCCGGCTCGCGCCAAAGAACTTCCGCGGCCGATTGTCGAGCTTTTCGAGAGCAAGACGGAGCACCCGGCGGCCGCGCCCCAGCCCGCCGCAGGCAAGTCCAAGCCTAGCGCCAAGAAAACCTCAAAAGAAACCGATGCCGTTGCCGGAGAGCCGGAAGATTTCTCCTGGCAGGACTCAGTCCGCAACCAGGAAGCCTACGAAGAACAACACAGCAAGAAGAATTTCGTCATCGCCGCCGCTCTGGTGCTCGGTCTGGCGGCCGGGGGATATTTCGCCTGGCCTCGGCTGCAACCGTACGTCATGAGCCTGCCGTTCGTGCAATCGCTCGTGCAGAGATACATCGCCGAGCCGGCGCCGCCCGCGGTTCCGTCTCGTCCCTCGGCCCCCGCGGCACCGTCCTTGCGGCAAGGTGTTCCGGAGGGTAGCCAGCAGGGTTCAGCGCCTTCGGCTGCGGCGACCCCGGCACAGCCTTCTGCTACGCCGGCTTCCGAAAACGGCGCCATTTCTTCCTCCGCCTCGCCCCAAAGCGCGCCCGGAGGCGTTGCGGCGCCAGCTCATCAATCCAAATCTGCGACCGCCGGCACAGCGGTGGCAAGCGGACCTGCTTCCGCTCCCGTTCACCTCTCTTCCAGTGCCGCCGATAGTCTGCTGGTCACCAGAGTGGATCCCGTCTATCCGCCGCTGGCTCAGAAAATGCACGTGGTCGGCCTGGTCGTGCTGGACGCCACCATCGGAAAAGACGGCAGCATCACCAGCGTGAAGCTGTTGCGCGGCGAGCCGATTCTGGCCCGCGCCGCGCTCGACGCCGTTCGCCAATGGAAGTACCATCCTTACAGCGTCAATGGCCAGGCCGTCGAAGTGCGGACTGAAATCAACGTCAACTTCAAGCTTCGCTAGCTGAAGACGATTCTCTGTCGGCCTCCCGCGCCCAATCCGGCTGAATCCGTCACGATATAATCAAGAGATGTCCACTCACTGAAATTCCTTTCTGTGAGCCCGGCATTTTGTTCCATGGATTTCAAACTCACCAGCGAATACAAGCCCTGCGGAGACCAGGGCCAGGCCATTGACTTGCTCACGCGTGGTGTCTTCGATCGCGAACAGCACCAGGTCCTGCTCGGCGTCACCGGCTCGGGCAAGACCTACACCATGGCCAAAGTGCTCGAGCAGGCCAACCGGCCCACGCTGGTCATGGCGCACAACAAAACGCTCGCCGCCCAGCTCTACCACGAATTCAAAAATTTCTTCCCCCACAACGCCGTCGAATACTTCGTCTCTTATTACGACTACTATCAGCCCGAGGCCTACGTTCCTGCTGCCGACCTCTACATCGAAAAAGAAGCCACCATCAACGACGAGCTGGATAAGCTCCGCCTTTCGGCCACGCGTTCACTTTTCGAGCGCCGCGACGCGCTCATCGTCGCCTCCGTCAGCTGCATCTACGGTCTCGGTTCTCCCGAAGCCTACTACGGCATGCTGCTCTTCCTGGAAAAAGGCCAGAAGATCAAGCGCGAAGACATCACCCGCAAGCTGGTCGAAATCCTCTACGATCGCACCGACGGCGAATTCCGCCGCGGTACCTTCCGCGTGCGCGGCGACGTCATCGAAATTTTCCCCACCTACGATGACATGGCTTACCGCATCGAGCTCTTCGGCGACGAGGTGGACTCGCTTGCCCAGATTGATCCGCTCTTCGGCACCGTGAAGCAGAAGTATGTCCGCTTGCCCATCTATCCCAAGACGCACTACGTGATGAAGGAAGAAACCCGCACCAACGCGGTGCGGACGATCAAAGAAGAACTGGCATGGTGGGAAGCGGAACTGGAGAAACAGGGCCGCGTAGTGGAGGCTCAGCGCGTTCACCAGCGCACGGTGTATGACCTGGAGATGATCAAATCCGTCGGCTACTGCCACGGCATCGAAAACTACTCGCGCCACTTTACCGGCCGCCTGCCCGGCGAGCCACCGCCCACCCTGCTCGATTATTTCCCCCGCGATTACCTGCTGTTCATTGACGAATCGCACCAGACCGTGCCCCAGCTTCACGGCATGTATCATGGCGACCGCTCGCGCAAGGAAACCCTCGTCGAGTACGGCTTTCGCCTGCCCTCTGCACTCGACAATCGCCCCTTGACCTTTGAAGAGTTCGAGCACCGCACCAATCAGTTGATTTATGTCTCTGCGACCCCGGGCCCGTATGAGCTAACGAAGTCCGCCGGCGTGGTGGTCGAGCAGATCATCCGTCCCACCGGCCTGGTTGATCCTCCCGTTGAAGTGCGTCCGGTCAAGGGACAGATTGACGATCTGCTGCATGAGATTCGCGAGCGCGTTGCCCACGGCGAACGTGTCTTGGTCACCACGCTGACCAAGCGCATGGCCGAAGACCTGGCGGAGTATTACAGCGAGGTCGGGGTCAAGTGCCGCTACATGCACTCGGAAATCGAGACCCTCGAGCGGGTCAAGATTCTGCGCGATCTGCGCAAGGGCGAGTTCGATGTGCTCATCGGCATCAACCTTCTGCGCGAAGGCCTTGACCTGCCGGAAGTTTCGCTGGTCGCCATTCTCGATGCCGACAAAGAAGGTTTCCTGCGCTCCAGCGGTTCGCTCATTCAAACCATCGGGCGCTGCGCCCGCAATCTCAACGGCCGCGCGATTCTTTACGCCGACCGGCGCACCGACTCCATGCAGAAGGCGATTGACGAAACCGACCGCCGCCGCGCCATTCAAGAGGCCTACAATCAGGCCAACGGCATTACGCCCGAGTCCATCGTGCGCCCGCTGGAAATGTCACTGGCCGGCATCATTGACGCCGACTACACCGATCTTGCCGCCGAAAGCGAAGGCATCCCCGAATTCAAGTCGCAGGAAGAACTCGACGCATACATCGCCAAGCTGGAAAGTGACATGCGCGAAGCGGCCAAGCGCTTCGAGTTCGAGAAGGCGGCGAAGCTACGCGACACGATCAAGGAGTTGAGGACGAAGGAGTTTCTGTTCGCGTAGGGCTAGAATGCAACTATGAGCGAGGAAATTGCCGAACTGCTAAAAAGAGCTCTGGCACTACCGGCCGCGGCGCGCGCGGCGCGAAATAGAACTTCGGCCAGTTCACTCATCGTTTCTCTCGCTCGCTAGGACTGACAGTCGCCAGTGGCCGAAGCAATCTCACATCGGGGTGAAGTTCTGCTGGCAATTGTTGCCATAGGTGAACGAATGCAGCGTAAATCCGCTGGCCTGGGGCTCAAGTGTCAGCAGGTGCGAACCGAACGCCGAATTTTTCAGCAGGTAATACATCCGCGCGGCGCTCACATCAATGTAGGAACCTTGCGCGTCGAACTGCAAATCTTCGCCGGCCTCGTCTTTTGCCAGGGACTTGCCATCCTGCAGCACGTACAGGCGGACCGGCTTCTTGGGATTCTCCACGCTCATCACCGCATAAACCGAGCGCGCGTGGTAACGAAGATCTGCCTTGTCCTTCTTGCCAGCGCTCGTGACTCCATCCTGCTGGGTAAGCCAACTGCCATCGAGCATGACCCCGCCATCCTTTGGCTCGCCGCTTGAGCGGAAAAAGTTGATCGCCCCATCGTGATATCCACCAAGATTCTGCAGCGCGCCGCGCCCATACCAGTCGCCGACGTAGGTTTCGTCAGTGCAGACGCCGCACTGCGGGCTAAAAGTGTTCTCATCCGGCTCGAGAACAATCTTGCTTACTTCAGGATGGTTCATCGCCAGCAGCTCGCGAATCTTGGCCTCCATGGGAGCATTGTTGCCTTCCCCTTCGACATGCATCACGATGTTGCCGTCGGCATCAATCAAATAGCGGTTCGGCCAGACATCAGAGTGATAGGCCTTCCAGATCGAGCCGTGGATATCCGCCACCACCGGCCACGGCAATTGAAAGCGTTTGGCCGCCTGCCGAACGTTCTCCACCTTGAATCCGATCGCAAACTCCCCATAGTGCACGCCGATGACCTGGAACCCATATGGCCGATACTTCGCATACCATCGCTTAACCACCGAAAAATCGCGAATGCAGTTGATGCAGGTGTATTCCCAGAAATCGATCAACAGCACTTGCCCGCGATAGCCCTTGATATTGTGGGGGACCTTGGCGCTGCCTTCGCCGCTGTCAATCCATACCGCGTCGGGAGAAAAGTTTGGCGCTTTCTGCATCTGCGCCGAGGCCGCGGTCGCAAAAAGTACGAGCATCAAGAAAGTGATTGTTGCCATGACGAACCTAGTTGAGCATTCCATTTCAGTGATGCGCAAGCGCAGGCGTCCGTGCGCGGCTTCGAATCAAAGACTTTAGTCAACAAGGACAGCGGTCAGCCGGCCTTCTGCGCGCTTCCGTCGGTTCAGCCTGGCGTCTCGCCACGCGAATCCGCCGGCGCCAGAAGCCTTTTGCGTGCGCACGCGCGCAGCCCGCCACCCGAGCTCCTCACCAGATCTCGAACTCCCAAAGTAATACCGGGATTCCCTGATTTGTTACCACCCCTATCCTGTTCATTCCGTGATTTTCGGGAAAATTCCTGTTCTGAAACCGTAATGTCCGCAACTCTCTGCCAACTTTCTCCCACGCTCTGAGTATTTTGTACAGGAATAACCATCCGTTCGAGACGATCTGGCTGGGCACGCGAGGGGGACGTGTCTATGTCAGCGTTGCCAGTCTGTGCGGGGTCCCTCCCTCTGACAGATATCCGCTCGCAGTCAACTGACCCAAGTTGATGCGCGGACCGTTGTATTCAAGCTCGTTGTATCAATATGAAGCAGTCGCCAAAAAATCCCTTCGCGGTTGGCTCGGCGCTGAGCATCGGCATCCGCAAGGTCGAATTGCGCGAGTGGGTGCTGTGGGCCACGGCGATCCTGGTCACCCTGCTCCTTACGCTGGGAATTCTCTCCTTTGCCCTCCCCTCGCTTCCCCTGAACATCGTGCGCGTGGACCACACCGAGCTCAACACCGCCATGCGCGGCCTGGTCGGACTGGTGCTGCTCTTCGATCTCTACACTATCTATCAGCAGCTGCAGATTGCGCGCATCCGCCGCCAATTGGTGCAGAGCGAGGAACTGTTTCGCCTGATCAGCGAAAACGCTGCCGACATGATTGTCCTGGTGGATGCCGAGGGCCACTACCTCTACCACAGCCCTTCCTACGAGAAGGTCCTCGGTTACACCACCCAGGAGCTGCAAAGCGCTCCCCCGCTTTCCCACGTGCATCCCGAGGACCACGCCAAAATCAGGGAGGCCTCCCAGCAGGCTTTCCGCGGCGAAGGCGGCCGCCGCATCGAATACCGCGCCCGCCACAAAGACGGGACCTGGCGGCTGCTCGAATCCACCGCCAACACCGTTCCCAATGCGGAAGGCCGCGTCGAAAAACTCGTCGTTGTCACGCGCAACATCACCGAGCGCAAACGGCTGGAAGAACAATTCCGCCAGGCGCAAAAGATGGAAGCTGTCGGCCGCCTTTCCGGCGGCATCGCCCACGACTTCAACAATCTGCTGGGCGTCATCATCGGTTACGGCGAAATCCTGCGGGAAAAACTTCTGGAGAGTGACCCGCTCCGCACCAGCGCGGACGAAATCCTGCGCGCCGGGCACCGCGCCGCCGACCTCACCCGCCAGCTCCTGGCCTTCAGCCGGCAGCAGGTGCTCGAGCCGCGCGTGCTCGATCTCAACTCCGTCGTTTCCGATCTGGAGCGCATGCTGCGCCGTCTGATCGGCGAAGACATTGAACTGACCGGCGCCCTCGATCCCTCGCTGGGCACGGTAAGAGCCGATCAGGGGCAAATCGAGCAGGCCATCGTGAACCTCGTCGTCAACGCGCGCGACGCCATGCCCAATGGCGGCAAACTCATCGTCGAAACCGCCAACATCGAAATGGACGACGTCTTCGTGCGCAGATACCCCTACCCGGTGCAGCCGGGACGTTACGTCCGTATCACCGTGTCCGACACCGGCACCGGCATGGACAGCGCCACCCAGGCCCGCATCTTCGAGCCCTTCTTCACCACCAAGCCGAAGGGTCACGGCACCGGCCTCGGCCTTTCCATGGTTTACGGCGTGGTCAAGCAAAGCGGCGGATACATTGACGTTTATAGCGAACCGGGCATCGGCACCACGTTCAAGATTTACTTGCCGCGCGTGGATGAGGTGGTCACCAGCGAGCCCTCCCAGCCCGCGCAGCACGTCCCCCGGCTGGAGGGCCACGAGACCATTTTGCTGGTGGAAGACGAGGCCGGATTGCGCACCCTGGCCCGCAATCTGCTTCAGCTCGGCGGCTACACCGTTCTGGAAGCGGCCGACGGCTACGCCGCTATGGAAATCGCCCGCAACTATCAGGGCGTAATTCATCTGCTGCTGACCGATGTCGTCATGCCCGGAATCGGCGGGCGCGCTCTGGCCCAGCAGTTGCTTGCCGGCCGCCCTCAGCTTCAGGTGGTGTACATGTCGGGTTACACGGGCCAGACCGTCGGCGCGCGCGATGTTCTCGAACCAGGAAGCATTTTTCTGCAGAAGCCGTTTACCCGCGCCAGTCTTACCGAGCGCGTTCGCGAGGCCCTGGATAGCGGGAGAGCGGATAGCAAAAGAAGTGTCGCTGCCGCGTCGGGAGATACGTAAGGGGAGAGAGCCAATCACAAACAAGGGCCGTTGATTCGCACGATACCGAGCTTCAGAAGGGGTGGGCTTTATGCAAAAGGTTTTGGTGGTGGATGATGATCAGGCGATGCGCAATCTTCTCCACACCCGCCTGGCTGACGTGTATGAAGTCATTGACACCGGCGACCCGGAACAGGCCATCGCCCTCGCCCTCGAGCACAAACCGGACGCCGTGCTCCTGGATCTCATGATGCCGAAGTTTTCCGGCTTCGATCTCTGCCAGAGTCTTCGTTCCCTGAGTTACACCTCGCGGATTCCGGTTTTCGTGATCACCGGCCGGGCCGGCTCTGAGGCCAGGGAATACTGCCAGCAGCTTGGCGCCTCCGGCTATTTTGAGAAGCCCGTGGATTTCGCCGGCCTGAAACGCCGCCTCGATGAAGAGCTCCGCACCAACCGCGCCGAGCGTCGCGCCCATGTCCGCGTCCGCATGCGTGTCCCGCTCAAACTTCGCGGCACCGACGCGGCCGGCAATCGCTTCGAGGAGGTGACCGCCACTGAAAACGTGAGCGCCGCCGGCTTCCTCTGCAGTTGCTCTTTGCAGTTAGCCAACGGGACCGCCGTTGAGGTCTTCCTCGCCACCGGCGCCGAGCGCTACGTCGGCACCGCGCGTGTGGTGCGCAAGGAAAGCGCTGTCACTTCCTGGCAGCGCTACGGCTTCCACTTGGAGCAGACCAGCGGCGATTGGGTCCTGCAGGATTAAGCTGCCCTGGCGCTCCCGCAACCATGCCCTTTGCCTTCCGGCCTTTGAAGACGCAACGCTGATGCCCAGTCAGTGCCCACCAGCAAGTGGTCCTTTCGCCGGCGCGACGCAAAGAATCTGCCGCCGATCTATAATGTTTTTCTTCGTACTGCATCGAAAGTCCGCTTCCGGTCATCTCAAAGCCTTGGAGGAAAAATCATGGCGCATGAACTGCCCCCCCTGCCGTACGGGTACGACGCACTCGAACCCACCATTGACAAGCAGACCATGACCCTGCATCACGACATGCATCATGGCGCTTACGTGAAGAATCTGAATGCCGCGCTGGAAAAACATCCCAATCTGCAATCCAAGAGCGCTGAAGATCTCATCCGCGATCTGAATTCCGTTCCTGAAGATATTCGCGCCGCCGTGCGAAACAATGGCGGCGGCCACGTCAATCACAGCATGTTCTGGAAGATCATGAAGCCCAAAGGCGGCGGCGACCCCAGCGGCCCAATTGCCGATGCCATCAAGAAGGCGTTCGGCAGCTTCAACGACTTTAAGACCAAATTCAATGACGCCGGGGCCAAGCAATTCGGCAGCGGCTGGGCCTGGCTCGCGGGTAAGCCCAATGGCGATCTGCAGATTTTGAGCACGCCCAATCAGGACAACCCGCTCTCCCAGGGCCTTTACCCGATCATGGGCAATGACGTCTGGGAACACGCCTACTATCTGAAGTACAACAATCGCCGCCCGGAATACCTGGCTGCGTGGTGGAGTGTAGTCAACTGGGAAGAGATCAACAAGCGATACGAAGCGCTGAAGTCCGGCAAGCACGAACCGGCGCTGGCCGCGCGATAGAAGCGACTGCCTGAACGATGAGGCCGGGGCGCAGCCCCGGCCTTTCTAGCAGTCCACCAAGTTGGCAAAGAGGCCGGATCTGGGACATCTGGCGGCCAGCACCTCAAGATCAATTTGCCGGGCGATCTCCGCACCTACGACGGACGTGTAATCAACCTTGCTGTCTGTCAGAAGTGCCCGGAATGTTGCTTTTGGATCAACCAATTCCTCGGGGGCATGATGGGATTTTGTTACACTCCTACCGCTACGTCGCTCAGTGACGGCACTGATCGCTTTTGAATCGGCGAGCAGCCAGGCCTCCATGGCGCGGCGGACCGCATGAAAATGTAACGCGAAGGGATATTGCCGGTTCTCAACTCTTGCGCGCATCTCCGCTTCGAGTTGGGAGGGGTCGTGCATATCCGCATCGACGATGACGATAGCCATGTCCACAAGTGGTTTGCCTTTGGTTCCATACCGCAGTGCCTCTAGATAACCAGGGATTTTTGCATCAGGTTCGGCTTGCCTCGACAATCGAAAGCCCTAACTGAGACGTCATGGGAAGCCAATCTCCGGATGATTGCTTCATACACCGCCGAATCGTATGTACCTTCGACAATGATGCCGTAGCTATTTGCTGGCATCGCTCAAGGCTCCGGAATAGACGAGGTCTCCTAAGCCAACTTCTTCGTCCTCAAGGAGCTTGCGGAGGTGCGATTTGCCGCCTGGACGGCTGCAAAGAGTCGCGCCATCCTTCCTTTCAACAAACACGACCTCGTCCAGCTTCATCTTGTCAACGACGGCGGGGGAATGTGTCGTGACTAAAATCTGCGCGGCTTGGTGTTTCTCTTCCCACTGTTCTTGAGACTGCCGCAATACTTGCAAAAGCGTCTCAATAAGATTGGGATGCAAGTGGTTTTCGATGTCCTCCACGCAGTACAGCGCCCCGGCAAGCTCAGCCGGCCCGAAGATGAGAGACAGGTAGGCGATGAAAACCAATTCTCCGGCCGACATTTGCCCGAGAGTCACAGGACGATGTAAGTGTTTTTCGTTGGTGCCGAGCACGACTGTGGATTGCTGTGTCGGCGACGTAAACAAGCTAGATATCTGCGGCAGTGCGTCTCGCAAAACTGTCTGGATTCGAGCAAATGATTCTGGATGTCGAGTTTGCAAGGTCAAGAGCCACTGGGATAGGTTGTCGCCATGCTCTGACAGGAAAATAGCCGCTGCAGCAGGATTCGGATTACGCATGATCGGAGGAATCAGCTCGTAGAAACGCCATGAGGCAATGATTGAGCGCAGAAAGTTACCATCCCAGTCTGGAATCTCAAATTCCAGCATGGATCTGGTTGGAGTGTTCATAGAAGAGATCAGCCCTCCATCGGCATTGAGGAAGAGCCTCTCGGAGCCCTTCGTCTTGATAAGGTCAGAACGCCCAGAGGTCGTCGAATCCTCGACCGAGAGCGTTTCGTTCACAACCTGAAAATTCCCACGAACGTCGCCTTGGATCAGGATCTCGTATTTCCATTTTCTCCGCACTGACCCATTGAGGTCATCCCCCACCAGTTCGAGTGAGATAGACTGCTCATGCCCTCCCTTCCACAACAACTCCCCGAATCCGCCACGAATGGCTACTGCGTTCGGCAAAGCCCAGGCTCCCGCCGGCGGAAAGGTCATCTGCGACACGAATTTGAACAAGTCGATGACATTGCTCTTGCCAGCCATGTTCGCCCCGACAAGGACGTTGCGCTGACCTAGCTCCAAGGTCACATCTTTCAGAGACTTGAAGTTCTTGACACGAATCTTGGTGAGCATCTTGCACCTCTCGGCTCGGTTGTACGGGAGCCACGTGCACGAAGGCTAAGGTCGTTCCTACCGTGCATTCTACAGGCTTGCCTCGGCTACCGGCATTCTGGTCTCTCTACTTCCCCTTCTCCACCACCCCGCCCTTCATCACAAAATCCACCTTCTCCAGTAGCGAGATGTCTTTCAGCGGATCGCCCGGCACGGCCACAATATCGGCCAGCTTCCCCGGCTCGATCGTCCCAATCTCGTTCTGCATGCCCAGCAGCTCAGCCGCCGTTGCCGTCGCCGACCTGATCGCCTCCGCCGGCGTCATCCCCCACTTCACCATGTACTCAAATTCCTGCGCCGGATTCTCCGTCCACGGAAATCCGCCTGCGTCGGTGCCGAACGCAATCTTCACGCCAGCTTTCATCGCATGCCGGAAAGTATCTTCGTGGATCGCGGTCATTTTCACCCATACAGTCGCGCCTTCCGCCGCGCGGCCCTGCGCCACATAAATCCCGACATAAATCGTCGGCACGTAATAAATCCCGCGCGCCGCCATGGTTTTCAGATCATCGTCGGCAATGTAGTATCCGTGTTCAATCGTATCCACGCCCGCTTCCACTGAATTGTGCACGCCCTGCAGCGCCATGGCATGCGAGGCCACCTTGTGCCGCTCGCGGTGCGCCTCATCCACAATCGCCCGCAGTTCATCCATCGTGAAGGTCGGAATATCGTCGAGCACGCCGTTGTCGCGCACCCGGTAGCCGCGGTCGGCATACACCTTAATCCAGTCCGCGCCGTACATGATCTGCTCGCGCACAGCCTTGCGCGCTTCGTCCGCGCCATCCACCACCTGCACGCCGTGCGGCACCGGAACATTCGGCGCATAGCCCAGCAGCGGGTAGGCTCCGGTAACGTCCATCGCCCGCGTCGCCACCTGCATCCGTGGCCCGGGGATCACTCCCTCGTTTATTGCGCGCTTCAGATCGACATCGGAGTAGCCTGCGCCCTCCGTCTCCAGATCACGAATCGTCGTGAACCCGTAATCCAGAGCTCGCCTTGCATTCACCGTGGCCAGGATTGTCCGGTATTGAGGCGATTCCTTCAGCAACTGCACATCGTAGTCAGCTTCCGTGACATCCCCCTGCAGCAAGACGTGGGTGTGGGTGTCGATCAGTCCGGGCAGGCAGGTTTCGCCCGAGAGATCAATGACCTCTGCACCTGCCGGCGCCGTGACGCCGATCTGCCTGATTCTGTCTCCTTCGATTACGATGAGCGCATTTCTGCTCGCTTGCCCCTCCGGCCCTACAAGCGCGGTTCCGCAGCGCAGCACGACTGTCTTCTGCGACGGCCCTCCCGTATTTCCGAAACAATGCGCCACCAAGATGACTATCGCCGCACACCATCGCATCTTCATGCCATCCCTCCTCGCAACAACCCGCTCCCGGGCCCGCCAAGAACAGCGATCAACGGACGAGCGTTTCTGCATTTCCTGTGCGCCGCATGTGGAAATTTTCCCGGATGACTCTAGCAGATTTCTTTCCTGCCGCTGTCCTTGGGCAAGAATCTCTTTTCACCACGCGCATTACCACGCTTCATTCACCGTCTCCTTCAGCACTCAATTGGCGCGCCGGGGAAAAAATTTCTTTTTCCTCGATTGCACATTTTTTATGGAATTGACCGCTTTCCTCTCGGCGCGTACATTCCTCGTCACGCCACAACGAAATCAGCCGTCGGATTTGCCTGACGGCACAGCAGAGCGTCGGGATTTATTCTCCATAGGTGAAGGCAAGTGAATAAAGCAGCCACAGGGTGGCATACATACCGCACGCGCTTTTTAGTCCAAGCCAAACAACTAGCTCGCGGCTTCTCTTTTCTTGACGCCCAGGGGCGGGAACATCACGGCAAGAAAGGAGACTATCTGATTCAATGCGACGATGGCGCCCGGCACATCGCCCCCCGCAAATTCTTCGAAGACGTTTATGTCGCCATGGACACTCCCGCGAACTCGAACGGGCACGCAATTCCGCGGCGGAAGAAAACCGAGTGGGACCTCATCACTACCCGCCGGCGTCGCACTTCTCTGGAAAACCATCCAGCCCCTGCGGCACCACGCTCATTAATGACCCAAATTGCCAATGTATAATAGAGCTACAACAGGTAGTGATTAGTTCTTGACATGCCCAATATACGGGAGTACTGTTTGCATCCCATAGGCAATCAAACTGTGGGCGCCCTGCGAATTGCGAAAGGGGCGCATAGCTGGATCGAAGGTGATCGGGAGGCAGGACCATCCTGCTTCGCAGGATGTTGAGTGCGGGGACGGTTCTCCATTCTGGCCGCTGGCGAGCCTGAAAAGTTTGACAGACAATCTTTGTGGAAAACTCTTCCTCGCGAGGGGATGGAGTGTTATTTGCATTCGCCCGTGCGTGGTCGCCCCGCCCTGTGCATTTCACAGGGTGGGCGGCAGGAAGGCCTACGTACTTCGCGCCCCCTGGGTGCCATCATTGAATCTAATTCACTAGCCACTGGAGAGAGCCCGATGTCCGAAGTAAAAACTTCCCCCACCCCCGCCGAAACTTTCGCCCAGGCAGCCCCGAACGCCCCGGCTCGCAAGGCCCCCGGCCTGACCGTCCGCCGCTTCTTTACCAAGCCCGGCGTCTCACCCTACGACGAAGTCGAATGGGAACTCCGCACCGCCCAGATCACCGATGCTCAGGGCAGCGTGATCTTCGAGCAGAAGGATGTTGAAGTCCCCAAAGATTGGTCGCTCACTGCCACCAACATCGTGGCCTCCAAATATCTGCACGGAACCCTCGGCACCGCCGAGCGCGAAACCGGCGTCCGCCAACTCGTGGGCCGTGTCGCCGAAACCATCCGCGACTGGGGACTCGCCCAAGGCTACTTCCGCTCTCCCGAAGATGGCGCTGCATTCCATGACGAACTGGTCCACATCCTCATCCGCCAGTACGCCGCGTTCAACTCGCCGGTCTGGTTCAACGTAGGCTGCGACCGCATCGAGCCCAACTCGGACGCGCAGAACTGGCACTGGAACCCCCAGACCCAAACCGTGGAATTCGGCGTGACCGGTTACAGCAAGCCGCAGTGCTCGGCCTGCTTCATCAACTCCGTGTATGATTCGCTCGATTCCATCCTGACTTTGGCCAAGACCGAAGGCATGCTCTTCAAGTGGGGCTCCGGCACTGGCACCAATCTTTCTACGTTGCGTTCTTCCACCGAAGGCTTGAGCGGCGGCGGAACCGCCAGCGGTCCGCTCAGCTTCATGAAGGGTTTTGACGCCTTTGCCGGCGTCATCAAGTCCGGTGGCAAGACCCGCCGTGCCGCCAAAATGGTCATCCTCAACGTGGACCATCCTGATATCGAAGACTTCATCCTCTGCAAGCAGAAAGAGGAAGCCAAGGCCCATGCGCTGGTCGCGCAGGGTTACGACGGCTCGCATCCCGATTCCGACGCTTACTCGTCCATCTTCTTCCAGAACGCCAACAACTCCGTCCGCGTGACCGACGATTTCATGTATGCCGTCCTGCGCGACACCGATTTCTCCACTCGCGCCGTGAAAGACGGCCGGCCCATGCACACTTACAAAGCCAAAGAATTGTTGCGCCTGATCTCCGACGCCACCTGGCACTGCGGCGATCCCGGCATGCAGTTCGATACCACCGTCAACCGCTGGCACACTTCGAAAAACACTGCCCGCATCAACGCGTCGAACCCTTGCAGCGAGTACATGTTCCTCGATGACTCCGCCTGCAATCTGGCCAGCCTCAATCTTTTGAAGTTCGCACCCAACGGCACTTTTGACGTGGAAGCCTATCGCCACGCCGTGGATATCCTCATCACCGCGCAGGAAATCATCGTGGATAACGCCGGTTATCCCACGCAGATGATCGCCCGCAATTCCCACGACTATCGCCCGCTCGGCCTCGGCTACGCCAACCTTGGCGCCCTGCTCATGGCCTGCGGCCTGCCCTATGATTCGGACGCCGGCCGCGACTACGCTGCCTGTGTCACCGCCATCATGTGCGGCGAAGCGTATCTGCAATCCTCGCGCATCGCCGAACTGTGCCAGCCGCTCACGCCAGCCACTGAAGCCGCAAAGAAAGGTCTCGCAGAGACAAACCTTGGCGCCAATCTTGTGGGCGCCGGCCAGCCGGGAACAGGCAATGCTCACGTGGGGACAGCCGCCTCGGCTGTCCAAACCGAGCTGCGCGCAGCCCTCCCCGGCTCCGCCTGTCCCGGCTGGTACATCAACCGCGAGCCATTTCTCGATGTCATCCGCATGCACCGCGCCTCCGTCAACAACATCAACAAGAACAACGTGCCTTCGTCTCTCTACGAATCCTCCAAATCCTGCTGGGACGAAGCTCTCGCCCACGGCGAGAAATTCGGCTACCGCAATTCGCAGGTAACTGTTTTAGCGCCCACAGGCACAATCGGATTCATGATGGATTGCGACACCACCGGCATCGAGCCCGACCTGGCGCTGGTGAAGTACAAGAAGCTGGTCGGCGGCGGCATGATCAAAATCGTGAACAACACGGTGCCCACCGCGCTGTTCAAGCTGGGCTACGATCACGATCAGACCGGCGCCATCGTCAGCTACATTGACGCTACCGGCACCATCGAGGGCGCGCCCGGCATCAAAGATGCCGATCTCGCCGTCTTCGACTGCTCTTTCAAACCGGCCAAGGGCACGCGCTCTATTCACTATCTGGGACATCTGCGCATGATGGCGGCGGCGCAGCCCTTCATCTCCGGTGCGATCTCCAAAACCGTGAACCTGCCCGAGTCGGCTACGGTCGAAGACATTGCCGAGGCTTATCTTCAGGCCTGGAAGCTGGGGCTGAAGGCGGTGGCTGTCTATCGCGATGGCTGCAAGAAGTCGCAACCGCTGAGCGCCGCAGGAACCAAAACCGCCGAGTCGCGTGCGGGCACGGGTGCCTCGCCCGTGCAATCCGAAGAACAGGACCCAAACGCTCCGCCCCGTGCCGTGCGCCACCGCCTGCCCGAAGAGCGCATGTCGGTCACGCACAAATTCAACGTGGGCGGGCATGAGGGCTACATCACGGTCGGCCTCTATCCGGATGGCAGCCCGGGTGAGCTGTTCATCAAGATGGCGAAAGAAGGCTCGACCGTCAGCGGCCTGATGGATAGCTTCGCGCTGGCCATCTCCATCGCCATCCAGCATGGCGTGCCGCTCAAGCTGCTGTGTGAAAAGTTTGCCCACACCCGCTTCGAGCCGAGCGGCTGGACCAATAATCCGGACATTGGCTTTGCCAAGTCCATCATGGATTACATCTTCCGCTGGCTGCAGTTGCGCTTCCTAACCGGGCAGCAGCAGCTGCTGTTCGAGCACCTGCGCCCCAAGCCAGCCCTGGGCCCACAATCGGAAGGAATGGAGATGGAAGCTACCTCCGGTCCTGGGCCAAGGACCAACGACCAAGGACCAAGGACAATGCCGGGTTCGGGTTCTGTGCACGCCGCCGACGCGCTGGCGAGCCTTGTGGACCTCGGCGACGCGCCCACCTGCGGCTTCTGCGGCAGCATCATGACCCGCAACGGCAGCTGCTACCGCTGCATGAGCTGCGGGAGTACCAGCGGGTGTAGCTGAAGCGACTCATGGAGGGCGGGCCATACGTGTCCGCCCTTGCCAATTCGGAACAGGACCAAAACAACACCAGCCAACAACTTCGTACCGAGCTAGGCTCTATTTGGGACCGACCAAACACCGGATAATAGGACGGGGAGACGACGTGCGTGGCACAGGCAGGAACACGAGGGTGAGCCTTGACGACTTTGTGGCTTTCGTTGGTTCTCAGCGCTTTGGCACAATCCTCATTGACCCTCCTTGGCAGTTTCAGAACCGGACGGGCAAAGTTGCGCCCGAGCATCGGCGACTCTCCCGCTACGGAACGATGACGCTAGCGCAGATTAAGGCCCTCGCGATAGCCAAGGTAGCCGCTGAGACCAGTCACCTTTACCTCTGGGTTCCCAATGCCCTCCTGCCCGACGGCTTGGCGGTTATGGAGGCTTGGGGTTTCAAGTACAAGACGAATCTCGTCTGGCGCAAGATCAGGAAG
>Ga0335081_10006346_pt1 | contig 18819 bp, 10 predicted proteins | sample Lox_Sample_35_FD_206713 | JGI IMG/M metagenome (GOLD analysis project Ga0335081, IMG submission 206713) | Soil microbial communities from Loxahatchee National Wildlife Refuge, Florida, United States - Lox_Sample_3.5 | ecosystem: Environmental > Terrestrial > Soil > Wetlands | place: USA...
ACAGCATCTGGAACTCGAACGCATCGCGCGCCAGGCGGCGCTTCGCTGCATGCGCTTTCACGGCCGCGATCATCTTTTCATCATGCGTCGCAATGGCGGGGTACGTGCCCGCATCCAGCAGAAGATTCGCCAGCTCAATGTAGTTTCCGTCCACCTCCTGTTTTTTGGCGAAGGCGACACTGTGCGGCTCCAGGTAGGCGCCCTTGCACAACCGCACGCGTATGCTGCGCTCACACAGCTTTTCGATATCCTTCCGGCTGCGGTAAAGGTACGCCTGGATAACCGTTCCCACCGCCCGGTGGCGCGCCTGCAATTCGGTGACGATGGCAAGCGTGCGGTCCGTGTACTCGCTCGATTCCATGTCGATGCGCACAAAGCCGCCGATTTCCGCCGCGCGCCGCACCAGTTGCTCGACATTCTCGCGGCAGGCGTCTTCGGAAAAGTCGAGGCCGAACTGCGTCAGCTTCAAGGAAACATTCGGTTCGAGGCCCGCCTGGCGCATGGCCTCGAGCGTTCCGAGGTAAACGTCGCGCGCCTGTGCCGCCTCCGCCAGCGATGTGACGCTCTCACCCAGGCAGTCGAGCGTGATGGCGATGCCTTCGGCATGCAAGCGGCGGCCTACGGCCAGGGCGTCGTCGAGACTGTCGCCGGCCACAAACCGGGTGGCCAGGCGCCTCGCCGCCGGAGAAGTCTCCATCCACCGGCGGAGATGCTTCTGACGCGAGAGGAACAGGAAGAAGCTGCGCACGAACTCCATAGTAGCTCGTAGCTCAAAGTTGGCAGCTCGCGGCTTCGTGCTAGACTGGCGCCGTGGAAGTAAAGGTCCCGCTGGACATGAAACCCGGGGAGCAGCGATGTCCGCGATGCTTTCACCGCGACATCGTTCCATCCATGCCGCGCGGCCTCAAGGACGAGTTCATGCGCGCGCGCGGCCGCGTTCCTCGGCACTGCCGCTCGTGCGGGAAGCGGTTTTATGTCCGTGCGAATATTCCCGAAGAGGCCGGGGCCGCCGGTGCGGTCCCGGAGAATTCGGGCGACCTTTAGAAGGTGAAACGGGCGCTCACCTGCAAACGCCGCGCCTGCGTTCCATCGGGGAAGCCGCCATCGCTCGACCCGACGCCGAAAGCCGTAGGCGTGTAAGTGAGCACTCCCTTCGCCTCCGTAAATGCCTGGGTAGTCAGGGCGGTAGGCGACCAGTTGTTGGCAATGTTGAACGCCTCGAAGTTGAGACCGAGGGCCATGCCTTCGCGATGCAGGGGAATCATCTTGGTCAGGCGGAAATTCTCCGTTTCCACCCACGGCGTATAAAGGCTGTTCACGGGCAGGAACGGGACGCGGAAGTTTCCGTTAAACCCGTTCAGGGCGTCGGCGCTGTACAACATGGCCGTCGGCGTATCGTTCATGTGGATGGTCAGGCTCCCGGTCGGGCGGCCGCTCTGAATGGTGGTAATGCTGGAGAGCGCCCAGTTGTTGATTACGTACTTGGCGAAAGCATTGCTGGCGTGGGTGAAGGTGGGCGTCCACACGAAGGTGTAGACAAAGCGCTGCCGCTGGTCCAGCGCGCCGCTGCCTTTGTCGAAACCATAGATTCCGTTGTAGGTCCAAAGGGCGTCGCTGAATCCGAAGATGGCGTTGGTGGCGGCGCCTTGCCCGTCGTCGATTTCGTGGGACCAACTGTATGACGCGCTGGCCTGGAATCCGTGCGAGAGCCTCTTCTCGAAACTGAGAGTGAGCCCGTCATACGAACTGCTGACACCGTTGGTTTCCTCGTAAATGGCGCCGAAATTGGGGTTCGGCCGGGCACCGGAGTAAACCTGGGTGCTGTATGCGGCTGGATAGTTGGCCGGTGCGCCACTCAGGATGTAGGTGAAGGGCGCGCCTAGCGCCGGAGCGTTGATATCCGTCGTGCCGTAAAGATTGACCCCGCGGCTGAAGATTCCCGAAGCGGTAAATACCATGTCCTTCGCGATCTGCCGTTCCAGGGTTATCGTTGCCTGTTCGGAATACGGCGTCTTGAGGTTTGGCGCCATGACGTCGAGCGTGGAAGCGCCGGACGTGATGCCGGTAACGGGCGACGCGAGCGCGTTCGGGAAGACCGGACCGGCAGCCAGCAAGCTCGCGTTCGAGGAGGTCAGAGAATCCGAAATCTGATAGGCGCCGTTGCCGGTGTAAACGTCGTCCAACATGCCGCCGACCAGGCGCGCAAAAAACGTTCCGACGCCGCCGCGGATCACCGTCTTATCGTTGACGCGGTAAGCGAATCCAATGCGCGGCATCAAGTCCACCGGGCCCGTGTGAAGGGGCGCCCCGGTAAGCGGGTACAGGGGATTGGCCGCGGGCGGCGGCGGAGCGATGGTATGCTCATAACGCGCGCCCAGTGTAATCGTCAGGCGATTCGAGACCCTCCACTGGTCCTGCAAATAAAACCCGACGTCCTTAATCGTGTAATCCACCAGCGGATTGCCGAACGTCTGGCTGAAGGCCGACCAGTTTTTGGCGCCGGTCGTGTTTCCGGTATAGTCCTGCGCGAACGAGGTCACCGTCGGGTAGGTGTAAGACCCGTACCGGTTGCTCAGATAATTGACGTTGTCGGTGACATGTTCGAAGGTGCCGCCGAACTGGATCGTGTGCCTTCCCTTGACCCAGCTCACGTCATCGGCAATTTCGTGGCGGATTTCCAGCGGCTCCACGCGCGGAAGATAGGTTGCGGGTCCAAGCTGCACCCCGGCCACCGACACATCCAGATAGCCGAGGCCGCCGCCCAACTCAGCTTGATCGAAGCCGTCCGCCTGGCGGTCCGTATCCAGGCCATAGCGGAATGAGTTCACCAGGTTGTTGCTGATCACGAAGGTCCAGGTGGCCTTCCCGTTGCGCACCGCCACGCTGTCGTCGCCGTTGCCGGTGATGCCGGCGCCGGTGGTGGAAGAAAGACCGGTCTGGATGCCGTTCGGCGACTTCCAGCGCAGGAAATTGAAGCTTGCGCTGAAGGCGTTCCGGTCGTTCAAATGGTAGTCCAGCCTGCCGAAGTACAAGTCATTGGACGCCGTCCGCGGAATCTGCCCATAGAAGCGCGGCAGCAGTGAATTGATCGCCGAGCACTGCGCGGGAGTCGCGGGAGCCCCGCAGGTCAACCACACCTGGCCGACGGGGTCGAGGAAGCCGGCTTTCACCTGGCTGTCGACAAAGGGGAAGTTGCGGCGCGTGATGTCCGTGCTCAGGAAGTAGAACAGCTTGTCCTTGATAATCGCTCCTCCCACCGTTCCGCCGGTCTGCACGCGGTGCTCGGTGGGGTTAAATGCGGAATAAGGATCGTGGGCGTCAAAGCCGGTGCTGCGCAGGAAATAGAACGCGGTTCCGTGAATATTGTTGGTACCGCTCTTTGTCACCGTGTTCACCACGCCGCCCATGGCGCGGCCGTATTCGGCCGAAACGTTGGCCGATACCACCTGGAACTCCTGCACCGCGTCGGCGGAGATCTGCGACTGGATGCGGGTTCGTCCGGCATTCTCGTCGTAGAACTGTTCGGTGTTGTCGTTGCCGTCCAGCAGGAACGAATTATTGCCGGCTACGCCGCGGAACGTAAGCAGGCCGAAGGTGGCATCATTAGTCACGCCGGGCGTGTTCAGCACGAATGAGTCGACGCGGCGGCCGTTGATCGGCAGATCCATGATCTCGCGCGTGCCCACCACCTGGGAAACATCGGACTTGGTATCTTCCAGCAGTTGGGCGGCCGCGTCCACTTCGACGGTCGTGGACGTCTGGCCCACGGCTAGCGCGACGTTCAGATTCAAATTCTGGCCGACCTGTAGTTCGATGTCGCCCGCCTCGTAAGGTGCAAATCCAGCCGCGGTTACGGTGACCTTGTAGGCGGAGCCTGGAATCAGAGCCGGGGCGGAGAATGCGCCCGCTTCGTTGGTGGTCACCGTTCGTAGAGTGCCTTTTCCCTCGCTCGAGATCGTGACCTTGGCATTCGGCACGGACGACCCGCTAGGGTCCTTCACCACGCCGGAAATGCCGGCCACGCCGCCGGCCGACTGCGCAAACACCGGCGCCGTCGCAGACAAACAGAGCATAAGCAAAGATATAGCAAGAGACTTCAAGGACATCTACAAAACCTCCTTCGTTGGACCCGTTTCTCTGGATTATAGCCTGCCCGCCAGACGTGTCAATAACGATTCCGTGAAGCGAATGTTATTTCTTTGGAAAAGGAGGAGAATCTGGGGGGAAGAACGCGCGGGCAGGCCCGGACTTGCTTGCGGCCTGCCCGCGCAGAGACAACTGACTACCTAAAACAACAGCCGCGCGCTCACCTGCATGCGGCGGGCCTGCGTTCCATCCGGGAATCCGCCGTCGGCCGAGCCCAGGCCCAGCGCCGTCGGCGTGATAACGCCCTTCAGTTCGGTAAACGCTTGCGTGCTCGAAAGGCTCGTAGGCGACCAGCTATTGCTGACATTGAAAACCTCGAAGTTCAGCATCAGCTTCACACCGTGCTCGCCGATCGGCAGCACCTTGCTGAGGCGCGCGTCGGAGTTGTAACGCGCCGGGAAGTAGTGGCCATAGTACGGCCAGAACGGCACCACGTTGCTCAATCCGGAGCCGGACAGGTTGTAGTTGCTGAACATGCCCGGAACCACCGTGGCGCTGGCGGAATCGTTCACCTTCATGCTCACGGCGTAAGGCCATCCGGTGGCGATGGAGGTGATGCTGGAAAGCTGCCAGTTGTTGACGACGTATTTGTAAAAAGCGCCGGTGCGGTGGGTGATGGTCGGAGCCCAGGCCCACGAAAACACAAGGCGTTGCCGCTGGTCGAGGTTGCCGCTGCTCTTATTGGCCTTGTAATCGCCGTTCACGGTCCAGTAGTTCGCATTGCTGCCGAACAGGTTGTTGGTACTTTCGCCGTAGCTTTGGCCGTCGTCGATTTCATGCGACCAGGTGTAGGAGAGTTGGCCCGTCAACCCGTGCGAGAACGCTTTGGTAGCGCTTACGGCCAGAGCGCTATAGTAGCTGTTGACGCCGTTCTCGTCCTGGTAGATTCCGCCGAAGCTTTTGTTGGGCCGGCTGCCCAGGTAGACCGGGGTGGTGTAGCTGCCGGCCGGATTGCTGTTGGCGTCATCGATGGTGTAGGTGTAGGTCTGCGAGCCCAGGGCCGGCAGGTTCATATCGCGGACTCCGGGTAACTGCACGCCGCGCGTCCACAGGTACGAGACATCGAGCGCCATGTCCTTGCTGAGTTGGCGTTGGATGCCGATATTGCCCTGTTCGGTATAAGGCGTCTTCACTCCGGGCTCCATGTATTGCAGGCTGGCTGCCGAAATGGAACCGTTGGCCGGCTGCGCGGCCAGTGCATTCGGGAAAACCGGACCTGCCGCGAGTTGCGGCGCCTGCGTGGCGGCGAGGCTCACGCTGGTCTGGTATAGGCCGTTCCCGGTAGTGAAGAGATTGTCGATCGTGCCGCCCTGGAAGCGCGCATGGAACATTCCATAGCCGGCCTGGAGCACGGTCTTATCGTTTAAGCGGTAGGCGAGGCCCAGCCGCGGAGCCAGGTTCTTGGGCGAAGAAGAGAGCTGGCAGGTGAGCGTATAAGCCTGGTTGCAGACCGTGGGCTGAGGCAGCGCCGCGTATTCGTAGCGGAGACCCGCGTTCACGGTCAGCCGCGACGTGGCGCGCCACTGGTCTTGCAGATAAAAGCCGAAATCTTTGATGGCATAATCCACCGCGCCGTTACCGAAGGTCTGGCTGTACGAATTCCAATTCTTTCCGCCTGCCGTCGGCCCGGAGTAGTCCAGCGCGAAGGCATTCGTGGTCTGGTAGCTGTAGCTTCCGAACGCAGTGCTGATGTAGTAGACGTAGTCGTACGTGTCGGCAATATCGGCGCCGAACTTGATGGTATGCTTGCCCTTGGTCCAGGTGGCGTTGTCCTGGAATTGGAGCCGGCGCTCGCTGGGCTCGATCCGCGGAAGGTAGGCCGCCGGTCCAAGCTGCTGGCCATTGACGGAGACCTGGAGGTATCCGAGGCCCTGGCCCAGTTCGGCGTTATCGAACGTGTCGGCCTGCCGGTCCGTGGCTACGCCGAAATGCGCTTCATTCACCAGGGTCGAGGTAGGCACCCAGGTCCATGCCAGCCGCCCGTTGCGGACCGTCACCGCATCGTCGCCGTTGCCCGTCAGGGCGCCGCCGCTTGTATTGGACGCCGCCGTCTGGATGCCATTCGGCGAAAGGTCGTGGAGGAAATTGAAGCTGGCGCTCAGATAGTGCCGGTCGGTCAAATGATAATCCAGCCGCCCGAAGTAGAGCTCCTGGTCCAGGGTACGCGGAATGGTAGTGTAAAAGCGCGGCAGCAGGGCGTTGATGGCAGCGCACTGTGCGGCCGTCGCCGCGGGAACGCCGGACGCGGCTACCCCGCACAGATTCCACGTTTGCGTGGCTCCGTTGACGGCCGTGCTGTTAATGCTGGAAACCAGCGGGAAATTTCGCCGCGTCACTTCCGTGCTCAGGAAAAAGAACAGCTTGTCCTTTTTAATCGGCCCGCCCACCGTGCCCCCGGCTTGCTGGCGTTTCTCGGAGGGAACCCAGGTCGAGAACGGGTCGCGCGCATCGAATCCAGTGCTGCGGTAATACCAGAAGGCGCCGCCATGAAAATTGTTCCCGCCGGTCTTGGTCACCGTGTTGACGATGCCGCCCATGGCGCGGCCGTATTCGGCCGAGTAGTTCGACGAAACCACCTGGAATTCCTGCACCGCATCCTGTGAAATCTGCGCCGCGATGCGCGTGCGGCCCGCATTCTCGTTATAGAACTGCTCGGTGGTATCGGTGCCGTCCACCAGGAACGAATTCTGCCCGGCAGTGCCGCGGAAGGTCAGCAGGCCGTAGGTGCCGTCGTTGCTCACGCCCGGCTCCAGCAGCACGAACGAGTCCACGCGCCGGCCGTTGATGGGCAGGTCCTGAATGGCCCTGGTATCCACAACGCCCGAAACATTCGATTTCGTATCCTCGACCATCGTCGCCGCCGCCGTCACTTCCACCGCGACGGTGGTGGTCCCGACTTGCAACGCGATTTTCAAATCCACATTCTGGCCAACCTGTAGATCCAGATCCTTCGCCTCATAAGGCGCGAAGCCGGCCGAGTTGACCGTGACCTGGTATCCCGGTCCGGGCGTCAGGCCCGGCGCGGTGAAGATGCCGTCGTTGTTGGTGGCCAGCGTGCGCACCACGCCTTGTGCCGAGCTGGATATAACCACTTTTGCATTGGGCACCACGGCACCCGTCTGATCCCGAACCACTCCCGAGATGCCCGCCACACCGGCCGCCGATTGGGCGAAAACGGGCGCGGATGAAAACAGCAGTAACCAAACAATCGACTTCCACTTCATATCTGTAACCTCTTTGGTGGGCCCGCTTCAGGCGAACCAGGCCATAAAATCCCGAACAGGGGAACCCTGTTGCATTGATACGTGCGAGTATAACTCAATTGCACGAATAGGTTAATATGCAACTTTAGTTATCAGGCCCGATTGTCCGCCATTAGTGCAACCCCACCGCTCCCCGCACCGAATCCAGCAGCCTGGCGGGGTCGTAGCCGGCGCCGTCTTTGAACACCAGCTTCACTTTTTCCACGTCGGCGATGCGCGCGGCCGGATTGCCGTCAATCACCACCAGGTCGGCCTGCTTGCCTCGGGCGATGGTGCCGATGCGGTCCCGCTCGCCCAGAAACTGCACCCCGTTGGCGGTGGCGATGCGAATGGCCTCCACCGGTGTGAAGCCGCCTTCCACCAGCAGCTCGATGTTGCGCTGATCGGCGAAACCGGCCAGCGCGCCGCCGTTGCCGGTGGGGTCGGCGCCCGCCATCAGCAGCCCGCCGGCTTTCACGAATGCGTATTCGAATTCAAGTTCTCTCTTCAGCATTGCCGTGAATGAACCGGGCTGCGAGCGCGCCCGCGCGCCCAGGTAGCTGATGGCCGCTTCGGGATTGAGCGCGTCCAGAAAGCGTTGTTGGAGCGGCGGGCGCCCGCCGTCGAACGCCTCGAAAACGGCCAACGTGGAGGTGACGGCGACATGGTGCTGCACCAGGTCTGCAATCATGTCGCGTACCGGCGCGGCGCCGATGTCCAGCCGCGCTATTTCGGCGCGCGTCACCCCTTGCGCCGGGCACGCGTCCGGCTGCTTACCAGGGTGAAACTCGGTATCCACCAGCAGTCCGTGCTCCAGGTTGTCGATGCCGATGGCAGCCGCCTCGCGAAACCCGACGGAGCACAGGTGTCCGGTCACCTTTATGCCGCGAGCATGGGCGGCATCCACCGCGGCTTTCAATTCGGCACGCGTAATGTTCATGTAGGCCTTGAACGAGGTCACCCCTTGCGCCGCCCAATACTCCACCAGGCGGGTGGCGTCCTCGGGCCCGGAAAGCTCATGCATCTGCGCGGCGAAGCTGCCCTTGCCCTCCAGGTAGGGACCGGTGATCCACAGCTTCGGACCGGGCATGCGGCCTTCGTCCACCAGCCGTTTCACATTCAGATCGGTGTACGGTTCCAGGCTGCCGCCGGTGCGGGCGGTGGTAATGCCGGATGCCAGATAAAGGCGCGGGAAGCTGAAGGCGTGTTCGTTGTACATCGGAATCCCGCTGCCGGAGGGATAGAAGAGATGCTCGTGCATGCCTACGAGCCCCGGAATTATGGTGGCGCCGCTCAAGTCCATCTTCTGCGCGCCCGCCGGCGCCGTGGTGGATGCCGCCGGTCCGACCGCCGCAATCCTGCCGTGATCGACCACAACCGTGCAATCTTCCATGGGGGCGGCGCCCGTGCCATCGATAACGCGCACGTGCTCCAGCGCCACAACCGGCGCATCCACACTGATAAACGGCTTGGTGCCTGGCGTGAAGCGGTTTTGCGCCCAGCCCGCGGCGGAGCAAAGCAGGAAAAGAGCGAAGCGGATTTTCACGGGAACAATTATAAGGTCTGGGGCCGGGAGTCGGGGGCCGGGCCCCGCTTCTTAGTCCTTCCGCGTCAGCAGTTCCCGATACAACCCGAACACGCGGTTGAAATCCAGCCCCAGCATCTCGGTGACGGGCGTGGCTTCCGGCGCCACGCGGCGGTCCAGCGGCACGGTGGAACCATAGAATTTGCCCCAAGCCGCCAGCACGTCCAGATAATGCACTTCCGAGCGGGTGACGAAACCGGGATCGAGCAGATAGGCAGCCGCCAGCGAATCCCACATGTATGCGGTACCCTGCGGATGCTGCAAAAAACCGGGGTAGCGGTTGCCCAGGTCTTCGCGAAACAGGTCGGCGATGGGAGTGTGCGCGCCCGCCACCTGGTCGAACTCCGCTTTGTGCAGCGGCGCCTGGTTGCAGATGTCGAGCCCGAACATTACTTTCTGCGGAATGCGCGACCGCAGTACGATGCGCGCCGCCTCGGGATCGAACCAGAAATTAAATTCCGCCAGCGCCGAGGCATTGCCGCCAACATGTACGTTGCCGCCCATGAACACCAGCCGCTTGATCTTGGTCTCGATCTCCGGTTTCATGCGCAGCGCGAGCGCCAGATTGGTCATCGGCCCGATTTCCAGAATGGTCAGCTCACCGGGATGGCGCTCGATTTCATCGATCAGAAAATCCACCGCGTTTTCGCGATGGGGCCGCCGTGCGGAGGGGCGTGCTCCCGGCGCGGCCTTCACCCCCTTGGGGTCCTGTGCGAACGCGCCGATGAATGCCAGCGGCCCCCAGCGCCGGCCGTATTCCCGTGCCATGGCGGCGGTGTGCATCAGCGGCTCCTCCGCTCCGCGATAGACACCAACATCGGGTCGCTTCAGCAGGTCCAGGATGTGCAGCATGTATTCGGCGCCCTGCGCCGGCCAGACATTGCCGGGAACAATGGTAATTCCGGAGACCGAGACCTGCGCCGGGCTCCGCAGCAGCATCACCACGGCCGCGCCGTCGTCCCCAAACAGGCCGGAATCGGTATCCACGACGACGATTTCGCGGCCGCCCGCCCACATGGCCGGCAGGGCCAGAAGCATCGGCACGAGATACTTCATGAAACTCCAATATAGCGAAGTGCCCCAGGCGGGGCATGATCCGTTTGCCCGGCCCGCGCTAAAATTTGAAGACCATGCAAAAAGTCCGCTGGGGCATCCTGGGCGCTGCCCGGATCGCCACCACCAAGGTGATCCCGGCCATGCAGCGCGGCTCGCTGTCTGAGATCGCCGGCATCGCCAGCCGCGATCGCGCCCGTGCCGAAGAAGCCGCCCGTCTGCTGGGCATTCCGAAAGCCTACGGTTCCTATGAGGAGATGCTCGCCGACCCTGAGATCGAGGCGGTCTACAATCCGCTGCCCAATCACCTGCACGTGCCGCTCTCCCTTCGCGCCGCCGAGAACGGCAAGCACGTGCTGTGCGAAAAACCGATCGGTCTCAACGCCGCCGAAGCAAGGGAACTGATGGCCGCGCGCGACCGTACGGGCGTAGTTATCGGCGAGGCGTTCATGGTGCGGACGCACCCTCAATGGATCCGCGCGGCGGAACTGGTGCGCACCGGGCGTATCGGCCAACTGCGCGCCGCCCGCGGCTCTTTCTTCTATTTCAACGCCAAGCCCGAAAACATCCGCAATATCCTGGCGTACGGCGGGGGCGCCCTCATGGATATCGGCTGCTACCCGGTAAACGTTTCCCGCATGGTTTTCGGCGAAGAGCCGCGGCGCGTTGCCGCCAATATGCTGCGCGATTCCCGATTCGGCACCGATATCCTCACCTCGGCGGTGCTCGAATACTCCTCCGGGCATTGCATTTTCACCTGCGGCACACAAATGGTGCCGAGCCAATCCATGGAATTCCTCGGAACTACCGGTCGCCTCTGGTTGGATATCCCGTTCAACGCCATCCCCAACCAGATTTCACGCCTGCATCTGGATGACGGCAGCGACCTGGCCGGTTCCGGCATTACCACCGAAGAATTCGCCCCCTGCGATCAGTACACGCTCCAGGGCGACGCGTTTTCCCGCGCTATTCGCGAGCATGGCCGCCCACCCGTGCCGCTGGAGGATTCGGTGCTCAATATGGCGGTGATCGACGCCCTCTTCCGCGCCGCGCAAACCGGCCAATGGGAGGAGCCGGCTCAATTTGCCGCCGGCACGGGCGCCGCTTTATAAGACGCTTTCCACCGTCACCGGGCCGGGTTGCAGACGGGCGGTGAGCCGCGACTTGCGAATCCGCAGATAGATGATGCGCGCCAGGGCAAGCACCGGCACGGATAAGAACGTGCCCGCGATCCCCGCAACCTCGGCGCCCCCAAACACGCCGAACAGCACCAGCAGCGGATGCAGTTCGACCCCTTGGCCCATCAGGTGGGGTGAGAGAATGTAGTCCTGAAACACACGGTAGGCCAGCAGGAAAATGACGATCGCCGGCACATTCGCGCCCGAAACCGCTCCCACAATGACAATCAGCAGTCCGGCGGTAAGCGGCCCCAGCATGGGTATGAATTCCAGCAGCCCTCCCACCACCGCCAGCAGGACCGCGAACGGCACCCCCATAAGGGAGAACGCCAGGCTGTAGGCGCTGAACGCGGCTAAAGAGAGGATCACCAGCGCCCGCATATAGTGCGCCAGCAACAAGTGAATGTCGGCCATCAGATCGTCCAGCAGGGCGCGCCGCGGGCCGTCGTCCGCCAGGCCCAGAATGTGGTCGCGCATTGCCTTGCCATCCTTGAGGAAGAAAAAGGCAAGGATGGGAACGATCACCACGTACAGCAAGTCACCCGCCAACGTAAATCCCGCCGCTGCCACCGCGCTGAGAATGCGGTTCGAGCTCTCGGCGATTTGCTGCCGCACTTTTTCCACCACCTGCGCTTTGAGCGAATTGATCTCGGGCGTGGTCTTCGGCGCCGGCTTCTCCCAGTTGGCCAACATAGCGGGAAAGTCTTTGCCGAACTGCGACGCCTGCTTGGCCACGCGCGAGCCGATCTGCTGTCCCAACAGCACCACCGCGCCCACGAAAATCGCATAGGCCAGCGTCAGGGCGGGTGTCCGCGTCCGCCCGGGAAGGAAGCGGTCCAGCAGATTCACCAAAGGCGAGAGCAGGTACGCGAACAGCAGCGCCACAACGAAGATGAACAGCGTGCGGCGCAAAAGATAGACCAGGAACAAAGCCAACACCACAAGCGCCGCCGTCCAGGCGTACCGGGCCGCGCGTTGATCGATTCCCAGCATCGACTCCTAGTTTGCCACCTTCTCCACCCGCACGCGGGCTATCCGGTTGCGCTCCATCTCCAGCACCGTATAGCGGCGTCCCTTGTATTCCACCGCCTCGCCGGTGTGCGGGATCTCACCCAGACGGTAGAGCAAGAAACCTGCCAATGTTTCAAAACCGCTTTCGCTCGGAATTTCGATTCCGTACTCCGACTCCAGGTCGCGAATGCGGGTGGCGCCATCCAGTTCGACTTCGTTGGTTTCGGCGGTTTGCGGCCGCTTCTCGTCGTGTTCGTCCTCGATCTTCCCCACTACCTGCTCCAGCACATCCTCCACCGTGACCATACCGACGATGGTTCCGAACTCGTCCACCACCATGGCTATATGCGATTGGCCTTGCCGGAACTCTTCCAGCAGTTGGGACAGCGGCTTGGTTTCCGGCGCCACCATGTGCGGGCGCAGCAGTCGCGCGATGCGAAAGGAGCGGCTGGGCCGGCCCAGCAGAATGGCTTTTCGCCGCTCTTCCCAAACCGGCAACAGGTCTTTGTAATGCAGAATGCCGAGGATGCGGTGCGGCTCATCTTCGAACACCGGCAGGCGCGAGTGCTTCTCCTGAATCATGGTGTGCAGCACTTCGTCCAGCGTGGCGTTGACACTGATCGAAACCATGTCGTGGCGCGGCACCATAATTTCGCGCACCGCGATCGAATCCAGGTCGAGCACGCGGTGAATCATGTCTTCCTGCGCTTCCGGCAGATACCCCAGCCCACGGCTGGAACTCACAATCAGCTTCAATTCTTCCGCCGAGTGGCCGCCGGCATGGCTGCCTCCGCGCAGCTTTAGGAGGCGCGTGATTACGTTTGCGGAACGCTCGATAATCACCACGAACGCCATGGAGGCGCGGTAGAACACCAGCAGCGCCGGCGCTACCAGCACCGCCAGCCGGTCGGCGCGCGCGATGGCAACGTTCTTCGGCACCACCTCGCCGATCACCACATGGAAATAGCTGATCGCCAGAAACGCAATGGCCAGGCTGGCGCCGTGAAGGAACTCCGAGGTCAAAGGAGTTGTGACCGGTTGTAACGTCGCCACCAGAATGCGGTAGACGGTGCCTTCGCCCGCCCACCCCAGTCCCAGGCTGGCCAGCGTTACCCCCACTTGTGTCACGGAAAGCAGCCGGCCGGGATTGGAAAGCAGGTTGAGAGCCGCCTGTGCCCCGGCCTGTCCCGCCTCCGCCATTTCCCGCAGGCGCGAATGCCGCACGGAAAGCAGCGCCACCTCGGCCGCCGCGAAGAAGCCGTTCATCGCAATCAGTAAGACTATTAACAAAATTCCGAAAGCGGAATTGCTCACGTTGGCAAATATTCTAGCCGAGATGCAAGACGAAAGCGCCCCCGCACCGTCTATATAGGTAACCAACTAACTCCGTTACGTAGGTGGGCGCACTCCCTTCCAGTATCCCCGGGGATGCGCCCCTTTTTATTAGCCGTAAACTCACCGGGTCCACCCAAATACCTGCTGCTATCATGAGAACTTAAGCTCTCACACTGAGCCGCGACCGTAAGGGAGCGGAGGTCTCAAAGCTCATAGCTCAATGTCCCGCCTCATCCGCATTCTGAACATCCTCATCGCGCTCGTTCTCATACTTGGTCTCGCCGTCGTATATTGGTTTGCCTGGCGCCCCCTTCCGCAGCGTTCGGGCACCATTTCCGCCCAGCTTCAATCGCCGGTTACGGTATCTTTCGATAGCCTCGGCGAACCGCACATCCGCGCCGCAGGCCTTGACGACGCACTGTTTGTCCAGGGATACGTCACCGCACAGGACCGCCTCTGGCAGATGGATGGCTTACGCCGCCTGGTGGCGGGTGACTTGTCTGAGGTCGTCGGGCCCGCGGCGCTCGAAAGCGATCGCGAGTCGCGCCGCCTGCGCCTCCGCCGCCTCGCCGAACAGGCGTACACCACTCTGCCCCAGCCGGACCGTGCGGCTCTGGCAGCTTATGCCCGCGGAGTCAACGCGTTCATCGATAGCCACCGCGGCAGCCTGCCGCTCGAGTTCACCCTGCTGCAATATCAGCCGCGCCCGTGGAGCGTGGTCGATTCGCTGTTAATTTCGTTGCACATGTTTCGCACGCTCACCACCTCCTGGCGTGACGATCTGCTGAAGCGCGCCATGTTGGCCCAAGGCGATGCGCGCAAAGTAAATTTCCTGTTTCCCATCCGCTCCGGAACCGAGCCCATGCCCGGTTCCAACGCGTGGGTGATGGCCGGCAGCCACACCGCTTCCGGCAAGCCGCTGCTCTCCAACGATCCGCACCTGGAATACGGTCTGCCCGGCATCTGGTACATGACGCACCTTCAAGCGCCCGGCCTGGACGCCGCCGGCGTTTCCATACCCGGCCTTCCCGGCGTGATCATCGGCCACAACCAGCGCATCGCCTGGGGAATGACCAACCTCGAATTCGACGTCCAGGATTTGTACCTGGAGAAGTTCGACGACCGCACGGGCCGGTATCTGTTCCGCGGCCAGACCCTGCAAGCCCGCCGCGACGTGGAGCTGATCCGCATCAAGGGACAACCCGCCGAGGAGATGCAGATCTGGGTGACCGTTCACGGCCCTATCTTCGCGGCCGAGGGCAGCGAGCGCATGGCGCTCCATTGGATGGCCGCCGAACCTGGCCTGCTGCAATATCCGGTTCTCGACCTGGACCGCGCCGGGAACTGGCAGCAGTTCACCGCCGCCTTGGCCCGCTATCCCGGTCCGGCGCAGAATTTCGTGTATGCCGATGTCGACGGCAACATCGGCTATCACGCCGCCGGCCAACTTCCCGTGCGCCGCGGCTTCTCCGGCGACGTTCCGGTTGACAGCGCCTCCGGCGACTTCGAATGGCAAGGCGTGATTCCCTTCGATCAGTTGCCCTCGGCTTTCAATCCGCCGGGCGGCATTATCGCCACCGCCAATCAGGACCCGTTTCCGGCCGCCTATCCGTACACGGTCAATGGCACTTTTGCGCCGCCCTATCGCGTCAACCAGATCCGCGCGCTGCTTTCCACGCATCAAAGCTGGCGCGCCGAACAAATGCTGGCTGTGCAGAAAGACGTGTATTCGCCGTTCGGCAAGTTTCTGGCCGGCCAGCTTGTGGCCGCGTATGACAACCGCCGCATGAAAAACCCGGCCTTGGAAGACGCGGTTGCGCTGCTGCGCGGCTGGAACGGGCAGATGGATAAAAACCTGGCCGCACCTTTCCTGATTAGCCTGGCTTTCCAGCATGCCCGCACAGCCCTGGCCGAAAACGCCGCGCCCGGCGCCAGTGTGAACTACGACTTTCCCATGGCGTCAGCCGCGATTGAAAAACTGCTGCGCGAGCGTCCCGCCGGCTGGTTCGACGATTACGATGCCATGCTGTTGCGCGTGCTGGTGGACTCTGTCGAAGAGGGACAGCGCATTCAGGGACGCGATGTCCGCCGCTGGCAGTACGGCCTTACCTGGCGTGTCACCGTCGCGCACCCGGTAACGCACCAGATCCCCTGGATCGGCAAGTATTTCGATATTGGTCCCGTGCCCATGAGCGGTTCCAGCCTCACGGTGAAGCAGACTACCCTGCGCATCGCTCCTTCCATGCGCATGAACGCCGACCTGAGCGATTGGGACCGCAGCCTGCTGAACATTTTGACGGGCCAATCCGGCCACGTTCTTTCCAGCCACTACCGCGACCAGTGGCCAGCCTATTATGTCGGCCGCAGCTACCCCATGCAGTTCCGCACCGTCAAAGCCTCGAGCACTCTGGTGTTTCGGCCATAACGCTGGCAGAAGCCCTCCGCGCTGCAACGTATTTTCCTTCACAGCCTGCATTGGTCAATCCCGCTACCTTCAAGAAATGAAGCTCAGCGGCCATTGCGCACTCGTCACCGGCGGCGACCAGGGAATCGGACAGGCCATTGCGGTCCGCCTCGCCCAGGAAGGCGCCGACGTCGTAGTGAACTACCGCAAGAATCGTGAAGGAGCCGATTCCACGTGCGCGCAGATCCAGAAGCTCGGCCGCCGCACTGCCGCCATCCAGGCCGATGTCGGCATCGTTTCCGATGCCCAGCGTGTGGTGGTTGATGCCATCGCCGCTCTCGGCGCCATCGATATTCTGGTGAATAATGCCGGCATCGAAATCAACGCCGGATTCCTCGACGTAACCGACCGCGATTACCGCTCGGTGATCGAAGTCAACATGACCGGCCCGTTCTTTTCCACCCAGGCTTTCGCGCGCCACCGCCGCGACCGGAACGAGGCCGGCAAAGTCATCAATATCAGCTCCGTTCACGAGGAGCTTCCATTCCCGCATTTCACCGCCTATTGCATGGCCAAAGGCGGTCTCAAAATGATGATGCGCAATCTCTCCATCGAGCTTGCGCCGCTCGGCATCACCATCAACAACATCGCGCCGGGCGCCATTGAGACACCCATCAACCGCAAGCTGCTGAGCGACCCCAAGCTGCTCGATCCGTTGTTGGCGAATATTCCGCTGCACCGCATGGGCAAGCCGGAGGATGTCGCGGGCGTGGCCGCCTTTCTTGCCTCTTCCGACGCGGATTATATTACCGGCGCCACCATTGTGGTGGACGGCGGCCTTCTCTGGAACTACAGCGAGCAATGAGCTACCTTCCGATTGAGAATTATGGCGTCATCGGCGACATGCGGTCGGTCGCGCTGATCGGCAAGAACGGCTCGCTGGACTGGTGCTGTCTGCCCCATTTCGATTCGCCCAGCGTTTTCGCCGCCCTGCTGGACGACGGTAAGGGCGGCCGCTGGAGCATTGCTCCAGAGGGCGATCCCGCGGTCAAGCAGATGTACCTGCCCGATACCAACGTCCTGGTAACGCGCTTCTTCACCGAACAAGGAATGGCTGAGCTCACCGATTTCATGCCCATTGGCCCGGAAGCGGGCGGCGAAACCGAACAGGTCGCGCGCCAGTTGGTCCGTATGGTCAAGGCCATTCGCGGCACGCTGCGCTTCCGCCTGGAGTGCCGTCCCGCTTTCGATTACGCGCGTCAGCCCCACGGCCTCGAAATGGCCGCCGCGAAGAGTGCCGCCGTGTTCTCCGGACCGGGGCAGAAACTCGTCCTCAAGGGCACGCATCCTTTGAGCCGCGATGGCAACGCCGTTATCGCCGATTTCACGCTCGCCGAGAATCACGCGGCCTGTTTCGTGCTCCGCCACCTGTCTGACGGAAATGACGCCTTGGCGCTCATCGAAGAACCCATCAATACCACCAGCCTGCTCCAGGATACAGTTCGCTACTGGCGCGCCTGGTCGGCTCGCAATCAGTACCGCGGACGCTGGCGCGAAATGGTGCACCGCTCCGCGCTTGCCCTCAAGCTGCTGACGTTCCTTCCCACCGGGGCCATCGTGGCCGCGCCCACCACCAGCCTGCCCGAAGAGATCGGCGGCGTGCGCAACTGGGATTACCGCTATTCCTGGGTGCGCGACTCCGCTTTCACCGTCTACGCCCTCATTCGCCTCGGTTACACCGAAGAAGCCGCCGCCTTTGCCGGCTTCATGCAGGCGCGCGCCAAGGAAGTGGAGTCCGAAGAAGGCCCCCTGAACGTCATGTATTGCATCAACGGCGGCCACGAACTGCCCGAGCAAACGCTCGATCACCTGGAGGGCTACCGCTGCTCTCGTCCCGTGCGCGTGGGCAACGCCGCCGTGGACCATCTCCAGCTCGATATCTACGGCGAGCTGATGGACGCCTTTTATCTGTACGACAAATACGGCACCCCGCTCTCCTATGACATGTGGCGGCAGATCGAGCACATGCTCGATTGGCTGGTGAAGAACTGGCAACAGCCGGACCAAAGCATTTGGGAGGTGCGCGGCGGCCGGCGCGATTTCACTTATTCGAAACTGCAGTGCTGGGTGGCGCTCGACCGCGGCGTCCGGCTTGCCCGGAAGCATTCCTTCCCTACCGAGGGCGATGCCTGGCGTATGGAGCGCAACCGCATCTATAACGCCATCATGGAGCACGGCTGGAACGAGCGCGACGGTAGCTTCACGCAATATTTCGGGGCCGATGCGGTGGATGCATCCAGCCTCATGCTGCCGCTTATGCTGTTCATCTCCCCCAAAGACCCGCGCATGCTCGCTACCATCCGTCGTATCCGCAAGGAGCTGGTATCGGACACCCTGGTGCGCCGCTATGACATCGAAAAAGCCGCTCGCGATGGCCTTCCCGGCTGCGAAGGCTCTTTCAGTGTCTGCTCGTTCTGGCTGGTGGAAGCCATGGCCCGCGCCGGATACGTGGAAGAGGCTCAACTGCTCTTCGAGAAAATGCTCTCTTACGCCAACCATGTCGGGCTGTATTCCGAGGAGATCAGCGCCAAGGGCGAACTGCTGGGCAATTTTCCGCAAGCCCTCACCCACCTGGGCCTGATCAGCGCGGCCCACAATCTGAACCAGCTGTTGGGTGAGTAGCCATAATAAGAGTAGGAGGGCCAATGCCAGACGAACCTAAAGTGACCAAGCCAGACGAGGACTGGCGCCGCGAGCTTTCGCCCGAGGAGTACTCAGTCACTCGCCGGAAAGGCACCGAGCACGCCTTCACCGGCCGCTACTGGGATCATCACGAGGAAGGCATGTACCGCTGTGTCTGCTGCG
>Ga0335081_10006348_pt1 | contig 18814 bp, 16 predicted proteins | sample Lox_Sample_35_FD_206713 | JGI IMG/M metagenome (GOLD analysis project Ga0335081, IMG submission 206713) | Soil microbial communities from Loxahatchee National Wildlife Refuge, Florida, United States - Lox_Sample_3.5 | ecosystem: Environmental > Terrestrial > Soil > Wetlands | place: USA...
CTCGGTGTAGTCTCGGTCATGGCGGCTTCCTTCTCTGCTGACCTGGTTGCGTTAGCCACCTCCAGTTCAGCCAGATTCGGGGGCCGCCAGCCCACCTCAATTGTGCGAAAGATTCCCTACGTCATCAACTCTTCCATAGCATCGATCGCCAGCCGGAGTTGTGTCTGGTCGATTCGAAAATCAAACCTCAGCCGAGTCTCGAGCGTGCTGCCGGCGCATGCCTCCACACATGAATTCCATCTCCATCGGCCATCACGTGTTGCCCAATCCGGTGCTGCTGGCGCCGATGTCGGGCGTCACCGACGCGCCGTTCCGGCGGCTTGCGGCAACTATCTCCGCCTGAGTGTCAAACCTTCTTGCGCGCTTCCGCAGCGATGCGGTGCAGCGCGGCAGCTATTTCCGTCTTGCCTCCGCGAGGAGCGCCGTTAAGCCCGGGAGTCCAAAATCCATCCGGGAGGCGGGCGCAACAGGCCAGTGCGGCGGTGTCGTTACCTAATCGCGCGTGAGTATCAGCTTGGTAAAGCAGGCCAAACGCATCTTCCTCCCACCGCTTAGGATCGATCGCCTCGCCGCGGTCGAAGTCCTTTAGCGCCTTTTCGTATTCGCCAATATGGCGGTAGACCTCGCCGCGAGAACGAAAAGCCACAGCTTCGGGATCAATCTCAATGACTTTGTTCAAGTCATCAAGAGCTCGCTGCGGCTCCCCTATATTCATCCACGCGATGTGACGTCCGAAATATGCGTGAGAATTGTTTGGGTCCTCACGGAGCCATTCATCCACGATCTTAATGTAACGCTGTGGATCGGAACGGCGAAGTTTGTGCAACGCAAGCACTTCTTCTGGCGACTTGGGATCATTCATGGGCGTGTGCTCCTGTTCGATTCGGCTTGTCAAATGCTGCTGCCGCCGCAGCGCGCGGAGACTTGCCCCATAACGCACTGATAGAAGTCTCCGAATCCTCGGTATCCATCCTTTCCGAGCAGGCGTTTCCTTCGCAATTCATCACAAAACGTTATGGCCTTGGCTCATTGCTCCTCACATTCGGGTCGATTGGGATAGGGATTTCTCAGTTCACGCCGGGCATAGATATCTGGGATAACTGGCGGCGGCACAATCTCGGAAGGAAGGGGTATCCATCCGGGAAGCTCGAATGGCGCGGGAATCGCGATTTGCGCAAATTCTCCACCGATGCCGCCCGGACTTCCGGCCGGCCAGCGCGGATGCTTCGTCGGGTCCCAATCCACCTTGAGAAGCCCGCTGGGCCGTAACTGACGCGAGCGTGGCATTTTCTGGCTCTTTCCCATTGGAAATAAAAGAGAATTTTGTTATCAGGGCGCCCATGCAACCCCTCTCTATCGGTTCCCACGCGCTGCCCAACCCCGTGCTGCTGGCGCCGATGTCGGGCGTGACCGATGCGCCGTTCCGGCGGCTGGTGGCGCGGCTCGGCGCCGGCCTCGTGATCTCGGAAATGACGGCGTGCGCGGCGCTGGCTGGCGTTGGCCGCGACGCGCAGCGGCGCATGGCGCGGCGGCGCATGCGCGACCATGGCGAAGGGCTGCATGTGGTGCAGCTCGCCGGCTGCGAGGCGCGCTGGATGGCGGAGGGGGCGCGCATTGCCGAAGCTGGCGGCGCGCAGATCGTCGACATCAATATGGGCTGTCCGGCGCGACACGTGACCGGCGGCCAGTCTGGCTCGGCGCTGATGCGCGATATTTCTCACGCGCTCACCTTGATCGAGGCGGTGGTGCAGGCGGTGCGCGTGCCGGTGACCTTGAAGATGCGGCTCGGCTGGGACGACGCCTCGCGCAACGCGCCGGAGCTGGCGCGGCGCGCCGAAGGCGCAGGCGTCCAAATGGTCACGGTGCACGGCCGCACCCGCTGCCAGTTCTACAAGGGTGCCGCCGACTGGGCGGCGGTGCGCGCGGTGAAGGCCGCCACGAATATTCCCGTCGTGGTCAACGGCGACATCCAAAGTTTCGATGATGCCGATGCGGCGCTCGCCGCCTCGGGCGCCGACGCGGTGATGGTCGGGCGCGGCGTGCAAGGCCGGCCGTGGGTTCCCGGCCAGCTCGCGCATTATCTCGCCACCGGCCGGCGCGAAGCGCCGCCGCCGTTGCGCGAACAGCTTGCCATGATCAGCGCGCTCTACGACGAGATGCTCGAGCACTACGGTCGCGACATCGGGCTGCGTCACGCGCGAAAACATCTCGGCTGGGCGCTCGATGCCGCCGCCGCGACCGTCGGCGCGCCGGCCGATGTGCTCAAGGCGCTGCGCAGCCGCGTGCTGACCGCGACCGATCCGGCGCTGGTGTTGCGGCTTTTGGCCGAGGCGTTTGATGCGCTCGGAGATGTGGGTGCTGTGCCCGCGCGTGCCGCGTAGGATGGGTTAAGCGGAGCGCAACCCATCAACTTTCTGCTATAAATGTCGCTAAGCCGATGGGTTTCACTTCGTTCTACCCATCCTACGTGCTGCCCAATTTCGCCGGAGAATACCGCCCATGGCCGCCACCAATCGCGTCTACAACATCGCTGTCATTCCCGGCGACGGCATCGGCAAGGAGGTGGTGCCCGAGGGCGTGCGCGTGCTGGAAGCCGCGGCGAAGAAATTCGGCTTCGAACTGCGCCAGGACCATTTCGACTTCGCCTCCTACGACTATTACGCCAAGCACGAGCGCATGATGCCTTTAGATTGGAAGGACAAGATCGGCCGCCACGACGCCATCTACTTCGGCGCGGTCGGCTGGCCGGCGAAAATTCCCGACCACGTTTCGCTGTGGGGCTCGCTGATCCAGTTCCGCCGCGAGTTCGATCAATACGTCAACCTGCGCCCGGTGCGGCTGATGCCCGGCGTGCCGTGCCCGCTGGCGGGCAGAAAGCCCGGCGACATCGACTTCTGGGTGGTGCGCGAGAACACCGAGGGCGAGTATTCGGCAATCGGCGGCCGCATTTTTGCCGGCACCGAGCGCGAAGTGGTGGTGCAGGAAACCGTGCTGTCGCGCATCGGCGTCGACCGCGTGCTTAAATTCGCCTTCGAGCTCGCCAGCAGGACGCCGAAGAAGCATCTTACCTCGGCCACCAAGTCGAACGGCATCGCCATCACCATGCCGTACTGGGACGAGCGCGTCGAAGCGATGGCGAAGCATTTCCCGCAGGTGAAATGGGACAAGTATCACATCGACATTCTGACCGCGCTGTTCGTGCTGCAACCCGACAAGTTCAACGTCGTGGTCGGCTCGAACCTGTTCGGCGATATTCTCTCGGACTTGGGCCCCGCCTGCACCGGCACCATCGGCATCGCGCCGTCGGGCAATATCGATCCGGAGCGGCGATTCCCCTCGCTGTTCGAGCCGGTGCACGGCTCGGCGCCCGATATCGCGGGCCAGGGCATCGCCAATCCGATCGGCCAGATATGGTCCGGCGCCATGATGCTCGAGCATCTCGGCGAGGCCGAAGCCTCGACCGCCATCGTCAAGGCGATCGAGCGCGTGCTCGCCGAACCGAAGCTTCGCACCCGCGATCTCGGCGGCCCGGCCGACACCATCGCCTGCGGCAAGGCGGTGGCCGCGGCGCTCGCCTAGGCGAGCGCGGGTATCAGGTGTCAGTAATCAGATATCGGGCCGTAGCAGTCGCAATTAAACCGCCGCGACCTGACTCCTGGCGCCCAATTCCTGACCCCCGAGAGAGCGCAGCTTCGGCGCCACGTGCTCCATGAAGAGCCGCATCGAGCGGAACACCTTCTCGCGCGTCGCCCATTTCTTGCCGCACACGATCAGGAGTTCGCCGAAGCCGCCGGCGGCCTCGTAGAATGCGCGCAGCTCCTTCGCCACCGTGTCGGGATCGCCGAGATAATAGATGCCGGCCTCGGCGAGCTGATCGAACGTCACTTCGTCGCCTTTGACGCCGATGTCGTAGTTCGACTTGATCAGGCGAATGAGCCCGCGCTTCATCTGATAGCCGAGCTCGTAGTTGATGTCGGCGCGCAGATCGTCCATCGCCTCGCGCCGCGAGTCGGCGATATAGACGTAGCGGGCGACGGCGATGTTGGCGAGCGGCGTCGAGCGGCCGGCGGCCTTGGCGGCGCGCGCATAGCGGTCGCCCTTCCTTCGGATCGAGCTCGCCGGCTCGAGCTGCGCCATCAGCTGCGTGTAGCCGCGGGCGCCGGCGATGTCGATCATCGCCTCGGTGTCGGTCGCGGTCGCCATCGGCATGTGCGGCGCGTTGAGCGGCTGCGGCAGGGCGACGATGCTCTTGCCCTTCCAGTACTGGCCGTCCCAGTCGAACGGCTCGGTCGCGGTCCAGCATTTGAGAATGAGATCGAGCGACTCGCGCAGCCTGGCGTGGCGGTCCTCGTGGGTGAGCCCGCGCTCGCCGGCGAACAGGGGATTGGGAAAGCCCGAGCCGAAGCCGAAGATGAAGCGGCCGCCGCCGACCACGTGGTCGGTCACCGCGGCCTGGATCGCGGTGTCGACCGGGTGGGCGAGGTGAATGAGCTTGACCGCCGCCCCCATGCGGATGCGCTTGGTCACCGCCGCCGCCTTGCACATCAGGAGCTCCGGCACCGGCAGCGTGTCGACCTTGCCGATATAGACCGGCTCGCCGTGGTGCTCGCTGATATAGGCGTCGCGATAGCCGAGCTGGTCGGCGAGCACGATCTCGGCGAGATCTTCGTCGTAGGTCTGGGCTGCGCTGGTGTGGGGACGAAAGCCGTTGGAGAAAATTCCGAAGTCCATTTGCAGTCCTCGATGGCGGGGCCGGCACCGTACGATCCCTGCCGTTGTTTGACAACGCTTCGGCGCGCATGCGCTCTCGACGAACGTCATACCTGCGGCATCTGGACATTTTAATATCAATACTGATATAATAATCAAACGATGAAACCTGTTGTGTTTCTCGGCGATTCGCTGGGGCGGTTACGTGCGTTCCCGGACGGACCGCGACGCGCCGCGGGTTTCCAACTCGATCGGGTTCAGCGCGGGTTCGACCCCGATAACTGGAAGCCGATGAAAAGCATCGGTCCCAGTGTTCGAGAAATTCGAGTGCGAGACGCGACCGGCGCATTTCGCGTGATCTACGTCTCTACCTTCGCCGAGGCCGTCTATGTTCTTCATGTTTTTCAGAAGAGAACATCACGGACGTCGGTGCGCGATATTGCGCTTGCGGAAATGCGGTTCAAGGAACTGAAGCGGAGCATACGGCAATGAAGCGGCAACGTTTTCGCAGCGTTTGGGATGCCATCGAGACGTCGCCTGCGCGGGCCGCCAACATGAAGGCGCGTAGCGAAATGATGCTGGCGATTCGCGATACGGTCGCTTCATGGCAGGTGACGCAGGCGGCTGCCGCCAAGCGGCTCGGTCTGACGCAACCGCGAATGAACGATCTCGTGCGCGGCCGCATCAACAAGTTCAGCCTTGATGCGCTCATTAATCTTGCGGCACGGGCTGGTCTATCGATCCGCGTCGAAGTCGTCCGGTCCGCGGCGTGACAGGCGGCATGTCGGACTTGCGTATCTACGGCGTCGCCCGCACCCGCGCCTTTCGCGCGCTGTGGGTGGCGGACGAGCTGGGGCTTGATTACGAGCACTTGCCGATCGAGATCGGCGACGCCGGCGCGCGGTCGCCGGAGTTTCTCGCGATCAATCCGAACGGCCGGTTGCCGTTCATCGTCGACGACGGCTTCACGCTGTTCGAGTCGCTCGCCATCACCCTCTATCTCGCCAAGAAGCACGCCGCCGGTACGCTCTATCCGGCGACGCTGCAGGGCGAAGCCAAGGCCTGGCAATGGAGCTTTTGGGCGATCAGCGAGGTCGACCGCGGCGTCAATATCTGGTCGCTGCATGCGGTGCGCCTGCCGGCCGAAGAACGCAACGCCGCGCTGCGCGAGGAAGCGCTGAAAGTTATCGCCGCGCCGTTCCGGGTGCTGGATGCGGCGTTGGCGAAGTCATCTTATCTCCTCGGCGAGACGTTCACCGTCGCCGATCTCAACGTCGCCGCCGTCATCAGCCGCGCCGTCGATATGGATCTGTCGGCGGTGCCGCATCTGAAAGCCTGGCTGACGCGTTGCCTCGAGCGCCCGGCCGCGCGCAAGGCGCTTAAGCTGAAAACCGCGGCTGACGACGCAACGCCGGTGGAGGTGACCCGCCGCATTGCCCGGATCAACCGGCTGTGAGTCAAAGGCCTGTGAATCAAAGACCCGTGAATCAAAGACCTGCGCCCTTCAACATCGGCCAGTCGATGAACGAGGCCATGGCGCTGCATCGCCAAGGCCGGCTGCGCGACGCGGAAAGAATCTACGCCCGCGTGCTGAAGGCGGCACCCGATGATTTCGACGTGCTCAATCTGCTCGGCGCGGTGAAGGCGCAGCTCGGCCATATCGGCGAGGCCCATCGCTTGTTCAGCGCCGCGGTCAAGGTCAATCCGCGCGCGCCGCAGGCTTTGGTCAATCTCGGCCAGGCGCTGCATGCGCTCAAGCGCGACGCCGAGGCGCTCGACTGCTTCGACAAGGCGCTGGCGCTGGCGCCGGGCGATGCCGCGATCCTCAACAGTCACGCCAATGCGCTATTGAGCCTCGGCCGTGCCGAGGAGGCGCTTGCCGAATTCCGCGAGGTGCTGGCGAAGGTGCCACAGCACGCCGAGGCGCGGCTCAATGCCGGCATCGCGCTCGCAACGCTGGGCCGCCCGGACGAGGCGGTTGCGGAATTCGACGGCGCCGCGGCCCTCGCGCCCGGCCATCCCGCCGTGCATTTCAACCGCGGCCTCACGCTGTTCGAGCTTGGCCGCTATACGGACGCGATCGCCGCCTACGACCGCGCGCTCGCTGCGGCGCCGGATCATGCCAGCGCCGTGCTCAACCGCGGCCGCGCGCTCGCGGCGCTGAACCGTTACGACGAGGCGCTGGCGAGCTACGATCGCGCCATCGCGCTGCGCAAGGACGATGCCGACGCCCATTTCATGAAGTCGATGGCGCTGCTGACGCGCGGCGAATACCGGCGCGGCTTCGCTGACTACGAATGGCGCTGGCGCCGCAGCGGCATGCCGGCGCAAAAGAGCCGCGGGCGGCCGCTCTGGCTTGGCGAATATCCGCTGGCGCGCAAGACCATCCTGCTGCACGCCGAGCAGGGCCTCGGCGACACCATCCAGTTCGCGCGCTATGTGCCGCGCCTCGCCGCAAATGGTGCCAAAGTGATGCTGGAGGTGCAGCCCGAGCTCGTCCCGATCCTGGCGCGGCTCGACGGCGCCGCGGTCGTCATCGCGCGCGGCGACGCGCTGCCGGCCTACGACGTGCATTGTCCGCTCGGCAGCCTGTCGCTGGCGCTCAAGACCGAGCGCGATACGGTGCCGGCGGATATTCCTTATCTTTCGGCCGACGAACCACACTTGGCGAAATGGTCGGCGCGGCTCTCCGGCCTGCCGCGGCCGCGCGTCGCCATCGCCTGGTCGGGCAATCCGAGCCATATCAACGATCGCAACCGCTCGCTTGCCTTCGCCAAGCTCGCCCCGCTGTTGGCCGCCGCGACGGGCGCGCAGTTCATCAGCATCCAACGTGAGGTGCGCGGCGACGACGCGGCGGCGCTCGCCGCCGAGCCGCGCGTCACACATGTCGGCGCCGAGCTTGAAAGCTTCGCCGACACCGCGGCCGCGATTGCGCACTGCGATCTCGTCATCGCGGTCGACACCGCGGTGACGCATCTCGCCGGCGCCTTGGGGCGGCCGCTTTGGGTGCTGCTGCCGTTTGCGCCCGACTGGCGCTGGACCCTCGATGGCGAAACAAGCCCGTGGTATCCGGCGGCGCGTCTATTCCGGCAAACGGCGCTCGGCGACTGGGACGATCCGCTCGCGCGCGTCGGCGCGGCGCTGAAGGGCTTGGTCTCGACTGTTTCATGACGCTTTTCCTGGATGCGGTACGGCACGAAGTGGTGCACCGCTGATCCGGGATCGTCGCAAACTCAGAGCTTGTGAAGGTCCCGGGTCTGCAGCGCATCACTTCGTGCCGCGCTGCGCCCGGGAAACTGGCTCGGAGAAAACTTACGCCGCCGCGACCTTGATGCCGGCTTGCTCGCAGGTATTGGCGACGTCGTGCACCGTGGCGCGCTGCATGTCGCGTTTCCAACGCAGGTCGTCGAAATCGGCGCCGCGGTGCATGGTGCAGCGGTTGTCCCAGATGACGAGGTCATGCACGCGCCAGCGGTGGGTATAGACGAATTGCCGCTGCGTGGCGTGCGCGACGAGCTGGTCGATCAGCGCGCGGCCTTCCTGCTCGCCCATGCCAAAGATGCGGCCGGCATGAGAGGCGAGATAGAGCGACTTGCGGCCGGACTCCGGATGCGTGCGCACCAGCACCTGCGGCACCGGCGGCAGACCGGCGCGTTCCTCGTCGCTGAAACTGGTGAAGCCAAGCCGCGCCCGCGAATTGAAGATCGAATGCTCGGCCACCAAGGAATCGAGCCGGTGCTTCATCTCTTCGGGCAACGCGTCATAGGCGGCGCGCTCGTCGGCGAATTCGGTGTGGCCGCCGACCGGCGGGATCGAGCGCGCATACAGAAGCGACGCCAGCGCTGGCACCCGCTTGAACGACGAGTCGGTGTGCCACAACCGGTTGCCGAGCTGGAACATGCGCTGCCGCGAATCCTTGCCCCACACCTGGTCCTCCGGATCGAGGTTGGAGACATCGGCGAACTCGGCCGGCACTCGCAGCTTCGCGTCCTTGCGGAAGAGCGCGATGGTGGTCTCGAGCGGCCCGAAATAGCGGGCGAAATCGAGATGCTGATCCTGCGACAGATGCTGATCGGGAAAGATGAGCACCGAATATTTGGCGAATGCGTCCTTGATCGCGGTGACGTCGGCAGCGTCCAGCGGCCGCGACAAATCGGCGTCGCCGATCTCGGCGGCAAAGCTCGGCGTGACCGGACAGATGGTGATGGCCATGGTCATTGCCTCCCCAAGCGGAATTTGCGGGCTTTGAGCGATTGAATCACAGCGCCGGAGGCCGCGCAATTAAGCGTGGCGGGATCGGCGGACTGCTGCACATTCGCGCCGCATTTGCCATCAGGTTATGCAGCGCAGTGCATCGACATTGCGCTGCACAAAATTGTATCGCCAGCGCGCCTATGAAGCGCGCAGTTTGGCGTTCGGCCGGCGTAAAAATCGCATATTTTTCAGTGATATAGCCTTGGCATAGGGCTTGCGATGTTTCCCCCGTCCGGGACCCGATCAGGCTCTTCACGCCCCGGCCGCAAAGGAAACAATTGCCGATGAGCACCCCAACTACGACGCCGAATTCGACCTGGATTGCCGATTGGAATCCCGAAGACGAGACGTTCTGGAACAGCAAAGGCAAGGCCATCGCCCAGCGCAACCTCATCTGGTCGATCGTCGCCGAGCACCTCGGTTTCTCGATCTGGTTGATCTGGAGCATTGTCGCGACCAAGCTGCCGCAGGCCGGCTTCCACTACTCGACCGATCAGCTGTTTCAACTCGTGGCGCTGCCGGGATTGATCGGCTCGCTGATGCGCTTTCCCTACACCTTCGCAGTGACCACGTTCGGCGGCCGCAACTGGACCATCTTCAGTGCGTCGGTGCTGTTCATCCCGACGATCGCGTTGTCCTATTTCGTGACGCAGCCCGACACGCCGTTCTGGCTGATGGCGCTGGTGGCGTCGATCGCCGGTCTCGGCGGCGGCAACTTCGCCTCCAGCATGGCCAACATCTCGTTCTTCTATCCGGAGCGCATGAAAGGCTGGGCGCTGGGGCTCAACGCCGCCGGCGGCAATATCGGTGTCAGCGGCGTGCAGCTGCTCACCCCGATCCTGCTCGGCGTCGGCGCCATCAACCTCTACCGGGCGTCGCCGAGCCCAGGCGGCATCTATCTGGTGAATGCCGGACTGATGTGGCTCCTGCCGCTCATGATCGCGGTCGCCGGCGCGTTCCTCTTCATGAACAATCTCACCAATGCGCGCTCGACCTTCAAGGATCAGCTGGCGATCGTCGGCCGCAAGCACACCTGGATCATGTCCTACATCTATATCGGGACGTTCGGCTCCTTCATCGGCTACTCGGCGGCGTTTCCGCTCCTGATCAAGACCCAGTTCCCGACGGTGACGATCGCCATCGCCTTTCTCGGGCCGCTGGTCGGCTCGGTATCGCGGCCGTTCGGCGGGCTGCTTGCCGACAAGATCGGCGGCGCCATCGTGACGTTCTGGAATTTCATCGCCATGGGCGCGGCGACGATCGGCGTCATGTACTTCGTCAACGTGAAGGATTTTTCCGGCTTCCTCGCGATGTTCCTGATCCTGTTCGTCACCACCGGGATCGGCAACGGCTCGACCTACCGCATGATCCCCTCGATCTTCCGCGAGGAGAAGTTGCGCGAGGCCAAGGGCGAAGCCGGCCGGTTGGCGGCGCTGAAGGGCGCGAGCATCGAGAGCGCGGCCGCGCTCGGCTTCATCGGCGCGGTCGGCGCCTGTGGCGGCTATCTGATCCCGCGCGGCTTCGGTGCCTCGATCGCCGCCACCGGCGGTCCGCATCTGGCGCTGGCCATCTACCTCGCGTTCTACGCGACCTGCCTGGCGCTGACCTGGTGGTATTACCTGCGCAAGGGCGCCGCGGCGTCGGCAGCGACCAGTCTCGCCCACGCCCGGGTCTGATCGCACCATGGCAAGCGACGACCGGCGGCGTCCGCAGCTCGTTGTCGTCGGTAACGGAATGGCGGGGATGCGCGCGCTGGACGAGTGCCTGGCGCGCGCCCCCGAGCGTTTCGATGTCACCGTCATCGGCGCCGAGCCGCATCCGAACTATAACCGCATCCTGCTGTCGTCGGTGCTGGCCGGCGACAAGACGCTCGACGAGATCGTCGTCAACGGACCGCACTGGTACGCCGAGCGCGGCATTCGCTTGCTGCTCGGCAGGCGCGCCGTGGCGATCGACCGCACGGCGCGACGGGTCGCGCTCGACGATGGCGCCACCGTTGCCTACGACAAGCTCCTTCTCGCCACCGGTTCGAAGCCGATGGCGCCGCCGATTCCGGGCCTTCATCTGCCCAATGTGCGCGCCTTCCGCGACGTCGCCGACGTCGAGGCGATGATCGAAGCGTCGAAAACCGCGCGCCGTGCCGTTGTGATCGGCGGCGGCCTGCTCGGACTCGAGGCGGCCTGGGGCCTGAAGCGGCGCGGCATGGCGGTCGCGCTCGTGCACCTGATGCCGAGCCTGATGGAGCGGCAGCTCGATGCCGCGGCCGCCGCGTTGCTGCAGCGCGATCTCGACGCCCGCGGGATTGCTTTTTTCACCAATGCCCAGACCGAGGAAATCGTCGGTGCCGCGCGTGCCGAGGCGGTCGTGCTCGCCGACGGCCGCAGCATCGCCGCGGATTTCGTGGTGCTCGCGGTCGGCATCCGGCCCAATATCGACTTGGCGCGCGGCGCCGAGCTCGACGTCAATCGCGGCATCCTGGTCGGCGACGACATGGCGACCAGCGACCCGGACATCTATGCGGTCGGCGAGTGCATGGAGCACAACGGCCAGGTGTTCGGCTTGGTGGCGCCGATCTGGGATCAGGCCAAGGTTTGCGGCGCCCGTCTGGCCGGCGACGCCGATGCGGTCTACGTGCCGCCGCCGGTCTTCACCAGCCTCAAGATCACCGGCGTCGACGTGTTCTCGGCCGGCGCGCTCGCCGCCACTGACGATGCCGACGAAGAGCTCACGCTGCACGACGCCAAGCGCGGGCTCTATAAGAAAGTGATCCTGCGCAACGACCGCGTGGTCGGCAGCGTGCTCTACGGCGCCGTCGCCGACGGCCCGTGGTACGTGGAGCTGATGCGCGAGAAAGTCGACGTCTCGGCGTTCCGCGATCAGATCGTGTTCGGCCGCGCCTTCGCCGAGGCGGCCGTCGCCGCATTGCCGCCGATCGCGGCAGCGGCGCCGATCGATGCCGATGCCGGCGGGGCGGTTGCGGGGCTGCAATGTCAGGCGGCGTGATCCGCACCACTTGTCCTTATTGCGGCGTCGGCTGCGGGCTTGCCGTCGCCGCCGACGGCGCCATGGCGGGCGACGCCGAACATCCGGCCAATGGCGGGCGGCTCTGCTCCAAGGGCGCGGCGCTTGCCGATACGCTCGCGAGCGACGGCCGCCTCATCTCGCCGCAGATCGGCGGCCGCAACGCCACCTGGGACGAGGCGCTCGACCGCGTTGCCTCGACTTTCGCCAAGACCATCGCCGAGCACGGGCCCGATGCGGTTGCGCTCTATGTCTCCGGCCAGTTCCTCACCGAGGACTATTACGTCGCCAACAAACTGATGAAAGGCTTTGTCGGCAGTGCCAATATCGACACCAATTCGCGGCTCTGCATGGCGTCCTCGGTCGCCGGCCACATCCGCGCGTTCGGCGAGGACATCGTGCCGGGCTGCTACGACGACATCGAGGAGGCCGATCTCGCCGTCCTGGTCGGCAGCAATACGGCCTGGTGCCATCCGGTGCTGTATCAGCGCCTCGCCGCGGCGCGCGAAAGGCGCGGCACCAAGGTCATCGTCATCGACCCGCGGCATACGCCGACCTGCGACATCGCCGATCTTCATCTCGCCATCCGCCCGGGCTCCGACGTCGCCGTGTTTGCCGGCCTCTTGGTGCATCTCGCGGCGAGCGGCATTTGCGATCCGGCGTGGACGAGTGAGTTCACCACGGGCTTTGGCGGCACGCTCGAAGCCGCGCGACAGACGGCGCCATCCGTCGCCGCGGTGGCGGACATCGCCGACGTGCCGGCCGCTGATCTGGCGCGGTTCTATCAGGAATTCGCCGCCATCGACCGCACCGTGACGTTCTATTCGCAGGGCACCAACCAGTCGTCGGCCGGCACCGACAAGGTCAACGCCATCATCAACTGCCATCTCGCCACCGGCCGCATTGGTCGGCCCGGCATGGGGCCGTTCTCGCTGACCGGCCAGCCCAATGCCATGGGCGGCCGCGAAGTCGGCGGGCTTGCCAATCAGCTCGCCGCGCATATGAGTTTTGCCGAGCCCGCCGATATCGATCGCGTGCGCCGCTTCTGGCAGGCGCCGCGCATGGCGACGCGGCCGGGGCTGAAGGCGGTCGAGCTGTTCGACGCGGCGCTCGACGGCCGTATCAAGGCGATCTGGATCCTCAACACCAATCCGGCCGTCAGCATGCCGCGTGCCGAGCGGGTACGCGCCGCGCTCGGCGCGTGTCCGTTCGTCGCGGTCAGCGATTGCTGGCCGACCGACACGACGGCTTTCGCCGACGTCGTGCTGCCGGCGGCGGCGTGGAGCGAGAAGGACGGCACCGTCACCAACTCCGAGCGCTGCATGTCGCGGCAGCGCGCCTTTCGGCCGCCGCCACGCGAGGCGCGGCCCGATTGGTGGATGCTGGCCGAAGTGGCGCGGCGCATGGGCTGGGGTGCGCAGTTTGCCTATGCCAAGCCCGCCGCGATTTTCCGCGAGCATGCCGCCCTGTCGGCCTTCGAGAACGAGCCGCCGCGGCGGCGCATGTTCGATATCGGCGCGCTCGCCGACATCGGCGACGACGACTACGACCGGCTCAACCCGGTGCAGTGGCCGCTGCCGCGCGGGGAGGTGCCGCGATCCGATGCCAAGCGGCTGTTCGGCGACGGCAAGGGCTTCGCGACCGCCGACGGCCGCGCCCGCTTCGTGCCGACGCCGTACCGGCCGCCGGCGGTGCTGGCCGACGAGCAGTGGCCGCTCGTGCTCAATACCGGCCGCGTCCGCGATCAGTGGCACACCATGACGCGCACCGGTCGCTTGCCGCGGCTGATGGCGCACCAGGGCGAGCCCGTGCTCGACCTGCATCCGGCCGATGCGCGTGAGCTTCAGCTCGACGACGGCGGTCTCGCCCGCATCGAAAGCCGGCACGGCGCCGCGACCTTGCCGATCCGCTTGTCGGAAGCGCTGCGCCGCGGCGAAGTCTTTGCGCCGATGCACTGGACCGACCGCTTCACCTCGGCTGGGCCGATCGACCTGATCGTCGGCGCTGCGACCGACCCGATATCCGGTCAACCCGAATTGAAGGCGACGCCGGTGCGGCTGACCAAGATCGAGCCGCGTTGGCACGGGCTCCTGCTGCGCGGCGCCGAGCAGGTGCCGAGCGGACCTTATTACTGGGCGCGCGTGCCGCTCGAACGCGGCCAGGCCTTCACGCTGACCGGCTGGGAGCCGCTGCCGAGCGATCCCGGCTCGGAGCGCTGGATCGCGACCTTGCTCGATGCGCCACCGGCGGCGGAGCTTGTGATCTATGCCGACCCCGCGCGCGGCACGTTTCGTTATGCCAGCGTGGTCGGCCGGCGCCTCGACGCCTGTTTGCTCATCGCTCGCAACCAAGCGGCGCTGCCGTCGCGGCAGGCGCTGGCGGCGCTTCTTGGCACGCGCATCGAGCCGGAGGCGCGCAGCAATGTGCTGGCCGGCGGCTTTGCGGGCGCGGCAAGTGCGTCCGGTCGCACCATCTGCGCCTGCTTCGGCGTCGGGTTGAATACGCTCAACGACACCATTGTGAGCCGCCGCCTGACCGACGTCGCCGCGATCGGCGCCGCCTTGCGCGCCGGCACCAATTGCGGCTCGTGCATCCCCGAGCTCAAGGCGATCCTGAGCACGCACGCGCGCGAGGCCGCGTCCGCCTGACGCGGCGCGGCATCACTTGATCGGCGAGAACGGCGCCGGCAGATAAATGTCGACCTGCTGCGAGGCGAGATGGCCTGGCCCGCCGGGCGGCGGCCAGACGCGATCGGCCATGGCTTTTTCGCGCAGCCGGGCGCGCTCATCGAAGCTTTTGTACGGCCAGACGTGGAGAAAGCGCGTCACCACGCCGGTCACCGACGTCATGGCGGCGAGCACCGGCGAAATTTTCAGGCGGGCAGGGACCGCGTTGCGCCAGGCCGCGATGGTCGCCGCGAGGCCGTCCGGCTTGAGCACATAGGTGCGGACCTCGAAGACCGGACCGAATGTGCCGCGCTGCAGCGGCGCGATGAAGTCGAAGGACACGTACGTGTCCATCGCCATGGCGGTGATGTATTGCGCGATACCGAACGGATCGGCCGCGTTCAGCGCCGCGAAACGAGACTCCATCGTGGCACCCGCATCGCCGGTGGCGCGGACGATCAGAATCTGATTGACCACGCCGATGTCCGAATACCAGCACGCCAAGAGGGTGGGATCGCCGCCCAGGCTTTTGCCCAGCACCTCGAGCGCCTGCGGGTGCGTGCCCGGCCGCACGGTGAGGATGGTGACGTCGTAGAACTGGGCCACATTGCCCTCCCTTATTCGCGTTCCGCCGGTATCTTACATCGGTCGGCGCAATTCGCCTCTGGCCGGAGCCTGCCGCCAATGCCAGACTGCAGCGGGTGTGGGGACGGCCCGGCGGGGCGCAGCAGCCGATGGTATTCGTACAGGTGATTACGGGCGGCCTCCTGCTCGGGGCCATCTATGCGCTGTTCTCGTCGGGGCTCACGCTCATCTGGGGCATGATGAATTTCATCAACTTCGCCCACGGCGAATTCGTCATGCTCGGCATGTATGTGGCGCTGCTGGTCATGGTCTGGCTTGCCGGCGGACCGGCGATCTTCGGCATCGCCGCCGCGGTCGCGCTCGCGGCGCTTGGCATCGTCATCTACTTCTCGCTGATCCGCCATGTCATCCGCGGGCCGATGCTGGCGCAGATCCTCTCCACCTTCGGGCTCGCTTTGCTGCTGCGCTATTCCGCGTTCTGGATTTTTTCGTCGAACTTCCGGTCGCTACCGCCCAACGCGCTGTCCGGCACCATCAATCTCGGCGGCGTGTTTCTGCCCGTGGCGCAGCTCGTCGCCGGCGTCGCCGCGATCGCGCTGACCATTGCGCTGCATCTTCTGCTGACGCAGACCACGGTCGGCAGCAAGCTTCTTGCCGTCGCCGAGGATCGCACCGCGGCGATGCTGATGGGCATTCGGCCCGACCGCATGCAGGCGCTGGCCTGGGGGCTCTCGGCGGGCGCTGCCGGCATCGCCGGCGCGCTGATGGCGACGGCCTATCCGTGGTCGCCGTCGGTCGGCGAGACCTTCGGGTTGATCGCGTTCGTGGTAGTGGCGCTCGGCGGCTTCGGCAGCGTGCTCGGCTCGCTCTATGCCGGCCTGATCATCGGCTTGATCCAGGCGGTGTCGGCGTACTGGCTCGGCGCGATCTATAAGGACATCGTGGTCTACGGCCTGTTCGTCGCGCTGCTCTGGTTTCGGCCGCAAGGTCTGATGGGCAAAGCGTGAAAAATCTGGCCGTTCCACACCTGCGCCTCGTGCTGCTCGCGGCCGCGCTGCTCGCGTATCCGCTCGTGTTCTCGAGCGCGTTCTACCGCGACGTCGGCGTCACCTTCCTGCTGGCGGCGATCTCGGCGTCGGCGTGGAATATCGTCGGCGGCTATGCCGGCCAGGTGTCGGTCGGCCACAGCATGTTCTTCGGGCTCGGCGCCTATACGCCGCTGCTGTTCTACACGCTGTTCGGCTGGTCGCCGATCGCCGGCATTCCGGTCGGCATCGTGCTCTCGGTCGTGCTCGCCGTCGTCATCGGCATGCCGACGTTTCGCCTGACAGGCCACTATTTCAGCATGGCGACCATCGCGGTCGCCGAGCTCATCCGGATTTTTGTCGGCACCTGGGATTTCGTCGGCGCCGCAATCGGCCTGCAGGGCCCGGCCGTGGCGCGCGGCTGGTGGGACCTGACGTTCCGCAGCGAGCTGCCGTACTACTACGTCTTCCTTGCGGTGCTGGCGGTGGTGCTCGTGACCACGGCCATCGTCGAGAGCCGCCGCTTCGGCTTCTATCTGCGCGCGATCAAGGCGAGCGAGCGCGCCGCGCGCTCGCTCGGCGTGCCGGTGCGGCAGACCAAGCTCAAGGCGCTCGCGCTCAGCGCCGCCTTCACCTCGGTCGCGGGCTCGCTCTATGCTTGCAAAACCGGCTTCATCGATCCGGATTCCGGCTTCGGCATTCTGGTTTCGGTGCAGATGGTGATCGTCGCGGCGCTCGGCGGCGCCGGCATGCTGTTCGGCCCGCTGCTCGGCGCCGCAATCCTGATCCCGCTGCAGACCGCGACCAACACGTGGTTCGGCGGCGGCGGCTCGGGCCTCACCTACATTCTTTATGGCGGCATCATCGTCCTGATCGCGCGCTTCGAACCGGGCGGCCTGTTCGAATTGTGGCACCGCATTTGGCCGCAGCGCCGGAGCCGCGCCCATGCTGCTTGAAGCCATCAACGTGTCGAAGGCCTTCGGCAGCTTCCTTGCCGTATCCGGCGCCGACCTCAGCGTGGCCGAGCACGAGATCATCGGGCTGATCGGCCCGAATGGTGCCGGCAAATCGACCTTCTTCAACTGCCTCGCCGGCGACACCTTGCCGACCACCGGCCGCATCGTGTTCGACGGTAACGACGTGACGCGCGCCTCGCCGGAAGCCCATGCCCGCGCCGGCATTGGGCGGACCTTCCAAGTACCCGCGACGTTCGAGGACATGACGGTGCTGGAGAACGTCATGGTCGGCGCATACCTGCGCCATCCGCACCGCAACGACGCCCGCGATCATGCCCGCCGCATCGTCGAGCTCACGGGCTTGCGGCCCGATCAGCCCGGGCGCTCGCTCGGCACGCCGGGAAGGAAGCGCCTCGGCATCGCCCGCGTGCTCGCCACCGAGCCGCGCCTGCTCCTGCTCGATGAATCGCTGGCCGGGCTGACGCCGACCGAACTGCAGGAAGCCATCGCGCTGGTGCGGCGCGTGCACGAAACCGGCGTCACCATCGTCATCGTCGAGCACATCATGGAAGTGATCATGACGCTGACCAAGCGCGTGCTGGTCTTCAACCAGGGCCACGTCATCGCCAGCGGCACGCCGGAAGCCGTGGTCAAGGACGAGGCGGTGATTGAGGCCTATCTCGGCCGCGCCCATCGCCGGCCGGCCCCCGAGAGGACGCCGTGAGCGAGCTCGTCGTCGAGCATCTCGAAGTGCGCTACGGCGACCTCGTCGGCGTCGCCGATATTTCGCTCAAAGTGCCGGCCGGCAAGGTCGTGGCGCTGCTTGGCTCCAACGGCGCCGGCAAGACCACGACGCTGAATGCCATCGCCGGCGTGGTGCGCCCGGCGCGCGGCCGCATCGCGTGGCGCGGCGCGCCAATCTCCGGCGAACCGGCCTATGCGATCGTCGCGAAGGGCTTGGCGCTGTCGCCGGAAGGCTGGCGGCTGTTCGTGGCGCAGACCGTGGAACAGAATTTGCGGCTCGGCGCCACCGCGCTCGCCGACCGCGGGCGGGTCGCAGCGCTGTTCGAGCGCGTCTATGCCCTGTTCCCGCGGCTCGCCGAGCGGCGCCGTCAGCTTGCCGGCACGCTGTCGGGCGGCGAGCGGCAGATGCTGGCGCTCGGCCGCGCGCTGATGAGCGAGCCGCAACTCCTCATGCTCGACGAGCCGAGCCTGGGCCTCGCGCCGGCCGTGGTCGAAGCGCTCTACGACACGCTCGCCGAACTGCACCGCCAGGGACTCACGTTGCTGCTTGCCGAGCAGTCGATCCCGCTCGCGCTCGGCATCGCCGACTACGCCTATGTGCTGCAGACCGGCCGTATCGCGCTCGAAGGCCCGGCGGCCGAGCTCGAGCAGAACGCGCAGGTGCGCGAGATTTATCTCGGCATTTCCACGCGGGCGGCCGTGGGCTGAGAAGCGGAGCAAACGAGCGAACGCCGCGGCCTCATCAGCCGCAGCGTCGCATTTCACGATATCGAATCGGAACGCGATAGGTTCCGGATCACACCCTAGTGGTGATCGTGATCGTCGTCGCCGGACACCTGCACCGGACGATCGT
>Ga0335081_10006349_pt1 | contig 18812 bp, 16 predicted proteins | sample Lox_Sample_35_FD_206713 | JGI IMG/M metagenome (GOLD analysis project Ga0335081, IMG submission 206713) | Soil microbial communities from Loxahatchee National Wildlife Refuge, Florida, United States - Lox_Sample_3.5 | ecosystem: Environmental > Terrestrial > Soil > Wetlands | place: USA...
TGCTGGCCGGCGTCGCCGAACGGCTGGCCGCCCACGGCAAGGTGGGGCGTTTCGGTGTCCGGCTGATCCGCAACCCGCTGGGCCTGTCGGAGGACGAGTTGCTGCACGAAACCTGCGACAGCGCCCACCGGATGTTGCAGTGCACCGTCGGCGGGCGCGACGCGCTGCTCGACGACGCCACCATCGTTCAAACGGCCTGGCGGTGGAAAGTTGTGCAGGGCAAAGCGGCACCCACCGTGATGCGGGACTGCACCGCCACCTGCGTAAGCGCAGGCGAGGGACACGACGTGGGGCACAGCCACGGCGAACCCGATGTAGGCGACTGATCGGTCGCCAAAGTTGTTCCGCGCGAGCGGTTGGCACTCGCGCGGCACGACGATCTCGGCTGACAGGGTTTTCCTAGGCTTACCCCTCACACTGACGGGGTGCCGCCGAACGGCCCGATGACGCCCGCACCGTCGGTTCCCACCCCGGTGCCGATGCCCCGGTTGCCGGACCCCGACTTCGGCAGATGGGGGCAGGGCACCTCGTTGCTGGGTGGATGGTTGCCTGTCGGCGTCGAGATCCTTGCGATCGTCATCCTGATCGTCGCCATCGGCTGGCGAACCCGGCCCTGGCGACTGGTGTGGGTACCGGTCGGTGCGGCCATCGGCGTGACTGCCGCTCTCGGCGCGCGGACCTACATGAACTCCGAGGGGCTGGCGTCCGACCCGGCGCCGTTCAAGCTGTGGGTGTGGACCGCGGTGTGTGGCGTCTCGGTCGCCGTGGCGGCGCTGGGATTTCGCGGCGCACGGTGGTGGCGACGTGGATTGTCGGTGGCGGCAATTCCGCTCACCCTGGTATGCGCCCTCACCGTCCTCAACCAGTGGGTGGGCTACTACCCAACGCTCCAGAAAGCCTGGGGAGACCTGACGGCAGGCCCGCTCCCGGATCAGACCGACGCCAAAGACCTTCCGAACCTGCGCAACACCCACCCCAAAACGGGCAAGCTGGTTGCGGTCGACATCCCCGATGACGCGAGCGGCTTCAAGCACCGTCGCGAATACGTCTACCTGCCGCCGGCCTGGTTCTCTGGGGTCGTTCCGCCCAGGCTTCCCGCGGTGCTGATGATCGCCGGCGAATTCAGCAACCCAACCAACTGGGTACGCGCCGGCAACGCGATTCCCGTGCTCGACAACTATGCCTTGGGGTACGGCGGTGCAGCGCCGGTGTTCGTCTTCGTCGACTCCAGCGGACGCTTCAACAACGACACCGAATGTGTGGATGGGCCACGAGGTAACGCGGCCGATCATCTGACGAAAGACGTCCGCCCCTACGTGATTTCACAATTTGGCACTTCTTCCGACCCCTCGGACTGGGGTGTCGTTGGCTGGTCCTCGGGCGGGACATGTGCAATCGACCTCACGGTCATGCATCCCGATCTGTTCACCACCTTCGAGGACATCGGGGGCGATCGCGGGCCCAATTCGGGTACCAAGCAACAGACGATCAACCGCCTCTACGGTGGCGACGCCGCGTCATGGGATGCCTACGACCCGCGAACGGTCATGGCCAGACATGGACCGTACGGCGGTGTCGCGGGATACTTCGACGACTCCCAAGAGCCATCGGACGACAAGTCGAAAAACCTGCTGAAATACCTGTCGGACCGACGTCAGGAGCGGTTAGCACCCGTAGGATTCGGCGGGCACGGTGACGAGGACCAATTTCGGGAGAAGGGCGCGCTGCCAGACCTGTGCGCGGCCGCGATGGCGGTGAACATCGGATGCACGCTGCGCGTCTACACCGGCTATCACACCTGGCAGTTCGGCGCCCGAGCTTTTGCCGATGCGCTCCCCTGGATCGCACAGCGGGTGCACACACCAACGGTTCCCGATTAATTGGTTCTCGATTAATTCGGTCACCTTTCGGTCACAGTACGAACAAAATCGTCCTTCCCGACCCACGCAACGCCTGGGGCCAGTGGCACTATTGTTGCAAAAGTGTTTGAAGTGACTGTTGTGAATGAGGTGGGTCGACGGCCCGCCATCGTGAGTATCGCGAAAACGCAGTGTCGCGAAAACGCATGGGAATGGTGGCGGATGCGCGAAGTCAACCGCGCTGAGGCCGGAGAGAGGAAATTCAAATGAGGCGCATCTATGCCTTCGCGATCAGTCTGGCCCTGTTGGTGGCGACACCCGGCATTGCGACCGCTGACCCGGACGCCGTGCCGGCAAGCCACCAGCAAGCCATCAGCTACGTGATCCAGCGCGCGCTGTCGCAGCGCGGCGTGCCGTACTTATGGGGTGGCGGCAACGCTGCAGGCCCGACCCGCGGCACCGGACCAGATGCCAACACCACCGGATTCGACGCCTCGGGTCTGATGCTCTACGCCTTCGCCGGCGTCGGGATCAAGCTGCCGCGCACCTCGGCCGAGCAGTACAACGCCGGCCAGAAGGTTCCGCCGGCGCAGGCGCGCCCCGGCGACCTGATCTTCTACGGCCCCGGCGGCAGCGACAGCGTCGCCATGTACCTCGGAAACGGGCAGATGCTGGAGGCCACCGACCCCGTCGTCGTGGTGTCGCCGGTACGCACCGACGACATGACTCCATACCTGACCCGGATAATCGCCTGATTGAGTTGTCGACTACCAGCAACCGAACCGCCGGCGTCCGCAACCCAACCGCCCCGGCGGCCAGCCCGTTGACGGGGAAGCGAGCCCCCAGCCGTGCTCCTCGTCCCCGGTACCCCTTGCCCCATACACTTGGAACTCGTTGCTGACGCCATCGACCTGAGCGGGTGTCGCGTGTAGTCGCCACGCCGCTAGCAGGCGTTTCACCGCCCGCACGGCGCCGGCGATACCACATCACCGAGCGAGGCTTGCCGAGCGACCATCGAACTGGGCCGTCGCGTCCGGCCAGGTGGCGTAACTTTCCTGTGACGACTGAGGTAACCGCAGGTAACACGCCCGGCGTAGAACTCCCCGACAACAGGTGTCCCGTGAGACCAGGGGAGTAGCCAATGGACATCGCGCAGCTGGGCGAGCGTCATCCCGACCGGACCGCTGTCGCCGAAGTTGACACGCCGCCGGAACATCGGCCGGCGCCGCCCTCACCCCAGCCGATGGCGGCCAAGCCGGCACCGCCGATCATGATCCGCGCCGCATCCGACGTCAGCAGCATCGTCGATGCCGGCATCGACCATTCCGATCCCGTCGCGCAACGCCGCGCCCGCCGAAAAACTTTGTTGGTCATGGTCATTGCGCTCGGCGGCGTGTTCGTCGACGCGTACGACTTCACCAGCCTGGGCATCGGCACCATCCAGTTGCGCCACGAGTTCCACCTGTCGGCGGCCGCGGTCGGCCTGCTGTCGGCCACGATGGCGTTCAGCGCGATGTTCGGCGCGCTGTTCGGCGGTTACTTCGTCGACAAACTCGGCCGCAAAGACGTGTTCCTGCTGGACCTGTGGTTTTTTGTGATCTCGGCAATCGGCGCGGCACTGGCCCCCAACCTCACCGTCCTCATCCTGTTTCGCCTGTTGATGGGCCTGGGTGTCGGCTTGGACTTCCCGGTTGCGTTGAGCTTCGTGGTGGAATTCTGCGACCGGGCCCGCCGCGGGTTGTTCGTCAACAGCAGCTACGTCAACTGGTGCCTGGCCGCGCTGGTCGGGTTCGGCGCCAGCTACATCGGGTATGTGCTGGGCGCCGGGGAGAACCTGTGGCGCATCGCCGTTGGGTTCGGCGCGGTGCCGGCGCTGGTCCTGCTCATCCTGCGCTACCGCTACATGCTGGAAAGCCCGTTGTGGGTGGCGCACCAGGGCGACCTGCACGCTGCCGCCAAAATCTTGCGCAGAACCCGCAACCTGGATGTGGAAGTGGCGCCCGACGCGGCCCCGGAACCGCCGCACCGGCCGAAGTCCATCCTGCACGCCGCGCGCAACATCTTCTCCCCGCACTACCGGCCGCGCGCGGTTTTGTCGGCCACGATCGGCTGCGTGCAGAGCATCGAGTACTACGCCGTGATCTTCTACCTGCCGGTGATTTCGCAGGTGATCTTCGGCCAGAGCTTGCTTAACGCGATTCTGGGCGGGGCGCTGTTCAACGCGATCGGGCTCGTCGGCTCGGTGTTCCAGGCCCGTGTCTGCGACCGGACCGGGCTGCGGCCGCTGGCGCTCGGCGGCGCGGTGCTGACGGCGGTGTCGCTGTGCGGGATCGCACTCGGGCACGCGGTGGGAAGCATTGTGCTGCAGGCGATCATGCTCGGGGCGTTCATGCTGGGCCACACCACCGGGCCCGGCCCGCAGGGCATGGCCTACGCGGCGCTGTCCTTCCCGACCCCGATCAGAGGTTCGGCGGTCGGCTGGACGCAGGGCATGCTGCGGGTGGGTAGCATCATGGGGTTCTTATTCTTCCCGATGGTGTTGGCCGCGTGCGGGTTCACCGCGACGTTCGCGCTGCTGGCCATCGCGCCGGTCATCATCGCCGCGGTCACGTTGATCATCCGGTGGGAGCCGATCGGCGTGGACATCGAGGCCGAGCCGGTGCCAACACTTCAGTAGCGAAGGGACCGGCACCCCCTAGCGTGCCCGGCCTCGCGCGGCTAGCCGCCGGCCCGGGACGGCGCCCCGACGGACCGGCCATCGTGTTGGGCTTGGTGTTGGGCGGGCACGAAATCCAGCGGAGCCCCGGCGGGGATGAGTCCTTCCTCGGCGACGCTGTCCTCGAACTGGCGGATGAGCCGGCGGGCGTGCTGCATCACCCACCACCGCACGTAGGTCTGGTTCACGGGTTCGCGCTCCTTGGGGTCCTCCAACAGGTTGATGATTCGGGCGAAGCCCAGGGGTATCTCGGGGGCGTGGAAGTGCTGCTGGCGTTTGAAGCTCACCTTGAACTGTGACCACTTGACCGCGTGCAGCTCCTCGTTGAGCCACACCATGCAGCCTTCGCGCGCCGACTCGTCGGCGCCGGTGAAGAACGCGCGCTGGTCGATCCCGTCGATGACCCGGTCGGTGGGCGGCTCGCAGCCGGCCCACCGCAGCAGCGTTGGGAACATGTCGGTCACGTGCACCATCTCATTGCTCTCCCGGACCGGCACCTTGCCGGGCCAGCGGATCAGGCACGGGGTGCGGATGCCGCCCTCGGCGGAGCTGAAATACGATCCGTCGAAAAAGCCGGCCGTGCCGCGGCCGATAAGGTGATCCTCGGGGCCGTTGTCGCCGGCGAAGATGACGATGGTCTTGTCGGCCACGCCGAGCTCGTCGAGGCAGTCCAGGATGCTGCCGAAGTCGTGGTCGAGCATCAGCAGGCAGTCGCCCCATTCGCCGTTGCTGCCTTGTCCCTTGAATTCCTCGCGCGCAACCATCGGGAAGTGCATCAGCGAGTGGTTGTGGTAGAGGTAGAACGGTTTTCCGGCCGCCACGCTGCGTTTCATGAATGCCCGTGCCCGCCGGTCGTATTCGGCGTCCACATGCCCCTTGAGGGTAACCGTGAGCTGCTGGTCGGTGGCCCGCACCCCGTCTTCTTTGGTGCCCTCGTACATGTAGGAGTAGCCGTCGCGGTCCCCGTCGTACCAGGGATCGTCGGGCCACAGGCATTCGTCGTAGGTGCGGGCCGGGCCGTACCATTCGTCGAAGCCGTGGTCGGTGGGCCAGCGGCCGTCTTCGGCGCCGATGTGCCATTTGCCGAAACAGGCTGTGGCGTAGCCGACCTCGGAGAGGATGTCGCCCATCGTGCGTTCCCAGGCGACGAGGCCGCCGTCGTTTCCGCCCAGCGCGATGGTGTGGTTGCCGGAGCGGATGGGGTATCGGCCGGTCATCAGCGCCGATCGCGTAGGCGTACACTGCGGTTCGACGACGTAGTGCGAAAGTTTCAGGCCCTGCTCGGCGAACCGGTCGATGCGTTCGGTGTCGGCGCCGCGCAAGATGCCGCCGCCGAAGCACCCGAGCTCACCCAGGCCGAGATTGTCGACGTGGAAAAAGACGATGTTGGGTCGGTCGGTCACTGACGTACCTCTCAATCTTCTGTCGGGATGCTGGTTCCGTATGTGGATATAACGGGCGAACCGGCGCCTCGTCGGCGACCGTTGCCCCGGCGCGCCGGCAGGTCGTCGTCGCTGGGATCGCTGTCTCTGTGGTCCGCGGCGGCCCCTAGTCGACGCGGCCCGAATCATGTTGGGGCCGTGGGATCGTCGTGACCAGGCAGCACCGGTCGGCACGGTAACGGACGGCCTCCAGGTCGAACGGCGTGCCGTCTTCGAGGTAGGTGAGGCGGTGCAGCAACATCAGCGGGGCGCCGGGCCGGATCTGCAGCAACTTCGCGGTTTCGGCATCGGCGGCGACCGCCTCGATGGTGACCTCGGCCCACCCCAGCCCGATGTTGAGTTGGCGTTCGATGAGCGTGAAGACGTCGGCACTGTGCAGGTCCGTGCCCAACAGGACCGGGATAGCCTCCGGGCGAAGGGAACTGGTGTCCAGCGACAGCGCAAGCCCACCCACCGAACGTAACCGCTCCACGAACGCTATCCGACTGCCCTCGGGCACCGCCAGCTTGCCCGCCACGAACACGGTGGCAACGGACTCGCGCACCGACAGCACCCGGTTCTCGACGGGAAGATGGTAGCCGGCCATCGACTCCGCGAGGCCTTCCAACCGGTCGAGGTGGTGGCGCAGCTTGGCGCCGGTGACAAAGGTGCCCGCGCCCTGCACGCGCGTGATCAAGCCTTCGTCTCGCAGCAGATCCAGCGCCTCGCGAATCGCGTTCCGGCTCACGCCGAGCTGGGCGGCCAGCGCCGGCTCGGAAGGCATCGGCGGCCTGGCCGCGGCCAGGCCGCCGAACGCACCCTCCATGATCTGGCTTCGCAACACGTCGCGGACCCAGCGCGCGGCGTCGGCGCGGCTGCCCGCATACTCCCGCGATGGCGGGCGAGGAAACGCGGGTGGGGGAATCCGCGGCCGGCTGGGCATGTGGCCACCTTGCCACTTTCTCGGCCCCCTGGCGGTAAGCGGCACGTTACGCCACCACAGCTGTTGCCAAATCCCAGGCCAGCGTCTTTGGATCGGCGCAACGCAGACAGTTACGCCACCCCGCGTTTACCGGGGCAGCCCGCCAGCCAACTGGGTCTACCGCCTGTGCAGTTCGTTCGGCAGCCTGTTCAGCTCCTGCGGGCCCCGCTCGGTGAGCACGACCGTTCCGCCGATGTTGACGCGCCTGCGTCCGAATGCGCAGTTGGCCTGGAAGGCGAACGAGAAACCGGGTTGCAGCACCACTTCGGATCCCCGAGTGGTCAGTCCGCCCGGCGCCGGGTACCGGCTGACGTCGGGCAGCTCCGGTGATAGTCCGCAGCCGCCGACGAGCAGATGCGGGTTCAGCGAGTGCACGAGCGGGGTGAGCACCCAGCCGCCGGCAGCGTTCACGGGCTGTTGCAGCGCATCGTTGAGTTGGCCGAACGTGGTGTGCGGCCGCAGCGCCGCCAGCCCGGCTTGATAGGACGCGCGGGCGACCTCGGCGGCGCTCACCACGTCCGGATGCACGTCGCCGACCGCGACGGCCAGCTGCTGCTGGCTCTCGAGCATCCCGTAGGTCGGAAACAGCTCGGCCAGCACCACATCTCCGTTCCGGATCAGCTCCGGCGGCTGCGGCCGGTATGTCCAGGCCGGCGGGCCCCAGCCGATGTTTTCCCCGTCGTGTGCGGCGACCAGAACCAGCCACGGGCTGGTCGCGCCGGCTGCGAACGCGGCCTGCATCGCGGCGGCGTAGATCTCGTGTTCGCCGACGCCTGGCCGGGTCGACTCGATAATCGCCGCGCACATCGCCTCGCCGGCGTTGGCCGACCGCCCGATCAGCACAAGCTCTTCGTCACTGCGGGCCATCACCAACGGGTGCCAGTCATCGCCGACAGCGGTGAAGCACGCTTTCGGACAGCGTTTCTCAATACCTGCGAAGGTGCCGTGCGGCATCACTCCCTCGGGGAAGCTGGCCCCGGCGGGCTCGAGCCCGATCACCCCGATCCGCCCGGCGTCGAGCCGCATGTCGGCAAGGAACGCCGCGATTGCGGCCGAGCCCCGCCCCGAGCCGGGGTTGCGGCCGGCGCGACCGGCGATCATGCGCTCCGGTGGGATCCAGGTCGACTCGCCGCGCCGCAGGGCTTCGATGTGTTGCCCGACCCCGATGTGCAGCTGCACCAGCACATATGGGTCATCACCGCGGGGCACCACGACGACGTTGCCCGGTCGGTCGTTGGTCAGCCAGGCGTCCGGGGCATACAGCGGCTGGCCGACGGTGTCGCGCTCCCCGTAGACCAGCAGCGCATCCAGCCCGTGGGTTTCGATGAACTGCTGCGCGAGCGCCCATCGTCGGTCGCGTTCATCGAGTGTGAGCGTCGGGAACACCGTTTAATCCTCGATGTGCCAGGCCAGTTCACGCCCGTGAACCAGCGCGGTGATGGCCGCGCAGACCGTTGCGGAGGCGCCGCGAGCCGCCGCGCGCTCGGCGATCGCGCCGGTGACGGCGTCGATCTCGGTGCCCCGCCGCGCCTGAACGTCTTGCAGCATCGAGGCTTTCGCCTGCGGCGCCGCGCTCAGCAGGGATGTGATGCGCTCGAGCTGCTCGTCGAGCCTGAACTCGCAGCCATCGGCGTTGGCTTCCGCGAGCGCCTCGCCGGCGAGCGCCGCGACTGCCGGGAACACCCGCGCATCGAGCAGCCGCGCCGCGGGCAGTCCTGTCAGCGCGGCGACCGGCAGCACCGACGCGGCGAAGATGCGTTTCCGCCACAGCGTCGCCGCAATGCTCGGCACCGCCTCGGCTTTCAGCCCGGCGGCGCGCAGCGCGGCGGCGACCCGCACGGCGAACCCCGCGTCGCCGCCCTCGACATAGGGCCCGACGATCGTGTCGCCGTCGTGGGCGTGCAGGACGCGGCGGTCCGGTGTCAGCGCACCGCCCTGCTCGGTCGACCCCACCACGATCTGGCGGGCGGGGAAGCGCTCGGCCAGCGTCTTGCCGTTGCCGAGGCCGTTTTGCAGCGTGACCACCGCGGTGTCGGGCCCGATCGCCGGGGCCACCCGATCGGCGGCCTCGGCGGTGCGGTCGGTCTTGACGAAGAAGAACGCCATGTCGGGTGTGTCCAGCCCGTCGGGCCCGGTGCCGGCGCGGGCGGGCGCGTGCCGCGTCATGTCGTCGCGCTCCTGGATCGACACGCCGTCCCGGTTGAGCTCAGACACCACCTGCGGTGACGCATCGATGATCGCCACATCGTGACCGGCCGAGGCCAGTCGGCCCGTCCACAGTCGCCCCATCACCCCGCCGCCGATGATGACGATCTTCATCTCTGCTGCTCGAGCGCCCGGTAGGTCGCCACCACATTGAGCCGATGCATCTGCCGGTTGAGCTGGGCGAGCATCTCGCCGGCGGGAGGCGGCAGGTCCGGGTTCGCGAAACGCTCGGGCAATCCCGTGGATTCGACCGCGTCCTCCAGTTGCCGGCCGTCGTGCACGGCCTCGCCCACCGAATCCTGCAGATCGCGCAGGTACCCGATCATCGTGTCGATGGCGTCGCGGCCCTCGCCCATCGGCCCGTGGCCGGCCACGACGGTCTTCACATCGATGGTGTCGCGCATCTTTTTCAGCGACTCGATGTAGCGCCCGGGGCCGCCCTCCAACAGCATCGGACCCACCCCGGCGCGGGGCAGGAAGTTGCCGGTCCAGGCGGTGCTGGTCCGCGGCTCGTGGACGATTACGTCGCCGACCCCGTTGCCGGGGCCGAAGTGATACAGATCGACCACGCGGCCGCCGAGATCCACCTCGCAGTAGTCGTCGAAGGCCACGTCGGGGCGCCGCCACTCGGTGACGTCGGCGATCGCGCCGGTGTTGCCGTACAGGTTGGCGCTGCGAAAGCTCTTTTCCACCTCGAGGTCGGACATGCTGGCCAGGTTGGCCGCCGAGGAGATGATCACCACGTCGTCGGGGAATGCGTAGTTTCCGAACGTGTGGTCGCCGTGGTAGGTGGTGTTGACCAAGTAGCGCAGCGGCTTGTCGGTCAGCCGGGCGACGATGCCCTGTATCTGCCGGGATACCGCGCCGTTGATGCCGGCGTCGATGACCAGGGCCGCGTTGTTGCCGACGACGAGGCCGTTGTTGTCCTTGGGCGGGATGTTGGCCATCAGCGCGTACACCCCCTCGCCCAACTCGACCGGCTGCAACTCCAAGCCTTCGGGATCGAGGTTCGGCCCCTGGTAGTCGGCGGGCCGTTCCTTGAGCTCACCGGCGGATAGCGTGGGCTTCCTCATCGTCATAACCTCCTTCGACAGCTATGCCAACGGGTGTTGACATCCATTTTCGGCGACCTGCACCGCAGTGTCAACATGTGTAGGCCAACAAATGTTGGCGTTCGAGATCGTCGGCCTAGGACAAACCGCGGAGAACAAACAGCGGGCGGCCGGCACAGGCCTTCGGCGCTGCCCGCTTAGGCGAACTCGGCCGATAGCGGATCCCCGGGATTTATGGACCGAAACACGTATCCGCGATGTTGGAGGCCCGCCCGACACGACATCCCAGGGATCGTCTGCGGGGACTCGGCTGGCTGGCAGTCGTCGGACAGTGTCCAGTCGACGGGTTTGGTGCGCAGGCTGCGCGGGAACCCGCCAAACAGGCCGGTGGGTTGTCGCGCGCCCATCGTGCGGCGGTGTCTGATAGTAGCTGCGGTGTCGCGTATGCAACCCCGGTAATTAGCCCACCAAGGAGGTTGACGAAAGTGACTGACCTGCCCCCCGAACTTCAGCAGTTGGAGTCGCGGATGGCAAACATCCAATTGTTCACCGTGTCGATGCGCGCCACTGACAAGTTTCAAAGTCCTCAGACTGAACAGGGTGCCGCGCTACTGGCCGAACATCTGCGGTACGTGTTCGATTTGGTGGATCAGAACCGCGTGTTGGCCGCCGGTCCGCTGGATCGCGAACACGATGCCGCGACGGGCCGCGTGGACGGCATAGCGATCATCCGCGCGGACTCGCGTGACCAAGCCGAAGCCATCGCCGCCGACGAACCATTCCACAAGGCCGGATGGCGGATTAACACCGTGCGGTCCTGGGAGCTGAACATGGGGACGCTGGTGCCGGCCGCGCGGGCAGCCTGCCAGGTCGCCACCGGATAGATCGCGCATAGAAAGGCTACAAACGATGTCGGACCCACGGCCGCCGCGATGGCTGAAGCCGGTGAACAAACTTATGATCGCGCTGCAGAGGCTCGGGATACCGACCGGGCCGCCCATGGTGCTGACCGTGCCGGGCCGCAGATCGGGTCAGCCGCGCAGCACCCCGATGACTCCCTTCGAACTGCGGGGCCAGCTGTACGTCGTGCCCGGGTATCCCGGAGCCGACTGGGTCCGAAACGCTCGCGCGGCTGGTGCCGGGATACTGTCACGCGGTAGGAAATCTCGGCGGGTCAGGATCGTTGAGCTCAATCCCGACGAGGCACGCCCGGTGCTGCGAGCGTATCCCCAGAAAGTGCCCGTGGGCGTCGCATTTGCCAAACGCTCCGGGCTGGTGCGTGAGGGAACCCCCGACGAGTTCGAGGCGCTGGCCGGTGTCACCCCGGTATTCCGTTTCGAGCCGGTGACAACGCCCTGACCGAGACCCCGGGCACGGGGCAATGACCAGCCCTGGTGCTAGATGAGTCGAGCGACGCCGAGCAGTTGCGTGGCTTTGGCTTCCCCTTGCGTCTTTCCGTATTTGGCGAACTGGCGGATGAACAGTTCAGCGGTCGCGGGGTCGGCGGGCTCGGGTTCCGGCGCGGCGAGGAAAACGTAGTTGAGCCAGTCGAAGATCGCGGCCTGGGCATAACTCAAGCCGCCTATTTGGCAGTGACTTGAAGCGCCTTCGGTGCGGGTGAACAGGCGGATGTAGCGGTCGCAGTCGAGGGCGAGCATGAAATCGAGCATGTCGATGATGATCTCGGCCGACGGGGCGGCGGCATCATGGATATCGTCCTCGCTGAACAGAAACAGCATCGGGTTTCGGTAGCGCTCGGTGAAACCCTTGATGCTGTAGGGCTGATAGACCTGCACCCATTCGTGGGCGTTTCGGATGCCCAGGCTCCATTGGGAATGCTGGAAGCCCCACCGGGCCGGGGTGTTGACCCTCATCAGCACCTTGAACGCCGCGTCCATGAACGTGGTGTTCTTCAGCAGTCCCTTCATCCCCGCCCGTGCAGCCGCACCGCAGTCGACAACGATCGAGTTGGGGATGCACGCGCGGATTCGTTGGTCGAGCGCGCCGCGGGCGGCCAGGTAGCCGCCCATCGAGTACCCGATGATGGCCAACTTGCTCGCATCCACGTCGGCGCGGCCGAGCAGGTAGTCCACCACCGCGCCCACGGGTTTTTCGTAGTCGGGGCGAAAGGTCAGGCCCGGGTTGGTCTTAAGCGCTGTCCACTGTCCGGGGCCCTCGAACATCAGGCAGTTCCAGCCGTAGGCCGGCGCGGCGGCCCCGATCCAGCAATAGAGTTCCTCCATCGTGGAGTCGAAGCCGCCCAGCGCGATCAGGGTGGGACGCGGGCCGTCACCTCCCGCGACGAAGTAGGCCGGCAGCCGGGCTTTTTCGTGGCGGCTGATGTCGAAGTCGATCTCCACGCATTGGATGGGAACGTCCATCAGCGGGATCATCCGGTGAAAACAGTCCTTACTGTGCTGCCACAGAAGGGTGTGCCGGGCCTCGGTGTGGGCGGCGTAGAACACGGCCATCCGGTAGTAGTTGGCCGCGCGCAGAAACGCGTCGCGCGCGCTGACGGTGTTGCCGATCCGATGTTCGCGCTCCGCGAAGTCCCCAACGCGGTCGGCGGTGGCTGCCCACTGGGTGATCCAGCTGTCGAAGTTGTTGTTTTTGACACGGCTCATGGTGTCCATGCACTCGCCGTATTCGGCAGCACCGACGGCCTGTAGCGACAATCCGCGCACGAACTCGAAATTGAAGCCGCCCACCGTCTTGTTGGCGAAATCGACCTTCATCGCGTCCCTTCCGCCAACCCGGTGCCGACTCGTCGTAGCGCGGCGGTCCAACTCTTCACGGCCCGGGAATCGGCGCGATACAGCGTGCCGACCGCGACGCCCAGATAGCGCTCGATCGCTTCGATGTGCGCCCCATAGGTGGCCACCGTCTCCTTGGTGTGCGGGGCCTCCGGTGACCGCTGCGCGGCCGCCAGCAGCTGGGGAGCCATCGCGCCCTGAAGCGCCTGGACGAGGGCGATGATGATCGCGCCGGCCCGCTCTGGATAGGCGGTGGCGAACCGATCCTCGTCAACTCCCTGACGCACGATCGCGCTCAACAACGGCGCCAGCCGGTTGGCCACGGCCACATCAATCTGCAGCCGGAAGACGATGTTGTCAGGCGCGTACCAGACCGGCAGCATCGCCACGAACAGGCTCTTGCGCGCCGATCTCCAGCGGATGATCTCGCCGAAGAACCGCTGCAGCTTCTCGAGAGCTCCCAGCTCACGGTCGGCGGCGATCGGAGCAAGCGCCCGTACCGAGTCGGCGACCAGCCGCTCGGTCAGCGCCTCGATCACGGCCGGCTTGGAATCGAAGTAGTGGTAGAAGGCGCCCTTGGAGATCTGCAGATCGTCCAGAATGTCCTGAACCGTCAGGCGCTCATAACCCTTCGACTGGACCAGCCGCTGGGCGCTGTCCACGATGGCGTCGCGGCGCGCGGCATGCTGGGCGACGTTCACGGTCCGAGCCACCGACACCCACCCAATAATTAGACCGGCGGTTTGTTTATTGGCCGATTCTGCCAGGCTCTCACCACCGTCGTCAAGACGGTGCGGGCCTGCGTGACGTGGGGCCATGATGGCGACCATCGCATCCGAGAGAAAGGTTGGGCGGTCGCCGTGACCGACGTTTCGCGGTGGTCGCCGTGGCGGCGAGCGATGAGCGGGCGCGATCCCGACGAGCGCATCGCGCTTCACCTGGTTCGCGTCGGCCTACGACACCGACGATGTGCCGTATCGCCTGTTGACGTTGCTGCAGATTGGTGGGGTGCTGGTGTTGGCCGCCGGTATCCCGGCCGTTTTCAAGCATTTCGATTTCACGATGCTGGTCATCGGCTACGTGATCATGCGGTCGGCGTTGGTCGCGCAGTGGCTTCGCGCGGCCGCCGAGAATCCCGACGGCAGGTCGGCGACGTTGCGCTACACGCACCCTGACCCTGCCGACAAGCATGCTGATCATGGCGCTGGTGGTCGCGACGATGGTGGCCGTGCACACGGCGATGACCAGGACCACGTCAGCCCCCCGGTGAAAGGCTCCACAGCCCCGATGTCGTTCGGTGGGTCGACAGAAACTTCACGCATTGACGGCGTGTCGACGTTTCAGAGCGGCCCCGGTCTAGCAAACTCCCGATATGCCCATCAAAAGGGAATCGCGCGGATCGCTGCGCAGGATGAAGAGCTTACTGGCGTATGCCGCGACAACGTTCCTGCTGACTGCGGGATTAGCGGCCGGTGGTTTGGGAGCCGCAATGGGCGCCCAGGCCGCTCCTGGGCCCTTCCCCGGCTACCACTGGTGCCCGGGCGATGCTTGGGATCCCGCATGGGGTGACAACTGGGAATGGGGCACCTGCCACGACGATCACCACCGCGACATCGACGGCGGCGACCACGGTCGCGACTTCTGGGCCGGACCCGCCGGGTATCCGCCCCGTTATCACTGGTGCCCGGGTGACTTCTGGGATCCAGGATGGGGATTCAACTGGGACTGGGGCACCTGCCACGACGATCACCACCGCGACATCGACGGTGGCGACCGCAGTCGCGACTTCTGGTGATAACGAAACGCGCGACGAGTCAAAACCGGGCTGCTGCAGCGGCATCCAGCACACCCGCTGGTGTGTAAGAATCACTCATCCGCTGCACCGGCCTGTCGGCTGCCGCGGCGGGATGCCGGGCGCACCTGCCACGCAGCACTTTTGACGTATCAGGATGACGTGGCCGTCGGAAGCCGACGGCAGTCCGGTTGGCGCAGTGAGCTCACAGGAGACCCGGGTACTGTCCGAGAAAGCACGGACGCCGCTGGGCGGAGGGATCACGATGGCGCGAACCGATGACGACAGCTGGGAGATCACCGAAAGTGTGGGAGCCACGGCGCTCGGTGTGGCCGCCGCCCGCGCGGCGGAGACCGAAAGTGAACACCCCCTGTTTCGCGACCCGTTCGCGCGGGTCTTCCTCGATGCCGCGGGGGAGGGGATGTGGACCGTCTTCGACAGGTCGGCACTGGCAGACGTTGACCCCGGGCTGGCGGCGCGGATGCAGGCCATGGTCGACTTCTTCGCCTCCCGCACGGCGTTCATCGACGACTTTTTCGCCGCCGCGGCCGACGCCGGAATCCGTCAAGTGGTGATCCTGGCGGCCGGCCTCGACGCCCGGGCGTGGCGGCTTGCCTTGCCGCACGGCACCCGCGTGTATGAGCTCGACCAGCCCAAGGTGCTCGAATTCAAATCCTCGACACTGCGCGAGCACGGTGCCAAGCCGACGGCACAGCGCATCGAAGTTCCCGTCGACCTGCGCCAGGATTGGCCAACGGCGCTGCGGCAGGCCGGGTTCGACCCGGGGGCAGCCACCGCCTGGTCGGCCGAGGGGCTGTTGCGGTATCTGCCGGCGCGCGCGCAGGATCTGCTCTTCGAGCGCATCCACGCGATCAGCGGTGTGGGAAGCCGGATCGTCGTCAATGCCCCCACCGATGACGTGCTGGACCCGGAACGTTTGGCGCGGGAACGGGAGCTGACACAGCGTTTGCGGGCAGTGGCCGCCAAGCAGGTCAGACCCCCCATGCCCGACCTGGACGAGCTGTGGTATGCCGAGAAGCGCACCGATGTCGCCAAGTGGCTCCGCGAACACGGCTGGGAGGCGTCGACGGCGACGGTGGCGGAGGTGGCCGCTCGGTACGGCCGACGCGTTGCCGACAACGGCGAGGACAACCCCGTAGCGGGCGTTTTCATCTCGGCGCAGCGATTGCGATAGCGCGAGGACAGCCGTGGCCTGATTTTGTTACCATCGCGCGGTGCACGATTCGCCTGCGCCATGTGGATGCGGCGCGAAGCGATGCGTTTCAAGACGCGAAGTCCTCAAATATGTTTTTTCCGCGCCGGTTCTACTGAGCCTGGGGACGCTGGCTGCGACACTCGACGGGCAAAAGGCATCAGCGGACGACATTAGGCTGACCGATTTTGCACAGCGGATAATCCCGCCGGACCAGATCAAATCGGCAGGCTATGCCGGGGTAGTGGTGTATGTGTCCGAGTCGCGGCCGGGCGCGAACTTCGAGGCGAAGCCCATCACTCGCGAGTACGCGGATGCGCTGCGCACAGCGGGTCTTGAAATCGTGAGCAACTACCAGTACGGCAAGCCCGGTTGGTCTGCGCCGTCGGATTACACCCGCGGGTACGACGGCGGAGTGGCAGACGCTCAGACAGCCCTGGGGCTGCACGCTGCGGCCGGGGGTACGGGTTCGGCGCCGATCTTCTTCAGTATCGATGAGAATATCGACGCCAACACCTGGAATAGCATTGCTGTTCAGTGGTTTCGAGGAATTAACTCGGTACTGGGCGTGGACCGTACCGGCATCTATGGGCATTCCCGGGCGTGTGCGTGGGCGATCCGGGACGGCGTAATTGGGCACTCAACCACTCCCGGGCACCAGTGGGCATGGCAGACCAGTACCTGGTCGGGTGGGGAGCGGGAGCCCACGGCGGTGCTTTATCAGGCCGTGGTCAACAGCCCGTCGAGCCCGGGTCCCCTCCTGGGCGGTATACATGTGGATGTGGACGAGGTCCTTGCGGCCGACTACGGGCAGTGGGATCTTCATTGACGCGCAGCTGATAGACCCCCAGCGCGCCGGTTCTTTGCGTTGGCGCCTGCCCTGGCGGGACGCGCTCGTCGACGCCCCGGAACTGCATCGCGCACCAAAGGAGCCCAACCGGTGACCGTCGACATCCACCACCACATGGTGCCCCCACTGCTGGTGAACGCCCTTGCCGAGCATGACGTGCACACCATGGGCGGGGAACCCGTTCCGGCCTGGCAGCCGCAGGTATCGCTGGACATCATGGACCGCAGCAACATCGCGCGCGCGGTGCTTTCGGTCCCGATCCCGCTGCACTTCCTCGAACCGGGACCGGCGGCAACCATGGCGAACGAGATCAACCGCTTCGCCGAAGAGTGCACCCGACGCTGGCCCGACCGGTTCACATACTTCGCCAGCCTGCCGCTACCCGATATCGATGCCGCCGTTGCCGAAGCCATTTCGGCCCTGGATCAGCATGGCGCGGCCGGTGTCGCGATGCTGAGCAATCACGCCGGCCTATACCAGGGCGACCCGCGGCTCGACCCGCTCTACCGGGAACTGAACACCCGCCAAGCGGTCGCCTTCGTGCATCCGGCGGTGTTCACCGCGGGCGCCTACCCCACCCAGCCCAGTGACGGATCACCGATCCCGACCATCCAGCCTTCACAACTGGAATTCGGCTTCGATGCCACCCGCGCCGTTGCGAACCTGCTGTTCAACCAGATCGATCGCCGCTTCCCCGGCATCCGATTCGTGTTCACCCACAGCGCGACCTGCATCCCCTCGGTGCTGCACAAACTGCTGAACCGCAAACCCATCGTCGAGGCTTACACCGCCTACGTCCGCGACCACGGCGGCCCGCCGCCGGTCCAGGATCTGCTCACCCGGCTGCGTGCCGCCGAAGACGAAGCGCGCCAACGAATACGATGGTTCTACTTCGATACCGCCCTGTCCACCGCCGCACCGGTGCTCGATGCCCTCACCGCGATCGTGCCCACCACCCACATCCTGTTGGGCACCGACTTCCCCTTCGGGCAGGAAATCGGACTCCGCTACACACTCGACGGCATCCACACATACCGGCACTTCACCGACAGCGATCGCACCCAAGTCCTGGCAACCAACGCACGAGCCCTGCTCGGTCGCTGAGAGTTCCAAGAGGTGGGCGGGGGCGCACGAAACCGCACATTCTTCTGAGCCGACATCCGACGCAATCCAAGGCGAGTCCTACCGCAAGCGTCGACGTGGCAGGCTCGGGGTTGTGACGAACCGAGTTCTGGTAGTCGGCGGCACCGGCACCCTGGGCCGACTCGTCGTCGACCGCCTGGTGTCCGCGGGCGCGGAGGTGCGCATCCTGAGCCGGGGCCGGCGCCGCCCCAGCCATCGCGATGTGCAGCACGTCACCGGCAATGTCCGGACGGGTGGCGGGCTGGATGCGGCCGTCGCCGGGGCGGACACCATCGTGGCCTGCGTCGACCCGGCGCATCACGTGGTGGCGGCCGCAAAGCGGGCGGGCACACCCCATCTGGTCTACATCTCGATCGTCGGGGTAGACCGTGTGCCATTCGCCTACTACCGCAGCAAGCTCGCCGACGAACGGTTGATCGCCGCGTCGGGCCTGCCGTGGACGGTGCTGCGCGCCACGCAGTTCCACGATCTGATCGCCGTGTTGCTGCGCTTGCTGGCGAAGCCGCCGGTGATGGCGTTGCCGGCGGGGTGGCGGTTCCAGCCGGTTGACGTGCGCGAAGTCGCCGACCGGCTCGCCGATCTCGCGCTGGGCGAACCGGCCGGGCGGGCACCGGATTTCGCCGGTCCACAGGTGCGCACCGGGGGCGACCTCGCCCGCAGCTACCTGTCGATGGTGGGCAAGCGCCGCCCCATCGTGCGGATCTGGTTGCCCGGAAAGGTGTTTCGTGCGTACCGCGCGGGCGGTCACCTGGCACCGCAGCACGCCAGCGGCACGATCACGTTCGAACAATACCTGGCCGAACAGCTCGCCGCCGGCCGCCTTCCG
>Ga0335081_10006350_pt1 | contig 18810 bp, 21 predicted proteins | sample Lox_Sample_35_FD_206713 | JGI IMG/M metagenome (GOLD analysis project Ga0335081, IMG submission 206713) | Soil microbial communities from Loxahatchee National Wildlife Refuge, Florida, United States - Lox_Sample_3.5 | ecosystem: Environmental > Terrestrial > Soil > Wetlands | place: USA...
TCGCCGTGGGGCATGTTCCTTGCCGCCGACGTGGTGGTGAAGCTCGTAATCGTCGGGCTTGCTTTCGCCTCGCTCGTTACCTGGACGGTCTATGTGGCGAAGACCTTGGAACTGCGCCGCGCCCGTCGCGAGGTCCGCTCCGGATTGCGCATCCTCACCAGTGCAGCGACGTTGGCCGAGGCGCACCGGCAATTGTGCGACGGCGATACGCCTGTGGCGCAATTGATGGGAGCCGCGGCACAAGAGATTCAGCTGTCCGCCGGCGCCCGCGGCGACGGCTTGAAGGAGCGCATCGCCTGGCTGCTGGAGCGGCTCGAAATGGCGACCAGCCGGAAAATCTCGCGCGGCACCGGTGTGCTCGCCACCATCGGCTCGACCGCGCCGTTCGTCGGGCTGTTCGGCACCGTGTGGGGCATCATGAACAGCTTCATCGGCATATCGAACGCTCACACCACCAATCTCGCCGTGGTAGCGCCCGGCATCGCGCAGGCGCTGCTCGCCACCGCGCTCGGCCTGATCGCCGCCATCCCGGCGGTCATGATCTACAACGTGCTGGCGCGCTCGACTGCCCATTACCGGGCGCTGCTTGGCGACGCCTCCGCGCAGGTGATGCGGCTCGTCAGCCGTGATCTCGACCGCGCCAGGCTGATGCCCTTGGCGCAGGCGGCCGAGTGACAGCCGATGGCCATTCGCCTCGACCATGGCTCCGACGAATTGCTCGAGGTGCATGACATCAACGTCACGCCGTTCATCGACGTGATGTTGGTGCTGCTGATCATCTTCATGGTGGCGGCGCCGCTCGCCACGGTCGACGTGCCGGTCGACCTGCCGGCGGCGAACGTCGCCCAGCAGAAGCGGCCCGACAAGCCGGTCTATCTTTCCATCAAAGCCGACCTGACGCTCGCCATCGGCGACGAGGCGGTCGCGCCCGGAGCGTTGGGCGCGACGCTCGATGCCGCGACCGGCACCAACAAGGACACCCGTATCTTCCTGCGCGCCGACCGCGCCGTGCACTATGGCGACGTCATGCAGGTGATGAACGAGTTGCGCGGCGACGGTTATCTCAAGATCGCGCTGGTAGCCCTGGAAACGCGGGACGCCAAGTGAGCGCGCACGCGCTTCCCTGGTTCGAGGACGACGATCCGCGCGAGCTAAGGCGATGGCTGCTGGCGGCGTTCACGGTCGCCACGTGCCATGCCGCGCTGATCGGCGGTTACATGCTGTGGCATCCGGTGCAACAAGACGTCGGCGACGAGACTTCGGCCGTTGCCATCGAGGTCACGATTGCCGAAGCGGAACAACAGGAGCAGCCGAAGGTCGAAGAGCAGCCGCCGCCCCCGCCGCAGGTGACGACGACCGATGCAGTGCCCGAAGAGCAGCCGCCGGAGAAGGTCACCCCGCCCGAGCCGTCGCCGCGCACCACCGCGAAGGTCGAGGCCCAGGCGCCGCGCGTCGACACGTCCTGGCAGACGCTGCTCGTGAAGCATCTCGAACGCTTCAAGACCTATCCGAGCGCCGCACGCGACCGTGGCGAACAAGGCGTGGTGGAGCTTAATTTTACCGTCGACCGCAACGGCCATGTCCTGTCGCGGCACGTGATTGGGGGTTCCGGTCATGCCGACCTCGATGCCGAGGCGCTCGCCGTCGTCGAACGCGCGCAACCATTGCCGGCGTTTCCCGCCAGCATGAGCGCCGCGCAGCTCGACATAAACTGGAAACTCCGTTTCTCGCTGCGCCGATGACGAATCGCGATCCACATATCGCTTCGGAACGGCCGCGGCAGAGGTGGCCGGAGCTCAAATTGCGCGACGGGCCGGGCAGCCCGAAGGGGGGAGACGATGGTGAAGCGCCGAACGGCCGGCTCAACACCGGCATTGCAAAATGGTCCCGGTAAATTACCGCCGCGGTGGCGCCGGCCCGGAATCGTTCAGAGCAGCATCTATTTGCCAACCGCGATGCACGACGCGCTGCGGGAAGCCGCCTTCAAGGAGCGGCGTAAGATTCACGATATCATGTTGGAGGGAATCCAGTTGGCCATCGACAAACGTCGGCAAAAGGCGCGCCGATAGCGCGAGCCTGCGTCAGCGCATGTCGTTCGGCGCGGCAATTGCTGTTCTGACGGTTGCATTCACCTGCTTGGCCTGGGCGAAAGGCGGCATCAGCATGAAGGCCTCGCAGCCATTCACCAAAGAGGAACTCATCCTGATCGAGACATGTCGTCGCCTCGCTCGGTCTGACGGAATGAAGTCGGTAACATTCGGGCGGCGGTGCGCGACGATGCTGCCCTACATCAGATACTGAAGACCATTCGGCTCGTCCCGAACGCGCCGCAATTCGACATCGCCGCCGACGCCGGCACTATCGCCGCGCGCCGCATCCTGCAGCGGCTCCACGACGAGGAGACCGTGGCGCGGCCGGTGGCGGCGGAGTAAAAATCTTCCTCCTCTACGCAAGTGGGGGAGGGTGGTGGCGGGGGCGCCGGATTCGTCGCTCCGCCTTCGCCGAAAGCGCGTCGCCGAGGCGTTCGAGCGATGGCGCTCCGAAAACGGGCGCCATAGAGGAGTGTGCGCCACTGCCGCGCGGACAGTGCCGACACGGAAACGCCCCCATCCCGGACGCAAGGTTCACGTCCGGCCCTTTACGTTGTGGCAGTCAGTCGCCGCCTAGTGCGGGCAGGTCACGCCCGCAGCGCAGCGCCGAACGGCACGGCGATCATGTCGCCGATTGACGCCCGCGACGCTTCCGGGTGTGAGGGGTCTGCCGACCTCGGCGTTGGCCTTGTCCGAAGACACGGAGAGGCCTTTGCTTACCGACCAATCGATCGAGATTGGAGAGGCAGAAAGCACCGCAGCACCGACGACGGTTGCTCCTATCAGGACAAATTTGCGCATGGTCGTTCTCCCAGCACGAGGCACGAAGTGAACAACAAGCGAAGCGCTATCCAGATCACGGGAAACGCCGGGCCATCTTGACCTGGATCAAAGCCGACCAACGTCGCTTTTTGGACGTTCACAGCCATCGAAAGGAAGGTGTCTGACCGCTTTCCGTGTCCGGGATTAGTCTGCCACGATCTAATCGATGGGGGCCACGTCTATGATGAATTTCGCCATCGCTCCAGCAATCGTAGCCAGACAGGTAAAGGCAAAGCGCTGGCTGCGATTTTGATGACCGCGGCCGGAATGTGAGCCAAATGGCCTGATTTAGGCTATACTTTCACTATATGCTCGACGACGGACCGATTCAGTTTCGTCTAAAGGCCGAAGCCTGTCGGCGATTAGCCGACGTAGCCGAGAACGTCGTGCGCAACGCACTTTGGCTTGATCGGGCGGACTACTGGGAGCAACTAGCGAAAGCGGCGGAGAAGCGGCTTCAACTAGAAAAGCAAGCGTAAGCTATTGGCGCTTCGGAAAAAGTGCGTGCTGATGAAGTTGGCAGCCATGTGACCAAGTCACGGAGAGCTGGCGATGCAAAACATGCCGATAGACTGGGCGAGCGTGAGTTGGCTTTACCTTGTCCTGCTCACGCTGTTTGCTTTTTTCTGCGCATTGATCGGCAACGCCATAGCTTTAAAACGCTCGGTCTTGGGTGCTGTGCTGTCGGCGCTGCTCTTTGTGACGGGCTTCTTTTTCTGGACGTATTACCCGCACAACTTACCGCTGCCGACCTCGCCCGTGGAGCAGAAAGCGGCAGCGCCCGCCCAAGGGACATCGCCGCCTGCGGTCGCCGCGCCGGGCCCGCCAGCGAAGCCGAACAATCCGGTAAGGGACATTACGCCGCAATAGACGCGACACTCGCCAGACGCACTCCGGGTCGCCTACGTTGTCATTTGTCGAAGTACCCCCCTAGCGCGAGGGAGGAAACTTCAAATCCAGTCCTTCCACTTGAACCAGATGAACGGAATGATCGCCGAGACCACGATCAGTGCCAGCCCCCACTGGTAGCCCCAGGCCCAGTCGTATTCGTGGATGTTCTTGAAGTTCATGCCGTAGATGCCGGCGACCAGCACCGGCGGAATGCCGACCACCGACGCAACCGTCAGAACCTTCATCACGTCGTTCTGGTCGATATTGATGATGCCGGTGGCGGCGTCCTGCAAAAGCTGCACGCGGCTGACCAAGCCTTCGGAGAACTGCACCAGCGACGCGACGTCGGAGGACACCGCTTGCAGCCGCGGCGGCACGTCGTGCGGCAGCCAGTCGCGGGCGCGCTCGGCGGCGAACTTCGCCATGCGGTCGAGGCAGACCAGCGTGTAGTGGATGCGCGCCATGCGCTCGCTGGTGCGGCCGGTGCGAATCATCAGCCGCCGCAGCATGGCGGTCTCGCGCGACAGCTTCTCGTGGTCGGGCCGGAAGATCGAGTGCGAGGCGTCGTCGAGGTGGCGGCTCTCGCCTTCGAGAAGATCGGCCAGATAGTCGACCAGGGCCTCGAGCAGGCTTGCGAACATCGTGGCGGGTTCGAGCTTTGCCTCGGCGGCGCAATCCTTGGCCGCGGCATCGAACGCCGTCGACGGCGCGAACCGCACCGTCATCAAGACCCGCTGCGACAGCACGAAGCCGGTGGGCGAGGGGAACCACGGCTCGTTCTCGCCGGCAAAGATCATCGGCGCCGTCATGTAGAGCGTGCCGTCGACGACCTGCAGGCGGCTGGTCGCCTCGATCTCGCCGAGCTCGGCCTTGCTCGGCACGCGCAGCGCAAACGCCGCCTCGAAGGCGGTGCGCTCGGCCTCGGTCGGCTCGATCAGGTCGATCCAGACCTTGCCGGCGAGCGCCTCGCGGCCGTGCGGCGACGGCGCTTGGGGCGCTTCGGGAAGGCTACGCAGCATATCGGGGCGACCTTAAGCTCCTGGAATCATTGAAAAAGACGTTAATCCGACGTTAAACGCTTCAGCCTAAATTAACCAGAGGGCGGCGCCGCGGTTCGGTGCCGTGCCCGGACGGCGTAAGCCCATCGTAACGGTAGCGTTTTTGAGTTCAGTCATGGCGTGCGGTCGTACCGTCCGAGATTTCCGCCTTCGCCTTACATTATATGACGGGCGGCCGTTGTGGCGGCGCGGGCTTGCGGCCGCCGCCCTGCTCGGCGTCTTTGCCGCCGGCGTCGCGCCGGCCGGAGCCGATGATCTGGTCAAGGTCACCGTGAATGCCGCCGCCACCGGCGGCTATGCGCGTCTCGTCTTCGACATGGGCGAATTCGACGACGCCACCGCGCGCGCCGCCAACAACGTGCTGGTCATTACCTTCGCCAAGCCGATCGACGTGACGGTCGAGCGCATCGCGATGCAGATTCCCGACTATGTCGGTGCGGCGCGGCGCGATCCCGACGGCAAGGCCGTTCGCATCGCGCTGTCGCAGGCGGTCACGGTCAATGCCACGCCGGCCGGCGAGAAGTTTTTTGTCGATCTGCTGCCGAAGTCCTGGAGCGGGCCGCCGCCCGGGCTGCCGGGCGAAGTGATCGCCGATTTGGCGCGCCGCGCCCGCGACGCCGAGCGCCTCGAGCGCAAGGAGCGCGCGGCGATGACGCAGATGAAGGCGAATGCCGAGCCGGTGCGCGTGCGCGTCGCCACCCAGCCGACGTTCACGCGCTACATCTTCGCCGTGCCGCCCGCGACCGCGGTGTCGAGCGACCGCGTCAAGGGCAAGCTGACCTTGAGCTTCGACGCGCCGATCAAGTTCGATCTCGCCGACGCCAAGGCGGCGCTGCCGCGCGCCGTCGCCGACATCGACAGCGAGACCCGCGAGGATTCCGCCGTCGTGCGCTTCACGCTGCTCGCCAATATCGACGTGCGCACGTTCCGCGACGACGGCGGCTATGTGCTCGACATGGTCGGCGCCGATGCCAAGGCCGACCAGGACGCCGTCGCGCCGTCGTTGCCGGCGGACGCGCAGCCGAACGCGGCGGCGACACCGGCGCCGCCGCGCGAAGCGCCGGTGTCGGCACCGGCGGCCGCTGCGAATGCGAGCGAGAGCAATGCGGCTGCAGCGGCCGTCAAGCCCGATAAGCCCGATAAGCCCGACGTTGCGCCGCCGGCCACGATCGCCGCCCAGCCGATGCCGGCGCCGGCTGCCGCGCCCGTACCGGACAAACCGGCGGCGCCGCAGGTTTCCCAGCCGGCGCCGCAGTTGCCGGAGTCGCCGCCCCAACAGGCTGCGCCGGAGCGTGCTGCGGCGCAGCCGGTGGCGCCGGCCGCGCCCGCCGAAAAACCTGCCGCGCCGGTCAATCAGCCCGTCGCACCGCCGCAACGCGAAGCCCAGGCGGCAGCGCCCGAACCGCCGCCACTAGCTGCGGCACCGGCCACGCCGCAAGCTGCGCCGCAAGCCACTCCGCCAATCGAGACGGCAAAGCCCGCGCCGGCCGCGGCCCCGACTCCGGCTCCGGCCCAGGCCGCCGCCGCGGCACCGGCGCCACCGGCGGCGACCGCGCCTTCGGACGACACGCCAAAGCCCGTGCCGCCGCCGCGCGCCGCCGCTGCCGCCGGCAAGCTCGCTGTCGAGCTCACCCACCAGGGCGGGACCTTGAAGCTGGTGTTTCCCTTTACCGCCACGCCGGCGGCCGCGGTGTTCAACCGCGCCGACACGCTGTGGCTCGTGTTCGACTCCAATGCCGAGATCGACCTGGGCCAGCTCGACGGCGAAGCGACCGGCATCATCCGCAGCGCCGAATTCACCCGCACCGCCGACGCCGGCATCGTCCGGCTCAAGCTCGATCACCCGCATTTGTCCGCGGCGAGCGTCGACGGCACCGCATGGACCGTGCAGATCGGCGAGGGCGTCATCGACTCCAAGCGCTCGCTCGGCATGACGCGCAACATGATCGGCCCCAATCGGTCGAGCGTCACCATTCCGTTCGACGCGCCGTATGCGCTGCATCGCATCGCCGATCCGGAAGCCGGCGACTCGCTCATGGTCGTGACCGCATTCCCGCCGTCGCGCGGCTTCATCAATGGCCGCGACTTCGTCGAGTTCCGCTCGCTGCCTTCGGCCGAGGGCGTCGTCATCGTGCCGCTCGCCGACGACGTCAAGGTCGAGCTCGCGCCCGACAAGATCATCGTCAGCCGGCCGATGGGCTTGGCGCTATCGGCCTCGTTGCAGACGCTGTTGCGCGGCTCGAGCTTGAGGCCGGTGACGCTCGATTCCCAGGTCTGGGGCTTCGACCAGCAGGCCTCCTACACCGAGCGGCAGTCGAAGCTGCTCGCGGCGGCGGCCGCGGCACCCGATACCAAGCGGCTCGCGCCGCGGCTCGATCTCGCGCGCTTTTATCTCGCCCGCGACATGTTCACCGAGGCCAAGGGCGTGCTCGACGTGGCGCTGAGCGACGAGCGCGCCGCCGGCGACCAGCCCTCGGCGATCGTGCTGCGGGCGGTGACCGAAGTGATGATGAACCGGCCGGTCGACGCGCTGAAGGATTTGGCCGATCCGTCGATCGGCGACCAGCACGATGCGCCGCTGTGGCGCGCGCTCGCCTATGCCGAGCAGGGCAAGTGGGCGCAGGCGCGCGACGGCTTCCGCACCTCCGGCGCCGCGGTCGCGACGCTGCCGGTCGAGCTGCAACGCGCCGCGCTGAGGGAGGAGATGCGCTCCGACATCGAGCTCGGCGATTTCTCCGGCGCCACCAGGCAGTTCAACGATTTCAAGACCATCGGCGTGCCGCACGATCTCGAGCCCGCCATGGCGGTGCTGATCGGCCGCCTCGCCGAAGGCCTCGGCCGCGCCGAGGATGCGCTCGCCGCCTATCAGACCGCGGCCGATTCCTGGGACCGCGTCGCCGCGGCGCAAGGGCTGCTGCGCGAGACGCTGCTGCGCTTTTCGCTTGGCGACCTCAAGCGCGACGACGTCATCTCCCAGCTCGAGACCTTGACCACGATCTGGCGCGGCGACGAGACCGAGATCGAGGCCCTGCAGATGCTGGCGCGGCTCTACACCGCCGAGGGCCGCTACCGCGACTCGTTCTATGTCATGCGCAGCGCGCTCGCCTCGCGGCCCAATTCCGACATGACGCGCCGCATCCAGCAGGAGGCGGCGGCGACGTTCGATAGCTTGTTCCTCTCCGGCAAGGGCGACGCCATGCCGGCAATCGACGCGCTGGCGCTGTTCTACGATTTCCGCGAGCTCACTCCGATCGGGCGCCGCGGCGACGAGATGATCCGCCGGCTCGCCGACCGGCTGGTGTCGGTCGATCTGCTCGATCAGGCCGCCGAGCTGTTGCAATACCAGGTCGACAACCGCCTGCAGGGCGCCGCGCGCGCCCAGGTCGCGACCCGGCTCGCGGTGATCTATCTGATGAACCGCAAGGCCGACCGCGCGCTCGCCGCGATACGCAGCAGCCGCAGCTCGGATCTGACCAACGAATTGCGCGACCAGCGGCTCCTGCTCGAGGCGCGCGCGCTCTCCGACATGACCCGCCACGATCTTGCGCTCGAAGTGATCGCCAATGTCGACGGCCGTCCCGCCATGCGGCTGCGCTCCGACATCTACTGGGCGGCGCGGCGCTGGGGCCAATCGGCCGAGCAGATCGAGCTCATGTACGGCGAGCGCTGGAAGGACTTCACCCCGCTCAACGACGTCGAGTGCGCCGACATTCTGCGCGCCGAGATCGGCTACGCGCTCGGCGAGGACGCGCTGGGCTTGGCCCGCTTCCGCGAGAAATATGCAGCCTTGATGGCCGCCACGCCGGACGGGCGCGCCTTCGAGGTGGTGTCGACGCCGCTCGGCGCGAGCGGCGCCGAATTCGCCGCCGTGGCGCACGCCGCGGCGGCGTTCGACACACTCGACGGCTTTCTGCGCGACATGCAGGCGCGCTACCCCGACTCCAGCGCCACGTCGCCCGACCCGAAGCCGCCGGCCGATGTGCCGGCCCCGCCGCCGGCGGTCGCGCCGGGCCAACCGGCGCCGGTCCTGCCGCCGTCGCTCCTTCCCACGCCGCCGCCGCGCGCCTCCGGTCGCACGGCCCAGCGCTGATGAAAGACAAAAGCCCCGGCGTACCCGGCCGGGGCCTCGCTTGCATCGTATGACAGCCCGCCGGGGAGACGGGCCGCCTCGATAATTGGCCTAAGCGCCCGATGGTTCCGGCGGAATGTCGAAATCCTTCAGCGCCGCCGCGCACAATTTCTCCGGATCCCGCACGCCGGTCTGCGCGACCTCGATGATGCGCTCGGCGACGATCTGGGTGATGGGGTCGCTTCGGTTGGCGAGGCGAAGCATCTTCAGCGCCGCTTCGTAGGCGGCGCTGAGACATTCAATGTCTTCCGGCTGAAAGGCCTGATTCTGCAATATTCGATAGATTGCCACGGTCCCCTCTGCCGTAGCCCGACAAGGGAACCTTAATCCGGGGCGGACGCTCGCAAAAGAGGGCCGGCCGCTCCTTCAACAGGGACCATTTGGCGCGCAAGAGAGGCCGGCGCGCCCTCGTTGATCGGCCGGCGCGGGCCGCCGAAGCGTTGCTACGCCTTGTCCTTGGCCGGTTGCGGCCGTTGCGGCGCCAGAAACTGAGGCAGCGTGGTGTCCTCGGTTTGCTCGGCAAGCGTGATCCAGACCTGCGCCATGTCCACCAGGGAGGACCGGACTTTCGGGTCCGAGACTTGTTTTGCCACGTTCAGGCAATTGGCAGCGTACTGCCGATAGCGTGTCACGATCGTCATCCCACCGTCCCTCGTTGCCCGGAGATCTCCGTGATGTGCCCCTGGTCACACTGGAGCGCCCAGATCTCCGAGCTGTCGGTCTGGCAGGCGTCGGGCGAGCGGCGGATGATTCCGGCTTTCTCGCCGCATCGCGGGCACGCGATCGGGCGGATCAGGAGCGTCGGCGTGAAGAGGGCGGACGAGCGAAGAATGGGCTGAGCCATTGGGCGCTCCATCGGTGGCCATACAGGCGGGAGCGCAATCGGTCTCTCAGCCACCGGCGCCTGGAAAGGGCCTTGGCCGATGATGGACGGTAATGCCGCGCGGTGGCGCGAGTTCCATCGGCCTATGGCGCCGGTTCGACCGCGAACAAGCCGTCCGCCGCCATCACGGCGTCATAGCGGCCGCGCGGGTCGAGCTCCTTGTTCATCGGTCCGAGCCTGGCGAGGGCCGCCATCGGGATCGTGTACTTCAAGCCCGCACCGCCCTGGCGCGGTCGAATGACGATCGCCGCCGCATCGCCGGGCGGCGCCTTCTCCGGCGCGATGGTCAAGGTGCGCTGGCCGACGGAAGCATAGGTGGCGATGGCGATGCCGTCGGCGAAGCAGGCGCAGGGAGATGCGTCGCTGTCGTAGTAGACGACCGACAGCTCCCGCGGCTTTGCGTGCAGCCGGTCGACGGCGTCGAGGCCGATCTTGATGCCGAGCGGGATGAAGGCGCCGAACGCGCCATGCACGCGGGCGCCGAGCGCGATCCATTCCTCCGGTGTTTCGGCCTTGGCTGCGCAAACCGAGAGGAGGGTGGCGGCGAAGGCGATATGACGAATTTTAAACATCGTCATACTCTACACGGTCGGCGGACGAGGTCAAAAGCGGTTCTCCTGTTGAAGGGCCGGCGACTTTGGAAAATAAGGTGAGGGACCGGGCAAAACACGATAGAAAAGACGGCGCGCTCGCCGGCGGTCTGGACGATCCCCGGGTCGTCCGCCTGCTCGGCATTCATCTGACGAAGGCGCGCGCAGACCGCGCCCGGCAGCGCCCACGCGCTCGATCTGCCGGGACTGAAGACACCCGACATCAGTTTCTGGTCGGCCTGGGAGGGCGACGACCTCGTGGCGGTCGGCGCGCTCAAGCGCCTCTCGGCAAGCCACGGCGAAGTCAAGTCGATGCGCACAGCCGCGGCGGCTCGCCGCCGCGGCGTCGGCGTAGCGATGCTGCAACATATCATCACCGCTGCGCGCGATCGCGGGATCACAAAGCTCAGCCTCGAAACCGGATCGTGGCCGTTCTTCCGGCCGGCCGTCGCGCTCTACAAGCGCCACGGCTTCGTCGAGTGTCCGCCGTTCGGCGACTACATGCTCGACCCGAGCAGCATTTTCCTGACGCGGGAGGTGTAGGGAGTGTCGGCGCGGCGAGCGCCACGCGTTCTGCGCCCCCTGCAGGGGAGCATCGCCCGTTGCAGGCGGGGGAGGTCGGGTCGCTGCCCGGGCTGAACTCCGGGATTTTGCTGCGCTGAATTCGACTACAGACCGTTGTCCCCAGCACAGAGCAATTCCGTTAGAACGATCTCGCTTTGTTCGTTGACTTCCAAATACCTGTTCGAGAAGCCACCGGGCGAGTTTGCGGAGGTTACCCAATTCACGGCCGCTAATATGAGCTTGAGCTGAGAATCGGGGGAACCGCCACTCGGAATGACAATGATGCCCGGATGCGCCTGGGTACGCTCTGCCAGGTTGCGGAAATCCCGAGCATTGATGGTGACGATCGTGCGCGCCTCGCCCAACGCAAATTTCCACACTTCGTGATCTGGAGCGGCCAACAGATTTCTGTCGCGGACATGGATGGCGTCCACATCGTGCTTCCACAGTGCCCGAACAATGCGTGGCGACGTATTTTCATCGAGCAGGAGAACCGCCAGCAAAGCGCATCTCCTCATGCCCTGGCGGCCGCCCTAGCGTGGGGTGGCTCAAAAAATACAGCCGCGCGAATTCGACATCATCCTTGTGCAAATAAGGATAGTCCTCAATAATATTTTCGATCGCTTCGCCGTCCTCGCGCATCTTGCCGATGTGTCGAACCGACAACCGCGTCTTCTTGAACACCGCCTCGCCGCCCAAGACACCCTCTTTCTCCTCGATACGAGTGAGGCCCTCGGCGTAGGCGTCGAGGCGGGGTCCCAGGTCTTTTGCTACCTTTTCGGTATCGATAAAAAGATAGTCGTCGAGCATCAGCCGGTCGTGGGAACCGAACACCTTGCTCGGTCGATCGCATGCAAGTTTGGCAGACATCAAGGCGTTAGTATCGAGATGATAATAGTAATGCCGCCGAGCGGACGGCTCCATTAAGCCCTCGAGTTTTTCAAAAGCTCTCTTGCGCAAGGCAGCGGAAAGCTGGTCGCGCTTATAAACTGCAGCAAAAGCGAATGCGTCCGCCCAGCGGAACAGCAGCCGATCCAAATTTCCAGATTTAATCGGTGTCAACAGACCGGTCTCGATGTCCTTGCGGACCTTGGCTTCGGGGACATCGGCCAGCACGATTGCCTCGCGCAACGACAGCATGGCGCGGACTTTCTCGTGTGACCGTGGCTCTTTACGCCGGCGCATCATGCGTCATTACCCGGGCAGGGCTTAAATTATTCCCAATTTCGGGCATAATTTAATGCGTGCGACGATGTTGGTAAAGGCTCCCAATTAAGTATTTGAGATGATTAGATAACTTCGCCATGGCACCTAATGACGTCATCTCATCCTTGCCTCGCAGCGCGACGGCCTTCCGCTGCAAAGGAGGCTCGAAAATCTTCGCCGGCGGCCGTCACCCTCCCATTGACAAGAGTCCCCGCTATAGTTACGTCAACTCCATCCTCGCTGTCGTGCAAGGACGCCGGTCAGGTGACAGCGGCCGGCGCAGGCGAGGGCGGTTCCCGCGGGCGGGGCTCGTCACTTCGCTCCCGGGCAGCTTCCGGGCATCAGCCTCCCGGCATTATGACCGGGGTGGGAGGTGCATCCCTGGACTGGGACAGGCGAAGGCGGGTAACGCCCGTTCAGACCGCGTCCCAGGAAGCCTGGCCTGAAGCTGAACCTTCGGGATGAAAGACTCCCTTAGGCGAGAGCCGTGGTGGAACGCCGACAGGCGAGCGCGCCCTGCAGTGGCGCGAGCCACACCGCAAGGTGTGGAGGATACGGATCAGCGTTTGCCGGCGTTCCGCTATCCTTTATTTTTTCCTTTCTTTCTTGCCGGAGCGTGATCGAGCCGAACGCGGATCCACCGCCGCTGCCGGCGTGACGCGATAACGCTGCGGTCGTGCCGTTCGAATGTGGCTTGCTCATAACTCGGGCGCCAAAGCGCGTCGCGGGAACGACGCCTCATTGCGTCGCTTACGGACTGATGGCGGCGATGAAATAGCCCGTCGACATGGCGATCAACGCCAGCGTCGCGCCGCAGATCATCGTGCCGTCGCCGAGCACCGCCAGGACCTTGACGTCGTCAGGTCCCAACGGCCCGGCCAGAATCTTGCTGACGACCAGACCGGCGTAGCCAAGGAGAAAGGTCATGAGCCCGATATCGCGCAGCAATGCCCAGAGCATCTTCGGCCCCATGCCATATTGGTAGCGCCCATCAAGATCGTCGGCCGCCGGCCGCACGCCGGCGTTGACATGGATCAAACACGGAATACTGCGGGCCTCACGGTTTCGGCTGCGGCTGAAACACCAGGAAATACTGGCGCGGCAGGAATGAATGGGTCGCGACGAGCCTATAGCCGGCAGCGCCAAGCTCCGCGGTCACCTGCTCGGGCGGCATGCGGAACTGCGGCGGCGGGCCGTCGGGCGCATCGACCTTGAAGTCGATGATCGCCAGTCGTCCCTCCGGCCGCAACGATTCTCGAAGCTTGGCGAAGTATGCCGTGCGATTGTCGATGTGGTGATAGGTGTCGACGACGAGAACGAGGTCGACCGGTTCGGGGAGGTGCGCGTCATCCGCACTCGCCTGCACGGGCTCAAGCCCCATCAAATGCTCCCGGTGCTTGCGCTCGCCGAGGTAGCGCAGCATTTCGGGCTCGATATCGACCGCGAAGACCTTTCCTTGCGGCACCTTTTTGGCAAGCCGGACGCTGAAATATCCGGTGCCGGCGCCCACATCGGCAACGACGGCCGTCGGCGCAAGCTGCAGCGCTTCAACCACCGCGTCGGGTTTCTGCCACGAATCGCGGCTCGGATCGTCGAACTCCTTGGCCCATTGTTCGGCATTCTCGAAGGAGTGATGCATGCCGGCCGAACCGCCGCCTTGTGCATGCGGTTCACCGGTCTGTTGGGCAAAAGCTGTGCCGTCGCCGCCGCCGGCCGCAAGTGAAAGGGCCAGGACAAACAATGCTAGCGCGCGGACCATCGGAACGCTCCGGTCGAAGGGTGGCTGACGGTGTTGCGACATTGCGTTGCGACATTGCCGATTTTCGCCCAAGAACAATCGACCGATCACCGTACGGCTTCCTTGATTCAGATCAACGGCAGCAAAGCTCTACTGTCCAATCGACGCAAGCCAACGACCCTGTGCGAACGACGTGAGCCGGATCTGATCAGTCGCGATTTACCGCACACTCTCGCAGGTGCCAGTCACCAAATAGGACAGCGAAAAGGCCGTGAATGTCAGTTGCGCCTGACCGCTTTCCGAATGAAGTCGAATAAAATCGGTTACCGCATTGGCGGCGGTTTTGTTGAACTGAAAAGTGAAACTGGGGACCAGCACAATATCGTTGCGGAAGTCCTCGGTTTGAACAGTCCTAACTTCAGTAGTGAGACTTGTCGAATAGGTTACATGGCCACTCGGGACAGTGATGAACATTTGATCGTAACCTCGGCGGGTTGCTTCCGCGCCAGGCGTCTTGTTCAGCGTGCCATCATTTTGAACGGCGATGGCATCCTTTGCGGTACATTTGTAGGTTTTGGTGGCGGTATTTTGAGCGACGGCGTTCCCAAAACTCGCCCCGAAAATGGAGAATGCAATGAGCACATGCGTGATTGGAACCGCTTGTGGTCTCAAGCTCCACATGCTGAAGCACCTCCCGTTTGAAGTCGCGGCTGACGGGTCGCTGCCGATATGTTTGTGAATTTTGCAGCATTGACTGAATCCGATCATTGATCGAAATCAAAGGAAGCTTGGACACTTATGGTCTGCAATGGTGAGTGTTCGGTGGGGCTCGACCGTGCTTCAGGCGCTCAGCGCGGCATAGACCATGCCGAGGACGACGCTGTAGGTCAGCAGCATCGCCAGCGACAGCAGCGCTGGACCGATGCCCAGCCCGACGCCTATTGCGAACGCGCCAAGGCCGATCAGCGGGAAGAAGATCAAGCCCATGAACAACCAGCCGATGACGCCGAAGGTCAGCCCCTTGGTCAAGCCGCTGCGGCCGGGCAGAAGCTGAAAAGTCCGCGCAAACAAAAAGCCGAGAATGGCCATGCCATTGAGAAACGACAGCGCCCACGGCACGAATGCCGGAACGTCGGTGCCAGTGAGCCGGCTGAGCGCAGCCTGGAAGCTTTGATAGGGCTGAAACGCCGGCAACAGGCCGGTGTGCGCCTTGGAATACATGAAGAGGAAATGGACGAGCGTGCCGGCCGTTCCGGCGACCATCGACTTCCAGATCCAGCCCTTGACGGTCATGGCGCAGCGGTCCGCTCGGTTCAGCGGGATTATGGCGAAGCTACCCCGCTTGTCATCAGCGTGCGCGTCGTGGCCGGATCGCCCGATCCGGCGGACGTGCTAAAGATGCGGCATGAACGATTTCGCCGCGGCCTTCCACAAAGCCTGGGAATTGATCGCCTGCTTCGACGCCGAGCTACGCGGCATCGTCGTGCTGTCGCTCGCGGTGAGCCTCACGGCGAGCGCCTGCGCCTTCGTCATCGGCGCGCCGCTCGGCACGGCGCTTGCGGTCTATCGCTTCCGCGGCCGCGGCGCGCTGATCGTGCTCGCCAACGCGCTGCTCGGCCTGCCGCCGGTCGTGGTCGGGCTCGCGGTCTATCTCTTGCTGTCGCGCTCCGGGCCGTTGGGCGCGTTCGGCATTTTGTTCACGCCGAGCGCCATGGTTGTCGCCCAATGTGCGCTGGGCACGCCGATCGTGATCGCGCTCACCCACCGCATGGCGACCGGGCTGTGGGCGACCTACGGCGATGCGCTGCTGGTCGACGGCGCGTCGCGGCTGCGCGCCATCCCGCCGCTCTTGCGCATGGGCCCGGAGGGACTGCTCACGGCCTTCCTCGCAGCGTTCGGCCGCGCCATCGCCGAGGTCGGCGCCATCATCATCGTCGGCGGCAATATCCGCGGCTATACCCGCACCATGACCACGGCGATCGCGCTCGAAACCAGCAAGGGCGATCTCAGCCTGGCGCTGGCGCTCGGCATCATTTTGATCGTGCTGTCGATGGCGGTCAGCGCCGCGAGCCTGTCGCTGCCGCGGTTGCTGCGGCTCGGAGCATGATCCGGAAAAGTCGACGCCGGTTTTCCGAAAAGATCATGCTCCCACGAAAATCAGTTGGTCGTCTGCGGCTTCGGTGGGAAGAACAGCTGCTCGCCGTTGATGCGGTACGACGTGATCGCGGTAAGCCCAGCCGCCGACGTGAGCCACTCGTGCCAGGTGCGCGCGTCGGCAGCTTTGACCTGCGGCCATTTCGCCGGATTGACCAGAATGCTGCCGTACGGATTGAACAGCGCTACGTCGCCTTCGGCCAGGATTTGCAAGTTCTGTCGGTTCTTGAAATTCGCCCAGGTGGAGCGGTCGGTCAGTGTATAGGCGCCCATGGCGGCGGCGATGTTGAGCGTCGCGCCCATGCCCTGGCCAAGATCGCGATACCAGGGCAGCCCGGCCGGCGCGATGCCGGCGGTCTTCCACAGGCGAAGCTCCATGCGGTTGGTGCCGCTGTCGTCGCCGCGGCTGGCGAAGGGCGCTTTGGCCGTGGCGATGCTCGACAGCGCCTGGCGCGCATCGTGGGAGCCGCGGATATGCGCGGGGTCGGTGTCGGGACCGACGATGACGAAATCATTGTACATCACGTCGCGGCGGTCGATGCCAAAGCCGTCGGCGACGAATTTGTCCTCGCCGACGCGATCGTGGACCAGGAGCGCATCGGCATCGCCGCGCGCGCCGATGGCGAGCGCCTGGCCGGTGCCGACCGCGACCACGTGCACGTCGAGGCCGCTCGCGGTCTTGAAGATCGGCAGGATGTGGCCGAACAGCCCGGAATCCTGGGTCGAGGTGGTGGAGCTCAGCGTGATGAAGTGCTCTTCGGCGCGCGCGTGGGAGACGACGACAAGCGACACCAACAGCGTAACGATGCGAACCATTTCCGATTTCCCGAGGTGAATTGGCACGCTAAGCATAGCACGGCGCTGTCCGCCGCCGCGTCCCACCCCGCATGCGGTGATCGGCCGCGCCCGCTATTTGCTGGCCTGGCCCAAAATTTCGCCGGTCGCCGGGTTCACCAGATGAACCCGTTTGCACATGATGCATTCGACAGCTTCAAAGCGTTCGCCGTCGTCGTCGCCGGACGTTTGCTCCGGGGCGAATCCCTGAACGCGAAAGCCGGTGTTCGGGCAGATGAATACAAATGGCGGCATGTGTGCGTACAGCGTGTCGGCCGCCTGCCCGACCGACCCCTCGGTTTCCCCCAACAACTCGTCGCAAAGCAAGCGGCCAAGACAGCGGCCAAGACCGGAGCCAGCACAGACTCAGGCTCGGTCAAGGCCGCCGCCCGGCACGAGGTCGCCCCCGCCGAGCTTTATAAAAAATGCTTACAGCCCATCACCGGCAGCCGTTTTGACTCAGATCAAATCCGGACCGGTGTGCGGAAACTCCCGATCCGGGCTAGGCTCCCGGCCCTTCGATGACGAACGGTGAACGAACATGAGTGCAACGAATCCAGCCTCCGCGTCCGACACGCCGGCCTTGGCCAAGATCCGTACCGACGTGGTCGGCAGCCTGCTGCGGCCGGACGCGGTCAAGGCCGCGCGCGTCGCCTTCGACGAAGGCAAGATCGACGAAAGTGCGCTGCACATCATCGAGGACGAAGCCGTGCGCGCCGCGGTGCGGCTGCAGGAGGCGGCCGGCCTCGACGTCGTGACCGACGGCGAGCTGCGACGGCTCAATTTCCAGGACAGTTTCGGCGCCTCGGTCGAGGGCTATGACGCCAGCCGCTCGACGCTCAAGGTTTACGAGCGCCGCGTCGAAGGCGCCGCGCCCGGCCGGCGCTGGGACATCGCGCAGATGCACGACGTCGGCACCGCGGTGTCGCACCGCCGCCCCGCCAAGGCGCGGCTCAAGCTCGCGCACAACATCCCGCTCGAGGAATACCGTTTCGTCGGCGCGGCGGCGCAAAAACCCGCCAAGGTGTCGCTGATCGGGCCGGACCGCATCGCGCAACGCTTCGAATACGAAAGCTCGACCGCGGTCTATCGCGACCTCGATGCGTTCGTCGCCGACGTCGTCGCCATCGAACGGCAGATCGTGACGAGCCTGGTCGCGGCCGGTTGCCGTTACGTGCATATCGACGCGCCGGGCTTCACCGCTTACGTCGACGAGCCGACGATGGCGCAGATGCGTGGGCGTGGCGAAGATCCGGTAGCGAATTTTTTGCGTTCGCTGAAGGCCGAAGGCGCCGTGATTGCCGGTTATCCGGGCGTCACCTTCGGCATTCATCTGTGCCGCGGCAACCAGCGCAGCATGTGGCATCGCGAAGGCACCTACGACGCCATCGCCGAGCGGCTGTTCAACGAATTGCCGCATCACCGCTTCCTGCTGGAATACGACACGCCGCGCGCCGGCTCGTTTGCGCCGCTGCGCTTCGTGCCGAAGGGCAGGGTGGTGGTGCTCGGCCTGGTCAGCACCAAGGTGCCGGAGCTGGAAAGCCTCGACGCGCTCAAGCGCCGCATCGACGAGGCCGGCAAATATCTGCCGCTCGATCAGCTCGCCATCTCGCCGCAATGCGGCTTTGCCTCCGACGTGGTTGGCAATCTGCTCAGCGAAGACGATCAGAAGCGCAAGCTCGAGCGCGTGGTGGAGGTGGCGAGGGCGGTATGGGGATGACAGGTATCAGTAGAACCTATCTCAAAATTGCTGACGGGTCACGATCAGCTATAAATGTTGGATGATTCGGCTCAGCAACGAGCAATGGGAGCGCATCCGGAACCATTTTCCGGAGGAGCAAATTCCTGATG
>Ga0335081_10006351_pt1 | contig 18810 bp, 9 predicted proteins | sample Lox_Sample_35_FD_206713 | JGI IMG/M metagenome (GOLD analysis project Ga0335081, IMG submission 206713) | Soil microbial communities from Loxahatchee National Wildlife Refuge, Florida, United States - Lox_Sample_3.5 | ecosystem: Environmental > Terrestrial > Soil > Wetlands | place: USA: Florida...
CGGGAGCGAGCCCCGGCGCCTCGCCCTGGTGCGGGAGATCATCAACGTCGAGACGGTCCCCTTCGCCAAGCTCCTCGACAAGAACGTGGGCTACGTGAAGGTGCAGCAGTTCTCTGCCAACACCACCCGCGACCTCGCCGCCGCCATCGCCCAGCAGAAGACCCAGGCGGGCGGCAAGCTCCAGGGGCTCATCCTCGACCTGCGCGGGAACCCGGGCGGCCTCCTCGAGCAGGCCATCCAGGTCTCCGACCTCTTCCTCTCCCAGGGCGTGATCGTGAAGACGGTGGGCGAGGGCGACCACCACCAGATCCACGAGGTGAAGGAGGCCCACCCCGACCGCACCGACATGCTCGACCTGCCCATCGTCATCATCGTCAACAACGCCAGCGCCTCGGCGAGCGAGATCGTGGCGGGAGCGCTCAAGAACAACAACCGCGCCCTGGTGATCGGCCGCCAGACCTTCGGCAAGGGCTCGGTGCAGGTGCTCTACGACTTCGCCGACCCCTCCCGCCCGGGAGAGGACTCGGCCCTGAAGCTCACCATCGCCCAGTACCTCACCCCGGGGGACATCTCCATCCAGGAGGTGGGCATCATCCCCGACGTCACCCTGCAGCCCGGCCGGGCCCTGAAGGACGCGGTGAACTACTTCGCGCCCGCGCGCAGCATGGGCGAGGTCGACCTCGACAAGCACTTCCAGAACCCGCTGCTCGGCGACGGCGGCGACTCGGCCAAGCGCGCCGAGGAGCGCAAGAAGAAGGCGGAGAAGTCTCCGCTCGAGCTGCGCTACCTCCTCGACGAGAAGGAGGACGCCGTCGCCAAGGCCATGAAGAAGGAGGCCCGCGAGGAGGCGCGCGTCGTCGCCCACGACGAGGCCGACCTCACCCCGGAGCAGCTCGAGGACGACGAGGCCGACGCCAACCCCGACGAGCTCGTCGAGGACTACCAGATCCGCTTCGCCAAGGACCTGCTCGCGCGGGCCCCCTTCGCCGACCGGGCCCGCCAGCTCGACGCCGCCAAGCTGCTCGTGGCCGAGCGGCGCGCCGAGGAGCAGAACCGGCTGCAGCAGCGCCTTTCGCAGCTCGGCGTCGACTGGGCGGTCGGCCCCGAGACCGGGACGCCGCGCCCGCTCGTCACCCTCACCCCCGCCGAGGGCAAGGCGGTGCGGGCCGGCGAGACCGCTCCCTGGACGATGACGGTGGAGAACCGCGGCGACGGAACCGCCTACCGCCTGCGCGGCTGGTCGCTCGCCGAGAAGAACCCATTGCTCGACCGGCGCGAGTTCGTCTTCGGCGCGCTCAAGCCCGGGCAGAAGAAGAGCTGGACCGTGCCGCTCAAGATCCCGAAGGGCATGGACAGCCGCTTCGACCGCATCTCCTTCCACCTGGAGGACGAGGCCGGCCACCTCATCCCCGAGGTCACCTCCCACTTCGAGGTGGTGGAGCAGCCCCGGCCGCGATTCGCCTTCAGCGTGCAGGTGGACGACGAGGCCATGGGCAACGGCGACGGCCTCATCGAGCGGGGCGAGGAGTTCCTGCTCCGGGTCGACGTGAAGAACGCCGGGGAGGGGCCAAGCGGCGACAAGACCTTCGTCTCGCTCAAGAACCTGGGGGACGACAAGGTCTTCATCAAGAAGGGACGCGCGGTGGTGGGCACGATCCCGCCCGGCGAGTCGCGCCCCGCCGTGATGCAGGTGGAGGTGCGCAAGGGCATCAAGCTCGACAAGGTCCCGCTGCGCATCATGGTGGTGGACGAGAAGCTCGACGAGTACGTCTCGGAGAAGGTCGAGTTCCCCATCGCCTCCGAGGCGCCCGCCCGGGTGGCGGCCGAGGGAGCGCTGCGGGTGACCGCGCCTCGCGCCCTCGTCCGCTCGGGCGCAGACCTCGAGGCGGCCCCGCTCGCCTCGGCGCCCAAGGGGGCGAGCTTCCCCACCTCGGCCAAGGTCGGCGGGCTCTACAAGGTGGAGTGGGAGAAGGGTCGCTTCGGCTTCGTCTCGCCCAGCGAGGTGCAGCCCTCCCGCGGCAAGCGCGAGGGGGTGGCCTCCCTGGTCTGGCAGCGCGAGCCGCCGACCATCGCTCTCGTCCCCGACCCCGCCCGGGGAGCGCCGGTGGTGGAACTCGATCGCATGAAGCTCGAGGGGCGCGCGAGCGTCCCGACCGGGGCGGGATCGTCCTCCAAGATCCGGGACGTCTTCGTCTTCGTGAACGACCAGAAGGTCTTCTTCCGCGTCGTCCCCGACGGCAAGGCCTCCGATATCGACTTCGCGACCGACGTCGCCCTCAAGCCCGGGAACAACACGGTCACCGTGATCGCCCGCGAGGACGAGGAGTTCCAGACCCGCCGGGCCATCGTGGTGCACCGGCGGGAGCCGGACGAGGTCGCCCAGAAGAAGTAGGGACCCTTTCTCCCGGAGTGGCGGGATTCACGATAGAATTTCCCCTCCGTGGCAGGCGAGAGCAAAGGCGCATCGCCCGCGGGGAGCCAGCCCCGCGCCGGCTTCGAGCTCCGGCTCGAGCAGGGAAAGGCCTTCGTCTGCCTCTCCGATCGCCCCGTCGCCCCGGGCCTGCGGCTCGTGCACCTCGCCCTCGAGGTCCCCGAGGCCCGCTTCCCGTTCGACCCCTCCCGCGGCGCCGGCCAGTTCCGGCTGCAGCTCTGCGACCTGTCGCGGCTCGAGCTCGCGGCCGAGGCCGGGCTCCTCGAGGCCCTCGTGCCCCGCCTCGACCTCGCCGGGGCCGGGGTGGCCTCGCTCGAGCTCTCCCTCCGCCCCGGCTTCGCCGAGGGCGCCGGCGCGCTCGTGGGCGGGGCCCCCTTCAGCTTCCGCGTCTCGGTCGAGCCCTGCGGCGAGCAGGAGGTGGCGATCGCCGTCTACGAGCCGCGCACCTACGCGCTCGCGCCCGTCCCGTCCGCCGCCCTGCCCTCGCTCCTCGCCCGATCGGCCGCGGCGCTCGGCCGCGCCGCCGGCGGCGAGGTGCGGGTGGACGCCCTCTCCCCGGTGCTCCTCAAGCTCCTGCCGGCGCGCGGCTGGAAGGTCCCGAGGGTGCAGGCGGCCCGGCTGGCGCTCGCCCGCGTCGGCGCCTCCGAGGTCCGCCTCGCCTGGGACCGCGCGCACTCGGGCCCGCCCGAGGGGACGCTCGACCCCGACCGCCTGGCCGGCGTCGAGGGAGCGCGCGCCTTCCGCGATGCCGAGTCGCTCCTCGAGCGCGGGCAGTTCGCCGAGGCGCGCAACGCCTGGCTCGCCCAGGGAGGCGCGGCCCAGTCCCACCCCTTCGGCGCCGCGCGGCTGCTCTCGCTCCTCACCGCCGACGAGCGCTTCCACGACGAGGCCCTCGACCTCGCCGCCCAGTGGCTCTCGCGCCGGCCGGACTTCGCCCCGGCGCTGTGCGCCGAGGCGGTGATCCGCGCCCACCGGGGCGAGCGCACCAAGGCCGCGCGCGCCTTCGCCGAGCTCGCCTCGGCGGCCTCCCGCCGCGGCGAGCAGCTCGGAGCGCTTCTCGCCGCCGAGGCCTGCTACGCCGCGGCCGGGGAGGAGGCGCCCGGGAGCGTGGCGCGCGCCGGCGAGGTGGCCCTGCAGGTCCGCCCCGACCACCTCCCGTCCCTGCGGGCCCTCCTCGCCCTGGCCGAGCGGACGGGGGACCGCGAGGGCGTCCTGCGCGCCTGCCGGCGGCTGGCGGCGGTGGCGGCGGACGACGTCGAGCGCGCCCGCGCCCACGCTCGCCTCGCGGCGCTGCTCCTCGGCGTCGACCCGCCCGCGGCGAGGCTCCACCTCGACCAGGCGCTCCGGCTCGCGCCCGACGACGCGAGCGCGCTGCGGGCGCTCGCCCGCGCCTGCGAGGAGGCGGGCGAGTCGCTCCGGGCCGCCCGCGCCCACGACCGCCTGCGGGAGGTGCTCGCCGCGCGCGGCGAGGCCGCGGCCGCCGCGGAGGAGGCGCTCGCGGTGGGGGCGCTCTGGGAGGAGCGGCTCGGCCACCCGGAGAACGCGCTCCTGCGCTACCGCGAGGTGGCGGAGCTCGTCCCCGGCACCCCCGCCGCACGCGAGGCGCGGCTCCGGGCGGCGCGCCTCGCCGACTCGCTCGGCCACCGCGCCGAGGCGGCCGACCACTGGCACGCGCTCCTGCAGCTCCTCGACCCCGCCGACCCCGAGGCGAGGTCCCTCTCGGCCCGGGCCCACCGGGCGCTCGCGGAGGTGGCCGGCGGGTACCTCAAGGACCCGGCCGCGGCGGCAGCGCACCTCGAGGCGGCGCTCTCCGACGACCCCTCCGACCCCGCCTCCCTGACGCGCCTGGCGGCGCTCTACCGCGAGCTCGGGCAGCCGGCGGAGCTCCTCGACGTCCTCGACCGGCTCGCCCCCACCGTCAAGGACGGCGGGGCCCGCGCCGCCCTCCTCTCCGAGGCGGGCGAGCTCTGCCTCGGCCCCCTCTCCCTGCCGGACGAGGCCCGGGAGCGGTTCTCGGCCGCGCTCTTCTCCGACCCGGCGAGCCGACCGGCGATGGAGGGGCTGGCGCGCGCCGCCGCCCGGCTCGGCGACGCCGGCGCCGAGGCGGAGGCGCTCGCGCGCCTCGCCGCCTCCGCCTCCGACCCGACCCAGGGGGCGGCGCTCCGCGACCGCGCAGCCCTGGCGCTCGAGCGGCAGGGCGACGTCGCCGGAGCGCTCGCCGCGGGGGAGGAGGCTCGCCGCGCCGAGCCGAGCGCGAGGCGCCTCGCCGAGTCGGTGCGCCGCGCCCGGCTCGCCGGCGACTCGAAGGCGCTCGCCGGCCTCCTCCTCGAGGTGGCCGAGCGGGCCCGGGACGCGGAGGACACCTTCGCCGCCGCCGAGGCCTTCCTGGAGCGCGCGACCCTCCTCGGTCCGGAGGAGCCCGAGCTCGCGCTCGAGTCGCTCGCCCAGGCCCGCTCGATCGCGCCGGGAGAGGCGAGGCTCCTCCGCGCCGAGGCCGACCTGGCGGAGGGGGCGGGGAAGCCCGCGCGCGCCCTCGCCGCCGTGCGGGCCCTGCTCGCCACCGCCGGCCCCGAGGGCGGCGCGCTCGAGGCGAGGGCCGCCCGGCTCTCCCGGGCCGCCGGCGAGGCCGCCGCGGCCGTCGGACACGCGGCGCGGGCCCGGGACGCGGGCGCGCCCGGCGCCGCCGCCCTCTACCTCGAGCTCGTGGAGGGCTCCGGGGACCCCGCCCTCCAGGCCGCGCTGCGCGAGGAGCAGGAGCGCTTCGCCGAGGCGGCCGAGCTCTGGACCCGGGCCGGCAGCCCGGAGCGGGCGCTCGCGGCGCTGCGGCGCGCCGGCCTCGCCGCGCCCGGGCCCGCCCTTGCCCCGACCGGGCCCGGGGAGCCCCCGCCGCGCCCGGCTCCGGCCGCGGAGGCCCCCCCGCCGGCGAGCGAGCCCGCGGCCGCGCCGGCGCCCGCCTCCCGGGCCCGGGGCCAGGACCAGGACCCCGTCGTCCTCGACGAGCTCGCCGCCTCCGCTCACGCGACCGGGGACGCCGGGGCCGAGGCGCGCGCGCTCCTCGAGCGGGCCTCGCTCGCCGCCGAGCGGGGCGAGGCCGACGCGCCGCTCCGGCTCGCGCTCGCCGGGGAGGCCGCCCTCGAGGCCAGCCTGCCGGTCGAGGCGGAGGCGGCGCTCCGGCGGGCGCTCCACCTCGGCCTCGAGCGCGACGAGGCCCGCGACGCCTGGGGTGCGCTCCTGCGCCTCGCGCGCGAGCATCGCGACGAGGCCGCCGAGCGCTCCGCCCTGGCCGGCCTCGTCCACCTCGCCCCCACCGGGGAGCGGACCGGCCTCCTGCTCCGCCTCTCGGCGCTCGAGCTCGCCGCCGGGGACGTCGCCGCCGCCCGGAGGAGCGCGGAGGAGGCGCGCACCCTCGCCCCGAAGGACCTCGCCGCGGCCGAGGCGTGCCTGGAGGCGGCCCGCCGCGAGGGCGACTCCTCCGCGGTGGCGGAGCTCCTCTCGCACCTCGCCCCGCTCGACCCCGCCCGGGCCGGAGACCGGCTCCTCGAGCGCGCCCGGCTCCTCGCCGGGCCGCTCGGCCGCCCGGACGAGGCCGACCGCGCCTACCGGGAGGCGCTCGCCCGGCTGCCCGCCGACCGCGGCCTCGCCGAGGAGCACGTCCGCGTGCGCAAGGGGAGCCCGGCGCCGGTGGGCGCGCTGCCCTGGGGCCAGCCCCTCGAGGCCTTCGCCGCCCGCTCCACCGACCCGGAGGAGGCGAGCCTGGCCCTGCGCGAGAGCGCGCGGCTCGCCCGCTCGCAGGGGGACCGGGGCGCGGCGCTCCGCGCCGCCCGGGCGGCGCACGCCCGCGGCGCCGATCCCGCCTTCGACGGCGAGACGCTCGCCGCGCTCCTGCACTCGGGCGGCTCCCTCGAGGAGGCGCTCGCCGTCCACGTCGCCCTCCTCGACGGCGGGCTTTCCGCGCTCGACGAGGGCGAGGCGGTCGACCGGCTCTTCGCGCTCGCCCAGCTCGCCGAGGAGTCGGGGAACTCCGAGCTCGCCGTCTCCGCCCTCGACCGGCTGCTCGAGCTCCGCCCGCACGACGCCGACGCGGTGGAGTGGCGCTTCCGCGTCGACCCGGACCGGGGTCGCGCCCTGCGCCACCTCGCCGAGGGGGCGCGCCAGCTCCGCAGCCGGCGGCGCCGCGCTCGCGCCCTCCTCTCCGGGGCGCGGGCCGCCCGGGCGGAGGCCGGGGACGCGGCGCTCGCGCGCGCCCTCCTCGGCGAGGCGCGCGAGGCCTGCGACGGCCTCGCGCTCGCCCGCCGGGAGGTGGAGGAGCTCCGGCTCGCCGCCGTCCGGGAGCTGGATCTCTCGGCGCCCGCCGCCGTCGACGAGCTCGTGGAGGCGCTCCACGACGCCTCCGGCGCCCGGGCCGCCGCCGGCGACGACCAGGGCGCCCGGGCGGCCCTGGAGGAGGCGGTGGGGCTGGCGCTCCGGAACGGGCGCGTCTCCGACGCCGCCGCCGGCATGCGGGCCCTGGAGGAGCAGGCGGCGGCCCGCGGCGACGTCGCCGGCGCGAACGAGCTCTCGCGCCGGGTGGCCATGGCGCTCTTCGAGGCCGGCGACGCCGAGTCGGCGGAGAGGGCGCTGCGCCGCGCCGTCTCCCGGCAGCCCGGCGACGCCCGCGCCTGGGAGGACCTGGAGCGGCTCGCGCTCTCCCGCCGCGACGCCGGCGCCCCCCTGCTCGCCGAGGTCCTGGGCGCCCGCGCCGAGCGCTCCCAGGGCGCCGAGCGAGCCGCCGCGCTCGTGTCCCTCTCGCGCGTGTTCGCCGGCCCCCTCTCCGACCCGGAGCGGGCGCTCACCGCGCTCCGCGCCGCCCTGGCGGCGACCCCGGGCGACGCCTCCGCCGAGGCGGAGATGGAGCGGATGCTCGCCTCGCTCGGGCGCGGCGAGGAGCTCGGGCAGGCCCTCCTCGAGCGCGCCGCGCGCGCGGGCGACCCCGACGAGCGCGCCCGCCTGGTGCTGCGAGCCGCCGAGGTGCTGCGGGACTCGGGCGGGGAGCGGGCCCAGGCGCTCGCGGCCCAGGGCCTCCTCTCCGTCCTCGCCGCCCCCCCGCGGGCTCGCGCCGCCCTCCTCGAGGCCTCGGCGCGGCTCGTCGCCCTGGGCCGGGGCGGGGAGGCCACCTCCTACCTCCTCGCCCTGTGCCGGGCCGACCCGCTCGACACCGCCACCGCTCAGGCGCTCGTCCAGGCGCTCGGCGACCGCCACCGCGAGCGGGCCGACGCCTTCCTGGAGATCGCCGCCGCCGCCTCCGCGCCGGAGGTGCGGGCCGTCCACCTCCGCGAGGCGGCCCGCGCGCTCGAGGCCGGGGGCGACGCCGCCCGCGCCCGGGAGGTGATGCTGCAGGCCTTCGAGGCCTCGCCCGCCGACGACGACGGGTTCCGCGCCGCCCTGGCCGACGCGGCCGGCGAGGTGGAGCGGATGGACTCCGTCCTCTCGGCGCGCGCCCGCGCCGTTCCCGACGAGGCGACCGGATGCCACCGCGCCCGCGCCGACCTCCTCCTCGCCGCCGGCCGGCCCGAGGCCGCGGCGCAGGCCTACGAGGAGTGCCTCGCCATCGCCCCGGCGGACTCGATCGCGCTCGCCGGCCTCACCGAGGCGCGCGCCGCGCAGGGCGACGGCGCGGGGGCGCTCGCCGTCGCCCGGCGCCGGGCCGACCTCGGCGCCGCCGCCGGGCTCGCCGACGAGCGCCGCATGGCGCTCGAGTCCGGCGGCCGGATCGCGGCCCGCTTCGGCGATCGCGGCGAGGACGCCGCGGCGCTCCTGGAGAGCCTGGCGGCGCTCCACCTGGGCGGCGACCGGGAGGGGGACCCGGAGGCGGAGCCGCTCCTCGACCGGGCCGTGTCGGCGCTGGTGCGGGCCGGCGAGAGCCTGCGGGCCTCCTCGCTCTTGGCGCTCGGGGCGCGCAACGCCACCGGGAGCCGGCGCGCCGAGCTGCTCTGGCAGCTCTCGGTGGTGGCCGAGGCGCGCGGCGACGCCTCGGCGGCCCGGGCGGCGCGCGCCGAGTCGCTCACCGCCGAGACCGATCCCCGGCGCCGGGCCGAGCGCCTCGCCGACATCCGGCAGCGGCGCGAGCCGGTCTCCTACGCCCGCGCGCTCGAGCAGGTCCTGGGTGCCGGCGAGGAGGGCGCCGAGCTCTGGCTCGAGCTCGGCCGGGCCAAGGTGGCGGCCTCCGACCTGGACGGCGCGGCGGCGGCCTTCGAGCAGGTGGTGAGGCGCGGCGCGGGGACGCCCGGGTACGAGGAGGCGCTGCGCGAGCTCGAGAGCGCGCACGTCCGCCGCGGGGACGATCGCGCGGTGGCGGCGGACCATGCGCGCCGGGCCGAGGCGGCTTCCGACGGCGGGACGCGCGCGCAGGAGTGGCTCCTCTCGGCGCAGGCGCTCGACCGCGCCGGGGACGTCGCCGGGGCTCGGCGGGCGCTCGAGCAGGCCTGCCAGGCCGACCCCGACGAGGCCCCGTCGTGGCAGGCGCTGGCGGCGCTGGAGGAGCGGCACGGCGATCCCCTCGCCGCCGCCCGCGCCCACCTGGCCGTGGCCATCCGCTCCCAGGGCACCGAGGCCGAGGGCGCGGCTCTCGCCGCTGCCCACATCTTCGAGGACCGCGGCGAGGAGGCGGAGGCGCAGCGCGCCTGGGCGGCGGCGGCGCTCGCCCGCCCCGGCAGCTGGCACGCCCACAAGAAGCTCGCCGAGGCGTCGTCGCGCCGCGGGGACGCGGCCGCGGCCGTCGCCCACCTCGAGTCGGCGAGCCGCGAGGAGGTGCCGGAGAGCGAGGCTCCCGAGTACCTGCGCGCCCTGGGGCGCGCGCTCGACGCCGCCGGGCGCCCGGCCGAGGCGGTGCCGGCATGGAGGGAGCTCTTCTCGCGCGAGCCCGGCGACGCCGAGGCCTTCCAGCGCGTCTCCGAGCTCGTCCGCTCCCAGGGGCGGCTCGACGAATGGGTGGAGCTCGCCAGCCGCCACGAGGCGGCCATCGCCGGCGACCAGGGACGCCGCCTCTACCTGCGGCGCGAGCGGGCGAGGGTCTTCTCGGCCCAGGGGCGCCACGAGGCCGCCGCCGGGGCCTGGCGGGCGGCGCTCGAGATCGACCCCGACGACCCGGAGTCGCTCGCGGGGCTGGCGGCCCTCGCTGCCGGCGCCGCCGCCGAGACCGTCCCCGAGCCGGCGCCGCCCCCGGCCGCTGCCGGCGGAGCCGCCCCCGCCCCGGACATGGGCTACTCGGCCGCCGGCGAGCCCACCCCGCTCGAGGCGGGCCTGGCGGCCATCTCCCCCGAGGTGGCGGCCGCCCCCTCCCCGCTCGAGGTGGCCCGCGAGGCCGCCCGGAGGGAGCCCTCGAACCCCGAGCTCCAGGACGCCTGGGCGGAGCAGGCCGCCCTGTCGGACCAGGCCGAGGAGGAGGTCGTGGCCTGGCAGGCGGCGCTCGCCGCCGGGGACGACCGCCCGGCGGAGGCCGGCCGGCGAGGGCGGGCCCTCGCGCGCGCCCTCGAGGGGCTGGGGCGAACCGAGGAGGCGGTGGCGGCCCTGGAGAGGGCGCGCGCGGCCGCTCCCTGGGACGACGGCGTCGAGGCGGACCTCTCCCGCCTGCTCCTCGCCTCGGCGCGCGCCCTCGTCGCCCAGGGGCAGTCCGAGGCGGCCTACGCGCGCCTGAAGCTCGCCCGGCAGCTCGACCCGGGGCACGCCGAGCTCACCCTCTCCCTCGCCCGCATCGCCGAGAAGCTCGGCCACCTCGAGGAGTCGGTGGCCCTCGGGGAGGTCTACGCCGACTCCGTCGCCGCGGCCGACCCGGCCGCCGCCGCGACGCGCTACCGGGAGCTCGCCGAGGCGCTCGGCGACCGCCTCTCCGACCCGGACCGCGCCATCGTGCTCCTCGAGAAGGCGGTGTCGCTCGCCCCCCACGACGAGGCCGCGGCCGCCGCGCTCCGGAAGGTCCTCGTCCGCCGCCGCGAGCGGGCCCTGAAGGCGCTCGAGGGGCATCTCGAGGCCGCCCGCCGCCGCCCCTCCGACGTCGAGGCGCTCCTCTCCGTCGCCGCGCTCTGCCGGGAGATGGGCGTCCGCGAGCCGGACGCGAAGGCCCGCTCCGCCATGCTCGAGCGGGCCTCGGTGGCGGAGCTCCTCGCCCGCTTCTTCGAGCCCGGCCTGCCGGCCCCGGCGCCTCCGTCGCTCGCCACCCGGGTGACGCCCGAGGCGCGCTCGCGCGTCGCCTCCCCCGGCTCCGAGACCCCCACCGGGCGGCTCCTCTCGCTCCTCGCCCCCTACCTCGAGCCGCTCTTCCCGGTGGACCTGTCGCGCTACGCCGTCGGGCCCGCCGACCGGGTGAGCTCCGCCAGCGCGCCCGCCCTGCACGCGCTCGCCGAGTCGGCGTCGCGGGCGCTCGCCGCCCGGCCGGTGGCCGTCTTCCTCTCGCGCCAGGAGAGCGTCTTCGCCGCGGTGGAGAACACCCAGCCTCCCTCCCTGGTGGTGGGATCGGGCGCCGTCGCGCTCGGGCAGGGGGCGCTCGCCTTCCTGGTGACGCGCGCGCTCGCCCTCTCGGGCGTCGGCTGGACGCTCATCGGCAAGTTCGCGCCCCGGGACGTCCTCATCCTCTGCGAGCTGGCGAGCCGCTTCGCCGGCGGCGAGCCGCCCGGCCTGGGGCTCCCGACACAGCGAGCCGGCGCCTTCCTCTCCGCGCTCGAGCGCAGCGTGCCGGCCTCGGTCCGCAGCTGGGCGGGGCCGCTCGGGCCCGCCAGCGCCGAGGAGCTGCGGCTGGGCTTCGACTCGGCGGCCTTCGGGAGCGCCCTCGAGCGCAGCGCCGGGAGGGTGGCGCTCTTGCACGCCGGCGACCCCCACGGCGCCCTCACCGCGCTCTGGCGGCTCGAGCGCCCCGACGAGCCGCCCGCCAAGGACCCGGTGGCGGCGCTGGAGCGCCCGGAGCTGTCCGACCTGGCGCGCTTCGCTCTCTCCGACGTCTACCTCGAGCTCCGCAGTATGCTCCTCGGGTGGTGATGCCGAAGCTCCCCCTCCTCCTCGCGGTCGCGGCGCTCGCCGGGTGCGAGATCTACTCCTCGCCCGGGCCGGCGGTGTGCCCGGGCTCGCGCGTCGGGGTGTTCTCCTTCGTCGCCAGCCTCCCGCCCGGGTCGGCGTGCAGCTTCGCCTCCCAGGCCCTCACCAACACCAGCTTCAACGGCACCATCGCCTTCGACGCCGACGGGGGGCCGGGGGCCTGCCTGAGCCTCGACCAGCCCCACGCGGTCCTGAACCTCGGGACGCACGCGGGGAACACCCTCTCGGTGGGAAGCGACGACGTCGGCGGGGCCCTGAACGGTTGCAACTGCCCAGCGGCGCTGGGGGCGGTGGCGCTCCGCATCGGGCAGACGTTCGCCGGGACCATCTCTCCGGGCGTCGACGCCGGGCCGGAAACCTTCGACGGCAACCTCACCACCGCCGTGGACGCGGTCTACCCGGACGGCGGGAGCGCCGACGCGGCGGTGGCGAACTGCGGCTGCGGCACGGTCGAGGCCGACGGCGGCTGCAGCTGCACGCTCCCCTGCAGCCTGGTCTACGACCTGGCGGCGACCGCGGTGTTCTCCCCTTAGGATCCGGCGGGTGGCGCGGCGATCCAGGCGGCCGGGCAGGCCCGGCAGGGCGGTGGTGCTCCTCTCCGGGGGGCTCGACTCCTCCACCTCTCTGGCGGTGGCCCGCGACCGGGGGTTCGAGGTCCACTGCCTCTCGGTCGACTACGGCCAGCGGCACAAGGGCGAGCTCGCGCGGGCCCGCCAGGTGGCGCGCGCCCTCGGCGCCGCGAGTCACCGCGTGGTGAAGGTCGACCTCTCCGCCTTCGGCGGGTCGGCGCTCACCGACCGCGGCATCGCCGTCCCGAAGGACCGGGACGAGCGCGACATGGCGGGGGCCATCCCCGCCACCTACGTCCCGGCGCGCAACACCGTCATGCTCTCGCTCGCCCTCGCCTGGGCCGAGGTGCTCGGCGCCCGCGACGTCTTCATCGGGGTGAACGCCATCGACTACTCCGGCTACCCCGACTGCCGCCCCGAGTTCCTGCGCGCCTTCGAGAGGCTGGCGGGGCTCGCCACCAAGGCCGGGGTGGAGGGCGCCCGGGTCCGGATCCACGCCCCGCTCCTCCGCCTCACCAAGGCGGGGATCGTGAGGCTCGGGACTCGCCTCGGCGTCCCCTACCGGATCACCCTGTCGTGCTACGACCCGGTCGCCGGGCGTGCCTGCGGGCGCTGCGACGCCTGCCAGCTGCGTCGCCGGGGCTTCGAGGAGGCCGGGGTGAAGGACCCGACCCCCTACGCCCGCCCGCGGGCGAGGAACTGAGGAGGCGAGATGCAGATCAGGCGCAAGTTCCCGGGCAAGAGCGACGGCGAGATCCTGAGGCGCGTCCACGACATGATGTCCCACTTCGCGGAGAAGTTCTCCCTCGACTACCGCCGGGACGAGTCGAGCCAGTCGGGGCGGGTGTCGAAGATGGGCGTCACCGGCACCTACCAGGTGCGCGGCGAGGAGGTGCTGGTGGAGCTCAAGTTCCCCCTGCTCGTGCCGGGCAAGATGCGCCAGCGGGTCGAGGAGGAGATCGAGCGGAAGATCGACGCCCTCTTCTCCTGAGCTCTACTCGAGGTGCACCACCACCGCGCCCGAGCGCTCGTTGAGCCGCTGCACCGCGTCGTAGATGGCGGCGAGCGGGGAGTCCCCGCTGCCGCTCGCCGAGCGCGGGCGCCGGCGCCGCGCCGAGGCGACCGTGACGATGCGCGCGCCGGCCCGGCCGCGGAGCGCGTCCGGCCAGACCTTCACCTGGAGCCCCGCCCGGTAGATGGCGAGCAACGCCCGCCCCATCTCGGAGGCGACGCGATCGTCGGAATGGGTCATCGAGCCTCTCCCTGGGGTCCGATCGCATCCTACGCGGAAGCCCCGACATCGCCACAAGGCGTCCCGGCGCGCGATTGCGGGCGAAATCGCGCCCGGGCCGGGCCTCGCCTACAATGGCCGGGTGAGGGTCATCCTCCTCGCGGCGCTCGTCGCCTCCGCCGCCGGGCCCGATCTGGTGAACGTGCGCGACTGGGTCCCGGACGCGGTCCTCGACCTGCGCTACGCCACGGAGCGGAACCTGTCCGGCCGGGTCCTCTACCCGGTGGCCCGCTGCGAGCTCCTGCGACCGGTCGCGAAGAGGCTCGCCGCCGCGGCGGAGCGGCTCCGCGCCGAGGGCTTCCGCCTGGTCCTGTGGGACTGCTACCGGCCCGCCTCCGCCCACGAGGCGCTCTGGCGCGCGCACCCGCGCGCCGGATCGGTCGCCGACCCGGCCCGCGGCTCCCACCACAGCCGGGGCGCCGCCGTCGACGTCTCGCTCGCCTCCGCCGACGGGAGGCCGGTGGAGATGCCCACCGACCACGACGCCTTCGGCGCCCGCGCCTTCGCCGACGCGGTGGAGGGAGTCTCCCCCTCGGCGCGGCGGAACCGCGCGGCCCTCCGGAGCGCCATGGAGGCCGAGGGATTCGCGGTGAACCCGCGCGAGTGGTGGCACTTCGCGGCACGGGACGCGAGCCGCTACCCGCTCCTCGACGAGCCCCTGCGTTGACCGCCTCCCTTCCCGATCGCGACCGCCACGCCCGGGCGCTCTCGGAACTCGCTCCGGAGGAGGCGATCCGGGAGGCGACCCGCCGGCTCTCCGGCGGGAGCGGCGGGCCGCTCGGCTCGGCGAGGGTGGCCTCCGAGCTCTCCCCCCGCCCCGGCGCCGCCGACGGCGGCCTGCTCGAGGCGCTGGCGGAGCGCGCCCTCGGCGGGCTGCAGGGGGCGGTCTTCACCCGGCCGGCCGAGGCGGCGATCCTCGCCTCCTTCGCCCTCGCGCACGCCGCCCGCCGGCGCGGCGGACCGGAGCCGGAGGAGGCGGTGGCCGCGCTCCTGGGGACGGCGGCCGCGCCCCCCTCTCTCCGGCGCGCCCTCGACGGGATGCGGGTGCTCGACCCGGCCTGCGGGGCGGGGGCCCTGCTCGTCGCGGCCGAGCTCGCGGCGCGCCGGGCGGGAGCCCGCCTCGCCCTCCTGGGGATCGAGCTGGCGCCGCTCGCCGCCCGAGCCGCCGCGCTCCGGCTCGGGCTCGTCGGCGCCCGCGCCGAGGTCGCCTGCTCCGACGCGCTCGAGGCGGGGTGGCCCGGGGCGGACCTCGTCCTCATGAACCCTCCCTTCCTGAGGCACGAGGCGCTCCCGCCGGGGCGGAAGGCGAGGGCCTCGAGCCTCACCGGCCTCCCGCGCCAGGCCGACCTCTCCGCCCACTTCACTCTCCTCGCTCTCCGCCGCGCCGCGGTGGCCGGGCTCGTCCTCCCCCGCGGGCTGCGCACCTCGCGCTCCGCCGCCCCGCTGCGCGCCGAGGCGACCGCCCGCGGCGGGATGGTCCTCGCGCTCCGCTCGCGCGCGGCGGGCAGCTTCGCCGCCTCGGTGCACACCTCGCTCTCGGTCTGGGTGGAGGGGGCGACGGACGCGCCCGCGGCCGAGGCGTCGGTGCCGCTCTCCGATCTCGGCGCGGGCGAGCTGGTGGCGCTCGCCGGCGGGCGCGGGGGGGCGCGGATCCGGATCCCGCGCGCCGCCTTCCCCGCGGCCCGCGGCGCCGTCCGGGTCGAGGACCTGTGCGACGTCCGCTTCGGCGTGAAGACCGGCTGCAATGCCTTCTTCCACCTCCTCCCGCTCGGTGAGGGCCGCTACCGGAGCGGGCTCGCGGGGCCGGTGGAGCTCTCCTCCCCCGACGTGGCGCCGCTCCTCTCCGGTCTCAAGGAGGCGCTCTCGCCGGAGCGGGCCGAGCCGAGGCTCGTCCTCTTCCGCCCCTCCCGGAAGACGGTCACCGCGGCGAGGTACCTGACCCTGGGGGAGAGGCTCGGGGTCCACCGCCGGGCCACCTGCTCGGGGCGCTCTCCCTGGTGGGCGCTCGCGCCCGGGCGCGGGCCCGCACCGGTCCTTTACCCGGCCAAGGTCGGCGCCCGGGCCTTCGCCTTCCTGAACCGGGAGGGGTACCTCGAGGACAAGAAGTGGCACGCGCTGTTTCCCCGGGAGATCGAGCCCTGGCTTCTCGCCCTCGTCCTCTCCTCCACGCCGGTCCGGCTCGCCGTCGACCAGGACGCCCGTCAGCTCACCGGCGCCCAGGCCATCGCCGACATCGACTGCGGAGTCCTCGCCCGGGCCCCCTTCCCCGAGCCGCGAGCCCTGGCGGAGCTACGGGGCGACCTCGACCGGGTCCGCCGCGCGCTCTTCGCCGATCCTGTCACCACCGACCTCGCGAGGATGCTCGACCGACCGGCCCAGAGGGAACTCGACGCCCTCGCCGGCCGCGCCCTCTCGCTCTCTCCGCGCGCGGTGGAGCAGACGCGGCGCGAGCTCCTCTCCCGGGTGGAGGAGCGGCTCGAGCACGCCGCCCGGACGAGAGACTCCCTTCGCCCGCGCCCGCAGGCGCGCCCGGCCTCCACGTGACACCCGGCCCTCGCCACCCTTCGCTCTCCCCGAGCCCTCTCCGTGTCCCGCGGTCAAGCGGATGGAGCGGCGAGGACCGTGGCTTAAGATCGGGGGCGGCTCGCAGGAGAGCCTCCCGCTGGTGGGCCTTGACCCGGACGACGATCCTCCTCGCGCTCCTCGCCGCCGTCGGCCCGAACGGGGGCACGGGGCTCGCGGAGGAGCCGGGGGGCGGGGCAGCCCCGGCAGTGGCGGACGCCGCGGCGAGGGCGGAGGCCCGCAAGGCGCTCCGGGAAGAACTCGTCCGGGTCGTCGCGGGCGGGCCGCTCTCCGGCGCGCGGGCCGGGATCCTGGTCGAGTCGCTCGACACCGGCGAGGTGGTGTACGCGCGCTCGCCCGACGAGCTCTTCAACCCCGCCTCGAACGTGAAGCTCTTCACCGCGGCCGCGGCGCTGGCGCGGCTCGGCCCGGAGTACCGCTTCGAGACCGAGTTCCTCGTCGGTCCCGGATCCGGAGGCGCGAAGAACCTCTACGTCCGCGGGAAGGGAGACCCGACGCTCGTCACCGAGCGGCTCTGGGCCGTCGCCGGAGAGCTCTCCTTCCTGGGCGTCGACCGGGTGGGCGACGTCGTCCTCGACGACTCCTGGTTCGACGGCGAGCGGCTCGGCCCGGGCTACGACCAGGAGCGCGGGGACCGCGCCTACCTGGCTCCGACCGGGGCCCTCTCCCTCAACTTCAACGCGGTGGCGGTCCACGTCCTGCCGGGGGAGAAGGAGGGGCAGCCGGCGCACGTGCGCCTCGAGCCCGCGAGCGAGTTCCTCCAACTGGAGAGCCGCGCCGTCACCGTCGGGCCGAGGGCGCTCCGCCGCGTCACCGTCTCCTCCCAGCCCGCCGGGGGGCGGCAGCGAGTCACGGTGGAGGGCAAGATCCCGCTGGGCAGCCGCCGCCAGGTCTTCTACCGTCGCATCGACGACCCTCCCCTCTACTTCGGCCAGACCCTGAAGAAGCTCCTCGAGCTCCGGGGGGTGAAGGTGCAGGGGCGCACCCGCCGCGGGTACGTTCCGGAGGGAGCGTCGCTCCTCTACGTCTCGGAGTCCGACTCGCTCGGCGAGGTGGTGCGCCAGCTGGAGAAGCAGTCCAACAACTTCGTCGCCGAGCAGATCCTGAAGACGCTCGGGGCGGAGGTGGGGGGCCCGCCGGGCAGCTGGCCCAAGGGGGTCGCGGCGGTCGAGGACTTCCTCGCCTCGGCCGGAATCCCCCGCGGCGCCTACCTGATGAAGAACGGCTCCGGCCTCAACGACGCCAACCGGTTCAGCGCCCGCCAGACCGTCGCCCTGCTCCGGCAGATGTGGAGGAGCTTCCCGGTGATGGCCGAGTTCGTGAGCGCGCTCCCGGTGGCCGGCCGCGACGGGACCATCCGCTGGCGGATGGAGGGCACGGCCGCGGCGGGGCGGCTGCGGGCCAAGACCGGCACGCTCGAGGGGGTGACGAGCCTGTCGGGCTACGTCGAGACCCGGGACGGCGAGCACCTGGTCTTCGCCATCCTCGTGAACGACCACGGCGGCCGGGGCTCGGGCACGGTGCGCGCCGTCGACGACCTCGGCGCGGCGCTCGCCTCCGCGGGGAAGGCCCCGGTGGAGCCCCAGTCCGCGATCGCGACCGGGGACGGCCCGCCCTCGCCGGACGCGGGCGCGCGGGTGGGAGCCTACTACCGGGTGGCCGCCGCCCACGACCCGAGGAACCTCCCCTTCCTGCGGACGGCGCTCCGCAGCGAGGGCGATCCGGTGGTGCGCATGGCGGCCGCCGAGGCCGTCTACCTCTCCGACCCCGACGGCGAGAGTGCCCGGCGCGCCTTCCTGGAGGCGGTGATCCCGACTCGCGAGGGCCTGCTGCGGCTGCGCGAGCTCGCCGCCGGCTCGCGGGAGTCCCCCGTCGTCCGGTCGCTCGCGGACCTCGCCGCCGAGGGCGTGGCCGATGCGCTCGTGGCCCTGGCCGAGCTCACCACGGCGGGCATGGGCGCGGAGCTCGCCGCCACCTGGGAGGAGGTCGCCGCGACCGCGCCCGAGGACACCCTCGCCCTCCTCCTCTCGCTCCCCGACTCCGAGGCCGACGCGGTGCTGTCGTCCCTCCGCCACGGCCTCGAGGATGGCGGCGACCTGCGCCACCCGTTCCTCGCGGCGGCGCACCGCGCCGCGGAGGGCGAGGGGGCGAGCGCGGCGCGCGCCCGCGAGCTCGAGGCACGCCTCGCGGAGCACCAACTTCCCGCCGAGGCGTCGGCACCCGCTCACCCGGAACCGAAGGCCGCGGAGGACCGGGCACCCGCGGGCGCTCCTCCGCGCCCGGGCGGGTGAGAACCGGCGCCGGTCGCGATCCCCGCGGCGCTCCGCTCCGGCGGAGCCGCGTCGGAGCGGCGAGCGCATGAAAAAAAGCCGGCGCCTTTCGGCGCCGGCTTGGGGCTAGTCAGGAATGGCGAGCACTGCGAGTCTCGGACGCCCTCTGGGGCTGCCCGTCGCCTCTTCCGGGGGAAAGGCCATCAGCTCTGGCGATCGAGCCAGCGATAGACCTTCCAGACGAGGGGCATCACCGTAAGGAACACAGCCCATTCGGCGATTTCCAGGCCCACCAGCACTTGCCATTTCATGACAGCCACCCGACCAGTGAGGAGACTTCAGATGCGTTTCAAGGCAGGAGTCGTGCCGGGTGCGGCAACGTGTGGCAAGTTAGTAAGATCAATGAGTTAGATCTGTTACTCCCTCTTTAGCAGTAGCAATGATCTTTCCAGCGACGACTGCACTTGGAATCTTTCCGTCCAGGGGCCACGTCCGTCAAGGTGGTGTACGTTGCGTCATCCGGGTTGACTGATTACGCGGCGTGCTTCTTGGGCGCCGGCTTCAGCGCCTTCTGCTCGGGCTCCTCCTCTTCGCGGTTGATGG
>Ga0335081_10006352_pt1 | contig 18809 bp, 16 predicted proteins | sample Lox_Sample_35_FD_206713 | JGI IMG/M metagenome (GOLD analysis project Ga0335081, IMG submission 206713) | Soil microbial communities from Loxahatchee National Wildlife Refuge, Florida, United States - Lox_Sample_3.5 | ecosystem: Environmental > Terrestrial > Soil > Wetlands | place: USA...
CGAGTTCGCGCTCAAGCGTCCTGACTTGGGCGGGGGGTTCCGGGAGTGGCTGAAAGAGCTGAAGTTGTAGCAGACTGAAGTTGTATGAGCAGTCAGCAATCGGCGTCGGCCGTGGCAAGGGCCGACGCTAAATGCTTGCTCGCGCACTCCGCGCCCCACGTGCGAAAATGTGTTCATGGGGAACACTCGCAGTGCGACCTTTAGCGTCCGCCTGAAACCCGCGACTAAAAGACGTTTAGCTAAGCTGGCCAAGGAGTCTGGCCGCAGCGCAAACTTTCTCATCTCGGATGCGGTTGAATCCTACGTTGCCGACCAGGAACGGATGCGCGCCGACCTCCGCCAGGCCGATCGCCAGGTCAAGTCCGGTCATTACATCCGGCACGAGGATATGAAGGCCTGGCTTCTCTCATGGGGAACGGAAGACGAGCTGCCCCCGCCCAAATGCGTCTGCGGCAAGCAGCACGACGATGAGGCCTTGTGCCGCTAGGTCCGCCGGAGAGGTCGCGCAGGACATTTGAGATCGTCTGGTCCCCCTTGGCCCGAACGCGGCTGCGCGAGATTCGCACTCACCTCGCTCGCGACAAGCCCGAGGCTGCTGAGCGCCTGGCCATGCGTATTGTCCTCGTGGTCGAGACTCTCAAGCACCACCCCTATCTCGGCCGCGCCGGTGCCGAACCGGGAGTGCGCGAGCTGGTGATCGGCGGTACTCCATGCCTCGTGCTTTACCGAAACCTGTCACTATCTTGCTGCACGCCTTATGACAGCCAGATCACTAAGTTGCGCCAGCCCAACTGCCAAATGCCAACGCTCTACTGCAACGCATCCGTGAACAAAAAATCGTGGTGCCACTCGGCCTTGTAGCCGCGGCGGCGCATCTCGGTGGTGAGTTGCGCCCAGTGGCGCAGGCTGTGGAAGAGGGCGTGCCCCAGCACCTTGCGGCGGGTGGCGGTCTGCTCTCCGGCGGAGAGCGTTGGAAAAGTTATCGTCCCGTTCAGATCGGCTTCCGACGCCGTTTTCAGATAGGTCTTTATCTTGCCCTGCGCCGTGGTGGCGATGCTGAAGATCTCGTCCACGGTGCGTGAAGGTAGGTCGCCGGGTTTCGTCAGTGCGCCGCCGGAAAGGCGCTCGGCATACTTCAGCTCCACCCCGAAGATATGTAGCAGCAGGTCGCGAACGCTCTTGCCCTGGCCGAGATCGACCGCCACATCTAGCACAGCCGGACCTTGCTTGGCCAGGAACCGATGCCAGCGCTCGGTCTCCTGCTCGTCAAAACGCAGCAGTTCGGGAAACGAAATTCCGATCATGTTGCCCCCTTTTGTCGGTGGTCGGTTGTCGGTAGCCAACGACCAACGACTGGCATCAGCGACTCTGCGACTTCAGTTTTTGAGACTTCTCTTCCACGCTCCGGGCGAGCTTTTCCTTGTGGGCAGCTATCTTTTTGGCGATGGCGGGATCGCTGAGCGCCAGCATCTGTGCGGCCAGGATGCCGGCATTGGTCGCGCCGGCTTTCCCGATAGCCAGCGTGGCGACCGGGATGCCGGCCGGCATCTGCACGGTAGCCAGCAGCGCGTCGAGCCCTTGCAGTGCGGACGATGGCATGGGCACCCCGATCACGGGCAGCGTGGTTTCGGCGGCGATCACCCCGGCGAGGTGCGCGGCGCCGCCCGCGCCCGCGATGATGACCTTGATCCCGCGACCGGCGGTCTGGCGCGCGAACTCGCTTGTGCGCGCGGGCGAGCGGTGAGCCGAGGTGATGTCGATTTCATAGGCGATGCCGAACTCCTCGAGCGCCTTGGCGGCCTCGCGCATCACCTCGAGGTCGGAATCGGAGCCCATGACGATCGAAACGAGCGGCTGTTTGCTCATAATCTACGTGAGGTTCCTTGTTCTTAGTTTCTCGTTTCTCCACAGAAACCCGCTTCTGACGAGGAACGAGAAACGGGGAACCAGAAATTTGTCTACCGCAAAACTTCACCCTGCCGGACTGGACTTCAGCGCGCGGGCAGCTATGTCCTTGCGATAATGCATGCCCTCGAAGTGGATGCGTGCCACTCCCGCATAAGCGCGCTCGACCGCCTGCGCCAGATCGGCGCCGCGTGCCGTCACGCCCAGCACGCGCCCGCCCGCAGTATAGAAGGTTCCATCGCGCAACGTGGTACCGGCGTGGAAAACCTTTACGCCTTCCAGGCGGTCTGCCTCCTCGATCCCGGTGATTTTCTTTCCCACTTCATAGGAGCCGGGATATCCGCCGGAGGCCAGCACCACGCACACCGCCGGCTGGCGCGACCATTTCAAATCACCCTCGCTGACCCGCCCTTCAATGGAGGCGATGAACGCCCCCAGCAGATCGCTCTCCAGGCGCATCAGCACGGGCTGGGTCTCGGGATCGCCGAAGCGGCAGTTGAACTCCAGCACCATGGGGCCGCGCGCCGTCATCATCAGCCCGCAGTAGAGGATGCCTTTGTAAGGCGAGCCTTCCGCCTGCATGCCGGCGATCACCGGGCGGACGACGTGGGTGAGCAGCCACTCCTGCATCTCGCCAGCGAGCAGAGCGTCCGTGGAATAGGAGCCCATGCCGCCGGTATTGGGGCCGGTATCGCCATCGGCCACGCGCTTATAGTCCTGCGCCGCCACTAGCGGGGCCACGCGCTCGCCGTCGCTCACCACCATGAAGGAAAGTTCTTCGCCCTCGAGAAATTCTTCGAGCACCAGGCGTCGTCCGGCGCCCTCGAGCATTTTGCCGCTGAGCATGTTGGCGGCGACGTCGGCGGCTTCTTCCAGGCTCCGGCAAATGACCACGCCCTTACCCGCGGCCAGCCCGTCCGCCTTCACCACAATGGGCGGAGAAAAATGCACGAGCGCGTCGCGCAGGTCAGCCTCGGAGGCGCAGACCGCGTATCCCGCCGTGGGGATATTGTGGCGCTGCATGAACTCCTTGGCGAAGGCCTTGCTCGACTCCAGGCGGGCGGCGGCGGCGGTGGGCCCGAAGATGCGGAACCCGCGCTGGGCGAACTGGTCGACCACGCCCAGGCTCAGCGGCAGCTCGGGGCCGACCACGGTCAGGTCGGGCTGGATGCGGGCGGCTGTTTCGAGCAGGCCGTCCGAGTTCTTCAGGTCGCCGGCCAGGCACTGGGCGTCGGCTGCAATGCCTCCATTGCCGGGAACGCAATACACCTGGGTGACACGTGGGGACCGGCGCAGCTTCCACACCAGCGCATGCTCGCGTCCCCCACTTCCCAGGACAAGGACCTTCATCGGCGCTCCCCCGCGGAACAGAGAAGGTTAGGTGGGAGCGGGCGATGGTGTCAATTGCGCCCCGCCGCGAAGCGGGCGACAGCCTAGAACCGCAACCTCAGTTCCGCCTGCGCCGATCTCGGTGTGACGAAGTGCGTGCCCGAAAAACTGGACAGGAAGTTGTAGAGTGCCACCTTATTGGTGAGATTGGTGACGGTCAGCTTGGCATCGAGATGGACTACATCCGCATGCCAAATGTTATCCCACCCGAGAGCGATGTCGAACAGGTTGCGCGGGGTGATGCGCGAGGGGTTGCGGTCGGGGTCGTAGGTGCCCGGGGGAACGATGTTCACCCTGGTGGCGCCGTATTGCGGGGACACGCACGAGCGCAGGGGCGCGCTGACGGTGGCGTATGTCGAACCGCAATACAAGCCCATCTGCGCCTGCTCGTCCCCCGTGAGCGTGAGCGCCGTGGCGTAGTCGGGAACGCTTACGGCGACGAGCCCGCTGTCGAATCTCCAGGTCATGCCGATCCAGGGTGCGCGCGCGGCCGCCTGATACCGCAGGAACGTAGTTTGCTGGAAAGCCTGGTCGTGATCCGGGCGGGCGACGGGAGCGTACTGCGTGCCGAAATTGATGCCTCCCACCTCCGGGCCGAACAGCCGCGAACGCGTGTGGCCGAGGATCGTGAAGGCGGAGAAGCCGTGCGTCTCGGCAAGATTGACCCGTGCCATGGCGCCATCAATCTTGGCCTTGCGGAACTGGATGGGGAAATTGAGCGGCGTATTGAGAATGATGTTGAAGTCGAATGCGCCATCAGTGAACTTCCAGAAATATTCGGCATCGACGGAGATCTTGCGGCCGAGAGCCTGGGCGAACCCGGCGTTGAACTGATTGCGCCTTCCGGGAACCAGCGGCACCACACTCGTGCTGCCAAGGGCCCCGCCGGCAAGCCCACCCGGCCCGGTCGAACTGGACAACACGAGGTTCTCGTTGTAGGGGGTCTCCATCAAGCGCGCATAGGAGACGCGTAACACCGTTCCCGCGCGCGGCAGTTGGTAACTGATCCCGGCGCGGGGCTCGGCGGCGCTGCTTTGCGAGAGGCCGTCATAACGATCGCCGCGGATGCCTGCGCTGATCCCAAACCGGCCAAAGCTCATGGAATCCTGCACGTAAGCGCTCTGCTCCTTCACCGTGGCGCGCCCGTAAAATAAGAACAGCGCCCCGCTGCGGGTCAGATCGTAGGGCAGCAGCCCCGGCTGGAACGAGGGGTTCGGCAAATCGCCGTGTGCGACGCACTGCGCGGTAGCGCTCAGGCTGGCATCCGGCACGGGCGTGCCGCTCGAATCCACGCACGGGGAGTTGAAGGCGGGATCGGTGAGCCCGGTGGAAAAGGATTCTCTCAAGGGCGTCCACTGCAGCAGCAAGCCGGTTTTCAAGTTGTGGTGCTTGCGGGAATAGGACACATCGACGCGCGTTCCCGTGTTCATCAGGGACCGGTCCTGCGCCAGCGTGGCCGGCTGGTCCTCCAGCAGATCGCGGGATGGGTAATAATTGACATGGTCGTCGCGCCACCACAGGTTCGCGCTCAGCAGCAGGGAAGGATTGAATACGTGTGAGTAAGCGGCGGCGAAGTCCTGGCTGCGCATCAGTTGGCGCTGGTCCTGGCCGCTTCTTTGCTGGTCGTAGGTGTTCGGAACCTGAAACCACGAGCGCGCCCAGGATAGGTTGAAATGGAGCGAATCTACCGGCGTAGGCTGCAGGTCGAAGCGGTCGAAAAGGTTCTCCTCGTTGCCGGCCGCGTGTAACGGTACGAATTCCGGGGTGTCGAGGAAGCGGCCGCTGCGGTCAGCGTCGGCCGCAAGGAAATTCCCCAGCTTGGAGGTGCCTGCCAGAAGCGAAACGTCGGTGGTTGCCGTCCCAAAAGCCCCGTAGCCGAGGGATACAGCCCCAGTTGGCCCTCCGCTGCCGAGTCCGGAGCGAGTGGCGGCACGCACCACCATGCTCGTCTTGTCGCCGAATTCGGCTGGGGGAGCGCCGTTGACAACGCTGAGGGACGCGAGCGTGTTCAGCGACACCTGGTTGGAAAAGATCCGGCTTTGCTGATCGCTGATCGGCTGCCCATCGACGTTGAACGATACCTCCGCATGTTCCCCGAGAGGATGAAACGACCCGTTGGAATCGGCGGCGACGCCGGGCGTGCCCAAGGTCAGAGCTGCGCTGAGCCCGCCAGCGCCGGGCGCGTTCGGCAAGGCGTCGGTCAGAAACTCCGGAAGATCAGTGTGGAATCGGGCCGCGGTTTGCGCGTCGATGCCAGAACCCTCGACGGTCACGACCTGCCTTGCGCTTCGAACCGCAAGAACCAGAGTGACGCGCGGCTCGGGTGCTGCGCCAATCGCAATGGCAAGCTCGGCAGGCGCAAACCCAGGAGCTGTCGCCGTTATCCGATATTGGCCGGCAAGAAGGCGTTCGAAACGGAAGCGGCCCGATTGGTCGGTTTGTGCATCTGCCCGCCCGGACGAGCCCACGGCTTGGAGGGCCACGCGCGCACCGGGAATCACCGCTCCACTGCTGTCATTGACTACTCCTTGCAACGTGAACTCCCGCTCGGCCTGCTGCCCGGGCGCGTCGCTGAGCGCCGGCTCTGCGGACCTGGTTTGCGCCCAGGCCCAAGCGGCAGTGGGCGAACAGAAGGGCGTCAGGCATAGGGTTACGGCGAGCAGGCAGAGAGCACATTTCCCCAAAAATTGGGCGTGACATTCGCGATTGGGCGCCCTCACCCAAGGCATGAACTGTAATATAGCAGAACAAATTAACTTTGGTTAATCGCAGCGTAGCAACCGGCTATAATAGGGGTCAATCCACGAACCTGATCCAAGGGCGTTCGAATGATCACTATCTCGAAAGAAGACTACCTGAAGGCGGTACTGGAAGCGGAGAGCGAGGGCGCGCACGTCATTTCGGCGACGCTTGCGCACCGCCTGATGGTCTCAGCCCCGGCGGTCACTATGGCACTACGGCGGTTGAGACGTGATGGCTTGGTGGCAGTGCGCGCCGACGGCCGGGTCGAATTGACCTCCGCTGGGCGGAAGGTGGCCCTCCGCACCATGGTCCGGCACCACCTGATCGAGCGCATGCTGGCGGAAGTCTTTGGCATGGAGTGGCACCGGGTGCACGACGAGGCCGAGCGTCTGGAGCACGCCGTCTCGGCGGAATTCGAAGCCAAACTGGCGGAAAAACTGGGTCCGGCGGGGACCTGTCCGCACGGGAACCCGGTGGTTCCGGAGCGCAGTGAGGTTCGCCGCCGCCGCGGGCTGCGCTTGCTGTCGGAAGCCGAACCTGGCAGGAGTTATCGGGTGAGCAGCATGTACGAGCGGGACAGTGCGCTGTTGCGCTTCCTCGATGAGCGCGGCGTGCGTCCCGGCGCTCAGGTGCGGGTCTTGGAACGCAACTACGACCAGACCATGACCCTGCTGGCTGACAAACGCAAGGTTTCGCTGGGCGGCCCGGCGGCGGAAAAGGTGTGGGTGGCGCCCGAAGACAAAGTGCAAAAACGTTAAGTTGGATTTATTCAGTTATGTATACCGGAGCTAACCGGGAAAGCAGCGTTTAGATGGCAGTCACGCCACATACCGATGCGGCGGAGAGCAAGCCGGCCCCTGCCATCAATCACGTCTCGCTCGAGGGGATACACAGCACCGTGCAGGTACCTCATCACGAGGCGGGATTCTGGCTGCAGTGGCGCGCCTATGTTGGCCCGGCCCTTCTGGTGAGCGTTGGGTACATGGACCCCGGTAACTGGGGGACCGATCTGGCGGGTGGGGCGCAGTTCCGCTACGGCCTGCTGTGGGTCGTGGCCCTGGCCAGCCTGATGGCGATCTTCATGCAGGTGATTGCGGCGCGCCTGGGCGTAGTTACGGGAAAAGATCTGGCGCAATGCTGCCGCGACTGGTATCCGAAATGGACACGCTGGCCGAACTGGTTGCTATCGGAGGTTGCCATCGGCGCTTGCGATCTGGCCGAGGTGCTCGGAAGCGCTGTGGCCCTGAACCTGTTGTTCCGCATCCCTTTGTTCTGGGCGGTGCTCATCACCGCCACCGACGTGCTGCTGTTGCTGGCCTTGCAGCGCTTTGGGATCCGCACGGTTGAGGCGGTCGTACTGGTCCTGGTGGCGACCATCGGCATCTGCTACTTCATCGAGATCTTTGTGCTTCCGCAGACCGCGCCCAGGTTTGCGGAGATGGGACATGCCCTGATCACGCCCGGCCTGGCCCAGGTGGGTATGGCGTACGTGGCGATCGGGATCATCGGCGCGACGGTCATGCCGCACAACCTCTATCTGCACTCGGCCCTGGTGCAAAGCCGCAGGTTCGAGAAAGACAAGGGTTCCATCCGCACCGCCATCCGCTTCAATACGCTCGACTCGACCGTGGCGCTGTTCATCGCGTTCTTCGTCAATGCCGCCATCATGGTGCTGGCCGCCATGGTGTTCAACGGCAAGCACAGCGTGACCGCCGCCGGCGGCCAGGTGATCGCCTTCGGCGCCGGCACCGACTGGATTCGCGTGGCGTATCTGACGCTGGCCCCGCTGCTGGGGACGGCCGCCGCCAGCATTCTGTTCGCGGTCGCGCTGCTGGCCAGCGGGCAAAGCAGTACCATCACCGGGACGCTGGCAGGGCAGGTGGTGATGGAAGGCTTCATGCACTGGCGGCTGTCGCCGTGGGTGCGGCGGCTGATCACGCGCGGGCTGGCCATCCTGCCGGCCATCCTGATCATCGGCATGCGCGGCGACAGCAGCGTCAACGACCTGCTGACCCTCAGCCAGGTGGTGCTGGCCCTGCAGTTGCCCTTTGCCATGTTTCCCCTGCTGCATTTCACCAGCTCTCGCAAGCGCATGGGAGGGTGGCGGAGCGGCTGGTTCCTGCTGATCGCCGGATGGAGCACCGCCCTGGTGATTACCGCCATGGACATCTACGGCCTGCCTGAGTCGGTGAAAGCGGCGTGGCAAGTGATCGCCGGCAGGTAAAAGGCGGTAGCATGTTCCCGGAGAACCGACATGTACGACAAGATTCTCTTGCCCCTGGACGCCTCACCCACCGATCGGGCGATCATCGAACACATCAAGCAGCTGGCGGGCATCCTGCATAGCCACGTTGTTCTCTTCCACGTGGCGACGAGCGCTGCGGCGCAATTCCGCGGCCCCGACGCCGGCGGCAAAGAGATTGACGACAGTCAAGCTTACCTTGAGCGGGTGAAGGCGGAGTTCGCCGCGGCCAACATCGCGGCGGTAGCGGAACTCGGCTACGGGGATCCGGCTAAAGAGATTGTCAAGTGGGTGAACGAGAAACGCTGTGACTTGGTGGCCATGGCGACCCACGGACACAAACTGCTAGCCGATCTAGCCCTCGGCACCACGGCCAACCGGGTACAACACAACATCAGTGTTCCCGTCCTGTTGTTGAGGGCGAAGTGAGTGGGCGCCCTTAGCGGCCGTGCTCTTGTTCGTGTGTGAGGTCGCTTCCCATGACTCAATCTCAGACGCCAGCGCGATCAAGCGCTTTCTTCACGGTCCTGAGGATCGGCCTGGTTGCCGGCACCCTGGACATCACGGAGAACCTCGTCTTCAACCAGTTGCGGGGAATTACTCCCAAGATGGTCTTTCAATACATCGCGAGCGGCTTGATCGGGATGAAGTCTTTCCGGGCCGGTCAGGCATCCGTGGTTCTAGGGGTTGTGCTGCATTACCTCATCGCACTTACTTGGACCGGCGTCTTTTATGCAGCGAGTCGCAAGCTCGCGATCCTGACCCGACGGCCTGTGATTTGCGGATTGCTTTATGGCGGATTCGTCTACCTGTTCATGAACTTGATTGTGCTGCCGCTCTCCGGTGTCCCACACGTGCGGGCCGCCATTCCAGTTGCGTCGCGGGTCAACGGCGTGCTGGCCGTCTTGTTGTGCATCGGATTAACCATTTCGCTGCTGGTAAGCAAATATGCGACGCCGGGACAATCACAGCATCCGGGCTGACTCGAAACAATGCGATCTGCCGGAGTGGGGGGAGAATTGCGGTTAGCGCCTGTTCAAGTGTGGTAACGTGGAAGGTTTTGATAGCGCCATCGCGGAAGGACAGAAGTCATGAAAGACAGTTTCAAGAGCCGCTCGCCGCTTCGTGTGGGAAACCGTGAATACCAGATCTGCCGCCTCAACGCGCTCGATAAGAAGGGCCTTGCTACCGCGCGCTTGCCGTATTCCTTGCGCATTCTGCTGGAGAACTTGCTGCGCTGCGAGGACGGCAAGACGGTCAAGGCCCAGGACATTCGCGCGCTCGCCCAGTGGGACGCCAAGGCCGCTCCCGACAAGGAAATCGCCTTCATGCCGGCGCGCGTCCTATTGCAGGACTTCACCGGAGTTCCTGCGGTCGTGGACCTGGCGGCGATGCGCGACGCCATGAAGCGTCTCGGCGACGATGCCAAGAAGATTAACCCCTTACAGCCGGCGGAGCTGGTGATCGACCACTCCGTGCAGGTGGACGAATTCGGCACCGCTGGCGCCTTCCAGGCCAACGCCGACCTCGAGTTCCAGCGCAACCGCGAGCGCTATGCCTTCCTGCGCTGGGGCCAGCAGGCATTCAAGAACTTCAAGGTCGTGCCGCCGGATACAGGTATCGTGCACCAGGTCAATCTGGAGTACTTGGCGCGCGTGGTCTTTGTGCAGGAGGAAGATGGGAAGGCGATCGCCTATCCCGACACGCTGGTCGGCACCGATTCCCACACCACCATGATCAACGGCCTGGGCGTCCTGGGTTGGGGCGTGGGCGGGATCGAGGCGGAGGCCGCCATGCTTGGCCAGTCAGTCTCGATGCTTATCCCCCCCGTCGTGGGGTTCAAGCTTACCGGTCAGTTGCGCGAGGGCGCCACCGCCACCGATCTGGTACTGACCGTGACGGAGATGCTGCGGAAAAAGGGTGTAGTGGGCAAGTTCGTCGAGTACTACGGCCCCGGGCTGCGCACGCTGCCGCTGGCCGACCGCGCCACCATCGCCAACATGGCGCCCGAGTACGGCGCGACGTGCGGTATTTTCCCCGTAGACGACGAGACGCTGCGTTACCTGCGCTTTACCGGGCGCAGCGAAGAGCAAATCGCTCTGGTCGAAGCGTATTGCAAGGAGCAAGGGCTGTTCCACACCGAGAGCACGCCCGAGGCGGTTTACTCCGATAATCTCGATCTCGACCTCGCGACCGTGGAGCCGAGCATTGCCGGACCCAAGCGCCCGCAGGACCGCATCGCGCTCTCGGCCGCGCGCGCCTCCTTCGAGAAGGCGCTGCCCACGTTGCAGAAGCCCGGCGCGAGCAAAGCAGAACACGTCGCCTCCAGCAACGGACACGTGCAGGATGGCTCGGTCGTGATTGCCGCCATCACCAGTTGTACCAACACCTCGAATCCCTCGGTGCTGGTCGCGGCCGGCTTGCTGGCGAAGAAAGCAGTCGAGAAGGGGCTGTCGACCAAGCCTTGGGTGAAGACGTCGCTGGCACCGGGATCGAAGGTGGTCACCGAATACCTGACCGAAGCAGGGCTGATGCCGTATCTGGAAAAGCTGAAGTTCAATCTGGTGGGCTATGGCTGTACCACCTGCATCGGCAACTCGGGCCCGCTACCTTCGGAAATCTCGCGCGAAATCCAGGACAAAGACCTGGTCGCGGTGTCGGTGCTCTCCGGCAACCGCAACTTCGAAGGGCGGATCAACCCCGAGGTCCGCGCGAATTATCTGATGTCGCCGCCGCTGGTGGTGGCCTTTGCGCTGGCCGGCCGCATCGACATCGACCTCGACAAAGATCCGTTGGGCAACGGGGGTGATGGCCAGCCCGTCTTCCTGCGCGACATCTGGCCCACGCAGCGCGAAGTGGTGGAGACGGTGCAGCGCTCCATTCAGTCCGGCATGTTCCAAAAGAGCTATGCCGACGTCTTCCACGGCGACGAGCGCTGGCGCTCGCTGCAAGTGCCCGAGGGTGAGACCTTTGCCTGGGATGCGAACTCCACCTATGTCAAGCACCCGCCGTATTTCGTGGGCATGCAGGTGAGGCCGCCGCTGGTGAAGGACATCAAGGGCGCACGGGTGCTGTTGAAACTGGGCAACTCGATCACTACCGACCACATTTCGCCCGCGGGCTCGATCAAGCAGGACAGCCCTGCCGGCAAATACCTGATCGAGCACGGCGTCGATGTGAAGGACTTCAACTCCTACGGCTCCCGCCGCGGTAACCACGAAGTGATGGTGCGCGGCACCTTCGCCAACGTGCGGCTGCGTAACCAGCTCGCGCCCGGTACCGAAGGCGGCTGGACGCGCCACCTGCCCGACGGCGAGGGCATGAGCGTCTTCGAGGCGTCGGAGAAGTACAAGAAAGAACGTGTGCCGCTGCTGGTGCTGGCGGGCAAGGAGTACGGTTCAGGATCGTCGCGCGACTGGGCGGCCAAGGGGCCGGCGCTGCTGGGCATCCGCGCGGTGATCGCGGAAAGCTACGAGCGCATCCATCGCTCCAACCTGGTGGGGATGGGCATCGTGCCGCTGCAGTTCAAGGAAGGCGATAGCGCCGACTCGCTCGGGCTCTCCGGCGAGGAGAGTTATGAAATCTCCGGGCTAAAACAGATGTTGCAAACGAAGTTCGCCGGTGGGCGCGAGCTGACGGTCCGCGCCCAGCGCGCCGATGGAAACGCCATCGAGTTTCCGGTGACCGTGCGCATCGACACCCCACAGGAAGCCTTGTACTACCGCCACGGAGGGATTCTGCAGTACGTGCTGCGGCAGTTGGCGGATTAGAGAATCCGGCCTAACGCTTCGCTTCGCCGATGCTGGAACGCACCAGGGCGATCAGTTCTTCGGGTGGGCAAGGCTTCTGGCGAAAGGTGACGCCCAGTCCCCGGTACTCGCTTTCCGCCTCCGCCAGTCCAGTGATCACGATTACCGGCACGCCGGGCTTGGCGGCGCGCAAGGCGCGTACGAATTCTGCTCCACTGCTGCCCGGCATAATGTGGTCGGTGATGATCGCCCCCACGGCCTCCGAGACTTCGCTGCGCAGCAGCGCCAGAGCGCCTTCCTGGGTGGTGGCAATGTGGGTTGTGATGCCGGCGTTGCGCAGAACCGCCTCGCGTGCACGCAACTGCACTGGGTTGTCGTCGATGAGAAGGACCGCCGACAAAGTTCGGGCCTAGCCCTTCCGCAGGCCGTATTGCTCCAGGACCTCCGACTCGGCGCGGAGCCAGTACTCGTTATCCCGACCCTCTTGCCGTCCTTCTTGCTCGTACAGCAGGTAAGCACGCAAGCGGATCTCGTCTTCCAGGGTATTGCGAGGCGAGATCACCGTCACGGATGATTCGAGGTGATTGTCACCGTTGGTGTACGTTTTCTTCCTGATCGATGTAGCTCTGGCCATGGAAACAACACTCCTTCTATTAGTACGGAATAAGCGGCTTCACCCCCACTGCGGGCGGCAACCGCAATTAGTATAAAACAAATTTTTTCAGCGGCGGTTGCAGAAGCAGTGACGCGGACAATTTCTTGTGGAATTTCTTGATGCTGAAATTTTCCACGGCAGAGCAGGTTTTCGGCTGGGCGGGCACGTGTGGCCGCCCCGGGCTTAGTGGAAATCGTGCGAGCGGGTGGCGGCGCGCGTGATGTCGAGTGGCAGCACGCGTTCGGCTTTTACCGAGACTACGTTGTCCAGGTTCTGCAGCACGCCTTCCACCAGCAGGAACTGCTCTCCGACCAGCAGCAGCCGGTTCTGCTCGAACAGGTCGGGAGTGATGATGGCGTTGGCGATGCCGGTCTCGTCCTCCAGGCTGAGAAAAACGAAGCCGCGGGCAGTGCCGGGACGCTGGCGCGCAATCACGCAGCCGGCGGCGCGCACCCGCTTGCCGTTGGGCAAACCAGGCAATTCGCGCGCAGGACGCACCCCCAGCGCATCCATTTGCGCGCGTCGATAGGCCATGGGATGCACTCCCAGCGTCAGCCCAGTCCCGCGGAAGTCGGCCACCAGACGCTCTTCGTCGCTCATGGCGGCAAGCGGCGAATTGGCATCTTGTTCTGTGATTTCCTCGAGCAGCGGCCCGGGCCGTCGGGAGGCCCTTTCCACCTGCCAGAGCGCGTCGCGACGGTGGCGCCGAGGTTTCTCGTTTCTCGTTTCTCGTTGCTCGGCAGAAACCTGCTTCTCCCGAGCAACGAGAAACGAGGGATTAGGAACTGGCCCTTCACTGGCAACTGGCAACTGGCAACTGGCGACTGAATTCAGTGCTCCCACCTCCGCCAGCGCCACTAGCTCGTTCTTGCGCAGCTCGGGTACGCGCCGCGCCAGGTCGTCGATAGAAGAGAACGGCCGCCACTCGCGTTCGTGTACTAGAGCGTGCGCCGCCTCTTCCCGCAGGCCCTTGACGTAGCGTAGGCCAAGACGGACGGCGAAATCCGGTTCCCCGTTTCTAGTTTCTCGTTTCTCGGCCGGGGCCTGGTTCTCTCGGGAAACGAGAAACGAGGAACTAGAAACTGCTTCCAGCGTGCACATCCACCCCGATCTCATCACGTCCGCCGGCTTGAACTTCAGCCCGTGCCGCTGCGCGTCTTTGACGACGGTGGAAGGGTGATAGAAGCCCATGGGCTGGTTGTTGAGCAGCGCGGCGGTAAAGGCCGCCAGGTAATGGCACTTCAGCCAGGCGCTGGCGTAGGCGAGCAGGGCGAAGCTGGCAGCGTGCGATTCGGGGAAGCCGTAGAGTGCAAATGAGGTGATGGAGTTGACGATCTGCTGCTGTGCTTCCGGCGCGATGCCGTTGCGCTCCATCCCTGCACGGAGTTTTACTTCAATGTCGCGCATGCGCCGCTCCGAGCGCTTGAAGCCCAAGGCGCGGCGCAACTCTTCCGCCTCGCCGCCGCTGAAGCCTGCCGCGATCATGGCCATGCGCAGCAACTGCTCCTGAAAGAGCGGCACGCCCAGCGTCCGCGCCAGCACCGGCTCGAGCGATGGGTGCGGGTAGGTGACCGGCTCGCGTCCCTGGCGGCGCTTCAGATAGGGGTTCACCATCTGCCCGACAATAGGCCCGGGGCGGATGATGGCCACCTCTACTACGATGTCGTAAAAACATTTTGGCCGGAGGCGTGGCAGGCAGGACATCTGCGCCCGGCTCTCCACTTGGAACATGCCCACGGTGTCGGCCTTTTGCAGCGCGGCGTAGACGTCGGGATCGTCGGCCGGAAGGTGCGCCAGGTCCGCTTTCTCGCCGTAATCGCGGTGGATCAGCTCGATTGAGTCCTCGAGCACCGCCATCATGCCCAAGCCGAGCAAGTCCACCTTGATGATGCCCATGTCGGCGCAGTCTTCCTTGTCCCACTGCACCACCACGCGTCCGGGCATGGTCGCGGGCTCCAGCGGCACCACGGAATCGAGCTGCCCCTGACAGACGACCATGCCGCCGGAGTGCTGGCCGAGATGGCGCGGCAGGTCCTGCACCGCGAGCGCAAGCTCCAGAAATTTGCGCAGGCGCGGATGAGCGAGGTCAAAGCCGGCATCGCGGAACTGGCGCGCGAGTGTTTCGTTCGGGTCGCGGTACTCCCACGAGCCGACGATTTTGGAAAGCCGGTCGAGCATCTCGGGGTCGAAACCCAGCACTTTGCCGATCTCGCGCGCCGCTGAGCGCCCGCGATAGGTGATAACGTTGGCGGTCATGGCCGCGCCTAGCTTCCCGTAACGCTGGTAAACGTATTGGATGGCACGCTCGCGCTGCTCGCCCGAGGGCAAATCGAGATCGATGTCCGGCCACTCGCCGCGCTCTTCCGAAAGGAAGCGCTCGAACAGCAGGTCCATCTTGATGGGATCGACAGCGGTGATGCCCAGCGAATAGCAGACAGCGGAATTGGCGGCCGAGCCGCGTCCTTGCGCCAGGATGCCCTGCTCGCGGCAAAAGCGCACGATGTCCCACACGATCAGGAAATAGCCGGCGAGATCGAGTTTTTCGATCAGCGCCAGCTCGCGCTCGATCTGGCGCTTGGCGCGCTGGCGGAGGCTGCGGTCGGCATGACCGTATCGTTCGCGGGCGCCTTCCTCGGTACGCTGGCGCAGGAATGACATCATGGTTTCGCCCTGGGGCACCGGATAGCGCGGAAATTCGTAGCCGAGATCGGCGAGCGTGAACTGCAAGCGCGACGAGAGCTGCACAGTCTCGGCGATGGCTTCCGGCAGGTCGGCGAACAGGCGCGTCATCGCGTCCGGGGTTTTTACACAGCGCTCGGAGTTGCGCGCCAGCAGGCGTCCAGCAGTCTCCAGCGTGCGGTGATGGCGGATGGCGGTGAAGGCGTCGAGGATCTCGCGCTGTTCGGCCCGTGCATAACGCACGCCGTTGGTCGCGAGGATGGGCAGGCGGAGTGCGCGTGCGATCTCAACCGCCGCCTGGTTGCGCGCTTCTTCTTCACGCAGGAAATGGCGCTGCAGTTCGACGTAAACGTTGCCGCGGCCGAAGATCGAGACCAGGCGCTCAACGGCGCGACGCGCTTCTTCCATTCCGCCCTCAGCCAGCGCGGTGGCGAGAGGGCCGTCGTCACCTCCAGTGAGGCAGACCAGCCCGGCGGCATATTCCCGCAGATCGTCTTCGCGGGCGGCGATCACTTCCGGCGGCGCGTCCTTGGGGCCGCGCATCTTCATGCGCGTGATCAGCCGGCAGAGATTCTGGTAGCCGGTGCGGTCGCCTGCGAGCAGGGGAATACGGAACTCACCACGGAGACACGGAAACACGGAGGAATTCTTTTGAGTGTTCTTCGTGACTCCGTAACTCCGTGGCGGATGTGCAGTAGTGATCTCCGCACCGATGTGCGCCTTCACCCCCGCCTTCTGCGCCGCCAGATGAAAGCGTGCGGCGCCGTAAACGCCGTCACGGTCGAGCAGCGCCATGGCCAGCATTTCCGCCGTGACACACGTATCCACCAATTCCTCGGGCACGGAAGCGCCTCCGAGGAAGCTGAAAGCAGAGGCGGAATGAAGCTCGATGTAGGATTGAGTCATTGATTCATCGGGCCATCGAGTCATTGAAAATCAATCACCCGGTGACCCGATCCCCGATTCTTTCAGTCATAAGTTCCTTCCACGAACCACGCGCCGCTCGTGAGTGCACGGTAAATCCGATAGAGCACAATGCCGTGATTGCCCGTCATGGCGATGTCCCATTCGTCTCTCGCCCAGTTTGATCCGTGTTCATCCTTGTCAATCCGTGGCGTTTTTCTCTCCCACCAATCGCCGGAACTCCGCCAGGGGCCGTAGACCGACGCCACCTCGCCGCGGATCTCGCCCGCGACGATGCGCACCGGCTCTCCGCCGTGCACTTCCACCGTAGCCGCCAGCGGCGGGCGAAAACGCCGCAGGGCCAGCGTGGGAAGTGGCGCCCACACGGACAGCTGCCGAGAGGGCAGCGCTACAAACGGCGCGAATCGCTTCATCTGAAACGCATCGGGACGATGCGTGTCCAGTACCTCCGCGGCGCCAATCTCTTGCTCGCCCACGATTCCAGCGAGCCGCGCCAGGGTAAGCTCCAGCCGGTCCGGCGCTGGCGTCGCCGGCAGAAACAGCCCACCTTGGGCTGGCCGCGGTTTGACCGGCTCTGCCTCGAGCGTTACCTTCACCACCGGCGCCGCCGGCGGGCGGGTGCGCAACTCCAGTTGCAGCAGCTTGAGGAAGAGCCGCGCGTCGAGCATGGGCAGGGGAAGGCGGAGACAATAATGTTTCTCGTTTCTGATTTCCCGTTTCTCGTCAGAGGCCTGGTTTTCTCGAGGAACGAGAAACGAGGAACGAGAAACCTCTTCGTCACCTTCGGCGATGTCGAGTACGAGCGCCAGCCGGAGCTCATTCGTCGCCAGCGCTCGCGCTTCCAGGCGCGCGCAGAGCTGCTCCAGCAAGCGTCCCAGGATGAACGCCAGCGGCTCCAGCAGCGCCACCGGATACTCCAGTTCCATGGTCTCTTCGAATGCGACCGGCGGCTCTGCCGGGACCAGCGGGCGCTCGACGGTGCCGCGGGCTAGCTTCTCGAGCCGCAGCCCTTCCTGTCCCAGCCGCTCGACCAGAGCCATTTCGGGCAGAGCCGCCAGCGCGCGGAGATTGCGCACGCGCCAGCGGTCGAGCGTCCCCAGGATCTCCGGCGCGACTTGCAGCACGTCGATCGGCAGCGATCCCAAATATTCCGCTTGCTTGCCGGGGGGGATGATGGTCACGCCCGCGAATCCTCGCGCCGCGAGTATCGCGGCGTCGGGATTGGCGGCCACGGCGACGTTCGCCTCCAATGCAAGGGCGGAGGCGTGCTGCTGCAGATCCTGCGCCAGCTTGGCGGGCGGACCGAACAGGCGCTCCAGACCAGCGATGTCGAGCACCACGGTATCGGCGGCGGTGTCTTCCACGCGCGGCGAGAAGGCCTGTGCGCAATCGAGCAGCGCGGCGTGGGCGGCAGCTTCCTGCGCCGGAGAGCGCTGGCGCAGCTCCACCGGATAAGCCGCAGCCTGCAGCTTGGTCATGCCCAACTCGATGCCGACTTCGGCCGCAGCCTCGTTCGTGGCCGCGACCGTCACCACGGGCGGCGTGCCCTCGAGCACCGCCACTGCTTTCCTGCGCAGCGCCGGCTCCATGCGCGCTGTGGCTGCGACCAGGAAATCGGGAATGTAGATGGCGGCGTAAGGCATAGCAGTCAGCACTCAGCCAACCCAACTGGCTCGTGAGTCGAATGAAGTCATGGCGGAACGGACAGGTTTGCGTTGCAGGATGCGCGAATTCAGAACTTCGACCTCCAACTGCATCCCGTGCAGCAGCCGCGCATGCGTGGGAACTGTGCCCGCTTTCACTGACTGCTGATGGCTGATTGCTGAATGCTTGGTTTTTAGCACCAGCGACGCGCAGCTTTTAGCCGACGCCTTCTGTTCAACAACAACTAGCGCCATGGCCGTGTTCTCTACCGCACGGCGGAAGCGGAACCACGAGGTCAGCGGCACGCGGCGGGCGATCTCAGGCGGGATGTCGCCCAGGTCTATGGCCACCAGCCCGAATCCGCCGCCCTGCAGCAGCAGATCAAGAGCGCGCAGGGCCTGCTCGACGGGGACGAGTTTCTCGTTTCTGGTTTCTCGTTTCCCGGCAGAAGCGTGGTTCTTTCGAGAAATGAGCAACGAGGAACGGGAAACTTTTCGCCCGCACCTGACCCACAGCACGCGCTTCAGGTCCACGCCGGCGGCTTGGGCGGAGTGGGGATCGAAGGCGTCGCTTACGTCCACCAGCGCACAGACTTCCTCCCGAGCCGTCGCCTGGGCCAGGAGTGCATGCAGCAGGCTGGTGCGACCCGACGAGGCCGGCCCAAAGATCTCGGTCAGGCCCCCGCGGGGCACGCCCCCAGTAAGTTCATCAACTTGCGGAATGCCGGTGGAAATGGTCTCGGGCCGCGGGCGCACTCCCAGCCGCGAGGCGGGGACCACTCCCGCGATTCGGGCTAGGGCCTGCCGATCGCAGGCTGGAAAAGGGACTACGCAAAGCGCGGACATAACGCTCCCTCGAGGAACTGGAATCGGAACGGGCG
>Ga0335081_10006353_pt1 | contig 18809 bp, 17 predicted proteins | sample Lox_Sample_35_FD_206713 | JGI IMG/M metagenome (GOLD analysis project Ga0335081, IMG submission 206713) | Soil microbial communities from Loxahatchee National Wildlife Refuge, Florida, United States - Lox_Sample_3.5 | ecosystem: Environmental > Terrestrial > Soil > Wetlands | place: USA...
CGTTAAGGCATTCTTTTACAAAATGAAAAACGGCCAGGGGAAAGGTTTTGATTCATATTGCCAGCCCCAGACGCGGCTTGTATCAGGGCTAGCGGTCATTGCGAGCGAAGCGAAGCGATCCAGGATTCAAATTGCATTCCAAGGTCTGGATTGCTTCGTCGCTTACGCTCCTCGCAATGACGCTGGAGAGCTGGGGATGACGGGCAAGAACGGAGCAATCAAGCTCGTCGCCGGCAATTCTAATCCCGCGCTGGCCGAGGCCATCGGCGATTACATCGGCACGCCGATGACCAAAGCCGTGGTTCGGCGCTTTGCCGACATGGAAATCTTCGTCGAAATCCTGGAGAACGTGCGCGGCGCCGACGTGTTCGTGATCCAATCGACCTCGTTTCCCGCCAACGATCACCTGATGGAATTGCTGATCATCATCGACGCGCTGCGGCGCGCGTCGGCGCGGCGCATCACCGCCGCCATCCCGTATTTCGGTTACGCGCGGCAGGATCGCAAACCCGGACCGCGCACGCCGATCTCGGCCAAGCTTGTCGCCAATCTCATCACCCATGCCGGCGCCGACCGCGTGCTGACGCTCGACCTGCATGCCGGGCAAATTCAGGGCTTTTTCGATATTCCCACCGACAATCTCTTTGCCGCGCCGGTGATCACGCGCGATATCCGGCAACGCTTCGATCTGAGCAAGGTCATTGTGGTCTCGCCGGACGTCGGCGGCGTCGTGCGTGCGCGCGGCCTTGCCAAAAGGATCAATGCCCCGCTCGCAATCGTCGACAAGCGCCGCGAGCGGCCGGGCGAATCCGAAGTGGCAAATGTCATCGGCGATGTTGACGGCGGCATCTGTATCTTGGTGGACGACATCGTCGACTCCGGCGGCACGCTGGTGAACGCCGCCGACGCACTGCTCGATAAGGGTGCTAAAGAGGTCTACGCCTACATCACCCATGGCGTGTTGTCCGGCGGCGCAGTCGCCCGCATCGGCAAATCGCGGCTCAAAGAGCTGGTCATCACCGACTCGATTCAGCCGACGAAAGCGGTCACCGAGGCAAAAAATATTCGCGTCCTGCCGATTGCGACGCTGATCGGCGAAGCCATCAACCGCACCGCCGCCGAGGAATCAGTCTCCAGCTTGTTCGACTAAAGTCGATCGGCCTTGCGGCCCGCCCTAGCCCGCCACGCCCCGAGTCAACTTGTCGCAGCCCGAGCTGTGGACGGCGATTCAATGAGGATTGTGCCGATCCGGCAAATCACTTCATGAGTGCCTGTACCGATGCCGGGACAAGGCGTTGGATGCGTTTTGGTGGAAAGATTCAGGCCGATTATAGTCAGTGTGCGGGCTGATTCGCGGCTTTCGTCAATCGGCACGCAAAAGTCGCTCCTGCGTCAAATTGCAGCCGGTATTTAGAACGGTGCTGGTGGCGTGCGTTCCACCCTCCGGGGGACAGAGTGGAGACGGCATGGCCCTCATCGAATCTGCACACGATAATCGTGGCAGTCCGCTCGACGTGGTCGAGCGTATGGCTGCCGGCAACAACTGGCCGTTCGAACGTGCCGGCGAGGACGAGATTGGCCTCGTCGTCACGGGCCGGTGGACCAATTATCAGGTGTCGTTCACCTGGATGAACGATATCGAGACGCTGCACCTTGCTTGCGCTTTCGACATGAAGGTGCCGGAGCCGCGCTTGGCCGACGTGCAAAAGCTGATCGGGCTTATCAACGAGCAGATGTGGATCGGACATTTCGACGTCTGGACGCAAAACGGTGTTGTCATGTTCCGCCATGCTTTGGTGCTCGCCGGTGGCGTCACGGCTTCCGGCCGGCAATGCGAAGCGGTGCTCGCCAGCGCGCTCGATTCCTGCGAGCGCTATTTCCCTGCCTTCCAATTTGTCGTCTGGGCGGGCAAGTCTGCGCGCGAGGCCATGGAATCGGCGATGTTCGAAACCACAGGCGAGGCGTGACCACCGCGGGGCCGAGTCCCGAAGCAATGCCGGACGCAACTTCGAATGCAAATACGAGCTTGCGCGATTTCTCCGGTCTAATTGCGCTCATTGGCGCCGGCAAAATGGGCGGCGCTCTGCTCGAAGGCTGGCTGCACCTTGGTCTTGATCCGCGCAAAGTTGCGGTGCTGGAGCCAGAGCCGCTTCCCCATATCGCCGCCCTCGTCGGTCGCGGTATTCGGCTCAATCCCGACGCCGAGACTCTGCGGCAAGCCGATGTGGTCGTCATCGCGATCAAGCCGCAAGCGGCTGGCGAAGCGCTGAGCGCGCTGGCCGCGAACGTTTCTTCTTCCGCCTTGATCGTCTCGATCATGGCCGGACGGACGCTGCGATTTCTCTCCACCATATTTCCCCGCGCCGGGGCGATGGTGCGGGCGATGCCGAACACCCCCGCCGCGATCGGGCGCGGCATCACCGTCGCGGTCGCCGCGAAGGCGGACCAGCGGCAACGCCAAGTCGCGCATCGCTTGCTCGGCGCGACCGGCGCCGTGGAATGGGTCGAAGACGAGAGTTTGATGGACGCGGTAACGGCCCTGTCGGGCTCCGGACCGGCTTACGTCTTCCTGCTCGCCGAAGCGCTGGCGCAAGCTGGTGCGGCGGTCGGCCTGCCGGCCAATCTGGCTGAGAAGCTAGCCCGCGAAACCATCGCCGGCTCGGGCGAGTTGTTGCATCGATCGCGCCAGGATCCTGCGACGTTACGCCAAAACGTAACCTCGCCCGGCGGCACCACCGCCGCTGCACTAGCGGTCCTGATGCGTCCAAATGGCCTCATCCAGCTGATGAGCGAGGCAATTGCCGCCGCAACCGCACGCTCGCACGAATTGGCCGGCTGATTTTCGCCGCGGATCTGTGGCCCCGATTCTGTGGGCTTGGAACGACCGCGGCCCTCACCTACATTTGCCAATGTGACGTCGAACGCCTCCGCAAGGCGCGCCTGGCGGCGAAGCGTCTGACTATTTATCGCCTCATTGAGTGCGAATTGGAGTATGGCCCATGGCTCGCAGATCGACCCGCAGATCGGCACGCAGACCTGCTCGTAAATCTTCGGCTCTATCCTCCGGGCATCAGGCCGCCCCGGCGAGCGATCGTGAGAAGATCATCGCGGCGTTTCTCAACCTTCTCGCGGACAAGCCGATCGAGCAGATCGGTTTTGCCGAAATCGCCGAAGCTTCGGGCGTGTCGCTGGCGGAGCTGCGCAGCGAATTTCCCTCCACCCTTGCCATTCTGGCCGCGCATATGACATCCGTCGATCGCGCAGTTTTGAGCGAGGACTTTGGTGACGTCGAGGAAGAGCCCGCGCGGGAGCGCTTGTTCGACGTGTTGATGCGCAGAATAGAAATCCTCGCGCCCCATCGCGAGGCAGTGCGATCGCTGATGCGCTCCGCGCGGCGCAATCCGCCGCTTGCGCTCGCGCTCAACAGCCTCGCGGTGCGCTCGCAGCAATGGATGCTCACCGCGGCGGGAATTGGCGCATCGGGCCCGCGCGGCATGATCCGCGCTCAGGGGCTGGCGGCCTTGTTCGGCGGCGTGTTGCGCGCCTGGATTCACGATGACGATCCGGGGCTCGCACGCACCATGGCAGCGCTCGACCGGGCGCTGGCGCGCGGGCAGCGTTTTGCCGGTTTGGTCGAGGACTTGTGCCGTATACCGGCGCGCATTTGCCGGCTGCGGCCGCGCCGTCGCCGCGGCGAGAGTTCGGAAGACACGGCGGCCGCGGCTTGAACGCCGGATTGGGAATAATAGGCTGATCGGAGCGATCATTGCAGCGCGCGCCGCGCTAGCAGCTTAATCCAAACTCGGCTTACGCCTTTCCACGATCGGCTGGAATTGGCAAATGCTTGATGCAGATCAATCGCGGTGGGCTTCATTTCCCTCTCCCCAACGGGGAGAGGGTTAGGGTGAGGGGGTACCGAGTTGAAACTGAAAACTCAGACCCCCATCACCCTCGCTCACTGTGTTCGCTCGACCTCTCCCCAGCGGGGAGAGGTGAAAATTAAATCTCGCGGTGGCCTTATCGGAGTTAATTTGCGAGCGAACAACGCTCGCAAATTAGAACGCTTACAAAAAACGATTTTTTCTTTGCAACCGCGCCGAGCCTGGACTATTGACGGTTTCAATCCGGATCAATTTTCGCAAGGACTTTCTCTCGAAAGACTTTCTCCCCCAGGACCTCCCCCGCAATGATCGTGTGCTCTTGCAACGTTTTCACCGACCACGACGTGCGTTCGACGCTGTCGTCGGCCGAGAACGTTCCGCGCACGACCGGGCAGGTTTACCATTGCCTGGGTTGCAGCGCTCAGTGCGGGCGGTGCGCGCGCACCATTCGGCGCATTATGGATGAAGCGCTCGCGGTCTCCGGGGCCGCATCCCCCTCGACGTGCTGCCGAAACGCTCAAGCCGGCCCGTAACGCTTTCCTCCTGATCCGTCGATAAAGTTTCAAAGTGCTCGGCGCCCAGCGGGCTTCCGAGCCGGATCGCAGCCGCTATAATCCAGCCATCCGTCACGTTCCGTGCAATTCAGTTCGATCCCAGAAGTGGAATCAGGAGGAGAATGATGAGAGGCGAGCCGGGTGTCCTCGATTACCTCAACAAGGCGCTGCGGCATGAATTGACCGCTGTTAACCAATACTGGCTGCACTATCGCCTGCTCGACAATTGGGGCTACAAGTCGCTCGCCAAGCAGTGGCGCAAGGAATCCATCGAAGAGATGGAGCATGCCGACAAGCTCGTCGAGCGCATCATCTTTCTTGACGGTTTCCCGAACATGCAGGTACTCGACCCGCTGCATATCGGCCAAAACGTCAAGGAGGTGCTCGACTGCGATCTCGCCGCCGAAATGTCGGCGCGGGCGCTTTACGAAGAGGCGGCCACGCACTGCCATTCGGTTCGCGATTATGTGACGCGCGATCTGTTCGAGAAGCTCATGCACGATGAGGAAGAACACATCGACTTCCTCGAAACCCAGCTCGATCTGGTCGCCAAGCTCGGGCTCGAACTCTATGCCCAGCACCACATCGGCGAGCTGGAAGAGGGCGAAGATTGATCGGAGTCCGATCAACCCCGCTAGGCGATATTCCGCGACTTCCGAGAAGTGCCAATAGCGAACATCAACCCCAAAGACTGTGAAGCGGCTGCCGGTCTTCGAGCACTCACTTTAACGATCTAAAACCCGTAAATCATAATCCCGATCGTGAACATGATAATGCCCAGAAGCAGATTTGCCGATGGCAGGGCAACGAAAAGTGCGCCCAGCCATAAAAGTCTGTCCAAGCGGGCGAGGACTATCGCCGTCACAGCGAGCGGCGGGAAGATTAACTCTTGAGCAAGTAGCGACAATCCGACCGGCGACCAATCACCTTCGATACCGAACCGCGCCATCGTCGGCAGCTCTGCCAGCCATGCGGCAAGGATGTACGCGGCAAGCACGATGATGGCGGCTCGAAACTGACGACGAGCGGCGAGCACGAGCGCCGCGATCGCAAAGAAGGGGTGGATGGCAAGCCTGGCATTGATAACTAACTGTCCGAACGAAAGCGGAGCATCATGGAGATCAAAAGCGCCGGCGAATTCGGTCAGGCCGAGCCAGGATTCGAATCCGGCGACTGTCATCAGCGCGATTCGCAGCCAACTCCCCGAGGCTGGCGCTCTGGCTGTCAACGTCGGTGTTAAGCTCGATGGATCTGACGACATTCTCGAAGGTGTTGAAAACCAGGGTGAGCCGCACGCGTTACGCTACGCTGCTTTGGTGATACCACCGGCCTGGTTGTCGACGATCACCGGCGTGTCGAACCAGCTAATCTCCGGCTCCGAGCCATAGAGCTGTTTCACTCGCGCCTTCCATTCGCCGTTGTAGACGGCCTCGGCAGCGGCGCGCATCTCCCAAAGATAGACACCACCGGCGCGGCGCCCGTCTTCGCTTCGCAAATAATATTTGCGTATGAGCCCTCGTAGCCCTTGGTATTTCGGCGCGGTCGACTCGAAGGCGCACGCCGCCTCCTCCAGACTGATGGGCTTGGGCAGTGAAAATTGTACTATGGCGGTGATCATGGGCGGCCTCCCTGACGGTCTTTAGCCGAATGGTAGCGACCTTTTGGCCAACTCGGAAATTCAGATTGATATCGACGTCTTAGTTGCTGCGCTAAACAAAGACGTGGATGGCCGAACAAATTCGGCCATGACGGAGAGCTGAAATGTTGATCGATAGGCGCATGTTGCAGCGGCTGATCATCATTGCGGTGATGCTGGTTTGCGGCTTCGCCAGCGGCCAGTGCGCGGCGCAAGACGCGATCGGCACGGTCAGCCGCATACAAGGCGAGGCGAGCGGAACGCGCAACGGCGCCGCACGCGCGCTTGGTCTCAACGCCTCGGTTTTTCTCAACGAGGTCCTCTCGACCGCTGAATCGGCGCGGCTGGAAGTCACCTTCACCGACAACACGCGACTGACGCTCGGCGAGAAGGCGAAGCTGACGCTCGATACTTACGTATTCGACTCTGCCGCGGGCCGCGGAACGATCAAGTTTGGTCTGGTCGGCGCCTTCCGCTTTGTGTCGGGCCAGGTGTCAAAACTGGCGAGCGCGGACGTCAGCGTGACGACGCCGGCCGCGGCCGTCGGCATCCGTGGCACAGAATTCTGGGGCGGGCCGATCGACGATCAGGTGCTCGGCGTATTCCTCATCGACGGGGCTGCGAGCGTGTCGAACGCCGCGGGCCAGCGGATTCTCAACTTGCCCGGCCAGGGCACCAACATCGCCGCGCCTGGCGCCGCGCCCGGGCCGGTAACCTTCTGGGCGCCGGACAAAGTCAACCGCGCCCTGGCAACCGTGACGTTCCGTTAAAGCGAAACGATTTTTAGGTCGATTCAGTATTTCGCTCTAGCTTGTTGTTTGAGCATGATCTTTTCCGACCTGGCTTCGCCCGCCGAAGCGTGGCACGTGAGCACCAGCGGCTAGCTTGGCTTCGCGCAGGCGGGAAACCGGTGTCCACTTTTCGGGATCATGCTCTAGACCCCTTCACTTGCGCGGGCGCGAAAGCGCTGAAAACAACAACATTCAAGCTACTTAGCCGAAAGCGCCCGTTTGTGCCGTAGATCACAGGCGCCGGCCGCAAACCGCGCTTAACTCTTTTCCAAGAATCGGAGGCGGCTATGAATCATTCGATCTATGGCGCTGATCGTCAGACGCACTTGAAGATCGTGGTCATTGGCCTTCTGTGCGCATGTTTTGTTTTGATTGTCGGTGTGTTTGCGCATGTCGGGCATCTCGATCTCGGCACCGTTAGGGCCGGCGGCGCCAACCTGATCAGCGGACAACTACCGGTCATTCGTTAGTCATACTTGGCAACGCCCTGTCATGGGTGGGAAGTTCATCATAGTGCCGCTCGCCGCCGCGCTGATTGCAGCCGGGCCCGCTGCGGCGCAACAGGTCGGCACCGCGACGGCGGTCAACCCGGTGAGCGAAAGCACTCCGCCTGGCGGCGCGACCGACAAGCTCACCGTCGGCGCGCGCGTGATGCACAACGAGCGCATCCACACGTCACCTTCTGGATCGGCGCAGCTTTTGTTTCTCGACAAGAGCAGCCTAAGTGTTGCGCCGAACACCAATCTCGTGATCGATGACTTCGTCTATGATGCGGCGGCGAACAGCGGTCATATGCTGACCAGGCTGACCCAGGGCACGCTGCAATATATCGGCGGCCAGTTGAGTCATCAGGGTGCAGTCACGATCAACACGCCGGCGGTCGCGGTCGGCATCCGCGGCGGCACCGTCACCATCAATCACGGCGCCAACGGCACACAAATCACCAATCAGTACGGCAAGATCACGCTGACGAACGGCGCCGGCACGATCGTCGTGACCCAGCCGGGCTATACCGTGACGGTCGCCAATTGGAAGTCGCCGCTAGGACAGCCAATGCGCGTCACGGCGGCGGAAGTCGACCGCAACATCAAAAAACTGTCGAGCAAATTCGGCCAAAACGGCGGCGTGGCAGGCCTGAACAGAATTGCCACCGCCGGGTTGAGCTGCGCGACGCATTCGATGTCGGCATGTCCCGAACTGCCGCCGGCCGGCGAGAACGCCGCCGCGCAGATCATCATGCAATCGACGCAGCGGGCGACGCTGCCAACGCCGCCGCGGGTGATACGGGGCGATTAGACGGACCGCCCGGTGCGTGAAAATTATTTCGTCCCGTTTTCATTGATCTTTTGTCCCTTTTCTGGTTACATATAATACCAATCTCGCCCAACGACTCGGTGCGGTCCGGGAGGCATGCCGGGCTGCGGGGCGAGTGCGGCGCCCGCGCGCGGATTTGCAACCCGCTCCCGGGCGGCATCGGGCATCAACCCGCCGACACTACGATCGGCGCGCGAGGTGCATTCGCTGGACTTAGGGACAGGCAGGGGCGGGTAACACCGCCTAACAAAAGCGGCCACGTCCCAGGATGCATGGCCTGGTGCTGAGTCCCTTGCGATGAAAGACTCCTTGGGGTCAGAACCGCGGTGGAACGCCGATAGATGTGCGCCCCCGATGGGGGCGCGGCCGTGGCCGAAGCCACGGCAGAATACTGATTGCGTCTGTCGGCGTTTCGCCTCCGAATCTTTCTTTCGTGCTTTCCCGTTCGTTCCGCTCGTCGTGTCGAAGCGGCGCTTGCGAATGCTTCCACCGGCATTGGCCTGCTGCCACGCGGCACGGAGCACCGAATTAAATCGGTGGTGACGGTTCAAAACAGTGGCGTGGCATAGCTCGGGCGCAAAGCCGCGCTGCGAGAACGATGTCGTTCATCTTCCCCCGTGAAAACGGGTGTCTCCATGGTCTGGCTTGACTGAGATCGCTCATTTCCCTATTTCCGCCGGCGGGACACCCCTCCCCACCGAGGGGCGACTATCTGGAAGGATAGACCATGACGTCACCGATCCCCTCCGTGCGGCCGCGTGTGCCGCATTTTTCGTCTGGACCATGCGCCAAGCGCCCCGGCTGGAGCCTGCAAAACCTTGCCGGCGCATTTCTCGGCCGCTCGCATCGCGCAAAAACCGGCAAGGCAAAGCTTAAATACGCCATCGACCTGACGCGCGAAGTGCTGCAGGTGCCGGCTGACTATCGCATCGGCATCGTGCCGGCTTCCGATACCGGCGCCATCGAAATGGCGCTGTGGTCGCTGCTTGGGCCGCAGCCGGTGACGATGCTGGCATGGGAATCTTTCGGCGAGGGCTGGGTCAACGACGTCGCCAAACAGCTCAAGCTCAAAAATGTAACCGTGCTTCGCGCACCCTATGGCGAATTGCCCAATCTCGGTGCGATCGATCCGGCCAGCGACATCGTGTTCACCTGGAACGGCACGACGTCCGGCACGCGGGTGCCGAATGCGGATTGGATCGCGGTGGACCGCAACGGACTTTCGATCTGCGACGCCACCTCCGCCGCCTTCGCGCAAGCCTTGGATTGGCCGAAGCTCGATGTCGCAACCTTCTCCTGGCAGAAGGTGCTGGGCGGCGAAGCCGCGCATGGCATGCTGATTTTGTCGCCGCGCGCGGTGGCGCGGCTCGAAACCCACACCCCGCCGTGGCCGATGCCGAAGATCTTCCGCATGACCAAGGGCGGCAAGCTCAACGAAGGCATCTTTGTCGGCGAGACCATCAACACGCCGTCCATGCTGTGTGTCGAAGACTATCTCGATGCGCTGCAATGGGCGAAGTCGATCGGTGGGCTCAAAGCGCTGCAGGCGCGCGCCGACGCCAACGCAAAAGCCATCGCCGACTGGGTGGCGCGCACGCCGTGGATTGATTTTCTCACCCGCGATCCGGCACTGCGCTCGAACACATCGGTGTGCCTGAAGGTGGTCGATCCGGCCGTGAGCCGGCTTTCCGTCGAGGCACAAGCCGAGTTCGTCAAGGGCATTGCCGCGACGCTCGAAAAAGAAGGCGTCGCCTATGACATCAACGCTTACCGCGATGCGCCCCCGGGCCTGCGCATCTGGTGCGGCTCGACCGTGGAGCGATCCGATATCGAGGCGCTGACGCTCTGGCTTGACTGGGCCTATGCCAAGGCCAAGGCCGCGCTTGCCGCGGCGGCGTGAGGTCACACCCAGCGCGGGCTTTAGGAGGACAAACGCAATGGCGCCGAGAGTCCTTATTTCCGATGCGCTATCGCCGGCCGCAGTCGCGATTTTCAAGGATCGCGGCCTCGACGTGGAGTTCCAGCCCAATCTCGGCAAGGACAAAGATAAGCTTGCCGCCACGATCGACGGCTTCGACGGGCTGGCGATCCGGTCCGCAACCAAGGTCACGGGCAAGCTCCTGGAGCACGCTAAGAGCCTCAAAGTGATCGGGCGGGCCGGCATCGGCGTCGACAACGTCGATATTCCGGCGGCGACCGCGCGCGGCATCATTGTGATGAACACGCCATTCGGCAATTCGATCACCACCGCCGAACATGCGATCTCGCTGATGCTGGCACTGGCCCGGCAAATTCCGGAAGCCGACAGCTCGACCCGCGCCGGCAAATGGGAGAAAAACAAATTCCTCGGCGTGGAGATCTTCGGCAAGACGCTGGGCATTATCGGCTGCGGCAATGTCGGCTCGATCGTCGCCGACCGCGCGCTCGGCTTGAAGATGAAAGTTATCGCTTACGACCCGTTTCTGTCGGCCGAGCGCGCGGTCAAGCTCGGCGTGGAGAAGGTCGAACTTGACGAACTGTGGCGTCGCGCCGATTTCATCACGCTGCATACGCCGCTCACGGACAAAACCCGCAATATCGTCAACGCGGAAACGCTCGCGCAAATGAAACGCGGTGTGCGGCTGATCAATTGCGCGCGCGGCGAGCTGGTCGATGATGCCGCGCTCGCCGCAGCCCTCAAATCCGGTCATGTTGCCGGCGCGGCGCTTGACGTGTTTCGCGAGGAGCCTGCCACCCAAAGCGTGCTGTTTGGGCTTCCCAATGTGGTCTGCACGCCCCATCTCGGCGCTTCGACCATGGAGGCGCAGGAGAACGTCGCGCTGCAAATCGCCGAACAGATGTCGGATTATCTGCTGCGCGGCGCTATTTCCAACGCCGTCAATTTTCCTTCGATCAGCGCCGAGGAAGCGCCGAAGTTAAAGCCGTTCATTGCGCTTGCCGAAAAGCTCGGTTCCTTCGCAGGACAGCTCACCGAAAGCGGCATCAAGCAGGTCCGACTCACCTACGAGGGCGTGGTCGCGCAGATGAACACCAAGGCGCTGACCTCGGCTGCGGTCGCCGGCCTGCTGCGGCCGATGCTGCAGGAGGTCAATGCGGTCTCGGCGCCGATCGTGGCGAAGGATCGCGGCATCATCGTCGAGGATACCCGGCGCGACGGCGAGGGCGACTACGACAGCTTGATCACGCTTGCGGTGGTCACCGACCGGCAGACGCGCTCGGTTTCGGGCACCGTCTTCGCCGACGGGCGGCCGCGCATCGTCGACATCAAAGGCATCCGGATAGACGCCGAGTTCGCGCCATCGATGCTGTATGTGACCAATCAAGATAAGCCCGGATTTGTCGGGCGCTTTGCCACGCTTCTTGCCGAAGCCGGCATCAATATTGCGACCTTCCATCTCGGCCGCGAATCGCCCGGCGGCAACGCCATCGCACTGGTCGAGGTCGATGGCAGCGTGCCCGCCGAGGTGCTCGCCAAGGTGCAGCAGATTCAGAACGTTCAACAGGTCAAGCCATTGCGATTTTAGCGCATGATCCCGAAAAGTGGGAACCGGTTTTCGGATAAGATCATGCGAAAACGAAATTCATGAGCGCGCACGATCCAATCGATTGAGGTGTTTTAGATTACTACCGCCGGGTCGCAAGCGTAATGCCGGCGAGCACCAGCAGGTAGCCGACGGCGTGAAAGAGTTGCAGTCGTTCGCCCAATAGCGCGATCGCCAGCACCGATCCAAATACCGGAACCAGATGAATGAACGGCGCCGCCCGGTTGGCGCCAATGAGTTCAATGCCACGGTTGAGGCACAGATAACCGAGGATCGAAGGAAAAATGCAGAGATAGAGCAGGAGCAGCGCGTTGGTGTAGTCGAGCACCATCGTTTGGCCGGCAGCAATCTCGAGCGCCAAGGCGGGCAACAGGAAAATCGTCCCGCCTCCCATGCCGACAGCGAGAAACGACAGCGGATGGATCGGCGGCCGCAGCCGGAGAATCGCGACGTAAAAGGCGTAGATCAAAAGCGCAACGACAAACCAGAGGTCACCCTGATTGAACGCGGTGGCGAGCAAGATTTGGAAGCTGCCTTGGCAGACGATCACAACAACGCCGGCGAGCGAGACGCCGATGCCAGTCGCTTGGCGCAGCGACAAGCGATCGCGAAATAAGATGAACGACCACAGCGCGACGAACAGCGGCGCAACCGACTGCAACAGCAACCCATTGATCGCGGTGGTAAAGTGCAGGCCGTAATAAGCCATCGTGTTGTAGGCAGAGAAGCCGGTCAACGCGAGCAGCATCAGCAATCCGGCATGCCGCCGGATCAGCGGCCAATCGCGCACCAGGTGACGAGCGGCGAACGGCAGCAGGATGACAAAAGCGCCGCCCCATCGTATGACCGAAATTGTGATCGGCGGAATATATCCGGCAACGAAGCGCCCGATCACGACGTTTCCGGACCAAAACAGCGACGTGAGCGACAACAGCAAATACGCTTCACGGAAAAGCCGCGCGCCGGTGCGAGTCCGATCACGATCGAGATCGTGCACACTATGAGCCAGATCGCCGCTCCGGCCGGATGCCCGACCGCCGCTCGTTTTTGGACGGCGAAATTGAAATTGTCCCGGCGGGGTCATCTATGTTCCGGTGGCTGAGTACCAAAGCACGGTTGAGCTACCGCGATGGGAACCAAGCCGCTAGAGCGCAAGCCGCATGACTGATCGGGCATGGGCGCGCGCGAAGCATTCATGTGTGGCTAAAGCGGCGCGCGGGCTTGGTCGCGCTGCCCTGCTGCGGCGGACCCGATCCAGAGCCGGTTTATGGCCAAAGTCAGTTAACGGGCAGCCGATGCAAATTCCTCAAGTAAAACAGACTATTGCCGCGATCCACGAGCACACTCCAACCGCCAGTTTGTCTTGCTTCGCAGGGCATCATCCATTATCGGAACGAGCGGCTGCAGCCGGAATCCGAACTATCCGAGTCGTGATCGGCCGTTTGAGGACGCTTCCCTCATGGCAAATGTCGTCGTGGTTGGCTCTCAATGGGGCGACGAGGGCAAAGGCAAGATCGTCGATTGGCTCTCCGAGCAGGCCGACATCGTCGTCCGCTTTCAGGGCGGCCATAATGCCGGCCATACGCTGGTCATAGATGGCACGACCTACAAGCTGTCGCTGCTGCCGTCCGGCGTTGTGCGGCCAGGCAAGCTTTCGGTGATCGGGAACGGGGTTGTGCTCGACCCACACGCGCTGTTGGGGGAAATAGCCCAGCTCAAGAAGCAGGGGATTGTCGTCACCCCGGACAATCTGAGGATTGCAGAAAACACGCCGCTGATCCTGCCGCTGCACCAGGAACTTGACGTCATGCGCGAGCGCGCCTCCGGGAAGGGGGCGATCGGCACCACCGGCCGCGGCATCGGCCCAGCCTATGAGGACAAGATCGGACGGCGCGCCATTCGGCTGATGGATCTCGCCGATCTGCAAATGCTCAACGGCAAGATCGAGCGTCTGCTCGCACATCACAATGCGCTGCGGCGGGGTCTGGGCATGAAGGAGATCGCGCCCCGCGTCCTGTACGACGAACTCGCCGCCGTCAGTCCAAAGGTCTTGCCGTTCATGGACTCGGTATGGTCGTTGCTCGACGAGCGCCGGCGCGAAGGCAAACGCATCTTGTTCGAAGGCGCGCAAGGCGCGCTGCTCGACATCGATCACGGGACCTATCCGTTCGTCACATCTTCCAACACGGTGGCGGCGCAAGCGGCGACCGGTTCTGGAATGGGCCCCGGTGTAATCGACTACGTCCTTGGCATCTGCAAAGCCTACACGACCCGCGTCGGGGCAGGACCCTTTCCGACCGAGCAGATCAATGCGGTCGGCAAGACGCTTGGCGAGCGTGGCAAGGAATTCGGCGTCGTCACCGGCCGGCCGCGGCGCTGCGGCTGGTTCGACGCCGTTCTGGTGCGCCAGAGCGTGCGTACCAGCGGCATTCAAGGACTGGCGCTCACGAAGCTCGACATCCTGGACGGATTCGACGAAATAAAGGTCTGCATCGCCTATCGGCTTGATGGCCGTGAGATCGACTATCTGCCCGCCAGCGAGCACGCCCAGGCGCGCGTCGAGCCGATCTATGAAACCATAGCCGGCTGGCGGGAAAAAACAGCCCATGCCCGCTCGTGGGCGGACCTGCCCGCCCAAGCGATCAAATATGTCCGTCGTTTGGAGGAGTTGATCGGTTGTTCTGCCGCAATTTTGTCCACCAGTCCGGAGCGCGAGGACACGATCCTCATGCAAAATCCGTTCGAAGCGTAAGATGCAACTTTAGCGAGCCAAGCGTAAACTCCCCGAATGGCAGATTATCATCCATTGATCACACGCGCGGTAGAAGGCCTCGGCAACAATACCGCTGAAGCCCGGCGCACGTTGTACGAGCGCGCTCGCGCAGCCCTGGTGGCGCAGCTGCGTGGCATCGACCCGCCGCTGTCCGAGGCTGAGATCACCCGGGAGCGCCTGGCCCTGGAAGATGCAATCCGCAAAGTCGAGGCCGAGTCGGTGCGCAAGGCACGTGCGGAACCGCGACCCGGCCCGGTAGCGCCGCGAGCGATCAATGCGGCGAACCGCCAGTCTACGGGCGGCGCTACGCCGGCTGCGGCCGCATGGCGCGACCGTCAGAGCGGAACGCCTGGCGATACAGCACCGCTGCGCGCCGAAGCAAAATTCTCCGACCTGCCGCAAAGAGTGCCGCCGCAGGCTAGCGCCGACAAGACCGCATCGAGCGAGGCACCGCGGCCAGCGGAGCCACCCGCAAGCGCGCGCAGCCGGCTTCTTGGTGCGCGTATCACCGAGCGGCCGCCGCAAGACCTAAGGCTCTTCCGTAAGCCGATAGCCGCCGCAGAAGATTTGAACACGGCGCCGCCGCAGACGACACCGCCATCCCGCGATGCGCACAACGATTATCGAGGGGCCAAGCCGCACCAATTCTCAGATACGCGCGAGACGACGTGGGACCACACCGAGTCGGCCGACTATGAAGAATCGCCCGATTTGATCGAGGACGGTTCGGCGCCAATGCACGGGCTCGAGCAGGCCTACGACCTCGACGACGAGCAACGTATCGAACCGGGACGGCCGCCGGTGCGGCGTCCGCTCGAGCCGGCGGATCATTATCGTGAGCCGCGGCCGCCGCGCTCCTATCGCGGCCTCGCCCAGATCGTCACCGCACTGGTCATCCTGCTCGGTGTCTGCACGGTGGTTTACTGGCAGTGGTCGAATATCAATAGCATCTATCAATATCTTTCCCATATGCGGTCGCGCCAGAGCCAGACCGCACAACAGCCGGCCGGCGAACCGAAATTCGCCGGGCGGGTGCCGCAAGAGCAAACGCGTCCGCAGCCGCCCGCGGCCGTACCGCAAACCCAGAACGGACCCGCGGTTGCGCAGCGTGTGGTGCTCTATGAGGAAGATCCGGGCAATCCGCAGGGCAAGCAATATATCGGCTCGGCGGTGTGGCGAACCGAAACTGTCTCGCCTGGCAGCGGTCTTGCTCCGGAACTTCAAATTCGCGCCGATGTCACGATTCCCGAGCGCAACATGACGGTCACCTGGACTCTGCGCCGCAATACCGACCAGGCGCTGCCGGCCAGTCACACGATCGAAATCATGTTTAACCTGCCGCCCGATTTTCCTGGCGGCGGCATCGCTAATGTCCCCGGCGTTCTGATGAAGGAATCGGAGCAGGCGCGTGGCGTGCCGCTTGCGGGCCTGGCCGTGAAGGTCACCAACGGCTTCTTTCTGATCGGGCTCTCGGCGGTCGAGGCCGATGTGCAGCGTAACTTGCAGCTCCTCAAAGAGCGGCCTTGGTTCGACATTCCCGTCGTTTACAACAATGGCGGACGTGCCATTCTTGCGCTCGAAAAAGGGCCGTCGGGGGACCGCGCTTTCGCGGATGCTTTCGCCGCTTGGGGCAAATAGAAGACGCCGGGCAGATAGACGCCGCCCGGTTTATTGTCGTGGCGCGGGTGGGAGAACATAATGAGCGCGTCTGATGCGAAGAAGGCCAAGCCGGCTCTGAGTTCTCATTTGGTCTCCGCGCTGCGCACTCTCGAGACGGAGTCGGGTGGGCTCGCCGCACTCGCCGCTGCAATGGCCGACGGCCTCGGAGCGCCGTTTGCTGCCGCAGTCGAAACCATCCGAACTGCGCGCGGCAGAGTGATCGTAACCGGGATGGGCAAATCCGGCCATGTCGCCCGCAAGATCGCGGCGACACTGGCCTCGACCGGAACCCCGGCTTTCTTTGTGCACGCCGCGGATGCAAGCCACGGCGACCTTGGCATGATCACGTCGGACGACGTGATGATGGCCCTGTCGTGGTCGGGAGAGACCGAGGAACTAAAAGACCTCATCACCTATTCGCGGCGGTTTCGCATCACTTTGATCGCGGTGACGGTCAATGCCGAGAGTACGCTCGGCAAAGCAGCTGACATCGTCCTGGAGCTGCCGCCGGTGCGCGAAGCCTGCCCGCACAATCTGGCGCCCACGACATCTTCTTTGCTGCAACTCGCACTCGGTGATGCCCTGGCCATTGCACTTCTGGAAAGCCGCGGCTTTACCGCCATCGATTTCGGGGTCTTTCATCCGCGCGGCAGCTTGGGTGCCGCATTGAAATTCGTCCGCGACGTCATGCATCCCGGCGCTGCATTGCCGCTGATTGCGCGCGGCGCGCCAATGTCCGAAGCAATCGTGGAAATGTCGGCCAAGGGATTTGGTTGTGTGGCGGTCACCGAGCCGAGCGGCAAACTTGCCGGCGTGATCACCGACGGCGATTTGCGCCGCCACATGCGCGCAGACTTGTTGCGGGTGCCTGTGGATGCGGTGATGACCGCTTCGCCTAAAACCGTCCGGTCGGATCAATTGGCAAGCGAAGCGCTACAAGTTCTCAATGCCTCGAAAATCACCGCGCTGATCGTCGTTGACGCTGACCGTCCGGTTGGGATCGTGCACTTTCACGATCTATTGCGGGCCGGTCTCGCCTGATGTGGCTAGAGCATGATCCCGAAAAGTGGAAACCGGTTTTCGGAAAAGATCACGCTCAAACAACAAGCCAAAGCGAAACAACGAAAATCATTTCGTTTTAGTACAACCCGCCGTTCACAACGCTGGAATCTTGCAATACGTCGTCGCCGGGGGCTGCGGCGCGGACCGGCGCCGCCGGTGGCGCCGGCGCGGCCGATGCTGGCGCCACAGGAGGTTGCTGCGCGCCGTTTTGAACTGCCGCAGCCGTCGCCGCAGGCTCTTGTTTGGGTTCTGGCTTGGCGTCCGGCTGGGGCTGGCCGTGAGCGATGAATTCCTCATAGCCCGGAGCGCCCGGCCTGGGCGGCACATCGGCGGGCATGCCGCCGGCCCAATGCGGCCAATGATCGGCGACAAAGCCGCCGCAGCTCGCGAGACTAAGTGCAAATCCGAGCAAAGTTGCCGCAGTAATGAGCCGCTTGGGGGCCATAAAGGCTGCCGGATATCTGGTGCGAGGGTCTATATCCCAGTCCGTCGGGATGGATAGCATTCGTGGCGGGACTATGGTGCTGAAATCGCATGCGCTTTAACTATTGCTCGCCGAAAAATGCAGCGCGGCGCACACTTTTGGCGCTAACACTGCTGACGTCGCCGGGATGCACGCAAATCGCCCAGCCGAGCGAGGCCGCCACGGCGCCGGCGGAGCAGCCGGCCTATGCCGCGTTGGCCGCCAAATATTTTTCGGAAACCATGGCGGATCGGGCCTCATTCGAGAATTTCGAGATTTCCGAATTGCGGTGGGTGCATGGGCTCAAAGGCTGGAGCTGGCTTGCTTGCGTACATTTTGTGGATCACGGTCATTTGCGGACCTATGCGCTGTTCATACAGAACGATGCCGTGACCGACGCACGCTACGCCGTTCAATCGGATTCATGCGGATCGCAATCTTACACGCCGTTCGATGTGGTTACGGGTGTGCTCGGCCGGCCGACCGCGCCGCGACAGCCGGCGCTGTATTAACGAGCCACCGCCCGCTCGGTTCGACTCCGATCTACGCAAGCTGAGCGCCGAAGCCTTCACGAAAGGCGCGCTCGCCCTCCGGCGTGAGCTCCACGGCACGGGTTCCTGGCAATCGGCGGGTCCATCCTTGCTGCATGCTGTGCTCGCAAATCAGCGCGCCGAGCATGCCGGCGAGATGCGGTCGCCGTTCGCTCCAATCCAGACAGGGCCGGCAGAGAACCCGCCCCGATTGCTTGGTCCGCCGCTCTAGTATCCTGCGGACGTCCATCCCTATTGCAGCGAGACGCGCAATGCCCGCGTCCGTCACTATTCCGGCATCGCCGGCCAGTTCGACATAGCCGTCCCGCATGAGGCCGTCGGCGATGGACACGCCGAGCGGACCGGCCAGATGGTCGTAGCAAGTTCGTGCTCGACGAAGAGCGGCGTCTTTCGGGCCAATTGAGAGTTTTCTGCCGGCTGGCGCAAGCTCCGATGCCACTTGCATAATGCTTTCGAGCATACGAGCAACCGATGGCGCGGCCAGCCGATGGTAGCGGTGGCGTCCCTGTTTTTCGACGCTCAACAAACCCGTGGCGTCATCCGGTTGAGGTGACCGCTCGCCGTTTGCGGCGTAATCCCGGCG
>Ga0335081_10006354_pt1 | contig 18808 bp, 22 predicted proteins | sample Lox_Sample_35_FD_206713 | JGI IMG/M metagenome (GOLD analysis project Ga0335081, IMG submission 206713) | Soil microbial communities from Loxahatchee National Wildlife Refuge, Florida, United States - Lox_Sample_3.5 | ecosystem: Environmental > Terrestrial > Soil > Wetlands | place: USA...
CGGTTCACACGTTCAAGGGCGCCGGCTGCGAGGAATGCAACGGCACGGGCTACACTTCGCGCATGGCCATCTTCGAGATGATGGAGTTGAACGATGAGATCCGCCAGCGCATCATGAACAACGAAGATGCGTCCATACTCACCCAGGCAGCGCGCCGCAACGGCATGCGCAATCTGCGCGAAGACGGCTGGAAGAAGATCCGCGATGGCATCACCACGGTGGACGAAGTGATGCGCGTCACGCAGGAGTTCTGATGGCCACGTTCTTCTTTCGGGCGGTTGCCTCCGATGGCCGCATGCGCAGCGGCAGCCTCACGGGCGACAACGAAAAACTCATCGCGCGCGAACTGCGCAAGCAGGGCCTCACGCCGATTTACGTAGGGGTTGCGCCCAAGGGGTCGTCGCTTCTTGACCTGAAGTTGCCTTCTTTCGGCACCGGCAAACGGCGCGACGTGCTGTTCTTTACCCAGGAAATGTCGACGCTGCTGAATGCCGGGGTGCCGCTCGACCGCGCGCTTTCCATCACCGGCGAGCTGACGGAACGTTCCGATTTCCGTTTTCTAGTGCTGGATGTGCTGCGCGTGCTCAAGGGCGGCAGGTCGCTGGCCGACAGCCTGGCCACCCATCCGGAATATTTTTCAGATTTGTACATCAATATGGTGCGCGCTGGGGAGGCTTCGGGCGCGCTGACGACGATCTTTGAGCGGCTGGCTGAATTCGAGCGCACGCGCGACGACCTGCGCAACTACATCATTTCGTCGATGATCTATCCCGCGCTCCTGGCATTGGTGGGTTTGGGTTCGATCTTCATTCTGCTGAATTTTGTGGTGCCGCGCTTTGCGACGCTGTTCTCCGATACACGCATGAAAATTCCACTTCCGACGCAGATGATGCTCACGGCCAGCGAGTTCGTGAGGGCTTATTGGTGGATCGGAGCCTCGGGGCTGGTAGCCGTCATCGTGATCTGGCGCGTCTACACGCGCACCACTGCCGGACGCTTGTGGTGGGATGGCGCGCGGCTGCGGATTCCGCTGCTGGGGGATGCCTTGCGCAAGGCCGAAACCGCGCGGTTTGCGCGCGCCATGGCCACCCTCATCGCCAACACCGTGCCGCTGGTACAATCGATCGGGATCGCCTCCGCGACGCTCGGCAATAAGATGATTGCGGGCGCGATGTCGGGCGTGGCGCAAGGCGTCAAACGCGGGGAAGGCATCGCCGTTCCGGTCCGCCGCGCCGGAGTGTTCCCGCCGCTGGCGGCGCATTTGTTGACTGTGGGCGAGGAGACCGGACGACTCGATCAGATGTTCTCGCGCATGGCGGACATCTACGAAAACGATACCCGTTCCGCTATCAAGCGTTTCACCGCGGTGTTCGAACCGATCGTGATTCTGCTGATGGGCGTCATGCTGGGCGGGTTGATTTTGAGCATGCTGCTCGCGATCATGAGTATCAACGACGTGGCGGTGTAATGATGAAGCGATCAAGCAGACGTAGAAGCGGGCAAGCGGGCATCACCTTGATTGAAATGCTAGTGGTGATGACCATCATCGCGTTGTTCGTGGCCTTGGTAGGCCCGTCGATGTTCAAGAAAAGCGACGCCGCACGGGTCACGGCAGCGCGCGCGCAAATCCACAATTTTCAGACGGCGTTGGGCGCCTACAAGCTGGATACCGGCGTGTTTCCCACCACCGATCAAGGACTTCAGGCCCTGCGCGTGGCGCCCGCCGGCATGACGCAATGGGCCGGGCCCTACATGCCGCAGGACATTCCGAAAGACCCCTGGGCGCACGATTACATTTACAAATACCCCGGCGATCACGGCGACGAGCCGGACATCATTTCCTATGGCGCCGATGGCGAACTCGGCGGCGACGGGCTGAATGCCGACATTGTCAGCTGGAAGAACCAGTAGGCCCCTGGGCAAGCTTGTGGCGGGTGCCTGAATGACGCGTAGGAAAGATAAGCAAACGCAACTTGACGGGCAGGCTGGCATCACCCTCATCGAAATGCTGGTGGTGATGACTATCATCGCGTTGTTTTTGGCCGTGGTAGGGCCTAAGGTGCTTGGATACGCCGACAAGGCTCGCGTTACCGCGGCACAAGACCAAATCAATAGTTTCGAAACTGCCCTAAGTGCCTATCATCTGGACACTGGTGTGTTCCCCACTACTGAACAAGGCTTGCAAGCACTGCGCGTGAAACCCGCCGACGTGGAAAGATGGGCAGGGCCATATTTGCCGAAGGACGTTCCCAAGGATCCATGGCTTCACAGCTATGTTTACAAATATCCCGGTGATCACGGCGACGAGCCGGACATCACTTCCTATGGCGCCGATGGCGAAGTAGGCGGCGACGGATTGAATGCCGACATTGTCAGTTGGAAAAACCAATAAGTGGGGTCAGCCCTTCTGGGCTGCCGCCGGGCTTCCGCCCGGCGTGGCGCTGGACCAGGGAAACTGCTCCGGGGTGTTGACCAGACCCGCCTTGACTGGATTGTTCTCGATGTATCGATGTGTTCGCGCGAATTCCGCATCATCCCGCACCAGACGATCGAAGCTCTCATCCTGCCAGAACGGTGTCCCGCACAGCCTGAGCTTGCGGATGGCTTGGTGGCCGGTAAAGCCTTTGAGCGGGGTGAGCCAGAGTTGGGCTATTACTCTAGGAGTCACCAACAGGTGAACGTGATTGGCCATCACGACGAAGGCATGCAGGGCGTATCGATGGAACCGGTGCTCGCCGTCGTGCAGGGCTTGAACGACCATTTGAGCGATCTCGGGTTGTTTAAGCCAGAGAGGTCCGGTGCGCGCGTTGTCGAGAATTCGGTCCATCGCCACGAACGCTTCGCCGTTCGTGATTCGCGCGGGTGGAAAAACGCGGTTTGCAGGCAGGCTTCCGTGCAGACGGAAAGTCACGAACAGCGGGTGACCGGTAACATCCCAGTGCGGGAGCCGGCGTTCGTAGCGGTTCATCGGAAGGATGGTGCCGCTGCCGCACCCCGATTCTCACTGGGTGTGCACCACGCCCGCCGGGCAGAAGCCCGGCGGCGGGCCGGAAGGCCCGGCCCCACAGGCGTCACGCTTATCGAGATGCTGGTAGTCCTGGCCATCATTGGCTTGATGGCGGGCATCTCGTTTCCGGCCGTCTCCGCCGGCATCGATAGCGTCCGGCTGCGCTCCGCTACCGATTCGCTGGCGGGCTTCCTGAACGGCGCAGTCACGCGGGCCGAGCGCCGCCAACAGCCAGTCGAAGTAGTGATCTCTCCAAAAGACAACGCCCTGAAACTCTATTCCACCGAACCCGGCTATGTGCGCGAACTGAATATGCCGGATGGCGTGACGATCGAAGCCGTACTCCCGCAGCAGGATCCTCCGGATGAGGGTCCGCGCCGCCTGATTCTGATGCCAGGCGGGACCGTCCCGGGGATCGGCATTCAGTTGGCCAATCGGCATGGCTCGCGGCGAATTGTGCGCCTGGATCCCATGACCGGCTTTCCGCGCGTGGAAAGCGTCCAAAAGAAGTGAGGCGCCGCCGCGGGTTTACGCTGCTCGAAATGCTGGTGGCCACCGTCATCATGGCGGTGGCGATCGTCGGGCTGCTTTCCGGAATCTCGGGCGCGCTGCGCAATGCGGCCCGGCTTACCGACCATGATCGAGCCGTGCAACTCGGCCGCCTGCGCATGAACGAACTGCTGGTTGACCAAGGCCTTCCACGCGATGCCGTAATCGGCGGCGAATTCGATCCGTCGCAGAGCGGCGGGCTCGATGCGGGCTGGCGCGCGCGGCTCACTACTTTCGAAAAACCGCCCGCCCTGGGAGCGGGACAGATCTCGATTGACCGAGTGGAATTGGAAATCTGGTGGATGTCCGGCGGCCAGCGGCGCACGTTTACGCTGGATGCCTTCCGGCCCCACGTGCTGACACCCGCGGACCTGGCCGCGCTGGTGACGCCATGAAAGAGCGCGGTGTCACCCTGATGGAGGTCCTGATCGCGGTCACGCTTCTGAGTCTGCTCTCGGTGGCCATGTTCCTGGCCATGCGGATTGGCCTGAACGCATACACCAAAGCGGACACCCGCTTGATGGACAACCGGCGGGCCGCGGGAGCGCAGCGCATCCTGGCCGATGAACTCGGAGGCATGATGCCGGTGATGGCAGCGTGCGGCGCCGGCAGCGGAGGTCCCGGATCGCGGGCCGTGTTCTTCGAAGGCCAGCTGGGCGTGATGCGCCTGGCCACGACCTTTTCCCTGGGACAGGGCTGGCGCGGCCAGCCGCAGATTCTCGCGATTTTCGTGATTCCGGGAGAGGACAACCGTGGCGTGCGCCTGGTGGTCAATGAAACGCCGTATACGGGCGCGGTTGCCGCCGGCCAGTTCTGTACGGCGGCGGGCCTGTTTGTCCCCGTTGAAGCCGGACCTGGGTCGTTCGTACTCGCCGATAAGCTAGCCTACTGCCGCTTCTCCTATCTTTCCCCCCCGGCCGCTGGTACCGGACCGCCTGCATGGAAAGCGGTTTGGGATACACAGACTTGGCCGCTGGCGATTCGCATCGAGATGGCGCCACTCGAAAGCGATCCGGCGCGCGTCCAGCCGATCAGCTTCACGGCGCCGGTGTACCTGCACCGCAACCCGAAGATCGAATATGAGGACTTGGGAATCAAATTCTAAGGCGCGGCAGCGCGGCAGTGCGCTGCTGGCAGTCCTGTGGGTGTCCGCCGCGCTGGCGGCTATTGCTTTCTCTTTATCGACCACCGTCCGGAGTGAGATTGATCGCGCCGCCACCTCTGTCGATGGATTGCGGAGCTACTACCTGGCCGCCGGAGGCGTCCACCGCGCCACCTACGAAGTGCTGTGGAGCGCGCAAAACCCTGCTAAGCGGGTTCTGCCGCGCTACACGACTCAAGTCGACTACACCTTTCCTTCCGGTATCGTCCACGTCGAAATCGTTCCGGAAGCGGCCAAACTCAACGTCAATGGCGCCTTGCCGGAGGAGCTGTATCGAATCCTGGTAGCGCTGGGCCAGGAGCCGGAACGGGCGCGAGAGATCGCTCTGGCAATTGTCGATTGGCGTTCCCCGGCGTCTGCCGGCTCCGGGCTGGATCAATATTATCTGTCACTGACTCCGTCTTTTCGCGCCCGCCACGCGTCCTTGGAAGAGATCGAGGAATTACTGTCCGTGCGGGGCATCACACCCGACATCTTCTATGGAACCTACGTGCCCTCCGACGCTTCGGAAGGCGCCCGGCTATTGGCGCGGCCGGGATTGATCGATTGTCTGTCGGTATTCGGCTCGAATGACCGCATCGACGCCAATACGGCGTCGCCCGCGGTTCTGGCGGCGATTGGTTTGGCGCCGGATGTGATCAATGCTCTGGTCGAGCGGCGCAGGCTGGCGCCATTCACCGAGGCGCAGCTCGGCGCGTTCCTGGGCGGCGCCGGCGGCGGCCGGCTGCGCGTGGAAGGCAATTCCATCCTGACGATACGCGCCACCGCTCGGCTGCTGCTCGAAAATGGTCAACTGTCGGATTTGCGCCGGACCGTCGGGGCGATGGTGAAGTACATGCCTACCGGTTACGACGCCCCGGTGCACATTCTGCGGTGGTACGACACCGAGTGGAGCAACTAGCCCGGCATGCCTTCGCTGGTTTCCCAGGATGTGCGGAAGTTGCTGGCATTCGGCTCCGGTATCGGCATCGAAATTGGCGCCGCCGATTTGGAGGTCGTTGCCGCCCGCGTACGGCCTTCCAGGATTCAAGTGCTCGGGCGGTTGACGATCCATGATTATGCCGGGCGGCCTGCCGCCGAATGGGGCGCGGAGTACAACCGCTTCTTGAAATCGGCCGGCATGAGCCACTTGAGCGCTTCCGTGCTGCTGCCGCGGCGCGAAGTGATCGTCCGCCAGGTGGCGCTCGCGGGCGTTTCGGGGAAGGATCGTGCTGGGGCCATCCGCTTCCAACTGGACGCGTTGCATCCGTACGCGGATGAGGAAGTCTGCTGGGGCTGGTCCCCTGTCGGCGCTCAGGTGGCCCTGGTGGGCATCGCGCGGCAGGAAACGGTAGACCATTACGTCCGACTGTTTGTCGAAGCGGGTATCGCGGTGAACGCGTTTACCTTCTCCGCCGCCGCCCTACACGCGGCGGTCCGGCTCAACGGAGCTTCGGGCGAAGGCTTTCTGGCGATGACGGTTTCGGCCGAGGGCGCCGTGGAAGTGTACGGCGAAAGCGCGGCCCGCCCGGTTTTCTCCGCGGAATTTCAGGCGCCGCCCGAGCGCGCCGCCGCGCTTGCGCTGGCCGAACTCCGTCTGCCTCCCGAAACGCAGCCGCGGCATTTTGAAGAGGTGTTGCCCAAGCCGAGCGTGAATCCGGTTGAGAACGATCTTTCCCGCAATGCACTGCCGTATGCAACGGCGCTGGCCGGGGCGTGTCCCCGGCTGGCTCCGGCGGCCAATATGCTGCCGGCCCAGTACCGCCGCTACAGCTCGCGTGCCCTCTGGATTCCGACAGTGGTCTTGGTGGTTCTGCTGGCTGCGGCGATCGGCGCGATGGTCATGTACTCGCGCATCGCCGACCGCCGTTATCTGGCAAGACTGCAAGCCGATATCTCGAGGGTCGAGCCCACCGCCCGGCGCGCCGCGGCGCTCGACCGGGAGATCGATTCCACCCGCGCCCGCGCCCGCCTGCTCGACCAGTTCCGCGGCCAGACCCGCGCCGATCTCGACGCGTTTGAAGAATTGACCAAGCTCCTGACGCCGCCGGCCTGGAGCAATTCGATCGACCTGGCGCGCACCACGGCCCGCATTTCCGGCGAGGCTCCGCAGGCTGCGCCACTGCTAAAGCTGCTGGACGCATCGCCCCTGTTTGAGAACTCGGAGTTCCAGCTCATCGGCCGCGGCACCGGCACTGAAACGTTTGTGATCCGCACCAACCGCGAGAATCCCCGATGAAATTCGAGATTGGAACGCTCGACCGCCGTAAGCTCTTCATACTCGTCGCGGGACTGGTGTTGCTGACAGTCGTGCTGGTCCGGCAGACCCGGGATAGTTCTTCCACCCCGGTAGTGGCCTCGGCGGATTCCATCCCATTGGCGGAGCGGCGGCTGGAGCGATTGCGGCAGGTGGCAGCGACGGTTCCAGGCAAAGAGACCGTGCTCCAGCAAGCCCGGGCGGAACTGCAAGGCAGGGAAGCCGGCATTCTAAAGGCCGATACTGCGCCGCAGGCCCAGGCGCAACTGATGGACGTGATCCGTCGCGTGGCCGCGGCCAACGGAATCGATGCGCGCGGCGCCGAGGAATTGCGCGTGCGCCCGCTTGCCAACGATTATGGAGAAGTTCTGGTAGCGGTTACCTTTACCTGCGGCATCGAGCAGCTGGTGAACTTTCTGGCTGGGCTGGCGAATGAATCGCAAATCATCGCTACCGATGAAATCAACATTTCCGGCGGCACAGACAAGAAGAAAGCGGTCCAGGTGCGCCTGAGCCTTTCCGGCTTGGTGCCCAAGAAACTGATTCCGGCGAAACGGGCAGTGGGGGTATTTTGAGGCGCAAGCTCTTGCTGTTGGATGTGGTGCTAGCGGGCTTGATTGCCTACGCCGGCTGGCAGGTGTGGCAAGCCGATTTGCGGGCAAAGGCACGCGCGGCGGCCATGCTGGGCCACAAGGTGAAGCCGACCCCGGCCCCGCCTTTCACTCCTCTGCCTGCTCCAAAACCGGTAATTGCGGGCGGATATGCCAATATCGCGCAGCAGACCCTGTTTGACAAGTCGCGCAACCCAACCGTGGTGGTGGAGCTTCCGCCGCCGCCGGCGCCTCCGCCCATGCCGGCGCTACCGGTCTACCACGGCCAGATGAACATCGGCGGCCCCACTGTCTTTCTCAGCCAGACTGCCGCCAGCCCGCACGAAGCCGTACATCCTGGCGAGAAAATCGGCCAATTCACGCTCAGGGACGTCAATATGGATGAGATCGAATTTGAATGGGATGGCCAGACGGTTCGGCGAAAACTCGATGCGCTGGTTGATCGCGGCAACCAGGCGCCACAGGCGGCTGCCGCGCCGGGGCCGGCTGCCCGCACCGAAGCGCCACAGGCGGCCGCACCCGCTCCGGTGGCGCAGCGCGCGATTGGTCCGGGAGCGGAAACCTCCTTCGGGTTCAAACTCTGTGATCCAAATGACAACATGCCGTTCGGCACCGTGGTCGATGGCTTTCGCAAAACGCAGTACACAACGCCCTTCGGTACTTCGTGCCGCTGGGATGCGGTGGGACGCTAATTCAACAACTTGGGAGTGACCTCGTTCATGAAAATTGGGTTCGTTCTTTCATTTCTAGTGGTGGCCTTGGTACGAGCTGAAGGGCCTGTCGCCGACAGCGCCCAAAGCCAGCCCCAAGCCGTCGTGATTCCGGCAGCCGCGGTCCAAATCTCGCCGTACCTGTACAGCTATACCGACAAGGACGGCAAGAAATGGCTTTATCGCGAGACGCCGTTCGGCATGATGCGCAACCCGGACAAACCGGTTGCGGCCCCTAAGAATCCCGAGCCGGATGGCATTCGCGCTTTCGAAGATGGCGACACGGTTCGTTTCGAGCGCCTCGGCCCTCTGGGAATCTATCATTGGACCCGAAATAAATCGGAGCTGGACCCCGACGAACAGGCTGCTCTCGACAGGGAACGCGCCCGCGCTGCTGCCAAACGCTATTAGAAGCCAATGGTCACTCTTCGCATCGGCTTAATTGCGGTGGCGTTTGCGGCCGCTTCCTTTGCCCAGGTCGGAGCGCCCCCAACCAGCCGCATCGCCGGACCGCCCCCGGCGCAGACTGCGCCTCCCCAGCAGGCCGCTCCGCAACCTGTCAATCCTCCGCCGAATGCGCCGGCTACTCCCAACGCGGCTGCGCCAGCTCCGCAGGCCCCTTCCACGCAGCCGCAGAACGGCCCACCGGCCGCGCCCCGGCTCGCCGAGAGCGGCTCGTTGATGATGAACAACGTCTCGTTGACGGAGATGATTGACGCGCTGGCCAGGCAGTTGAAGATCAACTACATTCTCGATCCCCGTGTCAAAGGCTCGGTGACCATCTACACCTATGGCGAAGTGAAGCCGGTGGATTTGATGCAGCTCCTCGAAACCATTCTGCGGGTCAACGGCGCCACCATCGTCAAGGTCGGCGACCTCTATCGCATCGTGCCAGTGGCCAGCGTTTCGCAGCTCCCTCTGGATCCGATCATGAATGCCGACCCCAAGACACTGCCGGAAGACGAGCGGATGGTGCTGAACCTGATCTTCTTGAAGTATGCCTCGGCCGCCGACCTGGACAAAGTGCTGGCGCCTTTCCTGGGAGAAGGCGCATCGCACACGGTTTACGAACCCGGCAACCTGATCATCCTCCAGGACAACAGCCGCAGTATGCGCCGCACCATGCAACTGGTGGCGCTGTTCGACAGCGACACCTTCGCGGGCCAGAGGGTCAAGCTCTTCGATGTCGAACACAGCCGGCCAAGCGACCTGGTGAAAGACCTCGATACCGTATTCAAGGCTTACTCGTTATCCGATAAGACCGCAGTCAAGTTTGTTCCGATCGATCGCATTAACACCATCATCGCAGTGGCGCCGAACCCCGGGATATTCAGCCAGGTGGCGGAGTGGATTGACAAGTTGGATATCCCCGTGAAGATCACGGCGGGAGCGGTAAACAATTACGTGTACCGGCTGCGATACGGAAGGGCCGAAACGCTGGCCGCAGCCATTATGGCGCTGTATACGGGCAATGCGTCAGCGCTGATCAGTATGGCCGCCTCTGCCAATGCTGCCATGGTCGCCAATGGAATGGGAATGGGCAGTTATCCGGGCGGAGGAGGGTACGCAGGAGGCTTTGGCGGATTCGGTGGCGGCGCCGGATACAACAATGCCTATGGCAATACCGCGCTCACTTACAATCAGCCGGTGGCGCCGGTCAACCCGGTGTTGGTTGGTAACACACCCGCCGCGCCTGCGGGCGCGCAGCGCAACGACCTGACCGGCAGTTTTCTGGGACCGGGGGCGGTCTCGGGTCCTGGCGGGACGGCTCTCCCTGGTGTGATTCCCAACCCCTTCGACAACACGTTGTTGATTCGCGCCACGCCGCAGGAGTATGAGCAGATCGTAAACCTGCTGCGCTCGATCGATGTGCCGCCGCGTCAAGTACTCATCGACGCAAAGATCTATGAAGTAGACCTCACCGCCGATACTGCGGGCGGAGTAGAGAGCTATCTGCAGAAGGTCGGAACCACGGCTGCGACCAGCGCCGGCGGGGGGCTGCCGGGAGCTCCATCGCCTTCTCGTACGCTGGCTGCGATCGCCGGCGCCGGCGTAGGAGGAATTGGCATCACCACCGGAGCGCTGGTGCTGAAGAGCCATGAACTGCTCGCGGCGATCACGGCGTCGGACAGCAAACTGAAAGGGCGAGTCATCTCCGCGCCCAGCATCATCGCCACCGATAGCATCCCGGCCACCATGAATGTGGGCAGCCAGGTTCCCACTCTGGCCTCGCAGGCCGTCGCAGGCGGTGTTCAGCAAGGCGGCAGCTCCGTGTTTACCAACACCATTAACAACCAGAGCAGCGGTACCACGCTTTCCATTCTGGCGCGCGTGAACTCGAGCGGGGCGGTCACGCTGGTGGTCAATCAGCAGGTCAGCGCGCCCATCGCGCCCGGGCCCAGCGCGGCGATTCAATCACCCTCATTTTCCAACCGCTCTGTAAGCACGCAGATGACTGTCCAAGATGGCGATACCGTGGCCATCGGCGGCATCATCACGGAGAATCACACCGAGAGTACCGGAGGCGTTCCGATCCTGAATCGCATTCCGGTATTGGGCGCTGCCTTCGGATCGAAGGCCATCCACACCGACCGCGTCGAGATGATCATCTTCCTGACGCCGCGCGTCATCTTCGACACCAACCAGTTGCAAGACGCCACCGACGAGATTAAGAGCAATTTGAAGCGCGTAGGCAAGCTGATGAAGGACGAGTAATCGCGGACTTCAGTACTAGCCAGACGACCCCCGGATTATCTCGAAACCATCGCCGAAATCTTTCCGTCGGGATCTACGTCCGGGCGCACAGCAAATATGTAGAATGAGAGTGTCACGCCTGGACGGGCAGTTTGCCCGGTTGGCCGGTTCGAGCGAGGGGAATGAGGGTTTCGAAAACATTTCGCATGCTGGGCGTCGCTCTTGTTTGTGTGTCCGCGCTCTATGCGTTCACGCGGCCATGGCGCCAGTACATCAGCATGGAAGGCTACGACAACATTCCCATCCCGCCCGACGCCGATGAGAAGACGGAGTGGGTCTTCGGCCGTTTGATGTATCCGCAACATCCCTACGCCCGCTTCGCCAGGTATCGCTTTGGAAGGCTGGATTGGCGGGAGGGTGGAACGAGTTGGACGCAGGATTACCCGCGCGCCGATCGCCACTTCGCTCAGGCCTTGCGGCGTCTGACACGGGTGCATGTCCGCTCGCTGGAACAGCCGGTCAACCTGGATGACACCGACGACGTGTTCGATTGGCCGTGGCTGTGCGCCGGAGAGATGGGCGACTGGAAGCTGACCGATTCCCAAGCCAAGACCCTGCGCGAGTATTTGCTGCGCGGCGGCTTCCTGATGCTGGACGACTTCTGGGGTGAAGACGAGTGGGAGCGCTTCATGGAGAGCATGCGGGTGGTCTTTCCCGACCGCACCATCGTGGAGATGGAGAACGAGGACGCCATTTTCCATTCCGTCTACGATCTGAACGACCGCTACCGTGTCCCAGGGATGTGGGGAATCCGCGGGCAACAGCGGGGCCGATCGGACGGCGCCATCGCGCGCTGGCGCGGAATCTACGACGATAAAGGCCGCGTGATGGTAGCCATGTCGTTCAATTCCGATATCGGCGATTCCTGGGAGTGGGCCGACGAACCGGAATACCCGGAAAAGTATTCGGCACTGGGAATTCGCATCGGAGTGAACTACGTGGTCTACTCCATGACGCACTAACCTAGAGGGCTGCTGAAAAAGCCGGCTCCGCTCCCTGGCGGTCCCGGCTCGGTAACTGCCTGGGAACTCGATGCCGCGTTTCCGAGGGGCGCGCGCGTTCGCAAGCGGTTCTTGGGCTTTGTCAGCAGCCCTCTGGCTACGGCTTCGGGCGCTTCCCGGGATCCTCGGGTGTGCCACCCTGTTTCTTCGGTTTCAGCACGGTTCCCAGCAGAATGGCCAACGGAACGGAAGCCCACAGTGCAACCTTGATCTTCTGCGCGCGCGGCGCAGGCATGTCGGGGTGGAGCACTCCGGAATCGTGCGAACTGGCCAGCGGCCCCTCGATCCGCATTTCCTGCAAGTCATACGCGAATTGTTTGCCGCAATCCAGGCATACCACGTAAGTCTGTCCATCGGAGACGCCCATCCTGGAAACGGGAGTGACGGGCCGCGTCAAACGGCGATGGGAGCAACGGAACAGCAGGTTGAGCAGGGAATCGATCATGGGGCCGTCCCGCGTTCAACATAGCATACGAGGTGCGCGCCTGCCGTAGGAGAAACGCAGGGCGAGAGCTGTCACCGGTAAGCCGCTGACTTTTTGGCCTCGCAGCAAGGCACTCCGGTCTTGCCCCCTGCCACCATGCAGCCGATCTCCATTATTTCCTGGAGCCGTCGACGGGCGCGATGGAGTCGAATCTTAATCGTCCCTACACTGACCCCTAGCAACTCTGCGATTTCAACTGCTGTAAGCGCATGCGCCTCATGCAGGAGGATGACGGCACGGTAACTGTCCGGCAAGTAATCGAGGCATCGCTGCACACAGGCGCTGGTTTTCGCTCGCTCGGCTCGCTCCTGCGCCGAGGGTGTCTTCGGAACGGCTGGACGCGGGAGTTGCAGGCCGCCTTCCCCCTCAATGGCGACCTGTCGCGTCCTTTGTCGCATCCGGTCGAAGCTGACGTTGGTGGCGATGCGATACAGCCAGCCGCGAGCCGCCTTTGGGTCGCGAAGCTTGTCCTGGCGGGTATGTGCGCGGAGAAACGTCTCCTGCGTGAGATCCTCCGCTTCCGCCGTGTCTCGAATCATGCCGGCGATGTAGCGGCAGATCCTGTCGTGATATGCGGTGAAAAGCTCACCGGTTTCGGCGGCATCGCTGACTGGTGTCATAGCTACGCCCCAACCCGATTCTAGTCCTCGGGGGCGCCAGGAGAAAGCCTATTTTCCACCGCCTTGATCGATGGCTTGCTGCAAAACCAGTCTGGCAGCCGCCAGCGGCTTCTCCAAACGAGCCGCTGCATCGTTTCCGAACTGCTGTTTGAAACAGTCGAGCGTCTGCATTGCGGCGAGCGCCCGGATTGCGCGCCCGATATCATCCGTCGAGCTTCCCTGCTTCAGCGCCCAGGCCACCGCCTCGCCGGCGCACTTCTCACAACCCAGAGCGGCAAGCACGCTGATCGGGATGACGTTTTCGATCCGTCCGACGAGCACGGTTTCGTTTGTGCCTGGGACAACACGTGCAGTCACGGCTTCCGGTATGTCTCTTTGAGCGCATGCCACACAGCCCGTCCTAACGCCGGGCGCCGGCGCGCCGGCGGCTGTTGTTCCGTTCTGAGCAAAAACGGCCTGTGCGAATATGAGCGGCGCCGCGCTCAGTACAACTACGAAAAGAGTCTTCATCTCGCTACCTCCTCCGGTCGCCCTCAGCGATCCGGTGTCACATGCAGGACGAAAACGGTGGCCGAAAGGATACACCTCTTGTGGTCCTGGCCAGGTCTTGACTTTTTCTGTATTTCTATTAATATAGAATTATCGAGAAATTGAGCATGGGAAAACGCGACAATTCGGAACTGACGGCCCGCTACGCCGACATGCTTTCGGCGATGGGCACAGAGACTCGGCTGCGGATCGTGCGGCTACTGCTCAGCGCTCACCCCGATGGAATGGTTGTGGGCGAAATCGGCGCCGAACTGGACATCCCCTCCAGCACTCTTTCCCATCATTTGGAAAAACTCAAGAACGAGGATCTGGTGCGCGTTCGGCGCGAGGGCACCTACCTCTGGTATTCAGCCAATACAGAAGCACTCCAGGAGCTTGTCGGTTTCCTGTATGCGGAGTGCTGCACGCGGAATAAGGCGATTGCTCCAGAAAAGATCGTGTGCTGCAAGTAGCGAAGGAGACACAAATTGGCAATGAAAACCAGAGTCCTGTTTCTTTGCACCGAGAACTCCTGCCGAACCCAGATGGCGGAGGCGTTTCTCCGTGACCTGACCGGTGATGAATTGGAGATCGTAAGTGCCGGGGCGAAAGCGGGTCGCCTAGACCAGCACGCGATAGCCGCGATGCGGGAAGTTGGAATCGACATCGCGTCCGCTCACACGAAAGTCGTTGATCCATACCTCCGGGAGCGCTTTCACTATGTGATCACGCTTTGCGATAGGGAAACGGAACGGGCGTGTCCGATATTCCCGGGCGCAATCTGGAGGCAGACATGGCCAATCGAAAGCCCGGCTGCTTTGAAGACGGCAGGTGTCGATCACCACGCGGCCGTGCGTCACGCACGCGACGCGATACGTCAACACGTGGTTGAGTTTGTCGAAAAACATCATCGCCCACACCCAGGAAGAGAAAAATCAGCATGGAAGTAAAAGAGATCGTACGAGAAAAATACGGAGAGGCGGCGCTTCGCGTACAATCTGGCGGAAGCTCCTGCTGCGGCTCAGCCCCAAGGTCGAAGGGGTGTGTCGATCCCATCACGATAAACCTCTATGACCCGACCGAGATCCGCCAGATTCCGGAGGAAGCGGTACTAGCATCTCTCGGCTGCGGCAATCCAACGGCGCTGGCCAAACTCCAGCCGGGCGAAGTCGTGCTCGATCTCGGATCGGGAGGCGGCATCGACGTGCTGCTTTCAGCCAAACGCGTGGGCCATACCGGCAAAGCCTACGGCCTCGACATGACCGACGAAATGCTGGCCCTGGCGCGCGAGAATCAACGCAAAGCTGGCGTGGAAAACGTAGAGTTTCTCAAGGGCGAGATCGAACACATCCCGCTGCCCGACAACTCGGTGGATGTCATCATCTCGAACTGCGTCATTAACCTGTCTGCCGACAAAGATTCTGTTTTGCGGGAGGCGTTTCGCGTTCTCAAGCCCGGAGGCCGCCTGGCGGTGTCCGATGTGGTCGTCCGAGGCGACGTGCCGGCCGCGGTCCAGCGCAGCATGGAATTGTGGGTTGGTTGCATTGCAGGCGCGCTCCGTGACCGCGATTATGCGGCCAAGTTGGCCGACGCGGGGTTTGATGCGATTGACATTGAACCCACGCGCGTCTACAGCATCGAGGACGCCCGGCAGTTTCTGGCGGACGCGGGTGTCGACGCCGATGCCGTGGCGCCTCAAGTGGAAGGCAAGTTCATGAGCGCTTTCGTTCGTGCGGTGAAACCTGCCTCCCAGGGATAAGGTGGTTCGGCGTGTCGTAGCTGAGGGCGTCGGAACGTTCTTCCTTCTGGCGGCGGTGGTTGGTTCCGGAATTATGGGTGAGCGCCTGGCCGGGGGCAATGTCGCCATCGCACTGCTGGCGAATACCATTGCGACCGGCGCTGCCCTTGTCGCTCTGATTCTCACCTTCGGTCCGATATCCGGAGCGCACTTCAATCCCGCCGTTACGCTGGCCGATGCTTCGCAGGGTGGATTACGTTGGCGTGAGACGCCTGGCTACATCGCGGCTCAAGCCGCAGGCGCGATGCTCGGCGTCTGGACCGCACATCTCATGTTTGGCGAGGTAGCCATTCAGGTGTCGCACCACATTCGGTCGGGCGCCGGTCAGCTATTAAGCGAGTTCGTGGCCAGTTTCGGTCTGCTGAGTGCGATATGGGGTTGTTCGCGACATCGCGCCGAAGCTGTTCCGGTTGCCGTCGGACTCTACATCACGGCTGCTTATTGGTTCACGGCGTCCACGTCCTTTGCAAATCCGGCGGTCACGCTGGCGCGGTCATTTACCGATACTTTCTCCGGGATACGTCCAGCCGATGTGCCCGGATTCATGGTGGCACAGATCGCTGGCGCCATGGCCGCAACGGTTCTGTTCCGCTGGCTGGTGCCGTCACTGCCAGCTAGAGCACCAGCGGTTGTGGTTCCGCACGGAGGGTCGAAGGTCACACATGGCGCCTAAACAACGGGTATTAATTGTTTGTACAGGCAACTCGGCACGGAGTCAGATGGCCGAAGGCTTGTTGCGCCACGATGCGGGTGACCGGTTCGAGGTGCACAGCGCCGGAACGAACCCCAGCCAAATTCGACCGGAGGCAGTCACGGTGATGCAGGAGCTCGGAATCGACATATCCGGAGCGCGCTCTAAATCCATCGACGAATTCGCAAATCAAAGGTTTGACTACGTAGTCACGGTCTGCGATCACGCGAAGGAAACCTGCCCGGTTTACCCAGGCCAAACCCGGCGGCTGCACCACAGTTTCGAAGACCCTGCGGCGGCAGACGGATCGGAACAGGAACGGCTGACTGTGTTTCGCCGTGTGCGCGACGAAATTCGTGAATACCTTCGCCAGTTTTCTGCCTAAGGCTCCCGCCCGCTTACGGTAATTCCTAAACGGCTAGAATTAAAACTGCTACGGGCCTGAATGGGTGCGGTCTTTGAGGGCGCCGGAACATCATAGGAGAAACAATGCAGAAGCGCAAACTGGGAAAAAGCGGCCTGGAAGTTTCAGCCCTCGGGCTCGGCTGCATGGGGATGAGCTTCTCCTACGGCCCGCCCAAAGATAAGCAGGAGATGACCAAGCTTCTCCGCACAGCCGTGGAACGCGGCATTACCTTCTTCGACACGGCCGAGGTTTACGGCCCGTTCTTGAACGAAGAGCTGGTGGGCGAAGCCCTGGCTCCGTTCCGCAAGCAAGTGGTAATCGCCACCAAATTCGGATTCGATCTGAGTCCGAACCTCGATCCGCGCGGCATGAAGGGTCCGCCGGGCCTGAACAGCCGGCCGGAACACATCCGACAGGCCGTGGAGGGCTCGCTCCAGCGGCTCAAAGTAGATGTCATCGACTTGCTCTATCAGCATCGCGTCGACCCGAACGTGCCCATCGAAGACGTTGCCGGAGCGGTCAAGGACCTGATGCAGCAGGGCAAGGTCAAGCACTTCGGACTTTCCGAAGCAGGTGTGCAGACGATCCGCCGCGCGCACGCGGTCCAGCCGCTTGCTGCTCTCCAGAGCGAGTACTCGCTCTGGACGAGGACTCCGGAGAAGGAAGTGATACCGACGCTTGAGGAACTGGGGATCGGCTTGGTTCCGTACAGTCCGCTGGGCAAGGGGTTCCTCACGGGCAAGATCGACGAGAGCGCGAAGTTCGCGAGCTCCGACTTCCGCAGCACGCTGCCTCGCTTCACGCCGGAGGCTCTCAAGGCGAATCAGGCGCTCATCCATCTACTCGCCAGCATCGGGGAACGGAAGAAAGCGGCACCTGCTCAAATTGCGCTAGCGTGGCTGCTTGCTCAGAAACCTTGGATGGCGCCGATCCCAGGCACGACGAAGCTCGATCGCCTGGATGAGAACATCGGGGCAGTTTCGGTCGAACTCACGCCCGGCGATCTGCGCGAGATCGATGACGCCGCCTCGAGGATCACGGTCGAAGGCGCTCGTTATCCCGAACAACTGGAGCGCATGACCGGACGCTGATGACGGTGATGGCGGAGGAAGAGGGATTCGAACCCCCGAGTGAGTCACCCCACTAACGGTTTTCAAGACCGCCGCCTTCAACCGCTCGGCCATTCCTCCATCTCCAAGCTATCCGATTACCCACGCCATTCGCAATCGGATTCGGCTCCACGCGCGCCGAGCCCGCGATAGCGCCGGTCGCACTGAATCAAGCCAATCTCATCGCAGCCAGCCGTCGAGGTCGCGGCCGAGAAGGCTTGCCAGCTTGCGAATGTCTTCTCGGTAGAAGTCGAGCAGGTAATGTCGATCCGCAGGTTCCATGCGGGTTGTTCCTGGCCGGCGGACAAGCTTGCGGCGGATGAGCGGGCGCAGACTCGCCGGTGTCACCCGCGCGGCCGCTTGCCAGAATCCCGACCGCTTGAGCCAGCCAATCACGGCCATCCGCGGGACTTGAGCCTCCAGATGATGGTGGGACATGTCTGGCGAGAACTCCGGGGCAACCACCAGGAATCGGCAAATGCTCTGGAATACCTCCATAGCGCAGTCTTTGAAATCCTCGTAGAACCCGACCCAGACGTTTCGCCCAAAGCGCTCCAGATACCGTCGGAGTTGCTCAGAATAGAGTCCGAACTCGAGAAATGGGTAATGAACCGAGAACTGCCCGGAGCGGTGGCGTAAGTTGCGCTGGATATGCTCGCGGAAGCTCCAGCGGATGGCGCCATTTCCGAGACCGTGGAGATACTGGGAGAACGCCCGGTCAGCGGGGTGGCGCAGCATCACAAGAATCTTAGCGTGCGGAATTCTTTCAGCGATCCCGGCCGGTGCTGTCGGCGACCACAAATAACAAACGCTCGCCTCGCCCAGAGCTGATTCATGGACCGCGTTGGCGAACAGCCGGACATAATCCTCCCAGTCGGCGACGATTCCCGAGAAGCGTTTCTCGCGCATCGGACCGGCGAGGAATTCGCGCAAACCGCGGTTCTCGGAGGCCATCCTACGGCGGAGCTTGGGATCGCAATTCGCTTCTCGGATTTCAGCCGCAAAGAAGTGCGGCTCTTTGATCGCGCTCATGTAAACCTGGGGATGCTGGTCGAGATAGCGGTAGAGTGACGTCGTGCCCGCTTTGGGAGCGCCAACGATGAAGAAGTTCGGGAGCCTGGGCATTGGAGCGCGACAGTAAT
>Ga0335081_10006355_pt1 | contig 18808 bp, 16 predicted proteins | sample Lox_Sample_35_FD_206713 | JGI IMG/M metagenome (GOLD analysis project Ga0335081, IMG submission 206713) | Soil microbial communities from Loxahatchee National Wildlife Refuge, Florida, United States - Lox_Sample_3.5 | ecosystem: Environmental > Terrestrial > Soil > Wetlands | place: USA...
GCTACCTCTTTCAGATTTCGCGCAAGGAACACAGCCTTCGCAAACGGATCGCGGACTTGCAGGAGATGATCGAGGACCGCTGGAAGAAGAAAGCCTAGTCCACCTGGTTCAGCCATTGGCCCCGCCTGCCCCGCCAAGACCAATAGTCTGGCTCCGCAAGTCTGAATGCTACACTGACGATGATGCCTTACGACCACATTTTGTTCGAGGTGGACGAGGGCGGTATCGCGCTCGTCACGGTCAACCGGCCAGGCAAGCTGAATGCGCTTTCGGCGGCGGTGATCGCGGAGCTACGTGACGCATTCGAACGCATCGCGCGAGAAGACGCGATCCGCGCGGCGGTTCTCACGGGCGCTGGCGAGAAGGCTTTCGTAGCGGGCGCCGACATCAATGAACTGGCTGCGCTCTCGCCGGTGGGAGCGCGCGATTATGCGCAGCGCGGGCAGCAAACGTTTCGCTTGCTGGAGACGATGCCGAAACCGTCCGTGGCTGCTGTAAATGGATACGCTTTGGGCGGCGGCCTGGAACTGGCGATGGCCTGCACGGTGCGGTTCGCGAGTGAGAACGCGCGCCTCGGGCAACCCGAGGTGAAGCTCGGGATCATCCCGGGATACGGCGGTACGCAGAGGCTGCCGCGCCTGGTGGGGCGCGGCCGCGCGCTGGAACTGCTGCTTTTGGGTGAGCCGGTGACCGCGGCCGAAGCGCACCGGATCGGCTTGGTGAACGCGGTAATGCCGCAACCCGAGTTGTTGAACTTTAGCCGCGCGTGGCTGCGAAAGGTGCTGGCAAACGGTCCGGTTGCACTCGGCCTGGTGATGGAAGTGGTGGACGTGGGGCTCGGCACGGGGTTGGAAGAGGGCCTCCGATTCGAGGCGGCCGCGTTCGGAGTCAGCGCGGCAACGGAAGATTGTCGGGAAGGCACGCGGGCGTTTCTGGAAAAACGGGCGCCGGCCTTCGCGGGGAAGTGAAATATGTCGAGAGTATTGGAAGGGCAGCTTTCAGCCACCGGCTTGCGCTTTGCGATCGTTGTCAGCCGGTTCAACAGCTTCATCACCGAACGGCTGCTGGGCGGGGCGATGGACGCGCTCACACGGACCGGCGCCAGCCCGGATTTGATCGACGTCATCAAAACGCCGGGGTCGTGGGAGGTCCCCATGGTCGCGGCCGAAGTGGCGCGGCAGCACCGGTATGACGCCGTGATCTGCTTGAGCGCGGTGATCCGCGGCGAGACCCCCCATTTCGACTATGTGGCGGCGGAAGCTGCCAAGGGCGTGGCTCACGTGGCCATGGATACGGGTGTGCCGGTGTCGTTTGGCGTGCTGACCACGAACACGTTGGAGCAGGCCATCGACCGCGCGGGAGCCAAGGGCGGCAACAAGGGTTTCGACGCCGCCATGGCCGCCATCGAGACAGCCAATCTTCTCCGCGCGCTACGCCAGGCCACCTAATGCCTTCTCGCCGCAGATCCCGGCAACGTGCGCTGCAAATCCTGTTCCTCTGGGACATGCGGCACCAGCCGGTGGATGAGGCGATCGACGCCTATTACGATACGCTCTATTCCGAGGAGCAGCCGGAGCGCGACCCCTTCGTGGCCAGTTTGGTGCGCGGCACGGTGGAAAATATCGCCGAGGTCGATGGGCAAATCACGCGGCACGCTGAGCACTGGCGCATGGAACGGATGCCGGCGGTGGACCGGAACATCCTGCGGCTCGCGGTCTTCGAGATGGCGCGGGGCGGTACCCCGCCTGCTGTCGCCATCGACGAAGCGCTCGAACTGGCGCGCAAATTCTCGAACGAGGAATCCGTGCAGTTCGTTAACGGCGTGCTGGACGCGATCCACCGCGAGCGGATGGCGGCTTCCTGAAACACAGCCGGGCCTTTCCGCGAAACCCGCTCACTCGCGGCGCGTCTAATAAATCGAGTAGGGTATACTTTGCATCAGAGAGGCCCGTTCCCCGTGGCTCGCAAGAGGCGTCCGCTGTTTTTGTTGCCGTTGGTGATCGTGGCGTGCTCCGTGCTCGGGGGCCTCTACGGGCCGCGCGCCCATGTTGCGGCGGCAGGCCTTGCGCCGGAGGCCGATCAGGTTCCCCACCTGCCCAAAGACAAGGAGATGAGCCTGTTCGCCAGGGCTCTGGTGGCCGTGGAACAGAACGCCGCGGAACCGCTCGACTTCGACACGGCCATTTATAAGGGCGCCATTCCGGGGATGATGCATATGCTCGACCCCCATTCCAATTTCTTCGATCCGAAGGAATACTCGCTTTTCCGCGAGGACCAGACGGGCCACTATTTCGGAGTGGGAATGGAGGTCACGCAGCGCAACGGTAAGACTGTGGTGGTGGCGCCGTACCCGGGATCGCCCGCCTGGAAAGTGGGACTGCGGCCCGGCGACATCATCACGGCGGTGAATGACAAGTCAACCGAAAACTTGAACACAACCGAAGTTGCAGATCTGCTCAAGGGACCGCGGGGCACGCAAGTTAAGGTGGTGGTTTCGCGCGAGGGTGCGCCTGACTACCTTTCGTTCACGGTGATCCGCGAAGAGATCAGCCGGAAGAGCGTCCAGGAAGCGTTTTGGCTGCAGCCAGGCATCGCCTATGTGAAGATCCTCAGCTTCGGCGAGACGACTGGTCAGGAACTGGACCAGACCCTCAAGCAGTTGGGTGAAAACAACCGGGACGGATCGGGGGATGCGATCAAGGGCTTGGTGTTGGATCTGCGCGGGAATCCCGGCGGCTTGTTGGATACCGGCGTGGAGGTGGCGGATCACTTCCTTCCCAAGGGTTCCCTGATTGTTTCGCACCGCGGGCGTTCCTCGGCCGAAAAAGCCTACGTGGCTTATAACGGCAACCACGGCCGCAACTATCCCATGGTGGTGCTGGTAGACCGCTTGTCGGCTTCGGCTGCGGAAATTGTCTCGGGCGCGCTGCAGGACCACGACCGGGCCTGGATTCTGGGCGAAACCACTTTTGGCAAGGGCTTGGTGCAGACCGTCTATCCCCTCGCGGAACATACCGCCCTCGCGCTGACCACCGCGCACTTCTATACGCCGAGCGGCCGTTTGATCCAGCGCGATTATTCGAGCGAGTCGTTCTACGACTACTACACGCAACGCGACGAAAACGTCAAGAACCCCGCGGACGTGAAGATGACTGACAGCGGGCGAACGGTCTACGGCGGCGGCGGCATCACGCCCGACCAGGTCTACAAAACGCCGCCGCTGGACTCCTTGCAGTCACAGCTTTTGCGGAACGGCTTGTTCACCTTCACCCGCACCTACTTTGCGGGCCGCAGCAGCACGTTGCCGAAAGGGTGGATGCCGGACGAGGAGACCCTCAGCGAACTGCATGATTACCTGGTGAAGAACAACTATACTTTCACGGAAATCGAATGGGCGCAGGACCAGGATTGGATCAAGCGCTACCTGGCCCGGGAGATGTACGTGTGGGCGTTCAATAAGGACGAAAGCGACCGCATGTTTGCGCGGACCGACCCGGAAGTGGAGCAGGCGGTCGACGCGTTGCCAAAGGCGGAAGCGCTGGTCGAGAACGCGCGCAAGGTAATCGTTCAACGGATGTCGCCGGACAAGGCAAGGCGCTGAGCCCCTGTAGGGCGGGTTGTTAACCCGCGGACCGATTGGCAATCGGTCCAGTACGCACAAGCTTGAGCTTGTGCGGCAACGTCTTGCGCTTGTGCGGCACCAGCTTGAGCTGGTGCGCAGGCGAGCGCCGCGCGCCCGGCCGGCCCCCCATTCCCCCGGCCTGCTAACATCGTTACTTGAACCCCAACCCACAAATCATTGTTCTTGATGCGGGAGGACAGTATTGTCACCTGGAGGCCCGCAGAGTCAGGGATCTGGGTGTATATGCTGAAGTGCGTCCCAGCGAGACACCAGCCGCCGAACTCGCCGGCGCGAAAGGACTGATCGTCTCCGGCGGGCCGAGCAGCGTCTACGACCCCGAAAGCCCCACCGTGGACCCGGCCATTTTCTCGAGCGGGCAGCCGGTGCTCGGCATCTGCTACGGGCTGCAACTTATGGCGCGTCTGCTGGGCGGCGAGGTGCGCAAGGGCGAGAAGGGCGAGTACGGGCTGGCTGCTCTCGAACTGGATGAGACACTCGATCCCATGTTCGCCGGTATGGCCGGGCCGCAGCAGATCTGGATGAGTCATCGCGACCTCGTGGGACGGGTTCCAGAGGGTTTCACCGTGACCGGTCGGACCGCTACTTGCGCGGTGGCCGCCATTGCAGACCAGGCGCGCGGTCTGTACGGAGTGCAGTTCCACCCTGAGGTGGTCCACACTGCCCGCGGGCAGGAATACCTGGCGAATTTCGTGTTCCGGGTTTGCGGCTGCGCCAAGGATTGGGACCCGCGCCATCGCGTTCCGCTCATCGAGCAGGAGATCCGCGAGTGTGTGGGCCACCGCAAAGTGTTCTTTTTCGTCAGCGGAGGGGTGGATTCCAGCGTGGCATTCGCTCTCTCGACGCGTGCGCTTGGGCCGGATCGCGTACGCGGGGTCTATGTAGATACCGGGCTGATGCGCGAAGGAGAGACCGACTTCGTGCGGCGCATGCCCGGCCTCGCGGTGGAGGACGCGCGGGAACAGTTTCTGCGGGCGCTGGCAGGCGTCACGGATCCGGAACGGAAACGCCACATCATCGGCGAAGAGTTTGTGCGGGTGCAGGAGCAGGTGATCGAGCGGCGGCGCCTGATCGACGAGGACTGGATTCTGGGCCAGGGCACGATCTATCCCGACACCATCGAATCCGGCGGCACTGCCAAGGCGGCACTCATCAAGACGCATCACAACCGCGTGGCTGGAATCCAGAAGCTGATGGAGAGCGGGCGGATCGTCGAGCCGTTGAAATCCTTCTACAAAGACGAAGTGCGCGAGGTCGGGCGTGAGCTCGGGTTGCCCGCCGAATTGCTGGACCGCCACCCGTTTCCTGGTCCGGGATTGGCGATCCGCTGCCTGTGCTCGGAGCGTGACGCCGAGCTGCGGCTGGCGCCCGATGGCTACATGATTCCGATCCGTTCGGTGGGGGTGCAAGGCGACTCCCGAACCTATGCGCCGGTGCTGGCCATCGATTCGCTCGACACCGGCCGCGCTACCGAATTGACAAACCGGCTCTCCGGCGTGAATCGCGTGATTGCGCCCGTTGAGACGCGGCGCCCCCTGGGGGAGATGCAGGTGCGGGCCTGCTCCCTGACGGCGGAACGCCTGGCGCGGTTGCGATGCGCCGATGCGGTAGTGAGGCGCTTATCGAACGAGAGCGGCTACGAGCGGAGCGTGTGGCAGTTTCCGGTCATCCTGATCCCGATGGGAACGGCTGATGCGCCCGATTCCGTGGTACTGCGGCCGGTGGACTCGGTGGACGGCATGACCGCGCGTTCGATGCCCATGGACCAGCATCTGCTGCGCAGGATGTGCACGGCGGTGTTAGGAATTGAGGGCGTGGCGGGTGTGTTTTATGATTTGACGCACAAGCCGCCGGGAACGATTGAGTGGGAGTAACGGCGCAAGCTAAAAGCCGGTGTCTACTTCCCGAGCTTCATGTCGACGCCGGACTCTCTGTTCAAACGCACGGTAAGGTCGCGATCGATCAGAGAGAGCGAAACTTGGTTGTGCGTGTTTCCGGAAGTGAAGTAGTGTAGCGTATCTCCATCCACCCAGTAGGCCACCGCCGAATAGATGGTGTGATCTTTGAATGCGATCAGGTAATGGGGCGGTTCCGATGCCGCTTCGCTCGCGTCCGAGGCTGATTGCGGCGGCTGCTGCGACGCATCCTGATTCGCTGTGCTGGCCCCTGGAACGTAGGGATACAGCATCGCCGGGGCCGCTGGTTGCTGCTGTGGCGGGTAGATGACAACGATGTTAGGCTGCTGCTGCAGTTGTTGGTCGGGAACCAGGGGTGCGGCCTGCTGCGAGATGTAAGGCGTGTCGTAGTAGCCGCCGATGTAGACCGGATAAGGGTACGCCGTAAAGTTGAGCCCGGGAGTGCCGAACCGCCGGAAGTTCTGCCCTGGAACCACCACGTGCAAGCCGCCGCCGCCCGGGTTGACGACGCTTGGAGTAGTTCGGAACACACCGGTAGCCGTGTTACCAGCGGGGTGCACGACGCTGCCCGTGGTGCCGGTCACGAAAGGCTGGCCGTTACGAGTCTGGGCGAAAAGCCCGCCAATGAGGAGAAGACCGAGAGAGAACCCGATATGAGTCCGCATGGGTATAAAACCCCCTGAGCAATTGTACTCCGAAATAGGCCCCTTGAGGAGGTTCGGGAGGTAGCCCTTGCGAGCCCTTACTTCTTGGCAGCGGGCGCGGCGGCCGTGGCAGTGACGGGGTAGGTCCTGTCGTAGAGCTTGACAACCTCGTTGGTGATGTCGGCCGAGGCGGCAGCCCACAGAACCGGCCCCTCTGGAGCGCTGACATCCAGGACCACGGCGTAACCGTTTTGCTGGGCATATGTGTCGATCACCGCCATCAATTTCTTACCTAACTGCTCCACCAGGGCGGCTTCTTCCTCAGTGACCGCCGCTTCGGTGTCTTCGCCAAGACGCTTTAGTTCCTTAGACCGCGCATCGATCATCTGGTTGAGCTTGTCTCGCGACTGGGCCGTCATGGTGGCCATGTTCTTCTTCAGTTGGTCGCGCAACGCCGTGATTTCCGCCTGCTTCCGGTCGAATTCTTCTTTCTTGGGCGCGTACTTAGCGGTAATGGCGGCGGCGGCCTTCTGGCCCTCCTGCGTGCTGACGATCGCATTCTGGGCGAAAATGGTGCCGATCTTGAAGGGTGGTGGCACTGCCGGCTGATCCTGGGCGAGTGCCAGGGCGGCAGTTCCCAGGATCAGCACGGGAGCGATGACCCGTGGCTTCCTCAAGGGCTACTTCTTTTTCACAGGCGGAGCGGCCAGCGGAGCAGGCGCCGGTTTGGCGCCAGTGGCCGGTTTGGCGCCAGTGGCCGGTTCTTCCTTCACCGGGTGGATCTGATCATAGAGCTTGATCATTTCGTCGGTGATGTTGGTGGCTTGAGAGGCCCAAAGCACCGGAGACGTTTCCGTACCCACGTTCAAAACCACGGCGAACCCGTTCTGGACCGCGTACTGGGTAATGATCTGCCCCATTTTGCCGCTCAGGTCGCCGCCGATCTTCTGGTCGTCGATCTCCATCTCGTTCTGGGAATCCTCGCGAAAACGCTTCAGGCTGGTAGTCTTGGCCTGGATGTCGGCCGCCAGCTTCCTCTGGGCTTCGTCGCTCATGGTGGCGCGGCCCTTGTTCAATTGATCGGTGAGGGAATCGATCTCGGCCTGGCGCTTGTCGGACTCCGCCATTCTCGGCCCGTATTTGGTGTTGATCTCGGCCGCCGCCTTCTGCCCCTCCTTCGTGCGCTGAATGGCCTCGTTTAGGTTGATCACTGCGATCTTGGTGGGGATCGCGGCCGGAGCGGGCGCCGGTGCTGCGGGCTGCGCCTGGGCCAACGCCGTGGCCGCAACGCCGAGTAGCAGGGCTGTGCAAACTGCTGCATTCTTCTTCAAGCTGGAAACTCCTAAGTGTGAGAATACTACCATAATGACGAGCGGTGGAATTAGAACGTTTTGCCGACGGTGAACCGGAACATCGTCCGTCTTTCAAAGAACGGATACGCCTGGCCGAACAGGTTCACCGAATTGTTGAACGTGGCGGCATTGGGGAATGACGCACGGTCCGCCACGATCGGCGGCTGCAGATACTCGCGGACCGTCGTTGGGTTGTAGGCGAAATAAATCCGGAACGGTGCGTTGACGACGGGCAGCATTACGCCCAACTCCAGGCCTGTAGAGGTGCGGATTTTCTGCGTGCCGGGCGCGATCTTCACACGGCCATCGAAGCCCGATTGCGGAAACTGGTTATTCAAATCCAGTGTGCGCTGCGACGTCATGACGAGCTGGTTGGGCAGCAGGATTTTATCCAGCCCGCCATCGAAGAAGGGCGACAGGGTCACCGTGTTACCAATGATGGGGATGCGGTATTCGAAGTTGCCGATCACGCGCGTGTCGCCCCCCGGCGTGATGAGCTGGTAAATGGGAATGGTCATATTGACCGGGCTCGACGTGATTGCTCCGCCGCTGATGATCTTTTGGGTGCGGGGAGTGCCGTCGGCGTTGTAGACGGGCACCGACGTCGAAGACGGGATAAAGCCGATCGGCGTGATGCCCCAGATATCGAAACCGCGGACGTCCTGCTCGCCGCCGATGAATCCGCGCGAGAAGGGCGGAATCAGCTTGCCGTCGTAGCCGGTGATGGTGGTGGCCATCATGTGGAACGCCAGCACGTGAGTGCGGTGCCAGGGCACCACGTGGAAGTACTTCCCGTCGATGGTCGGCTGCACGGTGTTCACGTTGCCCCCCAGAACACTCCCGGAGAAAGCGGTGGAAATGAACAGACTCTTGCCGCCGGTCGGATTGATGGGGTGGTTGACGGTATTGTACTGGTAGGATGGCGTGATGCTGCTGGTGCGGATGCCGTCCAGCGAGTTCGGTCCGGAAACGCCGCTGAAATTGACGAACTGGAAATAATTGTCGGCAGCGGTGGTCAGCGTTTTGACGTTGGAGATGTCAAAGCCGTAGGTGATGCCGAGACGCGCGAAGCTCCTTTTCAGCGGATAACTGGCGGAGAAGTTGAAGCCGTGGCTGTTCTGAATGTAGTTCAGCAGGTTCTGGGAACCCAGGCTGTTGTACAAGCCGAGCAGGTTCTGCCCGTATAGAATCGACGCTTCGCGGCCCTGATTGAAATCGAAACGGCGGTAATAGACCACGAAGCCCACCTGCATCGGACGGTCCAGGAAGTACGGCTCGGTGAAACCGAAGCTCACGTCATCCATCCGCGTCCCGACCTGAGCCGAGAGCGTCAGCGTCTCACCCAGGCCGAGGAAATTGTTGGTGGAGTAATTGAACCCCAGGAAGCTCCCGGCAATGCCCGATACGCCGCCGTTCAGGCCGATGGAGTTCTTGCCGCGTTCCTTGACCTTGAGGGTGATGTCCACGGTATCGGTCTGCGGGTTGCGTTTAACATCGACGGCATCTTCCTTCTTCAACATTTCGAAGTAGCCCAACTGGTTCAAGCGAAGGATGCTGACATCCAGAAGCTGGGTGTTGAAAATGTCGCCTTCATCCAGTTGGAATTCGCGGCGGATCACCTTGTCGCGGGTCGTCGTGTTGCCGGAGAAATCGATGCGGCGGACGAAGAACTGCTTGCCTTCGTCGGCGGTCAAAGTGAGATCGATCTGGTCGGTGTCGGGGATTACCTGCATGTCAGGCTCCGGGCTGAAATCCCAATAGCCGAACGCGCCATAGTATTTGCGGAGATTCTCAATGCCTTTGGTGAGCTTCTCGCGAGAAAAGGTGTCGCCCGGTCGCATCCCGAACAAAGGGCCGAGCAGGGCGTCTGGCTGGCGGAACAGCTTGACGCCGACAAACGTGGCCTGGTGCAGGTGATACAGCCGCCCTTCCTCGATCGGAATCTTCAAGTCGGCAAAGATGCCGAGGTTATTAGGTTTGAGCAGGGGAAGCCGCCAGCCAGTGCCGCCACGCTGTACGATCTTGACGTCCGGTTCCAGAACCTGCGCCCGGAAATAACCTTTGTTCTGGTACGACTCGCGGATCTTGTCCATGTCGTATTCCAGCTTGTCACTGTCGAAGGTCTTGGCGAAGACGTTTTCCAGGATGACGGAATGCGGAATGCCGTACGGCTTCAACTCCTTCATCTGGGCCACTACCCACCGCTTGTTGAACGAATTGTTCCCGGCAAAATCGATGTTGCCGACTTTGACTTTCGGCCCCTCGTTCACTACGAAGGTGAGGTTCAGAGAACTGGGCGGCGCCTGTTCGATCTGGGGCTCGACCGTAGCGTACTGGCGGCCACGCTCGGCCAGGAATTCCTTTAGGACGGTGGCCGCGTGCTGGACCCGGCCGGGGTCGTATTGCTGCTCGACGGTGAGACCGACTTTGCGCTCTTTGAAGCGGTCCAGGATTTCGGATTCGGTCGCGGAATGGTTGCCGGTGTACTTGATGGAGCGGATCACGCGCCGTTCGGTGAGCACGAAGCGCACGATCAGGCCTTCTTTATCCTGCTCGGTTTCCAGCCGGATATCGTCGAAGCGGCCGGTATTCCATAGCAGCATGAAGTCGCGGCGTAATGCGTCTTCCGAATAAATGTCGCCTACCTTTGTGTAGATTTGGGCTTTGAGCGTTTCCTGTGGGACCCGCCGGGCTCCCCGGAATTCGATCGCGGCGACCACTTGGCCGTTGACGGGCTGTTGGACAACTGGGGCTGCGGGCGTCTGCAACTGGGGCTGCTGAGCGGGTTTCTCCTGGGCGGGGGGCACGGTCTGGAAACCGCCTGTCGGTGGAGCGGCCGGCTTTGGTGGAGTGGTGGGAGGTGGCGTCTGCTGTTGCGGCGGTTGCTTTTGCGGCGGCAGCGTTTGCTGCGCCGCCAACGGCAGGATGGAAGACGCGCACAGACATACCGTCACCATGCCCATGCCGACTTGCCTGAGCAACTTCATGCGAACATACCTTTCCACTCTGCGCTATTTACGTTGACACTCGGAACACGGATCGGAACAGCTTGGTTCGAAGACGATTAAAGCATTATTCTAGCGGATCTTCGAGGCGGGCGACAACGAGTGAAGCAGGCCACAGGTGTGAAGGGAGGGCACAGAATTTCAGCGAGAAGTCAGCCGCCAACAACGAGGCCACCGATGCGTGCGAGCAGCCGCTGCCAACTATTCTTCCCGCGTGCAGCGGATCATCCAAGGTGGCCTGCTATTGCCGACAACCATCTGGATTGCCGGCCAAGCCGGCGCGGCCCACAGGTTCATTTTGTATGCAAGAATGTTCTTGAACCAGGCACCACAAGAAGTTGAGGACTAATTACAGTGTTCCGAAGACCGACGTTGGTCTCATGCGCCGTAGTCACAGTCTTGTTGACAACTGCCATGGCGGCCTCAGACGAAATAAAGACGGACACCGGGCGCGTCAAAGGCGCGGTGCGCGAAGGGGTGGTCTCGTTCAAAGGCATTCCTTTCGCGGCTCCCCCGGTAGGTGACTTGCGCTGGCGCCCGCCGCAGCCTCCCAAGGCGTGGAAGGGCGTGCGGCCGGCATCCGAGTACGGCCCGGATTGCATGCAGAAACCGTTCCCGGGCGATGCAGCGCCGTTGGGCGTTACGCCGGCCGAAGATTGCCTGTACGTCAACGTGTGGGCGCCGGCTGCCGGGAATGCCGGTAAATTGCCGGTGATGGTGTGGATCTATGGGGGCGGATTCGTCAACGGCGGCAGCTCTCCGGCGGTTTATGACGGCAGCCAGTTCGCCAAACGCGGCGTGGTCTTCGTCAGCTTTAACTACCGCCTGGGCCGGTTCGGCTTTTTTGGGCACCCCGCCCTGACCAAGGAGAACCCGGCCGGGCCGCTGGGCAACTACGGATACATGGACCAGATCGCGGCCCTGCAGTGGGTGAAGCGCAACATCCACGCATTTGGCGGCGATCCAGGCAACGTGACCATCTTTGGCGAATCGGCGGGCGGTGGTTCGGTGCTGACCCTGATGACTTCGCCCATGGCGAAGGGGCTGTTCCAAAAGGCGATCATCGAATCCGGCGGCGGGCGATCGTACTTGATGGGCGCCCGTTACCTGGACCGCCCCGGGACGAATGCGATGCCTTCGGCGGAGTCGGTTGGCTTGGCCTTCGCCGAGAGCGTGGGGATTGAGGGCGAAGACGCAGCCGCGCTCGCGGCCTTACGCAAGCTTCCCGCGGATCAGGTGACAGCAGGCTTGAACATGGCGACCATGGGTACGCCCACCTATGCCGGGCCGATGATCGACGGCAAGGTGGTGGTAGAGCCGCCCGATGCGGCGTATGCTGCCGGCCATGGCGTCAAGATCCCCATCATGATCGGCGCGAACAGCGCCGACATCGGGTTTGCGCGTGCCCGGTCGGTGGACGAACTGTTCGCACAGTTTGGCGGCGACAAGGACAAGGCCAGGACAATTTATGATCCCAACCAATCGGGCAAGCTGATGGACCTCGGCATGACCGTCGCGGCCGACCAGATGATGGTGGAACCATCGAGACACATGGCTGCGATCGTCGCGGCCACGGGCCAGGCGGCGTACGAGTACCGCTTCTCCTACGTGGCGGAATCCTTGCGCAAGCAATGGCGCGGCGCATTGCACGCCACCGAGATCCCCTTCGTATTCGACACGGTTGCGGCGCGATACGAGAAGGACCTGACCGACGCCGACCGCGCAACAGCGGAAGCCGCCAACGCTTATTGGCTCAACTTTGCCAAAACCGGCAACCCCAATGGAAAAGGGCTGCCGGATTGGCCGGCTTACTCAATGAAGACGGATATGCTGATGGACTTCACTTTGTCCGGGCCTGTCGCGAAACCTGATCCGTGGAAAGACCGCCTGGATCTGGTGGAGCACCTGGCGACCCAGCAGAAGTAGAACCGCCGGCGAGCCAGTTGCTGCCGGCCAGCAGGAAAGAGGAGGAGAATTCCATGTCGAAGCGCGTTCGCATTGTGATAGCGGCGGTGGCCGTGGTGTTGTCGAGCATGCCTCTCAGCGCCCAGATTGGGGCCACGCCTGCCCCACAACCCGGCCGCGGTGGCCGCGGCCCGCAAGCCCCGCCGGTGGTGTCGCCGGAGGTCCAGGGTGACCGCCGCGTCACATTCCGAATCTACGCACCGCAAGCGCAAAATGTCCGGCTGAGCGGCACCGATATCCCCGGAAACACACCGCCCGGCGCCGCGCTCATCAAAGGCGACAACGGCGTTTGGGAGGCGACACTCGGCCCGATCGAGCCCGGCGCTTACCGGTACAACTTCAACGTGGATGGGGTCTCCGTGATCGATCCGCGCAGCCCTTCGGTGAGCGAGTCCAACAGCAACGTCTGGAGCATGGTCTACATACCCGGCGCGGATTTCATGGACACCAAGGATGTGCCGCACGGCGGCGTGACGGCCGTCACGTACTATTCGACCGTCTTGAAACGGTTTCGGCGCATGCACGTCTACACGCCGCCAGGGTACGAGACGAACCGCGAAAAGTACCCGGTGTTCTACCTGCTGCACGGAGCGGGCGACTGCGACGATTCCTGGACGTCGGTGGGCCGCGCCGGTTTCATCCTCGACAACCTGATCGCGGCAAAGAAGGCCAGGCCGATGGTGGTGGTCATGCCGGCCGGCCACACCAGCCAGACTTTTGGAGGCCGCGGCGCCGCCGGGCGTGGCGCCGGCCCGCCGCCGCCCGACGAATTCGTGCAGGAGTTCACGACCGACATCATGCCCTACGCGGAATCGCATTTCCGCGTCTACACCGAGCGGGCCCGCCGCGCCATCGCCGGCCTTTCCATGGGTGGAAGCCAGACGCTCAACATCGCGATCCCGCACCTGGACAAGTTCGCTTACATCGGCGTCTACAGCTCCGGAATCTTCGGCATTGTCGGGCCTGGGCCTGGCCGCGGGCCCGCTCCGGCCGCGGCTCCCGCTCCCGCGACGCCTCCTGGGCCAACGTGGGAGGAGCAGCACCTCGCCGAACTGGACAACGCCGCCGCCAAGAAGGGGCTGAAGCTGGTCTGGTTCAGCACGGGCGTGGACGACGGTCTCATCGCCACTTCCAAGGCGACCGTGGAGATGTTGAAGAAACACGGCTTTGATGCGGTGTTCAAAGAAAGCCCCGGCGCGCACACCTGGATCAACTGGCGGAACTATCTCAACGAATTCGCCCCGCAATTGTTCCAGTAGGGCCGCTGCTACACCGGCACGGCGGTGCGGATGAAGCTGACAATGGCGTCGAGCGAGGCGCCGGGCTGAAAGACGGCGGCCACGCCCTGCTGCTTGAGCGACTCGGCGTCTTCGTCGGGCACGATGCCGCCGACGATCACCCTGACGTCGCCCATGTCCTTTTCGCGCAGCAACTGCATCACCCGCGGCACGATGGCATTGTGCGCGCCCGAAAGAATCGACAGGCCGATCACCTGCACGTCTTCCTGGAGCGCGGCGCTCACGATCATCTCCGGGGTCTGCCGCAGGCCGGTGTAGATGACTTCCATGCCGGCATCGCGCAAAGCGCGAGCGATCACCTTCGCGCCGCGATCGTGGCCGTCCAACCCCGGCTTGGCCACCAGCACTCGAATGGGTCGTTGCATGGTCAAAGACGCGCGGTTTCCTGGTAGGCGCCGAAGACTGTGCGCAGGGAATCGCAGATTTCTCCCAGCGTGGCGTAGACCCGTACGGCGTCGACGATGTACGGCATGGTGTTCTCCGTGCCTTCGGCCGCGCGTTTCAGCGCATCCAGGGCATTCCGCACCTTGCTATTATCGCGCCGGGCGCGCAGGGCCGCCAGTTTTTCCTCCTGGTGGCGTGCGGAGGTCTCGTCGATCTGCAGGAGCTCGATGGGTTGGTCTTGCGACTGGAAGCGGTTGACCCCCACGATGACGCGCTCGCCGGCTTCGATTTCCCGCTGATAGCGGTAGCTCGCGCCGGCAATCTCGGTTTGCGGAAAACCGGTTTCAATGGCCGGGATCATGCCGCCCATCTCGTCGATGCGGCGGATATAGTCGTTGGCGGCGGCTTCGGTCTCCAGCGTCAGTTTTTCCAAAAAATAGCTGCCGCCCAGCGGGTCGGGAGTGGCGGCCACGCCGCTCTCATACGCCAGCACCTGTTGCGTGCGCAGCGCGATAGTGACGGCGTGCTCGCCCGGCAGCGCGTAGGCTTCGTCTAAAGAGTTGGTGTGGAGCGATTGCGCGCCGCCCAGCACCGCGGCCATGGCCTGAAGCGCGGTCCGCACCACGTTGTTGTACGGCTGCTGCCAGGTGAGCGAGCAGCCGGCGGTCTGTGCGTGGAAGCGCAACTTCATGCTGCGGTCGCTCGAGGCGCCGTAGCGGTCGCGCATGGCGTACGCCCAGATCTTGCGCGCGGCGCGGTATTTGGCGATTTCTTCGAAGAAATCGTTGTGAGCGTTGAAAAAGAAGCTGAGGCGGGGAGCGAACTCGTCGATGGCCAGGCCGCGCTCCAGGGCCCAGTCCACGTACTCCAGGCCGTCGCGCAGGGTGAAGGCCAGCTCCTGCACCGCCGTCGATCCGGCTTCGCGAATGTGATAGCCGCTGATCGAAATGGGGTTGAACCGCGGCGTGTGCCGCGCGCCGAATTCGATGGTGTCGGTGACCAGCCGCATGGAAGGCCGGGGCGGGAAAATGTACTCCTTCTGCGCGATGTACTCTTTGAGAATGTCGTTTTGAAGCGTGCCGGAAAGCCGCGCCCAATCCACGCCCTGTTGCTCGGCTACCGCCAGGTACATCGCCCAGAGGACCGCGGCAGGCGAATTGATGGTCATGGAAACCGTCACGTCGCCCAAAGGAATGCCCCGGAACAGCACCTCCATGTCCTCCAGCGAGCAGATGGAGACGCCGCACTTGCCCACTTCGCCCTCACTGAGCGCGTGATCGGCGTCGTAACCCATCAGCGTCGGCAGGTCGAAGGCCACCGAGAGCCCGGTCTGTCCCTGTTCCAGCAGGTAGTGATAGCGGCGGTTGGTCTCCTCGGGCGTCGCGAAGCCGGAGAACTGGCGCATGGTCCAAAGCTTCCCGCGGTACATGTCGCGGTGGATGCCGCGCGTGTAGGGGAAATCGCCCGGGGCCGCGATGTCGCGGGCAGGGTCGAGGCCCTTTAGGTCGTCCGGGCCGTAGAGCGGCTCAATCGGTACCCCGCTAATTGTCGTAAACTGTCGTTCTGCGGTTTTCATTTTCTACCCAGTTACGGTTCTATCTTAATACCGGCGGCCGCTGAGAGCGAAGGAACATGCTGAAACCCACTATTTTTCGTGAGTATGATATTCGCGGCGTAGCCGACGTGGAACTCCTGAGCCCCGATGTAGAGCTGCTGGGGCAGGCGTTCGGAACCTATCTCTTGCGCCACGGCGGGCCGAAAATCAGCTTGGGCCGCGACACGCGTCTGAGTTCGCCGCGGCTGCGCGACGCCCTGATCCGCGGGCTGGTCGCCAGCGGCTGCGACGTGACCGATATCGGCGTGGTGCCCACTCCCGTCCTGTACTACTCCGTGTTCCGCCTTCAGGCGGATGGCGGCGTGATGATCACCGGGAGTCACAATCCGCCGGAGTTCAATGGGTTCAAAGTGGTGTGCGGCGGCTCCACGATTCACGGCGAAGCGATTCAGGAGATCCGCCGGATGATCGAGACCGGCGACCTGGCGTGCGGCGGGGGCGCCGAAAGAACCGCGGACGTGGTGACGCCGTACGTGGAAGAGGTATCGGCGCAGTTTCATTTCCCGCGGCGGATCCGTGTGGTGCTCGACGCCGGCAACGGCACCGGCGGGCCGGTGATCGCGCCTATTCTCGCGAAGCTCAACGTGGACTCGACCGAAATGTTCTTCGAAATGGACGGCCGCTTTCCCAACCATCATCCCGATCCAACCGTGCCCAAGAACCTGGAGCCGCTCATCGCCAAAGTGCGGGAGACCGGCGCCGACCTCGGCATCGCTTTCGACGGCGACACCGACCGCATCGGCGCGGTGGACGACCGCGGCACGGTGATCTACGGCGACCAGTTGATGATCATCTATGCCCGCGAAATCCTGGCGCGCAAGCCCGGCGCGACGTTCATCGGCGAAGTAAAATGTTCGCAACTGATGTACGACGACCTGGCGGCGCGCGGCGGCAATCCCATCATGTGGAAGACCGGCCATTCCCTCATCAAGGCCAAGATGAAGGAGACGCACGCCGAGCTGGCCGGCGAAATGAGCGGCCACATGTTCTTCGCCGATCGCTACTACGGCTTTGACGACGCGATCTACGCGGCTTGCCGGCTGATGGAGATCGTGGCGAATTCCGGGCAGCCGCTTTCCGCGCAACTGGCGGACTTGCCGAAGACCGTGACCACGCCGGAAATCCGGTTCGACTGTCCGGACGATCTCAAGTTCGCTGTCGTCCGGCAAGCCACGGCGGAGTTGCGCGCGCGGCACAAAGTCATCGATGTGGATGGGGTGCGGGTACTGTTCCCGAACGGATGGGGCCTGGTTCGCGCGTCGAACACACAGCCGGTGCTGGTGATGCGATTCGAAGCCGCAACCGCCGAATTGCTGAAGGAATACCAGGCGGAAGTAGAAGCCGCCGTGGAGCGGGCGGTGAGCGCCGAGTTGCGGGCGAGTCCGGTGGCGCCGGTCTCACCGTGCCGTCCCTAATCTTCTCGCTGGCCAGGCCGTACAGGTATTCGCAAGCTGAAAAACACCCACCCGCAACCCAAGCCCCGGAACGAGGCGGACCGCCGCCGGCGCCACGCTAATGATTAGACCGGTTGTTGTTTCTTGCGCGGGCGTGGTGTCCGCTTCTTCTGGCCGCCTTCGCCGGAGGCTGATTTGCGCGGAGCGCGCGGGCGGCGCTGCGGTTTGGGCGGCGGCTCGGGAATGGGAATCTCGCCGGTCGCGGTCGGCTGGCCGGGCACCAGCGGCTGCGGCTCATCTTCTTCTTCCTCGATCGCCGCGACCGGCTCCGGTTCCGGTGGCGGTGCCGGCGGATGGAATTCGGCGCCCAGGAAAACGGTGAGACCCTTCTCCTCGTCGGCCTGGATGCGCACCAGCCCCTTGTCCTGCGCGTAGTTCAGCAGTTCGCTGAACTCCTGGAAGCCGTACTGGTGCCAGTCGAAATTCGGCTGATCCTCATGCACCCATTCCGCCAGCTCATCGGCAAGCGCGCCGTTGTCGACTTCCAGCCGGTGCGTCTCCAGCACGTCGCGCAGCAGCGGAATGGCCTCTTCGGGCTTGGCGCCGGGTTTCTCCGGAGCGGCTCCGCCCTTCATGCGGATCATGTAACGGCCCTCGCCGCCCGTGACTTCCACGTAATCGGCCTTCTGCAGCTTCTCCACGAAATCCGTGAACGAACTGGCGCCGTAGGCCTTCTCGTTGAACGTGGAATCGAGCTGCAGCATGGTGGATTTCAGCAGGCCGAGCTGGGGGCGCACCTCGCGCCGCTCCAGCACGCCCAGCGCCCGCTCCACCAGCGGCATGGACTGCGCCAGGTCCAGCGCCACGCGTTTTTGCTGCTGACGCTGCTGCTGTGGCGGCCTTTCGGAATGCTGCTGCGGTTGCTGCTGTGGCTGCTGCGGTTGCGGCTGTGGCTGCTGCTGGCCGCCGGATCGCGGACGAGGCTCGTCGATGATCGATTCGTAAGCCACGAATTCGTGGCAGTTCTTTTGCAGGATCGTGCTGGTGAAAGCGCGGCCGCCCACCACGAAGATCCGCTTGTCGTATTGTTTGAGTTTGTTGACCAACGCGATGAAGTCGCTGTCGCCGCTGACAATCGCGAAGGCGTTGATGTGATCGTGCGTAAAGGCCATCTCCAGCGCATCCAGCGCCAGGTTGATGTCGGCGCCATTCTTGTCGCCGCGCGGCGAGGGATCGCGCTGCACCATCTGCACCGCGTGCTCGGAAAGCGCGCGGGTCGCCGATTCCTGCCTGCCCCAGTTCGCATACGCAAACTTGGTGACGATTTCGCCCCGTTCTTTGAGAGCATCGAGCACGGCTGCCACGTCGAATTCGCGGTGCAGCGTACTCTTGACGCCGATTTCGATATTGTCAAAATCGATGAACACGGCGATTTTGAGTTTTTGTTCCATTTTGAATTCCTTCAGTCCGGCATTCGGCGCGCCGAACCGTCCGGTCCGTCGCGTCTGGAAAGCCGCAGACCCTCCGCCGGACGAGGTGTCCTTCGGAGAGCGAGCTACGTTTTGTAGCCTCATGGGTAGTTTATCCTAATTTGA
>Ga0335081_10006357_pt1 | contig 18805 bp, 15 predicted proteins | sample Lox_Sample_35_FD_206713 | JGI IMG/M metagenome (GOLD analysis project Ga0335081, IMG submission 206713) | Soil microbial communities from Loxahatchee National Wildlife Refuge, Florida, United States - Lox_Sample_3.5 | ecosystem: Environmental > Terrestrial > Soil > Wetlands | place: USA...
AACCTGCGTAGCTCTTTGAATCACGGGACCATCTGCCAGCGGGTCGGAAAACGACAAGCCCACTTCGATCAAGTCCGCACCATTTTTAGCCAGCGCTTCAATTATGTCAATGGATGTTTCCAGGTCAGGATAGCCCAACGGAAAATAGGGCATTAAGATCGGTTTGTTTTTGAAGGCATCATCAATTCGATTCATAGTGCCTCGCCCAATTCTTTAATAACAGTGTTCAAATCTTTATCTCCTCGCCCAGAAAGATTCACCAAAATTATTTGGTCTTTCTTCATCTTCGGCGCGCGCTTGATGACCTCCGCTACTGCGTGGGACGACTCGAGCGCGGGGATGATGCCTTCGGTGTGGCATAAGGTTTGAAACGCGCTCAACGCTTCATCATCCGTCGCGGAAGTATAAAAGGCGCGTTCCATATCGTGTAACATCGAGTGTTCGGGACCCACTGCCGCATAATCCAGCCCGGCGGATATGGAATGCGTCTCCGCAATCTGGCCATCTTCATCCTGCAAAACATAAGTCCGTGTGCCGTGAATGACGCCGACGCGTCCCTTCGATGGATCGCCGAATCTCGCCGCATGTTTGCCCGACGCGATTCCGCTTCCGCCCGCTTCCACGCCAATCAATTCGACCTGCTCATCGTTTATAAATCCGCTGAAGACTCCAATCGCATTCGATCCGCCACCGACACATGCAATCACAGTATCCGGCAGTCGTCCAGCTTCCATCATGATCTGCTCACGCGCTTCGGTTCCAATCACGGATTGAAACTCGCGCACCATTGTCGGATAAGGATGTGGTCCCAGCGCCGAGCCGAGCAGATAGTGTGTAACACGCACATTCGTCACCCAATCGCGTATCGCTTCGTTGATGGCATCCTTCAAAGTTTGCGTACCTGAAGTCACTTGCCGCACTTCCGCGCCGAGCAGCTTCATGCGAAAGACATTCGGCTCCTGCCGCGCGATATCCACCACGCCCATGTAAACGACACATTCGAGTCCGAGCAATGCAGCGACGGTTGCAGATGCGACTCCATGCTGACCCGCACCCGTCTCCGCAACGATTCGATTCTTTCCCATGCGCTTGACGAGCAGCGCTTGTCCCAAGGCGTTGTTGATTTTATGCGCGCCGGTATGCGCCAAATCTTCGCGCTTCAAATAGATCTGCGCGCCGCCCAATTTTTCCGACAACCGTTTGGCATACGTCAACGGCGTGGGCCGTCCAACATACGACGCCATCAACGCATTGAATTCTCGTTGAAATGCAGGATCGCTCTTCGCCGATACGAACGCTTCTTCCAACTCGATCAAAGCGGGCATCAAAGTCTCCGGCACGAACTGCCCGCCATACGGACCAAACTTATGAGGTAACACAGTTGATATCATGATTGCTTCCTATCCTTGATTTTCGACTTGCCTGACCGCCCGCACAAATGCGAGCATCTTCTCCGCGTCTTTCTTGCCCGGGCTGGCTTCCACGCCAGAAGCAACATCCATGCCCCATGGCCTCACCTGCCGCACCGCCTCCGCGACATTTGCCGGTGTCAAGCCACCCGCCAACAATAATGGATATTTCTTTGCCAACTCCGCCGCCGCTGACCAATCCGCTGTGACTCCGCTTCCGCCATATAAGCCTTTCACTGAAGCATCCACCAACAAAGCAGGAGATTCATTTCTTGCATAACCACTGACATCAGCAGGGATTCCACGAAATGCTTTGAACGCTTTTCCATTTAACTCATTCAACATCTCAGGCGTTTCGTCACCATGAAGTTGGGCCAAATCTAAGTAGCAAGTCTCCAAAATATTTTTCACTTGATCCAACGACGAATTCACAAACACACCGACCAGCTTTATGTTTGGATGTTCTCTCTTCACGACGGATGTAATCTTTGCGCAGGTTTCTTTGTCAATGTGACGCACAGATTTTGGGTAGAAATTGAATCCAAGATAATCCGCACCGGCGTGAATGGCATCATTCGCATCGTTTAAGGTTTTGATCCCACAGATTTTTATCTTGGTCACAGCCCGAACTATGTCATGCTGAGTGCAACGAAGCATCTCGCTCATCAGAGTAAAAATCCTTTACCTCGCTCACATTGACGCCACTAAGCTCTCTCACTTTGGCAGGAATATCTTCGGATGTGACTAACGCTTCACCAACAAGGATCGCCTCCACGTTGGCGTTTGCTAATCGTTCAACATCATTTGCATTGAGGATTCCACTCTCGGTGACGACTACAATTTCAGAAGGAATCATCGGGCGGATTTGTTCGGTGGTTTCCAATGAGACTTCAAACGTGGCAAGATTGCGGTTGTTAATTCCAATGCACTTCACATCCTTCAGCTTCAAGGCTCGTTCGGCTTCGACTTCGTTATGGACTTCAACCAATGCAGTCAATCCCAAGCTCAAAGCGCAAGCATGTAAATCGGAAAAATATTTATCATCAGGCAACGCCGCGGCAATAAGCAGGATCGCATCAGCACCGTTGGCGCGGGCTTCGTAGATTTGGGATTCAGCGATGATGAAGTCTTTGCGAAGCAAGGGAACTTTTACGTGACGCGTATTCCGTAATGCGTAAAGAGTTTCGAGCTTGCCCATGAAGAATTTTTCGTCGGTCAACACACTAATCGCAGACGCGCCGTTTTGAGTGTAGATATCCGCCACTTGAAACAGATCGAGGTGCGGTGCGAGAATCCCTTTGGATGGAGAGGCACGCTTGAGTTCAGCAATCAGGCTCGGATGGGTCCCGAATCGGCTGCGCTTGATTGCGGCAAGGAAATCTCTGGGCGTTGGACTCTGCTCTGCCGCGCAGCGTAAGGTCACGGCGTCGAGCGCCGCAATTTCCAAATTCTTTTGATCAAGGATTTTTTCGAGAATGTTCGTCATTGAGAAAATTCAACGAGGGCATTGAGTTTGGCAAGCGCATTGCCGCTATCGAGCGAAGCGCGGGCTTCAGCGAGCGCCGACTTGAAATCACCTGTTTCGGCGGCGAGGGCACCGGCAGCGTTGAGCAGAACCGCGTCGCGGCGCGCGCCGTTGAGTTTATTGGAGAGCAGGTCTCTCATCATCGCCGCAGATTCATCGGGTGTGCCGCCGCGCAAATCCTGAACCGTCGCGGGAGCGAGGCCGAGTTCGGCGGGATCAAGATCATAGGTTCTAACCGCGCCGTCTTTGAGATGGCTGACGCGATTGAGGCCGGTTGAATTCAACTCATCGAGTCCGTTCGCGCCGTGAATGACCAGCGCGGCCTTGGAGCCAAGTTCTTTGAGAACATACGCGAGCGGCTCAGTAAGTTTGGGGTCGAACACGCCTGTGAGCTGAATGTTTGCATTAGCAGGATTGGTAAGCGGACCCAGGATATTGAAAATGGTGCGCTGACCAATTTCCTTGCGCGGACCGCCGACATGTTTCATGGCGGGATGAAACTTGGGCGCAAACATAAAGCCGATGCCGATTTCATTAATGGATTGCGCCACTTGTTCAGGCGCCAGTTCGAGGTTGATGCCGAGAGCGGAGAGCACATCGGCAGAGCCGCATTGAGAAGACGCGGCGCGGTTGCCGTGTTTGGCAACTTTGCGTCCTGTGCCAGCGAGGACGAACGCGGCGGCAGTGGAAATATTGAAAGTGTATGCGCCGTCGCCACCTGTGCCGACGATATCGTAGACACGTTCATTCGAGTCGACGAGTTTCACTTTGACTCCGTTGGCGCGCATGGCACGCACCGAGCCTGTGATTTCAGCGATGGTCTCGCCCTTCATGCGGAGCGCGACCAAATATGCACCGATCTGCGCGGGCGTGGCCTGGCCGGTCATGATAATATTCATGGCTTCCTGCGCTTCCTCAGTGGTCAGGTCGGTTCGATTGACGGACTTGGCAATATATGGTTTGAGCAAAGTGGTTTGTTCTGTGACCATGGCAATTCTCCTATTGATTGAGTGACAATTTTGATTTCCAAAAAGTTTTTGAGCAGTTGTTTTCCGTGTTCGGTAAGAATGGACTCGGGATGGAATTGCACGCCGTAAGTCGGATGCTGGCGATGTTTGAGAGCCATGATCTCGCCTTCGGGCGTTTGCGCGACGATCTCGAGTTCCGCGGGAACCGGTTCGTAAACGATCAGCGAGTGATAGCGCATGCCTTCAAACGGCGACGGGATATCCTGGAAGATTCCTTTTCCGTTATGAGTGACGGGCGAAGTCTTGCCGTGCATGAGACGCGGAGCGCGATCCACTTTGCCGCCGTAAACTGCGCCGAGACATTGATTTCCGAGGCAGACCCCGAGCACGGGAATTTTGCCTGTAAAATATTTAATGGCTTCAGCGGATACACCGCCATCTTTGATCGGTTCGCCGGGACCCGGAGAAATGACGAGCTGATCCGGCTTAAGCGCGATCAACTCGTTCAACGAAATCTGGTCGTTGCGAAAGACGCGAATTTCCGCGCCGAGTTCGCCGAGGTATTGGACAAGGTTATAAGTAAAGGAGTCGTAGTTATCAATTAAGGCAAGCATTCATTTCCTTTCTCGTATCATCATTGCAATAACATCAACTATTTGATTCTGCTGCATCGATTGCGCTCAACATCGCGGATGCCTTATTCACCGTCTCTTGAAATTCGGCGGACGGATTCGAATCGGCGACAACCCCCGCGCCGGCTTGCACACTGACGGTGTTTCCACGTCCGACCATGGTGCGGATGGCGAGACAGGTATCCATGGCGCCGTCGAAGCCGAAGTAACCGACCATGCCCGCGTATGCGCCGCGCGCATCCGCTTCGAGGTCAGCAATGATTTCCATAGCGCGGACTTTCGGCGCGCCGCTGACTGTTCCGGCGGGGAATGCGGCCCGCACCAAATCGAAGGCGGTCAGTTCGGGATGCAGAGTCCCTTCCACGTGGGAGACGATATGCATGACATGTGAATATTTTTCAATACTAAAAAAATCTGAAACTTTGATCGTGCCGTATTCGCAAACGCGCCCAAGATCGTTGCGTCCCAAGTCAACCAGCATCACATGCTCGGCGCGTTCCTTCGGATCGGCGAGCAGCTCCTCGACAAGATTCGCGTCAGCCTTGGCGTCGGCTCCTCGAGGGCGCGTCCCCGCTATCGGTCGGAGCGAAGCGGTTCTGCCCTCCAAACGCACAAACATTTCCGGCGACGATCCGACAATAAATAACGGTTCATCGTCCACGAGTCCGAAATCAAAAAAGAACATATATGGCGAAGGATTGAGGCGGCGCGCGGCGCGATAGACTTCGAACGGCTCGACGTCCGTTGCGCGCGTGAAGCGCTGCGAAAGCACCACCTGAAAGATGTCGCCCGCCGCGATGTGTTCCTTGCCAGCGTTTACCATTGCTTCGAATTTTTCACGCGTAAGATTGGATTTGATTTCAGAAGGCTGGATGTTTATTTTTTGTGCGGGCGTGAGCGGCTGTTGAATGCGCTGCGCGATTTGATCGAGTTTTCGATTCGCGGCTTCAACATCGCCATCCAGAACATTTGCGATGAGGAAGATACTGCGGCGCGCATGATCGAAGGCGACAATGATATCGGCGAGCAAATAAATTCCATCGGGGATGTTTCGGCTTTGCTCAGCGGAGCGCTTCATTCTAGACTTTAGAACGGGTTCAAAATAACGAACCGACTCATAGCCGAGGTAGCCCACCAACCCGCCCGTGAAGCGCGGCGCGTCCGGCAAACGGATGGCAGGGAAGCGGCTCATTTCCTGCTGTAAAAATTTTGTCGGATCATCCTTGAGTTGGACAAAGCGCGTTTCACCGTTCTCTTTGATTTCAATCTGTCCATCGCGCAAAATATATTCCGCTCTGGGTTGGACTCCGATGAACGAATAACGCGCGATGCGTTCGCCGCCTTCGACGGATTCCAATAAGAACGAGGCGCCGTCGCCGCGCAGTTTGAGATACAAGCTGACCGGGGTTTCGAGGTCCGCAGAAATTTCGCGGATGATGGTTTGTACTGCGGTGGCTTCGAGTAACATAAACGCTCCTTTTCCGAACCGCTAAACACGCTAAGATCGCCAAGAAAAAAGAATCTTGAAAATCTTCGTGCACTTCGCGTTCTTCGCGGTTAATCGATTGATTAAATTAAAATCCCCTCCGTCCGTAAGGGACGAGAGGGGAGTCTCGTGGTGCCACCCAGGTCGAAGCTTTTATCCTGTTACGCAGGACTTAAGAAAAATCCTTGTTGTGATGCAACAAGGATTGACCAGCTTCACTCTTTTCAGGTACGGCCTTGATCAGGCTTATACCCTTGCTTTATAACGGAAGCATCCGAATTGGGTTACTGATCGCTGTTCACCCGTTCAACTCGGAGGGCCATTCAGCTTCTGCGCTTTTGCCTCGCTTGCATCTCGTTCTGCTCAGCTCTCTGGAAATCGCTTTGAAGCGTACTCGTCCTCGTCAGCGTTTTTGTATATTGGGCAGTATTCTATGCGCGAGGATGAGATGTGTCAAGAGGAAGATTCGTGGATAATTTTTCGCGTCACTGATCGCTCACCTTGCCCTTTGAATCTCGAATGAGCCGTTGTAATGAGATGATTATTGGCATCCCAGCGCTGCTATGAGTTTTAATGCGATGGCTTGTACCTCGTTCGAGCCCTCCACTTGCACCCGTTCCCAAAGGATACATAACCCTGCATGAAGTTTTCCGTCATGCGTCCAGGCCTGGCGCGTAATCTGTTCTGCGGATTTCAAGTCACCGGTGCGAGCATCCGCTTCGATAAACGGCAGCCATTCGAAATCATCCTGCGGGACAAAGCCTTGTTGCGCGGCTGCGCGCCCCAAGCCTGCAACTTTATTCCAATCGCCCACTTGACGCGCCAATTCGGCTTGTTCATAGAAATAACACCACGTGTGAGATGGTTCATTGGGAAAAGGCGGATTTGGTAAATTAGGCGGCGAAGCGTTGGTAATAATGCGCGAAGGATCGGACAAAGGAATCAGGGGCATTATGGAAGGGAATTTATTATAGATTTGTGCATTGGCATAAACGGAATCGAGCACGCGCAGGCATCCATTTTCAGGCGCGTAGATCACGATTGCTTGAGAAGTGGAACCGTGGAAGGTCACGGTGCGATAAGGTAATTCAATTGCGGTATCCGGCTTGAGATCCGAGATGGACGAGCCACCCAGCCGCTTGTTGACATAGATCATGGCGTATGGCAAATCGCCGCCATGAAAGTCCGGCGCGTACATCCAATTGAGCGGCGCAGTAAAAGATAGATCGGTTTCGTAATCAATCGGCACAAAGTCTGTTAAGATCGCGGTGTTTGGTTTCAACGCCGGGATGCGCCAAGCCAATTGCCAGTAGATATCCTGTTGACGCGACCAATCGCGGCGGAAGATGTTCGCGTTGAAAAATTGCTGACCGATGCCAAGAGAAATCAGCAGAGCAAAGACATATATTTTTGCAAGATTGTTTTGGATGAGCAGATCAATTAATCCGGTTGCAAACAAACAGGCGCCGAGTATCATCGAGATCATGAAGCGATCATAGGATGATTGCAAGGTGAGCGGAAGTCCCGCGGCGAAGGACGGAACGCGTCCGAGTAGGATGCCGATAAAACCAATCAGGATAGCAGATATAGCAAAGGTTTTGCTTTGATGGAATGATAACTGTGAAAATAGATCGAGTTGCAAAATATAAAACGCAATCGATAAAAAGGACAAGACAATGAGAACAAAGGTCAGCAGGGTGGTCGGTGCGTTGACGGATTGCGCTGTCAACACCAACACTTGTGCCCAAACATATAAGCCGGCTTTCCAGAATGCGTCGCCGAACGCAAGCAACCAGGTTTTGATCGAAAGCGCATGTCGCGTGGCGGTCACACCGTAGGATATGTACGCGCCCGATTTATAGTAATATGCCAGCCAAACCGCGTCTGCGATCCAAATGAGGAAGTAAAGCCACCAATATTTTATGGTTTGAATGAAGCGAGACCAAAAGCCATTGGTCTCTTCAGCGATGATGATCCAAATGAAAAGAAATCGCAAAGGCTCAAGTCCGATGAAGTATTCGGTGGGAAAGACTCCAACGAAAAGCAGAAGTAGAGCAATGATTGAATTAATGGTTTTCATTTTCGGATCGCGAAGTGCGCAGGCAGTGAATCCGAATGAAAGCAGATAAAAGATAAATGGAATCCATTCTTGATTGATGTGTGTAAATGCGACCCAATGCTGACTGAAACCGGGAAAGACGAGAAAGAGAAGCGACGCGATCAGCGTTTGGAATTTATAGCGGGGCCAAATTTGATTTAACGCGAACCACGCTGAAAGCGTCGCGAGGAAGCGAATGATCAAGGCGAAGATTTGCCATAGGATGGGGTTTGATGGAATCAGGCTGGTGGTGACAAAGAAGATCGGTCCGAGAAAAGGGCGGAAGCCCGCGAAGGATGGAATGAATTGCGCTGGGCCAAGAAATTTTGCAGCCCAGGCGAATGGCCAGTCATCCCAATAAAAACCGGTGAAGGGAAGCAGAAGCCCGTAGGCTACGATGGTGATCAACGCAAAAAATAACGGGATCCATTTTTGGGATTGAAAGATGCGTCGCATTGAAATGATTATAACCAAAATAAACTGCGGGCAGATATCATCTGTCCGCAGTAAACATTACTTATCGCAGGAAATTTGATTTGACTACCACTGTTGTTGAGTGGCAGGCGAATGCTTGGTGATGGTTTGACCATCATCTTCGACTGGTTCAAAGGCCGATTGAATTGCAATCCTGCCGGGACCGGCGAGATGCAGCCATAGGTACCGCTGATTATAAGACATCCATGGATTCCAATTGCTGTGCGGATTCTCGAAGTGCAATTGCATATTCACGGTTGGGTCCTTGAAAATCAACGCGGTGGGCTTGATCAAGATGGATTGCCCCGGCGCGAGCTGACGAACGAACACATTGCCGGAGGCATGGAGTAGTAACAACCCCGGCATCTTCGAGGCGGAAAAGCGATCCAAAGACATTCCAAGCGGATAGTGGGTTTCGTACTCCGTTTCGTCTCCGTGTTGATGGCGCGTGGTGAACCAGATGTTGCTATTCGTCCAACTGTAATCTACTTGATCGGTGGCAACCAACAGAAAGTGTTCGCGTACATCCACGGCCTGACCCGGTTGAAGCGGCAAAGCCAGTAACTCACCGGGCAGATCGCGCGAAAACGCAATGTGGCCCGGACCTTTGGCTTGCGTCATGAAAATCGGCATACCAGCGAATGCCCGTTTCCATGCGCCTTTCATCGACATCATGGAAATGGCGACCGAATTTTCTTTCCACAACAAAACATGATGGGCAAAGTAAACTCCGTCTTCGGGAGCCAAATTGAAGTCCGCGGCGGGAACGTAAAGCCCTTCGATCTGGCACGATGATTTTCCGATTTGCAGTTTCGCCATGTCTTTGCGGCCCGGCATTTCGATCCAGCCAGTGGGCGTGACGATTTCTTTAACATTGATCGTCGCGCCGCAAGAAGGACAACTCAACGATGTGCCATCCGAAACAGCGCCGCACCAATTACAGGTGTAGCTTCGTCCAGCAACTGGAGCAGAAGGTGTTGCGCTCATATCCGCCTCTATTCCGTTGAATGGTGAACGTACATGGATTGAATGCCGACTCGTCCGGGGCCGACCATTTGTGCGAGGCTCATCGCGCTTCCGCCAAACAGACCAGTGGTCAACTGTTGCATCTGGACGTTCATCTGAACACTCGAGTCTTTATAAAGAAAGGCACCCGGCTCAACCAGAATCGACTCGCTTGGTTTCAACGTCCGCTCGAAGACGTTGCCATATCCATGGAGAATCAATAAGCCGGATTGGTTGGTCGTTACGAAACGATCCATATACATACCCTGTCCGCCGAATAAAATATTTCGCAAGCCTTTGACGCGTTCAAACGAATAAGTAATATTGGCGGAAGCCAGCAAGAAGGCATGTTCGCGCACATCCAATTCCATTCCGGGATGAAGCGGAAGGACGACCAATTCGCCGGTGGCATCGCGCGAGAAAGCGACTCGTCCGGGTCCCTGTGCCACACTGATAATGAATGGCATCCCGGCCAGCACGCGCTTCATACCACCCGGTAATTGCAGAACCGACATCGGAACGGTTGGGTCCTTCCAAAGCATCACGTGATGTTCAAAGTAAATCCCATCGCCTTGAGCCAAATTGATTTCGGCCACGGGTACAATCTCGCCTTCGACCTGGCATGTGCTGTTGAAGAAATGAAATTCGGTCATGTCTTTCAGACGCGGGGCTTCGCGCCAACCTGATTCACTGACCACATCTTTCAGGTCAAGCGGCGCGCCGCAGAACTGGCACGATAGCGCGGTTTTGAGATTCATCCCCTGACACCAATTGCATTTCAATCGTTCGACTGCTTCAGTTTGTGCTGGTTGTACCATATCTCTCTCCTTTACAAATTTTGATTTTCCACTCTCATATTAAAACACAACAATTAACAAATCCAAATAGTCCATTGGTATGAATGGATTAAAAGTCAGAGCCTGACGATTGCACGTCAGGCTCTGATCATTAATTGGTGGTTCGGATGGAGACACCGCAATAATCGCATTCGGCGGTTTGATTGTCGATCCAGGTTGCTTCATCGCTGTGGACGGGAGCACCGCACTTCGGACAATTCGTTGGCAGGACCCCGCGCGGCGCCGACCCCGGAGCGGGTTGAGGCGGCATCGGTCCCACTCTATTCCCAAATTCGTTCTGGAGCGCGCTTGCTGAATTCTTCATGCCTTTATTGTTGAACTTGCGTGTGATGTTGGCAAAGAACACCGGAGTGCGATTGATCATCCGGTATTGAATGAACATGGTCAGGGCGGTGCGCGCTTGTGCCAGCGCGAGTTGCTCATTGCCCGCGTCGGCGTAAGCGTGGGCGGTACGCGCATGAAGGTTCGCGGCGCGGCGCGGGTGAGGAACATCAAGTTCGCGCGCCAGTTCTGCATACAGAGGTGCCGCAGCTGCAGAATTGTTATTGGCAGCCAGCTGGTTGGCTTTGGCCAATACTTCGATTTGTGAAGCGCTCAATACAGCGGTTTGCATGGCAGGTCTATTAGGTCGAAACATAGCTTCTCCAATTTTAGTTATGGATTTTACACTCATTTCGATGAATGCACAAAAGATTTAGCGGAGTACTGAAATTGCAATCGACGCAATGAACACAATCACTGTCAAAGAGAGAGAGGCCTGTAGGATCAGTAAAAGTTTGGCGCGCACAGATAACAGTAATGTGTCTGCCAAGCCAAATTGAGTGCTTCCGCAAAAGCCTAAGAATACATAATCCCAAATATTGGGTTGCCAGTTTTGCCAGCCCGCCAAATTGACCACGCGTTGAGGAAAGGCAAAATCGAATCGTTGAACCGGACCTTCACGTCTTACGCGCGGACCTCCTGCATCAATGATCCAATACCATGCGGCGAAGAGCAGGACATTCGCCGCCCACAGGACCATTACATCCTTTAGCAGATATCCCACTACATTCTGCGGACGTGAAGCGATTATCGCAGAAACCAGAACTACCTTTGAGGTGAGTCGTAATGTGACCCAAGCGAGGTACACAACCGCCAGCTGATATACCCATCGATCCTGTTCCGTTGCCCATAGAATAAGCATTGCCGCAAAGATGATTATAGGTACAATAAATTCCAGACTTGATACGATGCGGTCTAAATGTATCAATCTCGCCAGTGCGAGACGTCCCAACGCTCCCGGTATTGACAGCGTGCTCGACAGCAGGAAATCATGTAGCGTGATGATGGCCAGCACAATGATCATCTCAAGCGAATAGGTGTCTGGGCGTTTCGGTTTCGATACTGATTCGTTCATGCCGTTTGCTCCTTTGGATCGGTACAGAATAATGATTAAACCTTATTATACTTTGGCGAACGGACTTGCCTGCTTTGCTGCAAGTGTACATGCAAACATCATCAACATGAATACCGCTAAAAAAAGTTTTCGCATTTTCTTGTTACTCCTCGCAGAAACAGGATTGCCCGGCGTTTCAAGGACTTGCCGCGCTAAGGCGCTTGAACTTGGCTTGTGGTGTTTATAAACTACTACCGTTCGCAGCTCGCCCATATAATCAGAAATTTGTCCCTGTTGCTAGTCAGTGCACCAGCGCACGGGCAATAGTGGCTAATACATTTTGCGTGGCGGAAGACAGTACATCTGGTTCTTGGACTTCAAGAAATTGCACGTGCGCATCCAAACCCAACTGCAAGGATTTTTGCAGAGCTGTCGGTCCATCGGGATCGCCCATAGCGGTCGGGTCCTGGATAGCCGAAGTGCTGAGTTGAAAGCCGGTTACGACTTTGCCGCTGTAACTTTTTACAACATCATAGTCCCCGACATTTACAACTAAATCTTCCGATTTGCTGGCCGACAGCCCGTTCTCCTGAAGAACGAACTGCTTGGGGTAGTTGTCTGCGCCCAGTCCAACGATAACTGCTCTGACTCGCTGACTCTCATCCGCACTGGTGCCGACAGGATTCCCGTTTTCGCAGCGGGTCGTGCTGACAATCGGCAGCGGCGGAAAAAGCGCCAAAGAAAAATATTGACGCGGAAAAATTTGCGCGTAATTGGCAAAGACTTGTTTCCATGCACCAATAATTCGGTCGCTCGTGTAACCGACCTTGATCCAGGTACACCGGTCAGCGGGCTCATTCGGCAGGGTCATTTCACCCGTGATCGAGGTCGGGCCATCTGCTGCGATCTTGAGAAATGAGGGACGATTTTGATAACGAGCGCTGACGGTTTTCAAGAATGCGAACCAGCGGTTCAAATAGGTCTGGTCCCACGGCATTGGTAATGGCAGCTGATCGCCTTTGCCCGGGCCATAATTAACGGTAAAGATCGCGGTTGGTACACCTTGCAGTGCCCATGCCGGAGTGCCAAAGCCCGGAATCAAAATCAGTTCGACCCACTTGCCATTTTTTTCAGCGTTGTCGAAAACCATATCAAGCTTGGTCCAAACAAAATTGCCTTCCGTGGGTTCGATATCCGCCCACGATGTGCGAAAGGTGAGCCCGGCAATATTAGGATTCGCGTACGTTCGAGCATCAAACAACTTGCCCACCCGAGCGCTGTCAATTTCGTTCACCGCGGTGAGGCCGCTTGGTTGAGTGGCTACCACAGCGGGAGGTGGCATGTTCGTCGGCGCTATTTCTTGCGCGGCTGTTGGTGATGACGCATTGGTTGTTGAAGATTCTGCGACCTGTGTTTCTACTGGTTGTGATATGCTGGGTGCGTTTGTTTCCGTGGACGAATTAGCCGATGCAGTTGCAGATTGTTTCGCCGCCCCCTGCCCGAGCGAGCATGCAAACATCATTATCATGAATACCACTAAAATATATTTTCGCATTTTCTTTTTCTCCATTTCGATAAGAGTAATTTTGGGATGGCTGATTGCGGCGGACGAAATAATCAGCCATTCCATGAAATTTAGTAATCGGTCGCGGGGTTGAACGGTTTCGTTGGGAATGTTTCTGGAACCGTCGGCGGCTTGATGACCGGGTCTGTGCGTCCCATCTGGCTTACGTCGAACGGCACGAACCCAACGCCGGGCGATCCCTTGGGTAGCGAGTAATCATCGTTCGGATAAGCGGGGTTGGCAAAGCCGGGATTCTTTATTAGGCTCTGTAAATCCTCTGCCACCTTTTGTTGCCATTGGGTAAATGAGTAGAAGGTCAGTTCGTTTTTCTTTTCACTGTCGGCACAAGGCGCATCCTTGTCCTTGAGGGCGGGGTCCGGCTGAACGGCGAAGGCCTTGGCATCGTTGGTGAATCCGCCATCGGTGCGCCAGTACATATTGCTATTCCATTCCTGGAACTGCGGATAAGGGAATCCTCCGGAGTAACGGCATCCGCCTTGTACGAAGAAGTCGGGGGAGGAAGCGTCGCTTCGATCAAAATAGATCAGGTTGTTGGTGATCACAAAATCTTGGATGGCGCTCTTGGGGGCGCCGTTTTGATAAGGAGCGTTAATGGACACCATCGCCTGTCGCCCGTATGCCAGAATGTTGTTCTTGACGATGTTGGCTTCGTTGGGCGCGGCTGGCCCCTGCGGTGAGTAAACATCATTTGCCGAGACGCGATAGACCAAGTTGTTCTCCACATCCACAAGACCCGTCTGATTATCCAGATAAATTCCATTGCCGCCATAGCCGTTGGAATCCAATGCGGATGCGTCGCTTACGTCATGGATCTTGTTGTTCAAAATCTTATTACCGGGCGCCGTGTATACATTGTTGCCCGCTTCGATGCGGATGGCGCCGCCGTCGTTCATGATCCCCTGGAATAGGTTGTACACGTCGTTGAATGAAATGGTGTTGTTGGCATTCCCGACGCCGTTGGGTTTCTCCGTGTCGGATCCGGCTTCGGAGATGGAGATGGCCGTGTGGTAGCCATTGTAGACATCGTTGTGCGTGTACAGGTTGTTGTGTCCGTTGCCCTGGCCGCTGCCGAAGGCTGACGGTACGGTGCGCCCATATCCTTCTATAACGTTGTTTTGCACAGTCATGGATTGCGGCACGTTGGCATCTGTATCTGTCTTTATATAGGGCTCGCCAATCCTTATTCCCAAGGCGCCGATGTCGTAAAAGGCGCTGTTTTGGATCACGTCATTGGCGGTGACGCCGTTGGCATTATCCGATACGCAGTAGGCAGGGGAAGCATTGCTGTTCGTGCATGAAATGAATTCCAGACCCGTTCCGGAGATTTGTGTCACGCTCCCGGAATCGAAGGTGATGTGCTGCGAGTTCTGGAACGAGATCGCCGCGCTGACGTCGGGTTCCAATTCCGAGGCTTTGTATCCGGCTGCAGGTACGATGTAATTATCGTGCTCAAACGTCAGCCCTTTAAAGGTCACGTATTGGAGGTTGGACGCTGCGAGCAATTGCGGAACCTGAGGAATGATGACGGTATCTTTGTTGGGGTCCTCGCCCGGATTGGCGAGGTAAGTTAAAGACCAGGGCGTCGCGGAACGATCGATGAACCATTGTCCCGGCTGGGTCAATGCATCTCGGACATTTTCCACCAGATACCGGTCGCTGGTGGTGAAGCCGTCAAACTGTGGGCGGTTTTGTGAAATCCCCGTTGGGCCCGTCAGGTACACGATGTGATTCGCCGCATCCACACAGCTGATGCGCAGCTTTGAGGTGCTGAATTGTTCCCAGGCCAGAACCTCGATGTCTCCAGTCAGTGCCGAATTACCGGCAGGCTGGTTGCAAGGATTTCCCGCAGATGGAGCGAGGTTGCGCCACTTGCTTGAGATCGGATCGCCAGGGTTGTAGTGGAATCGATCAAAACATTCCCAGCCGCTGCCTTTGATGTAAACAGCACAATTTGGATTTGGCGCAGCTGCCGGTGGTGCTGCGGCGTTCAAATAAACGGTATCTCCGAACCGATAATATGTGCCTAGATAACCTCCAAGGCGCGGACGCAATCGGCGGACGCCGTTGTAAAATAAATTCTCGAAATATTGCGTGGAGGCTGGCAAGGTGGTCTTCCAGGTGTTTCCTCCTGCGTTTGTCCAATTCTGGACGCGCACGCCTCCACTGATAATGGGTGATTCGCCCGGATAATTTTCATAAATGATTTCCGCGCTGGCAGTGCCCGAGTCGGCTGATGTGAACTCCTCAGTCTTTGAAAGAAAGTACGTTCCCGCGCGGAACTGAACGGTCACCGGTTTCGGCGAGGCTTTGATTTGTGTTTGAACTTGAGCGCGGGCACGATCAAATGTGGCAAATGGGCCGTCCGTCTTGGCTGCATTGGGTATTGGAAGAGTCCCGCTCCAGGAATCGTTACCGTTCGGCGCGATATAGAGGATGCCGGATGAAGCACCGCTGCCATCTTTTTGGGGCGTTGTCGTGGTTGCTTGAGTGGCAGGTGATGACCCGGATGAATTAGTCGGCGCTACGGAAGCTGAAGTTGATGTGGTTTTTGATGCTTTGGCTTGCCGGCCTCCCAGTGTACATGCAAACATCATGAACGTTAGTACCATTAAAATATATTTTTTCATTTTTCTTTTCTCCTTAATAGTGAGTAAACTAACCTAATTGCAGGGGCTTGATGTGTCATGGCATTTGAAGTTGGACGGTTGTCTTCATAATCACCTCCGTATATGGATTCCAAGTGGATAAGGTGTAGTAGAAAGTGGAAGTTGTGCCCGCCGCGTCGCCGGTGGTGAAGCGGGAAATGAAATACGGCGCGTACTCGCCGCCGAATACGTCGATTCGACCGGGATCGCTCAGGTTATCGCAAGCCATGGGATTTTGCGTATTAACTGCGCGATGGATGAAATGACAATATCCATTGTCCGTGACGGGATTAAAAATTGTCTGCGCCGCGCTCCACGGTCCCCATGGTTGCGGTGAAAATCTCATATAAATTCCGCGCGGATTCGTTGGCGTGTCGTTCAGGCAGTTGTAGAGCATCACCCAGCGCTTCACAAAGGGATTCCACTCGACTCCCAATTCGCCCATGCAGTCAGATATCTGCGATTGTCCTGCGTTTATAACTGTATCGTGAAAAAGCGGCATCGCCTCGTTTTCGCTGGATGTGAAGGCGGGCGTGCCATCGGCGTCGACTCCATTCAAATATTCGATACCATTCAAGCTATCCATGGAGCCCGTTGGTTTGCGCGCCAGGAACGGCGGACTCTTACGGTAGAGATTACTGCCTTGGGTTCCCCAGAAATATAGGTATCCATCATTTCCATTTGCAATGGCAACGTTAATAAACTTGGCCTCCGGTCCCTTTGAGAAATCATAAAGATAATGGAAGGTGTTGGCATCATCGTCTGATTCTGCAACCACAGTCCGGGTGGCAAAGCCTGGGGCGACGTGATCCGTGGCAAAGATCACGTACATTTTGCCGTTGTCATTGATCCCCGAAATCGGAATCTCAAAAGCTCGAAGTGTGATGGCGGGTTGTCCTTGAGCGTTGAGAACGACAGGATTCTTATAGGCTCCAATTGAGTCCGTGATGAAGTTCAGCTTGATGCATGGATTGAGGCTTGTATTCGTTGTGAAAGCGATCGCGTCATTATCGTCTGGAATTCGCGGCGGATCATTGCCCAGGTTCGGCTTGCCGTTGAATTTAGGAGTCGGCATTGAATCACCAAAAAGGAAGAAGAGCTTTCCGTTGGATTCGAACGAATAGCCAAGATCGTCGCCGACCAACCCGTAGCGCGACTCCGTTTGATTGAAAGTGGGCTGATCGAACTCCCTATCCGTTTCACCAACGAGCTGGCAAATCTTCTGTGAGGAGCCTTTCACATAAATTAGATTGCTTTTTATATGTGCTGGATTGACTGTTGGTATTTGACTGTTATTAATTGAAGGCAAAGCAGTTGCAGACTGATGAGTTGGAGTTGGATATGCTTTTGGTAGAGGTGGAACTGCTGTTAGCGCACAGGCTGTGATAATAAAAACCGCAACCACAAAAATATATTTTTGCATTTCCTTATCATCCTTATTTATAAAAACGAGTCAACCGCGAATAGGTTATAGGAACTGATGAAAGCTCCTATAACCTTAACGATGATTTTATGAATATGTGATAAGTGTGGGATTAATAATTAAGAGGATGTATCGCCGAACGCAATTACAACGATATGCTGATTTAGAAAATGCGGTGACGTGCCCTCTTTGCCGGGAACGATTTGCCCAAGTGTGTAACCACCTGCAATGGGTATGGAGGAACCAAGAATATCCTGAACAGCAGTAATCTCCCCGCCCGGTTTGGCTTTTAGGAGCATTTGCCAGGCAACGTCCACGAGCACCAGTGCAAAAAACGGCTTTGCATTACCCAAAGCCTTTAAAGCCTGCTGGGCGGCTTGCCCTGCGGCTTTTTCACAAGCCGCATTACTTCCCACCAAGAGATATGCATCAATCCCGTCCCGGACATTTGCATTCATGCGGAAACTTCCATCTGCTTCCACACGAATGGGCGAACGCACCACCAGTTCATCCCCTTGTTCCACACCCAGCGGATATAAACGCGCCAGATAGTTCAACGGAGGAAATGCCCAATCGCGGGCGGGATAGCCAAAGAGTTCTGCGTATGTTTCCGAAGCTGGACGTCCGTCCAAAGTTCGAAGCCAGAAGCCGCGCGAACGCGTCACACGAAATTGACTTCCAACCGGATCCCAGCCATGAGCATATCCAACACCCACACGCAGATTGCCACGCAGGAACGCGGCTGATAAACTGCCTGTGCCGGTTTGATTGCCAGCCATTTGATAGGTGTTGCCAGTATTCAAATCGCCGCTCGAGAGTCCGCCTGTGAACGGGAGCGATCCCGGTTGAATTGCGGAACATAATTGTTCAGCATCGCCGTTGAAGCCATCCGCAAATAAGAGAGCGGCCTCATGATCCTTATGCGCTGCTGCCAGTTCCATCAGTTGTGCGGCCGTCTCCCGACCCGATTGGGCATAAGTAGGAAGCCAATGGGTCTCGGCATGGAACTCACCTGTCAGCAAAGCCAGCACAACAGAATTCGAATGCTGGCCTGAGTTCGTCAAGACGGATGGCGAACTGAATCCAATCAATGGCGCGTCGCTTAATAGGCTAGACACACCGGTGACCACTTCACGAGCTTGAAATTGGTGCGATGCAATCAAAATCCCCAATTCCGGAGTTCCCGCGCCGAGGCGGTTAAGGGCTTGGTGCGCGGCTTGCAATCCGGCTTCGCGTCCATTGAGAGCCTGGGCAATTCCAATCGCGGCCTGAAGGGTCATAAGATGTTGTCCTCAACAAACAATTTAACTCTGCCTAACTCTC
>Ga0335081_10006358_pt1 | contig 18800 bp, 18 predicted proteins | sample Lox_Sample_35_FD_206713 | JGI IMG/M metagenome (GOLD analysis project Ga0335081, IMG submission 206713) | Soil microbial communities from Loxahatchee National Wildlife Refuge, Florida, United States - Lox_Sample_3.5 | ecosystem: Environmental > Terrestrial > Soil > Wetlands | place: USA...
GCTCGCCGAGCCCGACTTCATCCAGGACGCGCAGTTTATCCACAACCTTGGGCACGCTGGCAAAGAACTGCAACGATTCGTGGACGGTCAGGTCCAGCACTTCATGGATATTCTTGCCGCGATACCGCACTTCCAGAACCTGGGGCTTATAGCGGGCGCCTTTGCACTCTTCACAAATCAGTTCGACGTCCGCTAGGAATTGCATTTCGACGGTGACAGTCCCATCGCCCTGGCAGGTTTCGCATCGTCCTCCAGGCACGTTAAACGAGAAGTGACCAGCAGTGAGGCCGCGTTTTTTCGCTTCCGGCAGGGAAGCAAAAACTTCGCGAATGCCATCGAACGCCTTGATGTACGTCACCGGATTCGAACGCGGAGTGCGCCCAATCGGGGACTGGTCGACCAACACAACTTCATCGATGAACTCGTCGCCGTCCACCTCTCTCCACGCTTGCGGCTCCGGCAAAGATCCGTTCGGCTGTTTCTTCGTGGCAGACAAGGCCTTGAAAAGGACGTCATGCAGCAGAGTTGATTTACCGGATCCCGAAACTCCCGTAATGGCAACCAGCATGCGCAACGGCACAGTTAGATCAACATTTTTCAGGTTGTGCGCCCGCGCCCCAAGAATTTTGATCTGTTGGGTTCCCGGCCTGCGGCGATTGTTCGGGACCTGAATGCGCAACTCTTCTGCAAGATAGCGCCCGGTCAGCGAATTCGGCATTCGCTTGATCTCGTCATAGGTTCCCGCCGCCACCAACTTGCCGCCGTGCTCACCCGCGCCGGGACCGAGATCCAAAATCAGGTCCGAAGCCCGCATCACATCCGGATCGTGCTCCACCACCAAGATCGTATTTCCCAGATCGCGCAGGTCCTGAAGGATCTTGATTAACCGGTGCGTGTCCCGGGTATGCAGGCCGATTGAGGGTTCGTCGAGCACGTAAAGCGTTCCCACCAGGCGTGAACCGAGCGAGGTCGCCAGCTGGATTCGTTGCGCCTCCCCGCCTGACAGTGTCGAGGAGAGCCGGTCCAGGGTCAGGTATTCCAGGCCAACCTCGTTCAGAAAGCTAAGGCGTTCCTGAATTTCCTGCAGCAGCTTTTCGGCGATGCCCGCTTCCTGCTCCGTCAGTTGGATGCTGGTGAAAAACCTGTACGCCTCCTCCACCGTCATACAACAGACGTCGCAAATGTTCTTGCCACTGATTTTCACCTGCCGTGCTTCGGTTCGCAATCTTGCGCCTCGGCAATCCGAGCAGATGGAATATCCGCGGTAGCGGCTGAGGAACACACGCACGTGGAGCTTGTATTTCTTGCGTTCCAGGTGGGCAAAGAAGCCACGCACTCCCGCAAACCGTCCTTCCCCCTCGATGACCAGTTGCTGATGCTCGGGGTCGAGGTCCTGCCAGGGGACGTCCAACGGGATCTCCATCTGCCGCGCAAAGCGCTTCAATTCCGTTGTCAGCGTGCGGTACTTTGGTTTCGTCCAAGGCTCGATTGCGCCTTCATTAAGGGTTTTGGTCGGGTCGGGAATTACGCGGCCGAGATCAAAATCAATGGTGTTTCCAAAGCCCTGGCAGCGCGGACACGCGCCATATGGATTGTTGAACGAAAACAGGCGCGGCTCAGGCTCTTCATAACGAATTCCACATTGCTTGCACTCAAACCGCTGAGAGAAGCGCCATTGTTGTGGTTCACTCTCGCCTCCCGCAAGTTCAAAAATGATCTCGCTTGATTCACGATAGCCAATTTCGATGGCGTCGACGATTCTGGCACGCGCGTCAGCGGACACCGAAAGGCGGTCCACCAACACGAAAACCGGTTTGGCAAAATCGATATCCAGGAGCGATTCCGGTGTGGAGAACTCGAAGATCTGTCCATTCTGAAACAGTCGATTGAAGCCGCGAGTGCGCAGATCAAGCAATCGACCTTTGGTCTGATCGGAAACTGCCCGGGAATGTTCTTCTGCCTTAACGCGTTTCTTGCCGCGCGTCGCCTTCTTGGCAGCTTTTTCGCCCGCGGCAGTTCCGACACTGGTGTGCAGCGGAAACTGGGCGTACAACCGGGTTCCTTCGCCCAGTCGCATCACGGAATCGGCCACTTCGTCGACCGTATCCTTCTTCACTTCTTGACCGCATTGCAGGCAATGCGTGCGTCCTACACGGGCGAAGAGCAGGCGCAAGTAGTCGTAAATCTCAGTGGCCGTGCCGACGGTTGAGCGGGGATTGCGTGTGCTGTTCTTCTGGCGAATTGCCACGGCGGGCGCAATGCCGTCGATGATGTCGGCATCCGGCTTCTCAATCCGCTCCAGGAACTGCCGCGCATAGGCGGAGAGCGATTCCACATAGCGCCGCTGTCCCTCGGCGTAGATGGTGTCGAAGGCCAGAGATGATTTGCCCGACCCCGAGACACCGGTCACCACCGTCAGGGAATTGTGGGGGATTTCCAAGTCAAGGTTCTTCAGGTTGTGAACCCGCGCGCCCCGAACTACGATGCTTTCCGTGGACATCAGTCAACAGTTCCGCATCCGCAAACTCCGTTGACCAATCCTTCCGGAACCGCCAGAGGTCCTCAGATAGCGTCAGAGAGGGGTGCAGAATCTTTCTATTATAAAGCACTGCCGGGTTTCCCCCTTGGGCACTAACTTCATCTCCACGGCTGGCGTAATATTTAACTCTTTAGGTCAAAATTAAAGGTACTGCCCATGCCCCTTCCCCCGATTGCTGGCTTCGGCTATGCCGCTTCATGGTTCCGGCACAACCGGGTCGCTATCGCTCTTCAATCGCTGGTGCTTCTGTTGTTTCAATTTCCCGACTTCTCGGACGTGTACGCGAACAAGAAGAGCAGCGTCTACAATGCCTTGTGGGTGTTGGTGTTCGGTTTCGCGACGCTGAACATTTTGGGCTTGGCTCTGCGCCGCTTTGATAGCCGACGAGGCGGCCTCAGTTTCGGAGAAATTCTCGCCATCCTAGTCGTGGTTTTCTCCATCTTCATGCTCGGCCTGGAAATGCTGAATATCTTCCACATTCTTCCGGTCAAGCTCGAGCCTCACTAGCATTTCTTTTGGAGTATCATTCTCCCTATGGCGAAGAAATCCGCCAGCTTCGAAGTGACGTGTCCCTGCTGCAGCGCGGTGCTGAAGGTTGACTCCTCGACCCAGGCTGTTATTGCCCACACCGCTGCGGTGAAGCCCAAAATGTTCAATGACATCGAAGAGGCTGCCCGGGCAATGAAGGAGCAAGACGGTCGCCGGGAATCCATCTTCCGCCAATCGGTCGAAGCCCAAAAGCATGCTTCTGACTTGCTGGAAAAAAAATTTCAGGAGGCTCTGAAACGAGCTAAAGAATCACCTGACACCGGCAAACCTATACGTGACTTTGACTTGGACTAACGCATCGCCAATAGTAGTCAGGTTTCTTCTCCCTGTTGATAACTTGCCACATCTTTTCTCCAAAGACTGAGGGTACAATCGGCAGGAAATGACCGGTCCCCCAATGCTTCTCGGTCATCGCGGTGCTCGCGCCTACACCCGGGTGGCGGAAAATACCCCTGCATCTTTCGATTTGGCGCTGCAGCATGGCTGCCGAGGATTTGAGTTCGATGTGCGGCGTACGGCTTGCGGCCGCGCCGTGATCTGCCACGACGCCAAAGCCAAGGGACTTACGATCGCCAAGGTCAACTGTGAGCGGCTAAAACATCTGCCGCAACTGCATGAGGTTCTCGCCGCCTATCGCAACCGCGCTTTCCTCGACATTGAGCTAAAGGTGGCAGGTCTCGAATCTGAGGTGCTGGTTGCGCTAGGTCAGAACGCGCCGCAACGTGGGTATGTTGTGTCGTCGTTTATTCCCGAGGTTATCAATGATCTCAGGTTGCGCAGCGCCAGCGTCCCGCTTGGTTGGATCTGCGACAAGAAACGCTTGCTGGACCGCTGGCGGGATCTTCCGGTGGAATACGTCATTCTGCATCATTCCTTGATTACCGCAGATCTAGTTGAGGAACTGCACAACGCGGAAAAGATTGTCCTGGCCTGGACGGTAAATGACAAGCCGACAATGCGCCGGCTGGCCAAATGGAAGGTCGACGGCATTATTTCCGATCAGACCCGGCGCCTGGTGGATGCCTTCAATTAATGAATTTCAGAAAATACAGTGACACTTAACACTTCTGTCATTCCGAGCGAAGGTGAGTCGTTCGCTGGCGAATGAATCAACGAAGTCGAGGAACCTGCTTTTAGCAAGCCAGATGCGACGGCTTCCGCAGAAATCTCTGAAGCTCCGCTTCGAAGGTTTCGAGTTCGATGCCGATTCGTTTTTCGTCCCATCCGGCGACCGCGCCAATCCGATTCGCCGCAATGCGCGTACACTCTGACGACCACGAGCCGCTCAAAGCAACCGGCACGCGCCGTAGCAGGACATCGGCCAGAGTGAACGCATGCTCCTTCGAAAGTGCGTGTAAGGCTTCGGCAACAATGTGGTGAGTGTGCGGGCACAATGGCGCTCGCAATGGTTCAACTTTACGCGCAGCATCGGCGATATCGGAAGACCGCTCTCCGAACCATTCCATCAGCCCGCGCGCAGTGTCATGGGTAATGTCGGCAGTGCTGCTGAGTGCCTCCACTCTTCGCTGAAGGAGCCCGTCCAGTTCGCTTTCGAAAGGAGCGACTGCGAGAGAGGGCTCATCAGACCGAATACCGATCTTCGTGGCGCACTCTCGCGCCACCCATCCCGCGGTTGTTAGCTTGCCTCCAATCACTGAGATCATGCCTTGTGCGCCATCGTCCGCGTGGTCGTGCAAGCGGTGCCGCCGGGTAAGCGTGGAGGGATTTGTCCCTGGCGAATAAGGCAATGGACGCACGCCCGCGAACGCATAATGCACGTCGGCGACAGAGACAGTGATATTTGGAAACAGCCGCCGAAAAGTCTGCAAAAGATAATTGATCTCCTCGCATGACGGATGAACCTGGACGGGATCGCCGTGATCCTCTACTTCCGTGGTCCCAACCAGCAACTGATCATTCCAGGGAATTACGAACACGGCACGGCCATCGGCTGCTTCAGTGTAGATGGCCGCTCCCGGTGCAATCTCGAACTTCGACAAAACGATATGGGATCCGCGCACTCCACCGACCATGGGATTCCTGGTTTGAAGGGCGGACGATTGACAAATCCGGTCAGCCCACGGACCGGTGGCGTTAATCACCCAGGCGCAGGAAATGCGTTCTTCTTTCTTACTAAAGACGTCCCGCAGTAAAACGCCGCGGACTCGTCGCTCGTGGACTTCGACGTTCAACACCTCAGTATGATTTCTCACGACGCAGCCGGAATCTGCTGCTTCGAGCATCCTCGCTGTCACCAGGCGTTCGGGAAACTCGCACTGCGCATCGTCAAAGCTGAAGAGGGAAAACCGATGCCCGGCATCCAGCATGCGTTCCAGCTTGTGCAGTTGACTTTCGTCTCGTTCTCTCGCGACCTCGCCGCCCATCTGACGGTAAATCCATAACCCAGCTCGAACTGCCAGCGCACTGCGCTTGCTGGTGGAGTTCAGGGGCAGAAGAAACTCCATGGGCCTTACCAAGTGCGGGTAATGGCGAAGCAGTGATTGCCGTTCCTTCAGCGAGTGGCGTACCTGAACGATGTCGCCGTACTCCAGATATCGCAGTCCGCCGTGGATGATGCGCGTCGACCGGCTCGTGGTACCGGCGGCAAAATCCTGCTGCTCGACCAGCAAAACTCGTTTGCCGCTACGCGCGCACTGGCGCGCGATTGCGACGCCGCTGATGCCGCCACCAATCACCACTACGTCGAAATGGTCGCCTTCCAGCGGCGCCCGCTCGGCCGTCATCGGTCTTGAGACGCTGCTCATCTCCTTCCTCAGTTTCTCCTAACCACGCTCAGGACAACAGGTGACGTAAGTTTGAGGTTCATGCTCGCCTCGTTTACATTGAAGTTCAATGCCTACGACTGGAGAACGTTTCGAGCGCGCGGTCGCGATTATGGCGCGGCTGCGTGCGCCCGGCGGTTGTCCTTGGGACCGCGAGCAGACCTTCGATTCCATCAAGCCCTTCACCCTCGAAGAAACCTACGAGGTGCTGGAAGCGATCGACAACCGGGACTGGAACGAGCTTACCGGCGAACTCGGCGATCTCCTTCTGCAGGTCCTCTTCTATGCTGAGATGGCGAAAGAGCAGGGAACGTTTTCGATCGATGAGGTTCTCGATCGGCTTTCGAACAAGCTGGTTGACCGCCACCCGCATGTTTTCGGCGACGTAAAAGCCGAAACTTCCTCCGACGTTCTGCGCAACTGGGAGGCGCTGAAGGCCGAAGAGAAGCGAAAGCGAATGGATGGCGGGGGTGAAAGACGGCCTCAGGCAAGTGACGCCGCGGAGTCGGTGTTAGGCGGCGTCTCATCCGCGATGCCGGCGCTGCTGGAAGCCCACAAGCTCAGTTCGCGGGCCGCCCACGTCGGATTTGACTGGCCCAACATGGAAGGACTTTTTGAGAAGTTGCGCGAGGAGACCTCGGAGCTGCAAGAGCACTTGCATGAGTTTCCTGAACCTGGCCCGCAGCCACTCGGCCGCGGCGTAGCGGGTTCCGGGCGCCCTTCGATCAGCGACGATCTGCGGCACCGCCTCGAAGATGAGGTCGGTGATCTATTTTTCGTGCTGGTCAACATCGCCCGCTTTTTGTCGGTCGATCCGGAATCGGCCCTCCGGAAAACCAACCGCAAGTTCAGGCGGCGCTTTCAATGGATGGAGGAACAGTTGCGCGCATCCGGCCGCACTCCGCAAGAAGCCTCGATGGAAGAACTCGAATCCCTCTGGCAGCAGGCCAAGCAGCAGGAGCACGTCGCAAGGTGAGCGGCAATTCCATCGAGATTCGTAAGTGCTCTGGCCTGGAGGAGATGCGGGCTTGTGTTGCTCTGCAAAAGGAAGTCTGGAATTTTACCGACATTGAGCTCGTTCCCTTGCGCATTTTTGTGGTTGCAGAAAAGGTCGGTGGACAGGTCATTGGAGCCTTCGAGGGCAAGGAACTCGTCGGCTTTGCCTTTGCCATCCCCGGAATTCGCGGCGGCTACCCTTATCTCTACTCTCACATGCTCGCAGTGAGGAAGGATCACCGCAATGCCGGGCTTGGACGCCGGCTCAAACTCTTTCAGCGCCACGACGCCCTCGCTCGCGGTTTCGAGTTGATGGAATGGACCTTTGATCCGCTGGAAATTAAGAACGCATATCTTAATCTCGAAAAGCTAGGCGCCATCGCCCGCCGCTACAATCTCAACCAGTACGGCATTACCTCATCCCCGTTGCAGGGTGGTTTGCCTAGCGATCGCCTGGTAGCCGAATGGTGGCTAAAATCGAAGCGGGTTGAGGCGTTGCTTACGGAAGGCAAGAGGCCTGCCTTCAAAAGCGTTCGGAGCATCTCCGTGCCGGCAGAGATTTATCAGTGGAAAGCCTCGCCTGAGACCCGTCCGCAGGCGCAGGCGGTCCAGGAGCGAAATCGGGAGCAGCTCCTGCAGGCCTTTGCCGAGGGCCTGACGGTCTTGGGTTACGAACGCGATCCGCAAGGCAACGGTAAATTCTTGTTGGGAAAATGGGACGAGAACTGGCACTATAGTCCCGCTTAGCACGATGAAGATCGAAGCGATCACCCTACGCGAAATCCGCTTACCCCTGGTTCAATTTTTCGAGACCAGCTTCGGCCGGATTTATGAACGCGTTGTCCTGCTGCTCACCGCCCATTGCGATGGCATTGAGGGCTGGGGAGAATGCGTCGCCGATGCCGCTCCGCACTACAGTTCCGAATGGATCGATTCCTCCTGGATCACGATCGAACGCCACCTGGCGCCGGCGGTGCTCGGCCGCGACATTGCGCATCCCCACGATGTCGCCCCGCTGATGGCAAGAGTTCGCGGCCATCGCATGGCGAAGGCGGCGATTGAAAACGCAATCTGGGACGCCGCCGCCGTACAGCAGCAGCAGCCTCTCTGGAAGCTTCTGGGTGGGACGTTGCGGGAAATTCCTTGCGGAGTTTCCATCGGCATCCAGGATTCCGTCGAGCAATTACTCGACAAGATCCAAATCGAACTAGCCGCCGGCTACCGCCGCATTAAGGTCAAGGTAAAGCCCAACTGGGACCTCAATGTGCTCGAGCGCATTCGCTCGCGCTGGCCAGACATAACGCTCAGCTGCGATGCCAACTCCGCTTATACCCTTGATCAGATCGAGCACTTGCAGAAATTTGACCAGTTCAATCTGTTAATGATCGAGCAGCCGCTTTGGCATGACGACATTTACAACCACGCGCGTTTACAGGAGAAATTGCGCACCGCCATCTGCCTCGATGAATCCATTCATCACGCACGCAACGCCGCTCAGGCGATCGAGTCGGGAGCCTGCCGCATCATCAACATAAAAGTCGGTAGAGTGGGAGGGTTCAGCGAAGCCCGCAAGATCCACGATGTTGCGGCATCCAGCAATATTCCCGTCTGGTGTGGTGGGATGCTCGAATCCGGCATTGGCCGCGCCCATAACATCGCCCTGTCAACTTTGCCTAACTTCCGCTTGCCGGGAGACGTTTCCGCCTCCAAACGCTATTGGAAGGAAGACATTATTGAACCAGAAGTCGAAGTCAGCCCGCAGGGCATGATCAAGATCAGCGATGAAGTAGGGACTGGGTATCGCGTTCGGCGCGATCTGATCAAGAAAATGACTTCGAAGGAAAGCACGATCCGCCCAAGCCGCTAGCGATGATTTTCTGCCAGCTCCGTGCTCTGCTTTTTCAGAAGCTCAACGCCTTGAGCAAAGGTTAGATTCGGCGCGACCTCGCGGAAGTCAGAAAAGATTTCGTTGCTTTTGATGTTCAAGCGCTTGAACAGCATGATTTTTCCAGTGAAGGAAAGATCCATGCGTGTGACTTCCCAGTAGCCTGGCGCAACCTCGGCCTGCTGGACCAAGAAATGTCCACCCTTATCGAGACGCCCCAGAATCCCCCAGCCGAAACCGACATCCTTCATCAGGGTGCCGTCAATCTTGGCAATGCGATGCTTGTTTTGGTCGATAAGGATGTAGCCTTGCATTCCGGCCAGAACCTGTTCGGTCCGGCTCGGCGGATCATACGAAGGGTTGGGGCGAAACTTGAGCCGCACCAAATGATCGCCGGGGCACCCAAGCCCTTCTTTGCCTGCTTCGGTACCGTCCTGCTCATACAGAAAGGCGGCGGGCAATGCTTTTACCATGCGGGTGGTGCGTTCCGCGTCTTCCTTCTCTGATTTCTGCTTCTTTCGCAATGCGTCCCGGTTTTGCACCAATTGGCTGAGCCGGTTCTCCTCAGAATCGCGCTGCGCCTGCGACAGCGGCTTGTCGTTTACGGTCACGAGCATACCGGCCGAGGCTTCTGTGGTCTCCACGATCAGTTTCACCTCGGTGCCGTGGCCTGAATCCTTGCGGTCACGAAACATGAATTTGTGCCCGCTAGAGCTGCTGTTGACCTCGTTGTGAACCGCCTCCCGGACAAGTTCCACCGGGGTTTGTGATTGTGCTTGTGCCCCTAAGGCAGAAGGAACTGCAATTGAAATCAGAACTGAAAGACCCAGAGACAGCCTCGTTAGTTTCGAAGAAGCGCAGCCCATCGAAGTTTTGGATGCGATATTGGCGACTGCGTGGCCTGCATCGCTCCCGTGGCAGTTATTCTAAGCGATTTTCTCCGGCGCTTTGCACTTTCCACTGTATCCAACTGTATCCATAAGAGGCGAAATGGCTTAGAATTCTGTTTTCGTGTTCCTGTATATGGCCCAGGAGGTAGTAATGGACACGCCCAAGTCGGGTGAATTTGCCCACATTGGCAAGTCGGTGATCATCAAAGGTGAACTTTCCGGCAGTGAAGACCTTTACGTCGACGGTACCGTGGAGGGCACGATTGAGTTACAAGGCAATAACCTGGTGATCGGTCCCAACGGCCAGGTTCGGGCCGACGTCCACGGCAAGGGGGTAGTCGTTCAAGGAAAGCTTGAAGGTAACATCAATGCCAGCGAGCGCGCGGAACTGCGCAAGTCGGCAGTAGCTGTAGGGGACATTCTGACTCATCGTATCTCGATTGAAGAAGGCGCCTATTATAAGGGCAAGGTGGATATTCAGAAAGAGGCCACTTCCCCAGGGGCTGTCGCGGGAAACAAGAGCGCGACGGTTTCCGCCACGCCGGCAACGGCTGCGAGCGGTACCGCTGCTGGTACACAAGTAACTAAATCCTGAGGGTTTTTGGTCCGATTCGTCACTTGCCTTCGCGATATATTAGAGTGTGCAAGTCGGTGAGCCGGACGCTGAGAAGTCGCCATGGCATCCGTAACGCACAGTTTCATGAAGATTTTTCGTGGTTCAGCCCCTGGCAACGGCCAGGACCTCCAGACCGCCCGCCCGATCCAACGCCTGACGCGGCGCTCCAGCGGATTGGCTGAACTGGCGCGGCTGCTGCAATCGGAGGAGCCTCTGTGCATCCTCGATATCGGATCAACTTCGGCCACGAACATTCGCTTCCTCACCGAACGTTCCCACAAAATTTATAGCGAAGACCTGCTCGACGCCTCGACCGATCCACTGCTAGTTACGAAGGATGAGAAGGGTCAAAGCATTCTCGACGCCAAGCGCTTCCTCGCCGAAAACCTGGTTTATGGCAACGCCCAGTTCGACCTCGTACTGTGCTGGAACCTGGCCGACTATCTCGACGAAAGCCTGGTGAAGCCGGTCGTCGGACGCCTCTGGTCGATGCTCAAACCCGGGGGCATGTTACTGGCTTTCTTCCACACTCAGGAAGCCGGGCCCGATGCGCCTTGCTACCGCTATCACATTCTCGGGAGCGACGTGCTGGAAATGCAGCATATCGAGGCGCGCAGAGATATGCGCAAAGGTCCAACCGGCGTAGTCCATACCTCGGTTCAAAAAAGTTTCCGGTTGCAGCGGGTGTTCAACAACCGTCACATTGAGAACTTGTTCCGCGACTTTACTTCGATCAAGTTCTTCCTCACGCGGGACAACGTTCGCGAAGTGCTGGTCGTGCGGTAAGAACGTCTTATCGCGTTTTTCTTACTAGATATTGGGTTACTGCAGGGGCCTTCTCCAGCGCCGCCAGAATCGGCGTACGGATGATTCGCGGCCATTCCACTGCTCTGCGAATCCTGGAAGCCATGCGAAATACGCGAGCAAACTCGGATTCATAATCCGCGACGTATTTCTTTCGCGCATCTTCGAGTGAACTCGTTCCTGCAAAGAAGGGAAGCAGGCATTGTGCCGCGGACCGGCCGCTTCGCAAAGCCAAAGAAATTCCGTCACCTACAAAGGGGTCGACGAAGCCTGCCGCATCTCCAGCCATCAGGGTTCCAGCACGTTCGGGAACAGGTTTGCGGAATAGCAAAGGCGCCGTGCTGACAGGCTCGCTCAAAGGCTGCCAATGACGTGCCCGCTCTTGCAATGCCGGATGCAAGGCGAACACCTCTGGTAGCGTGCTGGCCACGTCGGCGCGCACCATGGCGCAAGCGTTGATGCGTTTGTGATCACGGTCATCGGCGAGATCCACTGGCTGTACTCCGCAATAGCCACCGTCAAAGAAGTAGAGGTCAACCGAAGTCGGACGATTGCTCTCGGCAAAATGGCCCTTTAACCCGATCCATCGAGACTTGGCCTCGCCGTTGCTCGGAGGCTGCGCCAGATTAGACCACCGTCCGGAGGCATTGATGACAGCGCGGGATTCGAGTCCTTCTGACGAGGTACCAACCAGAAACGGTCCGCTGCCACGAATGCTCTGGACACTTACCTGTTGCTTGGCTTCAACTCCGCAGCGCTTGGCAGAATCCCACAGAGCGGCGTCAAGCTCTAACCTCGCAATACTCGCAGCAGCAGGCTCAATCGTCGTATGAAGCTCGCGATCTTCAATGAAAATTCGTGTAGAAGAAATACGCTCTGCCTCATTCAGCAGAATCTGTTCCCGCGGGTCAAGCAATTCCGCGAGTACGTGCAGCGATTCTGCTGAAACGAACTCACCGCAAACCTTGTGCCGGGGAAATCGTCCTCTCTCGAGCAGCAGCACCTGTGCGCCGCTGCGGGCTGCGGTAATTGCGGCAGACGTTCCCGCCGGCCCGCCGCCGATCACGATCAAGTCATACATCAGGCGATCTCAGTGACTCCCGTCGTTCACGCTGACCCTGTACTGCCTATTTCCAAACGGTCACTCCCATGCGATAAAGGAAGCCCCTCATAAATTCCACTCGCGTTGCGCTCATCTGGCTCAGAATTTTCCCCATCTCTCCCTCGGTGTACGCCTGCCTGACCGACGCGGGCGCATCGTGACGAGTGATTCGGCTGCGGTAAAGCGGCAGTCCCGCGTACACCACTGCCAGGTGCAAAGGATGCCTTACCAAGTCATTGATGATTACTGCCGTGCGGCACACGCGTAAACCTTCCTTTACGAACTGGAGCAGCTCTTGCGGAGAAAGATGGTGCGTGAACAAATTGGAACTGACCAGGTCGAAACTGTTGTCCGAGAAAGGAAGAGCCACCGCATTGCCGACGACTGCCGGCATTCCATTGCGCGATCCGCCATTGATGTGAGATAACGCGCGATCCAGCAATGCCACCTCAACTTTAATGCCCCGGGGACGAAGCTGCGCGGCCACCGTTGCGGGGACATATCCCGCGCCACAGGCAACTTCTAACATCGACAACGATCTCGCTCCGGCCTGGCGGGCAACACCTTCAACCAGGGCCGCACTGGTCGTGACACCACCGAACCAGCGGTTGAACCAACGGAGATCGGCCAGGCAAGCGGCCACTTCAGAAGGGCTGCCGGCGTCAGTGTCCAGCAATTCGGGAATGGGCACGCGTTTCATGCAGATATAGCGTGACACGATTTTGGCATGATCGGAGGAATGAAGTTGTCACTGTCCCTTGACAACCGTCGCTCTATACCTCCGCCAGTTCTTCTTCGAGCAACTGCTTGTTGTAGAGGTCGGTGTAGTAGCCTTCGAGCGCGAGAAGTTCGTCATGCGTGCCAAACTCGACGATCCTGCCGCCATGCAGGACGGCGATCGTGTCGGCATTGCGCACCGTGGATACCCGGTGGGAGATGAAAATCGTCGTCCGGCCCTGCATTACGTCGCGCAAGTGATTCAGGATCTTGTCTTCGGTTTGCGTGTCCACACTCGCCAATGCGTCATCCAGAACCAGAATTCGCGGGTTGCGGATCAGTGCCCGTGCAATCGCCGTGCGCTGCTTTTGGCCCCCGGACAGGGTGATACCACGCTCCCCGACCAGGGTTAGATATTTTTCAGGAAAGCTTTCAATATCCTCGGCGATATTTGCCGCTTCGGCCGCAGACCGAATCTCGCTATCGGTTGCATTCTCCACGCCGAACGCAATATTTTCTCGGACACTTTCGCTGAATAGAAACGTCTCCTGCGGCACAAAACCGATATTCTTTCGCAGGAATTCCAGCGGATACTCCCGGATTGCCCTGCCATCGATCAACACACTACCTGGGGCCGCATCATAAATGCGAGGAATGAGGCTGACGAGCGTGGTCTTGCCGGAACCAGTCGGCCCCACAATCGCCAGACTGCTTCCTGCGGGAACTCGCAGGTTGATGTCGTGCAGAACCTCGGTTTCGTTGTACGAAAAATTTAGGTTGCGGAACTCGATGTCGCCTCGAAGAGGTGCAGGCGCGTGCGCCTTTGCAACCTCCGAGCCGTTCATGATCGCCGGCCTTTCCACCAGGATTTCGTTGATCCTTCCCATCGATGCAGTCCCGCGCTGGAAAATATTGATAACCCATCCCAACGCGATCACCGGCCAGGTCAACTGCACCATGTAGGTATTGAAGGCCACAAAGTCACCTACAGTGATGCGATGTTGCAAGACTTCTCGGCCTCCCAGCCAAAGCACCAGCACGATGGCGAAGCCGAGCATGGTCTCCAGCGTCGGCCACAACATTCCCATGAGCCGCACCAGCTTCAGGCTGCGTGAAATGTATTCGCGGTTGGAAGCTTCAAACGAGGCAATCTCGGACTCCTCCTGCACGTAGGCGCGGATCACCCGCGCGCCGGAGAAATTCTCCTGCGCCCGCGCCGAAATCTCGGAGAACATGGCCTGGATTTTCTCGAACCGCTCGTGGATCTGTTTTCCGAAGTACTGAATGGTGATGCTGACCACCGGCAGTGGCAAAAACGCATAAAGCGTCAACGTAGGGCTAATCGAAAGCATGAATGCCAGCGCGCCGGCGGTGAACACAATGGTGTTGGCGGAATACATGATTGCCGGGCCCAGCAACATGCGAACGGCGTTCAGATCATTCGTCGCCCTGGCCATAATGTCGCCCGTGCGAGTGCGCTGATAGTAGGAGTAAGAAAGGCTTTCGAGGTGCTCAAACAGGTCGTTGCGCAGGTCGAATTCGATTTCGCGCGAGACCCCGATTACAATCCATCGCGTCAAGAATTGGAATACGCCCTTGGTGCAAGCCACAGCCAAAAGCAGGAGCGCATAGGTCAGCAGCTTGTGCCGCGTAACTCCCAGATTCAGATCGTCGACCGCTCTGCGAATCACCTGCGGGAACAGAATCCAGATTCCGTTATTCAGAAACACGCAGAGCGTGCCGACCCCATAGCTCCAGCGGTATTTCTTCAGGTAAGGAAACAGGGGGCGCAGACTCTTGGGCAGCATGTGCTTCCAGTAGATGAGATTCTACCAGCCCAAGCTTCAGTTTCTAGCGGAGTTTCGCTCAGTTGCGATGCCTGATTTAAGACCAGTCGCGGCCGAACGCAGCCACGTAAGCGGCAAGAAGCAGAATCACCCAGCTACCCAGGAAGAAGTAAACCGAATCGATCAAATAGGAATAAACCACATCAACATTCATACTACCCACCTAGAACCCGGACGCTTTGTCCCGTTCGCAGGAATGACCTTTGTAGTTCTCCACGATCTCACGGACTGCATTTAACCGCCCCAATGAAGTGCGTTCCGGATCGGTCAAGGCATGTTCGATTTGCGACATCCACCAGCCCACCGCGCGATCAATTCCCCGTGCCATTTCGCTGGCAATCACGTCTACGATGTCGCCTGCCACTGCTGTGCTAGCCAAGTTAGCCACCTTTCGCCTCTCGGAAAACAAAGGGGGAGAAGCGCGTTCTCCGTACCACTGCTCCCCCGCCCACCTCACTCTAAGGACTACTGATCCGGCGACTGCTCCGCACTCGTGCCCTGATGCCGTTGCATACGTTCCTGCATGCGCTGCTCATGCTGTGCCAGCATATCGTTGAACTTGGCCTTCTGGTCCGCCGTCAGCACCTGGTAAGCTTTGGCTCCCAGGATTGCATGCTGCATTTCCAGCTGTTCGCGTGCCTGCGAAGACTGCGCGATGATCGCCTGCGCTTTCGCTTCGTCGAAGTTTCCGCTGGTGATCAACTGCATCATGGCTTTGTGGCTCTGCTTTTCCTGCTGCCACAAGGGTTCGATTGTGGGTTTGGCGCTGTCGTAAATCTCTTTGATCTGGGTTCGCTGGGCATCGCTCAGGCCTAATGCATCCCCGAACATTCCCATCATCGGTCCGCCGAAGAAATCTCCGCCGCGGTGGAACCCTCCGGGTCCTTCCGCCAGAGCGGCCATTGCGACCAGCACAGTGGCAAGCAATGCAACCGCTACCTTCATCCGGTTCGATCTCATACTTTCCCCTCCACTCATTTTCCGTCCGTGATTTCGGGACTTAGTCTAATGATAAGAACACCTTTTCGAGGGCCAGGTGGTAAAGAGTTGGTCAACCGGAGTAAAGTTTTGTAAAGGGTAGCTTCAGCGGATTTGACAATTCTTTACCGCCTTTCGGGAACAACTGTAATAGAACAGTTATGAGCAAAGTGGAACGCATCCTGGTCATCGACGACGACGTAGAGCTATGCACGCTGGTGGCGGAATACCTCGAGCCCGAGGGGTTTGAGATCGACGCCGTTCACGACGGAAATCGCGGCTTGGAGCGTGCCCTTACCGGCAATCACCTGCTGATCGTCCTCGATGTCATGTTGCCGGGCATCAACGGATTTGACCTGCTGCGGCGCCTGCGGAACACTTCCAAGACACCCGTGCTGCTGCTCACCGCTCGCGGCGAAGATGTGGATCGTATTGTCGGCCTGGAGATTGGAGCCGACGATTACCTTCCCAAGCCGTTCAATCCCCGCGAACTTGTGGCCCGCATTCGCGCTATTTTGCGCAGAACACAAGCCCACGAGAAAGGCGAGCCGATTCCCGACATACTTCGCGTCGGCGATGTCGAACTCGATCCCGCCACCCGCACCGTGCTTCAGGATGGCAAGCCGGTCGAACTGACCTCTGTGGAGTTCAATTTGTTGGAGGCACTGCTGAACGAGGCTGGCCGCGTCGTGACGCGTGAGCACCTTGCCGATGTGGTTCTCGGCCGCAAGTTTTCTCCTTTCGACCGCAGCATCGACATGCACGTGAGCAAGGTGCGCAAGAAACTCGGAGACTCTGATAACGGACCCGACCACATCAAGACAGTCCGCGGAGTGGGATACATCTTCACTCATCCGCGGGAAGAGGCGGCAAGGAAAGAATGAAAAGCCTCTTTCTCCGCATATTTGTCTCCTACTGGATTGCGCAGGCGCTCTTCGTGGTGCTCGCGCTGCTGATCGCAACAGCATTGCGTCCATCGCACGAGATAGCGGCTTTGCAGGCCCAGGAATCGAAATTTCTGGCGGAAGCCTTGGAGGCTTATCAGGCTGGCGGGGAACCCACCCTCTGGCGCTATCTCCGCGGCATTCACGATGCGCAGCACATCCGGCTATACATAGCGGACGACACAGGGAAAGATCTGCTGCGCCGGCAGCCTCCCGAGTGGGTGCAGCGGGCATTTAAAGGCGAGTTGCGGACGGCGGATACCTTCTTGGGACGCGTTCGCCCCAACATGCAGTTTCTGCGCAGCTCAATGACCGGACCCGACGGCCGCCGCTACACGTTGATCATCGAGCTGGCTCCTGAGCCGCATCCCTGGCTCGGGCCACAGGGCTTCCCCGGGCTGGGCATTCTGCTCGCCATCCTGGTCTCTGGCCTGGTCTGCTACGTTCTGGCGCGATACTTGACATCGCCCATCGTGCGCCTGCGCGCTGCCACGCAGAAATTGGCCTCGGGTGATCTGGCGGCTCGCTCGGGCATGCCGCAGTCGCATCGCCGCCATGACGAACTTGGGGAACTGGTTAGCGACTTTGACCAGATGGCCGAACGTCTGCAGAACCTTGTGGATGCACAACGGCGGTTGTTGACCGATATCTCACACGAACTCCGTTCTCCATTGGCGCGATTGAATGTGGCCCTGGAACTCGCGCGGCAGCGCAGCGGGCCCGACGCCCGCACCGCGCTGGATCGCATCGATCGCGAAACCAATCGTCTTAACGAACTGATCCAGGCGCTTCTGACCATTGCCCGTCTCGAAAGTGGCGAGACATCCATTCCAAAGGAGCCCGTCCACTTGGAAGAGCTCATTCGCGAAATCGCCAAGGATGCCGCGTTCGAGTCGCAACATCGCGGCTGCCATGTCGAAGTGGTTATCACCGATGAATGCACGGTCATGGGCAGCCCCCGCTTGCTGCACAGCGCATTCGAAAATGTTGTGCGCAATGCCATGCGCTATACGCAAGAAGGTACTAGTGTCGAGATTCAGCTTGAAAAATCCCGAGCGACAGCGCATTCTGCGCACGGTGACGACGCCGTGGTGCGGGTGACTGATTCTGGCCCCGGAGTTCCCGAGCAGGCGTTAGACAAGATTTTCCAGCCTTTCTACCGCATCGATGATGCTCGCGGGCGCCAGACCGGAGGGGTGGGCTTGGGCCTGGCCATCAGTGAGAAGGCTGTGTCATTGCATGGCGGCAGCATTCGCGCTGCCAATCGTTCCCAGGGTGGATTGATGGTGGAAATCCGGCTACCGATGACCTCCATCGAATCCGAGACTGACTTCCGCGCCCAAAGCCCAGTGCCGGTCAGCGACCTCACCTGATTCTTGCCGACGAGAGTAGCCGCGTTTCGCGGGCAACTTTCCACCCAATCGCTGGTCCCTAACACAATGTCAGGTTTGCTCTTGCCCGTCATTCCTGATACACATTTGAAGGAACTCTGCATCCAGCAATGATGGATTCTGACCCTGCCGCTTTGTCAGCAGGGGTACGCTAGCAACTAACTTGGGAGAACGAATGGCAACGAAGTTCCACTATCTTGCCGTTGTGCTCGCGATGGCTTTTCTTCTGCCCGCTTGCAGCAACAAGAACGGTGCCCTAACCTCTTCGGGAACCGGGGTCATGTATCTTGCGACGCAGGGTGACTCTGCCATGGCCGCGTTCACTGTGAACCTCGGCTCGGGTGGTCTAAGCCTGCTCACTGCTTCCGTTAATACTGGGTCATTTCCCACGGCGATTGCGCTTACCCCCGGACTGGACGCGCTGTTCGTCGCTAACTCCAAGTCGAACGATATCTCAGCCTATACGGTGAACTCAGACGGGTCTTTGGCCACCACCACTGCCACGACGAAGGCGGGAACCACACCAACCGCCATGGCCGTTGATCCGGGCGGGAAATTTCTCTTCGTCGCCAATCAGGCATCCAGTGACATTTCGGTTTATGCCATCAGCGGCGCCACTCTGAAGGAAATCAGTGGCTCACCCTTCAGCACGATTCCGATCGGCCAAACCGACCCCACGGATCCCGACGGTCTGATCGTGAGTCTTACAGGAAAATTTCTGTATGTCGCCAATAGCTTGAACGGGACAGTCTCCGTCTA
>Ga0335081_10006359_pt1 | contig 18800 bp, 16 predicted proteins | sample Lox_Sample_35_FD_206713 | JGI IMG/M metagenome (GOLD analysis project Ga0335081, IMG submission 206713) | Soil microbial communities from Loxahatchee National Wildlife Refuge, Florida, United States - Lox_Sample_3.5 | ecosystem: Environmental > Terrestrial > Soil > Wetlands | place: USA...
TTCCTTCCGGCATCGACTTCGCCTTCAACAACGCAGTTATGCCTGAAATGGCGGCCTTTTTCTATGCTGAATTATGCTTGCCTGTTTACTACTGGTGAGAAATCCGGGCTAACCCTCATCGGTAATAACCGCTTGACTGCCCCGGCGCCGCCCCACATTGCGGTTTCCTCCGCCGTTAAACCCACCAGCCAGCATCTGTTCACTGAACCAGACACAACCAACCGTGCCTGTTTACTACTGGTGAGAAATCCGGGCTAACCCTGATCAGGCACTCGTCACCGCCGATGCCGTGCAGGTACAGGTTCATTGCTGCCAGGCGCGCGGTTGCATCGACAATCTCCGTCCCGCTGAGCGCGTCAAACTTCAGGTGCTTCTTCTGATCTTTGTCGAGTGAGTAGTTCTGGCTGACGTAGGAATAGGTCGCCAGCAGGAAGCCGCCGGTACCGCACGCCGGATCGTGGACCGTCTGCCCCGGCCTGGCCCGCATCACGTCCACGATGGCGCTGATCAGGGGCCGCGGCGTGAAGTACTGTCCCGCGCCGCCCTTCACGTCCGACGCGTTCTTCTCCAGCAGGCCCTCATATGCGTCGCCCTTTACGTCAACGTCGAGCGAGATCCATTGCTCTTTGTCGATCAGGTCGGCGATCAGGCGGCGCAGCTTGGCCGGATCCTGAATCTTGTTCTGTGCCTTCCGGAAGATGACGCCGAGCGTGCCTTTCTTCTTATCCAGCTCGGTTAGGATGTGCCGATATTGCGTCTCCAGCTCATCACCGTCCAGTCGCAGCAGACTCGCCCAGTCGAGGTCCTTGGGGATGATTCGCGGGCGGTTGAACGGAGGCCGAGTCTGCTCGTCGGCCATCTTGAGGAAGAGCAGATACGTAAGCTGCTCGACGTAGTCGCCGTACGACAGCCCGTCGTCGCGCAGGACGTTGCAGTAGTTCCAAAGCTTCTGAACGATGCCGGTTGCTGGTCAATGTCGAGCTGGCCTCATGAGAGTTCTTGCTGCTCGCCGTGCTCCTTGGCCGGGAGCTTGGAAGTGGGATCGACATAATGGACCCTGCAAACGTCGGGATGCAAGTGAATGAAGTCCTGATCCGTGGTAAGCAGCACTGCGCTAGCAGCGGCTGCGCTAGCTGCTATCCATTTGTCATTATCGGAAATGTTCCGGGCACCCTTTGGATGGGATAAGCACTGCTGATCTACGGCCACATAGCCTTCGATGATTGAGGGATCATTCAAGTCGAGCGTAACTAAGTCATTCAGCATATTCTGCAGGGCCTGACTCTTCTTCTCAGCCCAGCCATTGCGTTTGGCCATCGCCCACAGCTCACCATGGCTAACAACACTGATTAGCGGACGGTTAAGCACTTCGGAGAGGGCGAATGTTTGGTTCAAATATTCTCCGAGTTGCTTCCCCCGAATGAGCGCCAGGAGAACGTTGGTGTCGAAGAAATACAGCGCGTTCTTATCCACGCATCTCCTTCAACATTCCCAACAATTCTTCATCACTCTCCTCCCCCGGCCACGTACCGAAGAAGCCTGGAACACCACGCCTAGCCTGCTCGCCGAAGCGATATCGTACCGTTGCTAGCCGATGCTCAATTGGCGGGGGCACTCTGAAAAATAGCTTTGACTCGCCCGTCCCCGCCGCAACCGCCTGTGCATCGATTCGCAACAGCGAACCTGACGGACGATAGACCGCTTTTCCAACCACCACGACCTTCGCCCCGAGAAGGTCCCTTAAAGTGTCCAGGTAATCGGCATCCTCTAACACACCGCGAACCGCCTTGCCTTCCTCGAGCAACAACTCAAAGGAGCGCGTACTATGCCGGATCATATCAAGGTGGCCCGCAACCCGAACCTGTCTTGGAGATGGCGTTCGCTGAGTCAACTCGGCCGCACGCACAGCCACTTCCCGGTCAAACTCAGCTGTTTCGGCGTTGTCTGGAACCTCCATTGACAAAAGCTTGTGCTGAAAGAGTCGCTTAGTGTGGCTAAGATGACGCAGCAGGTGAAGGTCGTACAGAGTGCTATCCGGATTTCCTTGCCGTACCTCACGGGTGACGCGAGCAAACACGTTTATGGCGGTGTCCTCTGGTGACGGCTTCGTGTCCCAGAACGTCGATTGCGAGTAGACATCTTCCGCAGCTTCGCCAAGGAGTGGTGCTTGCAGATGCAGTACAGTATCGCAATTGTTTCGTTCTGAGATTCCGACGAATCGAACGTCAGAGGCACGTCGTAACCACGCCGGCGGCGCACCGACATGGGCACCAGTGCCCTCGATAGCCATTCGCACCGAAGACGACATCATGGGAGCAAGCTGGCGAAAGACATCGCCCGTGAATTCAAGGGGCAATCGCTTTCCGTATCCCGCCTCGGTGTGCAGAACCAATTGTTCGTCTTCGTAGTGCAGGAAAGTAGCCCTCCCAAAATCCTATTTTACTTCGACTACTACTGCCGCGCGGCATTGTCGGCGGCGACTTTGGTTTCTCGGCCGTTCACTCGTAATCGCGCGTTTCGCGCGGATGCGCTCCAGCAGCACCGACGCGGGCTCGTTGTTGGGATCTTGCGGTACCAGTTTGCCTTCGAAGGCGCGCTTCAGGATGGCTTGGCGTAGGCGGTCAGCGCGGGCGATGGCCTGATCTACACAGCCCTCAAGATTTGCAACCACGGAGAGTCGCCGATCTAATTCTGCGGCGATCCGCTCCTGTTCAGAAGCCGGCGGGATTGGGAGCGGCACGCTGTTGCAATTGTCTTTGTTGAGGTATGCAATCGTGGTCGCTGTTGAAAGTGATTCCATGTAGCTCGTCTGGGTGCGGAGAGCATAGGCGATATATCGGGCAGAAACCAAAAGGCTCATAACAAACGCGTGCAGTTGTTGATTGATCACCACAGGCGTGCCGACGACAGCGGTCAGTCCAAACCGACCAACGCAGCTCATTATTACGGAGCCTTTCGGCACTACGCGAGCCCGATATTCCTTAGTTTCTTCATCACTTAGGCCCAGTCCAGACTTTGATATGGCGATCTCAATACCATCATCGAAGTCCGGCAGGGTTATCCAGGGGACTTCGCCGGTGAATGACTTGGGCTTATCCCTGTTGGGTACGATGCACTCGAACATGTATCCTGCGGTCGTCCATGTCCAACCCTCCGGCAACCTCGGCAAGTCATATGTATTAGGAAGAGCGGGTTCTCTGTATTTCCTTTTCCAGTTATCGCTGGTCGGAGGCTTGCCGGCGCCGAGCATTTTGGCGAGTTGGTCGGCTTCCCACTTGGCGCGGCGCTCTTTAAGGATGCGCGCCAGAAGTTGCTCGCCGGTTTCGTAGGTACGGCCTTCCTTGCGTGCCAGCTCGGACTCGGTCGGAACCAGGCGTCCCTCGCACGCCGCCTTCAGCACCGACGCCCGATACCGCTTCAGGTTCGACTGCACCCGCTTGAGCGTAGCCATTGCCGCATCGAGGTCACCGAATAAAGCTTCAACTTCAGACGCGATTCGCTCCTGTTCACGTCGTGGTGGCAGCAGTAGTTCAAACCCGCCAATCTGGTCGAAATCTACGCGTGGCCTATCGCCTTCATTCAGGTGTGAAGCAAAAGAGACAAACATTGAGGAGTTGAGCAGCAGTGACAACCAAGGGGCATAGATCGTCCCGTCACCCGGAAAAACAATAAACTCGGCTGAGCTTAAACCCTCGAAGGACGGGCGGAGAACTTTGTTGAGATATGGCCGAAGACGGCCGTATAGCACGTCGCCAGCTTGAAAGTGAACAGCGCTGCTTTTCATCCTCTCCGCAGGCACAGTACCCAGCAAGCGCATTGTCTGCGATTCGACATGTTCCATACCGACGAAAGGCAAATTGGGAACTTCGGCGGGCAATCTGCGAACTCGCCCGGGAGCTACGATCTCGGACAGAGTGGTTTGAACCCAACCTCGCGGCACCAGGACGTTGCTCACGCGACCAGCACCTCATTGAGTTCATTCAGCAATGGCTGCAACCTATCTCCGAAAACCTGATACGCCTTGCCCAAGCCGCCGCGCTGGTCAAAGGGGGCTAGGTCGAAGGCGTCTGTTTCGATCGAGAGGCTCGACGCGACATGATCGCGGATGTTTTCGAGCCACCACATCTGCTCCGGCGTGAACAGCTTGCCCGCTTTCTCCTGCGCTGCGATCCAGCGCGCGAACTGGGCGTTCACGTCATCTTGGAACGGATGCAGGTCGGACTGCTCGTTCAACGCGAAGCGCACCAGTGAGACTATGTCGGTGAGCATGCGCCCGCCGGAGCCGTGAACGCGCGAGCGATCAAGTATCTCGTAGGCGTGCCAGAGAACCCGATTCACGTCATCCGGTTTCATGCCGCGGAACGCATCCGGCGAACGACTCAATGCGTTCGCAAGCTCCTTGATCCCTTCGTACGTGAGCCGTTGCCGGTACGGCCTGTTGTAGAGCACCTGTAGCGCCGTGATCTCGTCCTTGTTGTCGGCGATGAACTTCTCGAACGACGTGACGAGGCTCTTCGCCTTCTCCTTGGCCGCATCATCCACGCCCGCCGAGAGCAGTTCGTCCTTGGTGATTGTGTCGATCGTCTGCTCGTATGACTTCCTGATGTCGACTATTTTCTGCCGCAGCGCGGGATTGGTGGCGATAGGCTTGGCGGCGTCGGCTAGCAGCTTGTCCGCCGCTGACTTGATCTCGTGCTCATCCGGCTCCGGCTTACCAGTGGCCTTCCGCGCGGCTTCGATCTGAACGTCCGGGTCGAGGGCCTGAACGATCCCGCGCGTGAGGTCGGTGATCGGCTTGCCCGCGTTCACCTCAGTCAGCAGCTTGTTGTCCTCAGGCGTGAGTTGATTGTTAAGGCGCGCCAGCCGGGAGGCGATCGAGCTGAGGACCTCCGGGTCGCGGCTGCCGAAGGCGACCGTCTCCAGCAGCTTCTCCAGCGAAACGCTCTTCTTGCGCTCCATCGGCTGCGTGTCGGTCATTTCCTCTTGCGAGAGGCCGATGGCATCCACGATGACGAAGTGCGTCTTCGATTTTGCGTCGGGAGTTACGGCCTGGATCTCCGTTTCCGTGACCACGCGCGCCCCGCGGCCCTTCATCTGCTCAAACAGCAGACGGCTGCGAATCTGGCGGAGGAAGAAGACGATCTCCAGCGGGCGAATGTCGGTGCCGGTCGCGATCATGTCTACGGTGACCGCGATGCGCGGGTTGTAGCTGTTGCGGAATGACGAGAGCAGGTCTTCCGCCTTGATGCCGCTATTGACCCACTCAACCTGCTCGGTCTCGCTGCCATCAGCGGCTTTGACCTTGGTGACGCGGCGTGCAGTCCCGGTGCGGTAGGTGATCTTCTGGGCGAAGTCATTGCCCTTGCCGAACTCCTCGCGGACGATCTGAACGATGTCGTCGGCGTGGCTGTCGTCCTTGGCGAAGATCAGCGTCTTGGGCACCTCGGTGCGGCCGGGGAAGATCTCGGTAAACAGCCGCTCCTTGAAGGTGCGGATGATGGTGCGGATCTGGTCAGGCGCAACCACGTCGCGGTCGAGCTGCGAGGCGCCGTAGCTGAGGTCTTCGTCGAGCTTCTACCAGCGCACTTTGCGCGTCTGGCGATCGCGCTTGTCGATCTGGAAGCCGGCATTGATCGTCGATCCGTGCTCGCTGATGAGCGTGCGGATGCGGTAGAGGTCGAAGTCGACGTTTACCCGATCGGCAACGGCCTGCTCGTGGTTGTACTCCATGACGAGGTTCTGGTTGAAGAAGCCCAGCGTCTGCTTGGAGGGCGTGGCCGTCAGCCCGATGAGGAAGGCGTCGAAGTACTCCAGCACCTGCCGCCACAGGTTGTAGATCGAGCGGTGGCACTCGTCGGTGATGATGAAGTCGAAGGTCTCGATGGGCAGTCTAGGGTTGTACTCGACGGCCGCGGGCTGCGCCTGGAGCGCCGCCATCGTGAACGCCGATTCTTCTTCCAGGGCGGGGTCGAGTTGCTCTTCGCCCTTCAGCATGGAGTAGAGGCGCTGAATGGTGGTGATGCAGACCTTGCTAACGTCGTCCAGCTTGTTGAATTGCATGTGCTGGACGTTGTACAGCTCGGTAAAGGGCCGGTTCTCCTCCGGCGTGATGAAGGCCTGGAACTCTTTCAGGGTCTGGCGGCCGAGGTTGCTACGGTCGACGAGGAAGAGAATGCGCCGGGCGCCGGCGTACTTGATGAGTCTGTATGAGGTGTTGCACGCGGTGTACGTCTTGCCTCCGCCGCTGGCCATCTGGATGAGCGCGCGAGGCCGCTGCTGGGCAAGGGACACTTCCAGGTTGCGGATCGCCCGCACCTGCGCAGGGCGGAGACCCTCTTCGATGACGGGCGGCATGTGGCGCAGCTTCGCGCGCAGCGCAGAACCCGGCCGCTTCAGTTCATCTTCCAGCCACTGCGCGAGCGTCTCGGGGCGGTGAAAGGCGAAGACTGGTCGGCTGCGCGCGTCGGGTTCAAGCAGACTCGTGAAGCGGGTTTCGACTCCCGTGCTCTGGTACAGGAACGGCAGTGGACGTCGCGGAGCAGGCACGGCATCTGGAACGCCCTCGCTGTACTTGGCGGTTTGAATCTCAACCTCAGTGAGGGCCGTGCCCTCGCGCTTGGCTTCGATTGCACCGATCGCGGCGCCGTCAGCGAAGAGCAGGTAGTCGGCCTCGCCGTGACCCTTCTTCATCGGGAACTCGCGGACGGCGACGCCCCGGCCGGCCGTGATGTTTGCGGCACGGCGGTCTTGGAGCTTCCATCCGCCGGCGTCCAGAAGCTTGTCGATGTTCTGGCGCGCTCGATCCTCGGGGGTGATGGGCATGGAAAAGCGGATTATAGCGGGAACATCGGTCCCCCTGAACGGAAAAGGTACGTCCGCTATCCAGATACGTCTTGACGCCGATTGCACGCTATGTGACACCCGGAAGCAGTGCAACACGTACAGCGGGATGGCCCGTAAAAAGCTTTCTCTACCGGCATAAGTGTTCGGCGTCGATGCGGTGAACGTCCGCCGGCGATTGGCCAAACACAGTGTGGGCAGGTTCAGATGGCAATGTTTGGGAGTGCCTGGTGACGGCGAACTGTGCTCTGGATATAGGATTTCCTGCCGCGCTGTGGCTGTTAATCCACTGTACGGGATGGGGTGATGGTCATCACATACAGAATTCTGAGCTTCAACCATGATGGTTTCGCGCGAGCGCGCGCCTCGGCGTCGCAGGTATAGCGGCGTCTCGAACAGGCGCTTCTCCGGTAAGTCGTGGCGTGCTCTAAACAACGTTCGAGCAGATGGCGCCCAAAAAAGAAACTGATCAGAGGAGCGATGAAAGGGCAGGTTTAGAGCTGGTCGTCGAACCGACCCTGACGACTCACGATCTCAAAATTGCCGATGGAATTCTTCAGCAGAAACCTGACGGAACTCGCGAAAGAGGGCTCTCTTGGCAGTTTCTATGGACGAGAGAGGGTGCTCCAGCAGGCGACTACGGTCCTCGCCCAAGATGGAAAGGCAAATGTTCTATTTACCGGTGAACCCGGAGTTGGCAAGACTGCAGTTGTCGAAGCACTAGCCCAGCGAATTGCGACAGGCAATGTCCCCGATTCCTTACGGAATTGTTCCATCGTCGAACTCGACACCAACGCATTGGTAGCCGGCACGGTTTATCACGGCCAGTTCGAAGCGAATGCAAAGAGGCTAGTTGACTACCTGCTTTCGCACCCATCCGTAATCTTGTTCATGGACGAGATTCATTCCATTCTTAGCGTCAGTTCGAACGAGAACAGGGTCAGCCCTTTTGCAAATTTCATTAAGCCTTACCTGGCACGAGGGGAAATCCGGATGATCGGCGCCACGACAAACCGTGAGTACGAGACCATGAACGCCAAAGATGCCGCGCTGGCCCGTCGCTTTGTTCGGATTGATGTGCCTGAACCGTCTCGCGACGAAGCCATCGGAATTGTGCGGCACGTGTCTGAGAGGCGGGCGCAGCAGTCAGGAGTTCTATTGGGCGAAGGCGTGGTAGAGACGGCTGTGGACTTGTCCGTCCGTTTTGTTCAAGACCGTCGGCTCCCTGACAAAGCGATCGACATTCTAGTCAGCTGTATCGGAACGAAGGCCGGCGAACGAACGAGCGGAAAACTATCGAGCAATGATTTGAATGCACCGGCGATGTTGGACCTGGTGGACCGCGAACTAGCCTCGATTGAGCACCAAGACTGGACCGCAGCGTCGTCGCTAGTGGCGGAATGGTTTAAGAGAAAGAGCGGGTCTCGAGTCACCATGAGCGTAGCTGACCTGCAAAAGCTCGTAGCGGAGCGGTTCGGCGGCATTGATTCCGGTGATACGAGAGCCGTTGAAAAGATCCTCGGACTCGAGCGCGAGCTGCGAGAAAGCGTGATTGGGCAAAATCGAGCCATCCAAGCGGTTTGCTCTGCATTAAAACGAATGCTGGCGCTGGGGCGTTCGATACGTCCTATTGGAAGCTTTCTCTTCCTTGGACCGACCGGCGTCGGCAAAACGGAATTGTGCCGGGTTGTCGCCCGGCGACTTTGGGGAGACGCCGCTCTGCTGCAATACAACATGAGCGAGTACATGGAGCGCCTCGAAGCCGCAAAACTCATTGGCGCAGCTCCAGGATATGTCGGTTACGAAGAAGGTGGACGCTTGGTCCGCGATGTAGCCGCCAAACCATCTAGCGTAGTGCTCTTCGATGAGATCGAAAAGGCACACCCGGACGTTCACAACCTTTTGCTGCAGATCCTTGAAGAAGGCAAGTTGCAGGATGGAACAGGAAAGGCCTGTAACTTTTCACAGGCTCTGGTCATGTTGACAAGCAACATAGCCGCAGACTGGATATCAAGGCTACCGAGATCTGACCTGGAGGAACGCTACGACGATGTGCAGCAACGCCTGGTGGAACGTCTGAAGCAAGAGTTCCGTCCTGAGATTGTTAACCGTATCGATGAAATCATCATCTTCGCTCCGCTTGAAAGAGAGCACCTTGAACGGATTCTCAATCTGCTGCTCGCGGCAGAGAATCAACGACTGAAGGACAATAATCGCCCATCAATAGAGCTGACCACAGCAGCGCGTTGCCTTGTTATCAGCAAAGGATTTGATCCGTCGATGGGGGCGCGCCCGCTGCGGCGGGCTTTGCAGCAGCTCGTCATGACTAAGCTAGCTGATTACATTCTTCAACAGACGCTATATGGCAACTTGGCGCCTGGCACGCAGCTCTTCGGGGATGTGAAGGACGGGGACATAGAGATTACCATTACTGGACAGTTACGCGCATGAATGGATCCAACGACGTTCAGGGCGAGCTCGGGGCCGTCCTCCAACAACTCTGCCACTCCTTCCAGGAACTCGATTTGCCGATCGACAGCCAGCGGACTGCCACACTGGCGTCGATGGTGGCAGCCGATCGGCCGGTGAAGGTCGTCGTCGTAGGTGAATTCAACTCCGGCAAATCCACACTAGTAAACGCGCTGTGTGGGTGGAACATTCTTCCGGTGGGGGTCATACCCACGACCGCCACCATCAATGTTCTCTCTCATTCGAGCACAGAGCGAATTTGCGTCACACGCCGTGACGGAAGTGTTGCTGACGTGCCGTTTAGCCCAGAGGCATTGCAGCAGTTCACGGCTCGTCACGGTGAACAAGCGGACATTCGCGAAGTTCACATTGACGCTCCCAACGTACCGGACGGGATAGTTTTAATTGATACGCCAGGCGTAAACGACATCAATGAAACCCGTTCTGAGATCGTCTACGGGATGATTCCTGAAGCCGACGCCCTACTGTTCGTATTGGATATTCAACAGCCCCTGAAAAAGAGTGAGGTGGATTTCCTGCGCGACCGTATCTTGGCATCGAGCATGGTAAAGACGAGTTTTGTGCTTAACCACGTCGACCGTGTTACCAATCGCGCTGAGATTGACGATGCTGTCGCATACGTGCGCAAGAATCTGTGCGAGATCTACGGCGTGGTTGCGGATTCCCTTGCAAGCGGTGGATGTAAACAGCTTGCTTCACAACTTCGCGAAAGTGCGGCCGAAGTTCCCGTTTTTGCCATATCCGCGAAACGGATGTTGCGATCCTCGATTGTGGGTCAGCAGATCGAGGGTGATCTTATGGGATTGCGTTCAGAGGTGTTCAGGTACGCGACTCTCGAAGCTAAGATGCAGACGCTGATGGGCGGAGTCGTTGGTCAGACTGCAGCGCTCATCGCGCGATTGCGCAGGGAGATCAAAGAACGCGAATCCATCGATGGAGCTGCACGGGAAAGTATTGTTGTTAAGTTGAACAAGGATGCGGAAGTGTTGCGCAAGACTCACTCGGCATGCCAGAAAGCGTTACAGACGGTTGAAAACCGCGGCCGCGAATTGCGCAGTGAGGCGGAGCGTGCGATCGACGCTTTGTTCGCCGATGCATCTGCGGCTATCGAGGCCAGAATAGCGAGCCAGGGACTCGAAAAGGGGATGCAAGAGGTACAGCAAGCACTCGGCCGGAAGCTCGAAAGCCGAATGGAGGACATCAATCAGCGGGTCAAGGCGTTGGCCGCTGAGAGTGCTCGGCAGGCCTCGGCCTTCATACCAATACCAGCGACGAAGCCGCGCTTTGATGTAGATACCACTGCCGGCGAGGAGAAAGGCCGCGACCTGCTTGCAGAGTTGCTTCGGGATCCAGTCACCCGAGAATGGTTCATGGTCCTCGCTCCCATGGCGATTTGGCTTCTTGGGTGGATTGGGCTGGCCGCAGTTGCATTTCCATTCGTCGCCAGAATGTTCGAAAACAGCGGTGCCGGTAGTTCATCAATTGCCGAGTTTCAACGCCGGGTAATTCAGTCGGGACAAGAAGTAAAACGGCAAGTGTCTGGCGCTCTTAATGTCCACTTACAAGAAATCTCGGCGACGGCGTTGGACGTTCTAGATGAGCCTCAACATCGCATCCGAATAGGTTGCGAGGCGCTTTGCGGGGGCGCTCCAGTATCCAAGATTAAGCTGGCCGCCTTGCATGCTCGTGCTAACGAGTTCGATTCAAGGTTGGGCGGCGTCCTCACGAGGCTGGAGTTCCTGAAGCGTCCGAGTTCAGGTCGGCAGCGAGAAGTCGAGAGGACGTAGTTAACAAGATCAGATCGGCTGTTGGAGCGGCTATGCAGCAGATCAGGTTTTAGGACGGGCCGTCATTATGACTGGTATTGCTCCGATCCAGGAATCGACCACTAGGACGCAGGAAACGATTCAGCGGGGACTCGAACAGTTTCTCCAGTTAGTACACCAGCAGCATCTTGACTCGGACAAGCAGCTGGCAGCTTCCCTCGATAAGCTCCGAAAACGTGCCGCATCGAACGAAATCACATTGACAGTTCTCGGCGAATTCAGTGCCGGCAAAACCACGTTTATCAATTCGCTGCTCGGCACCGACGTCCTGCAAACCGGCATCTTGCCCACGACGGCGACATGCACCTACATTTCATATGGTCCAACCGCAACGTCCGATGTCGTTCTCCGGAACGGTGCAATAGTCACCATCTCGCCGATAGAAGTAAGGCAGTTTTCTGTCGAAGGCAGCCGCGCCGCGGAAGTTGAATCAGTTCGGCTACGTCTGCCAAGCAGCCTGCTGCAACAGGGCCTCATTGTCGTAGATACGCCAGGCGTAAACGTTAATATTGAGGAGCACGAAGCACTAACCGCCTACGCCATCTCAGAGTCGAATGCGTGCGTGTACCTCATGGACGCTCGCCAGCCGGGGAAAAAGACGACCATCGACTTTTTGCGACGGATCCATGGCCAAATCGACAAGTTCTTTTTTGTCCTGAATCGTGCTGACATCCTCGAAGCTAATGAACAAGAAACTGCTGTCGAGTTCGTTACTGAGGCTCTTAAGCAAGAATGCGGCATTCCAGCTCCGCGTGTGGCGCTGCTCTCCTCTACAGTGGGCGGCATCTGGGCCGATAAATTTGTTGAGTTCAAGCAACACCTCAGCGAGTTCATGCGTGCGGACCGTGAACTTCTTGTCTACGCAGAGCTTGCCCGCTTGTTACGTCGCAGCATTGCTGTTTCGGAGGAGCTGCTTCAGTCGAAATACCGACTCATTGAGCACGAATTAGCAGCCCATTACGAAATAGCTCTACCGAATGCCGCGGAGATAACAGAAGCCCTACAAAGAGATCTGGAGGAGCAGATCGGGGATGATTCGAAAGCGATCCAGGTGGATTTCACGGCCTTTCACGCCGAGGTGTGCGGCAGCTTGAGGGCGACTGTTGAAGGAGTAATCGACTCGGCCGGTACGATAGGTACGCTCGTGAACTATGCCCCAGCGCAAATATCGACCGCATTCCAAGCTCATGCAGCTAGATTGCAGCGGTTTCTATCTGGGCGTTTTGAAGATATGTTCGCGGGACATCAGACCCAAGTAATAGCAGCCGTGACAACACTGTTCTCCAGCGTAAAGCGGTTAGAGCAACAGGCTTTCTTTTTGAGATCCGGTCTGTGGCTCGCGATTATATCGGGTGCGGTTCTCGTTCCCCTAATCGAATGGATATCCGGCATAAGTCACAGTGCTTTGTGGATCTCACCCTTTCTTGGTGCTTCCCTCGCGGGCATAGCTTACGGAATTTTCTATTGGGCGCGTTACCGATCCTCATTCGCCTCGCCTGTCATACCTAGGCTCGACTATGCGGGTTGCGCTGTGGAGGCGATTACGTCGGGAGCAACTTACAAAAAGAAAACTCAGGCAACCGTTATTGGAGAGTTGATAGACGCATTTTTCTCCTTTCCGCGTGACAAGCTTCGTAATGAGATTCGTGATCGGGTTGCCCCCGTGCTTGATGATTTCGTGGAGAGCAGCAGGAAGAACGGCCTTGACACTATAGAAAAAGCCCGACGGAGCATTCTGCAATCGCTCGTATCAGTCACGGAAAAGTACACCGAACGCTACAGCTCGATACTTGAGCGCCTACTTATACCTCAGCGCAAGATTCGAGAAGCGCTGGAAGTACGGCGGAAGGCGATCACCACAGACGTCGCTCGATTGCGGGAACTCCATAGCCACGTTCTGTCGGCATACAGAGAGCTATGTGAGAAGTTAAAGCCAGCGTCGGTTGCGTACGTAACTCGTGACGGAGTTACTGAAGACGGAGTGCTGCAAGCAAGTCCAGCGTATGCACAAGAGCATGGCGAGTCTTGCCGAACGGTGAGGTTACTGAATTCTACGATAGTCGCTCGAAAACACCTGCCGAAGCAAGGCCTTACTGTGGCTTGGGTCCTGTGTTGCTTCATTTCGACGGTGCTTCTTGTGGCCACGCTCCACTTGGGACGGGCGTCCGACGTGCCCAGTAAGCCAGACCTTGCGCCCCAGTCTATGTCCATAGCGTCAATCTCGAGCTCGTCGCAACCAGACGTATTGCAGAACGGCACAGTAACGGATATTCGGCCGCCCGTCGTTTCGTTGCTTAATCCTCCTGTGCTTCCTCGCACGACTCCGGCTAAATGGGACTCTCGGAACATTCAAGGCACCTTTACGATACAGTCGTCAGGTCCCGACGTGGTAATCGCGTATCCGAATGGAGTGAGGTTCACCATCCCAACGGCGCTGTATTCTCCAAGCGCGCCACCAACGACAGGCCCCGACTCGAAGGTAGGAACATTGGAGCTCGATTCATCCGGTCTTTCCGCTAACCAGGAACCTTCCAACGAATGGACACTTCCTTTTGCCGCCAGTGCTCTCCGCGATATAAATGGCGACGGCTGGCCAGAGGTGGTCCTCAGTGATTACTCCGGCGGCGCACATTGCTGCACGCACCTGACGATCCTCTCGCTTCGGCCGAATGGCCCGGTATGCGTGTTTTCAGAGGATCTGGGCTCGGCGTCAGCGACATTTGCCGATCTGGACGGTGATGGACGCCAAGAGATATCGACACACTTGCTGGCGGAATATGGGCTTGGGACATTTGCCAGTGGTACTTATGGAATTCCAGTTATCTACGGCGCCGACACCAATGGCGCTTACGTTGCCAACACTCGCGCCTTCGGCGAGGTCATACGAGGACAGCTTGAAAAGCAACTTGCCGGATGTAATGAGCAGAGCTCAACCGAGGATGTAGAAGAGCGCGACAGTACACTGATAAACTTATTCTTTCTTCAATATCTCGCCGGAAACAAAGAAGCTGCATATTCCTCCCTAAAGGCGCTCGTCCCGAATGAGCAACTCACACGAGCGGCGATGCTGACTAAAGTTGAGGGGACGCTGCGGGCCGCCGCCCCTGAAATTCTGAACGAGCCAAAGTGGGCCTCGTTGCGTGCTGCGATGGCAGAGGAGCAAGGTACTACGGCAGGCCCTGCCCCGTTTCAAAGCGGTATTTCTCAATCGCCGCCGATCCAGACGGTGGTTGATCCACGTACTGCGGTTGCGCAAGTTATTCAGATTTGGGTGGAATCATTTCGTAACAAGGATGCGGGTATGCACGCGTCTTGTTACGCGCCGTTGGTCGAGACATATTTCAGATTGCACAATGTCTCAAACGACCGAATCCTGCGGTACAAGCAGCAGGCATTCTTGGAGTTAACTGCCATTCGTCGCTATGATGTAAGCGACTTGACGATTTCGCCTGCTGGCGATGGGCGCCTTATTGCCCAGTTCATCAAAGATTGGGATACCCCGAGCATCGCAGATCCTATCTATGCCGGGCGGGAGCTTGAGAAGCTCACATTTGCGAACTTCTCCGGTACTTGGAAGATTGTTGCCGAGGAAGAAGTTCGAATCCTGCAGCTTGACCGTCCGGGGCAGCCGCTGTCTATTCCTAGTAAGAGCATCAGTCCTCCTGAGACAAAGACGAACACATTGACGGGCACGTATGCTGGAAGAGTGCACAACATGTCGGTTCAGCTTTGGGCAGCTTTCAGCGCCACCGTCCTGCAAGAGGGAGACGCTTTATCAGGATGCCTGTTTGTGCACCGACCACTGTATGGGAGTGGGCAGCTAAGCGGAGAATCTCGACTGTCACAGGTCACGTTCGCAGTGCCAAGTTCAATCGGCGTAATTCGGTTTACGGGAATTAAGGTGGGGAACGGTGTCAACGGGACTTACGTGGTGCAGCGAAACGGAACCCCGGAATATGGCGAGTTCGAACTTGACCGACAAGGCGGCTTGCCAGCAGACTTCAACACGCGGAATTGCCCTGACGATCACGTTGTTCATTGAGCTCGCAGCATGAACGCGGAAAGGACCTCAAAGCCGGCGAATGGCGCTGCGGCACAGGTCCATCAGCATGGGCCCAAACCCATAGTATCCTGACTAGGCGATTTCGCCGATTTTGAGTTAATGGAATCAGCAGGATACAGGGGTGCTTGGGCGCCCCTTTTTGGACTACCCCTTATGAAAGCCGGCGTGCCAGGTATTGCAAGATGCGGTGGTGGCGATCGAGCCTGGGCTGCGCCAGCGTGCTGTGCTTGAGCGTCGGTCACGCTGCATCTCCAGACTGAGCCTGCTGAAGTGCCCGGATCACGGTGCTCCGCGGGATCGCATGCAGCTTCGCCAGTTGCCCATAGCTGCAGCCACGGGCGCGGTCGCGTAGCAGCGCGTCGCGGTCAATCTGGCGCGGTGGCCGGCCCAGCCGCTGACCTTCGAGTCGGGCTCTTCTCAATCCAGCTCGGACGCGTTCGACGATCAACGACCTTTCCAACTCCGCGATGGCGCCGATGATGACCACCACGGCGCGGCCGAGCGGTCCACCGGTATCGAGCTGTTCCCTGAAGCTGATGAACTCGATCTGTAAGCGATTGAGTTCATCCAGCACTTCCAGGAAGTGGCGGACGCTGCGGGCCAGCCGATCGCTGGCCCACACCAGCACCACCTCGAACTGGCCCCGGCGGGCGTCGGTCAGCATCTGGTCCAGACCAGGCCGGCGCGCCTTCGTTCCCGTAACCCGGTCGGTGTACTGCTTCACGATCTCGAAGCCACGCTGCTGGGCCATGGCTTCCAGATCGTGGAGCTGCGATTCCGGGTGCTGGTCGACCGTCGAAACCCGCAAGTAAAGACATGCGCGCTTCATGCCCGCACCCGCTCAGCGAAGGCGAGAAGCTGCTTGCGGCAGGCCGCCAGCTTCATGATCAAGTCGGTGACGTGGTCAAGGTCGGGCATGCCCGACAGCACCTCGGCTTCGAACTCATCCTGGAGGGTTTGGTACTGCAGGACGCCCTCAGCGATCTGGCGGGCCTCGGTCTCGCTAGGCTGAGGGTTTCCGGCTTATTGGCTTCGTGCTCAGGGGTTGTGGGCTTCGGGGTCGCACCGGCGGCGACAAGGTGAAGACCGCGGCGCCGGGCATCGATAAGGCTGTTCATAGCAGGGTTCCTTTCCCGAAAGGGGCCGCGCGTCCTTTCCCGAACAGGCCGCGCGCCCGTATCCAGAGTTGGTAATATACATCAGTTATACAACTGAGCTATGTAAAGATCAAAATGATCCTGCTGACCAAACCGCAATAGCGCGCACAAGGGAGAACACACATGTCGGCGTTTACTTATCTACCCGGTTTCATCGCCAATACGGTCGACGGCGGAATGGCCTCTCCATCTGCTCCCACGACCAAGCTGACCCTTATCCTGGGAACTGCCGGCCAGGGCCCCGCGAACGTGGCCTACCCGGTCACCGATCCGGCGCAGGCCGCGGCCGACTACGGTCTGGCCGGCGACCTCATCCTGGGCATGGAAGAGGTCCGCGGATACTGCGACAACATCGTCCTCTATCGCCTGGGCACCAAGCAGGGCACCCTTACCGGCGTGGGCTTGGACAATACCTCGGGCGCTACGGCGCCCGGCTACAACATCACCTTGGGTGAGGTTTCGGCGACCGCTCCCACGGACTATTCCATCTGGTACAACAACGACGTCCTTTATATCTGGCTCAAAGGAACGCTTATTTTTGCCCACGATGTTGCCAACGGGATCGCCCTCGATACCGGCGATTGCACCGTCACCGGCGGCCCAGGGCTTGGCCTGGAACTGGGTGCTGGAGCACCTAGTATCGCCAACGCCATAACCGTTGCCGCCGCGGCTGCGCTCACGGGAACCGTCAACCAGCCAGCGCCGATCTCCTGGTCAGTGGTCACGGAGCGCTCATAAAAACGTGCAATACCAGGTTTTTCTCTCTCTACGCGCCCGGTCAACGCCCGGCGAAAATCGCCATCTGCGGCGGCAAATCAGCAGTAAGCGGCTATATGCATTGGAGTTAGCGGCGGTGATCTCTGGTCCAGTGAAGGAATGCGGGCCGGTTGCGGTCAACGCCGACGAAAATCGCCATCTGCGACGCTGATGAGCGGCAAGGAGCGCTTACGTACAGCAGTTAGCGGTTGGTTGTGTCTGGTTCAGTGAATAGATGCTGGCTGGTGGTTTAACGGCTGGGAGGAACATCGCCAGGTGGGTTGGCGCCGGGGCAGTCGAGCGGTTATTACCGATGAGGGTTAGGGGTTGGTTGGGTGTTGGGCGGGGGCTGAAGGGGAGGCTGTTGGTGTGGTTTCTCTCTTGGTCGTGGATGACGGTTTATTGCCGGGGGAAGAAGAGAACGGGTAGGGTGTTGGTTGTAGGCGCGGGCCCTCGAGCGGAAACCGTCACGTCAGGGAAAGGATCGGTGACCGCCGCCGGCGATCGCAGATCTGCGCCGGCTCCCAGCCCCGGGGCTCTCGAGCGGAAGCTGCCTAGCCACCGCAACTTACCTGCATCAGAAGGCAAGATTCCAAGCAGGAATATGGGCAGGAATGTCGGACCCAGCGACGGTGATTGTGCTCACTTACCGGATCGGGATGGCCAGCGGACCGGATTCTGAGGCTTTGAGCTGCAGCGATATGCGTGGCTCATAGATGCGGGAGGGCCGTTAGCCTTGCCGCTAAATCACAGAGAGCGGTGATCCCTGACACTGCCTTGCAGCCGTCTGGCCGTAGATTCTCACCTCGAATGTCGGCGGCTGCAACCGCCTGATCGACATTCCACTTTGGCATGTCGTAAGGGACCCGAATGGATCTTGCAATCCTGCAACAGCTCTTCGAGAGGTACAACAAGCACGTTGAGCCTCACTCCCTGGGGACTAATCCTGCTCAGGTAATCGCAGTGCTTCGAGCGTGCAAGGAGGGAGCGTCCAGCCAACAAGAGTTCGCCACCCGGCTCAAGATGAAGCAGCCGGCCGCTGCCAAATGGTTGGGCAAGTTCGGCGCCGCCGGATTGATGGAATACGGCCCGCGGCAAGAAGACGGCAGCAAGAGGCTGTGGTTGACCCCAGCCGGATGCGAGTTGGTGGCCAAACTTGAATCGGGGACTGATCAGTTCCTGCCGCCGGTTCCGGTACCGCCGGCATCTTCCGAGAAGCCGCCCCAGAAGCCGTCCAACCAGCCGGCTGGGAAAAATGAAAAGATTTACGACCGGATGAAAGCGGAGTATCCAGAGAAAATCAAAAACATTGAGGAGCGTCTGTACCAAGTCCCACCAAGATCCAGGCGGCACTAGACATCGGATTTTCGCACTCACGTCTGGCTTTCGAGCGGAAACGAACGAACCGCCGAGGCTGGTTCTCCCCGGCCGTACCCACAGGTAGGGGGGCAGAACAGAACCAGCTATGTAAATGATTTATGTATCTTAGCTTCGAAGCTAAAGTAATTTGGGAACATTAAGATATTAAATAGGAGAAACGACTAGAGCGTTTCTAATTTAAGTATATACAGTTTTATGGGATAATGATCCCGCCGTTAGGGAGGCGGCGGGGATGCATTCCTACTCTCAAGACCTGCGGGATCGGGTGCTGTGGGCGTTGGAGCGCGG
>Ga0335081_10006361_pt1 | contig 18797 bp, 19 predicted proteins | sample Lox_Sample_35_FD_206713 | JGI IMG/M metagenome (GOLD analysis project Ga0335081, IMG submission 206713) | Soil microbial communities from Loxahatchee National Wildlife Refuge, Florida, United States - Lox_Sample_3.5 | ecosystem: Environmental > Terrestrial > Soil > Wetlands | place: USA...
GATCGGCGGCATCGCGCTGTTCCTGGCCTCGCCGGCCGCCTCGTTCATCACCGGCCAGGTGATCGTCGCGGACGGCGGGGTGACGATCGTCTGAGCGCTGCGCTAGACTAGCCTGCCGCAAGGAGCACGCCATGGACCTGAACTACTCCCCCGCAGAACTGGCCTTTCGCGACGAGGTGCGGGGCTGGCTGAACGCCAACCTGCCCGACGACCTGCGGCGCAAGGTCGCGGATTACGAGCACCTCACGCGCGACGACCTGCAGCGCTGGCACCGCCTGCTCGCCAAGAAGGGCTGGATCGCGCCCTCCTGGCCCAAGGAATGGGGCGGCACGGACTGGAACCTGGTCGAGCGCTACATCTTCGAGGAGGAGTGCGGCTACGCCGGAACGCCGCCGCTGATCCCTTTCGGCCTGTCGATGTGCGCGCCGGTGCTGCTCAAGTTCGGCACCGAGGCGCAGAAGAAGCGCTTCCTGCCGCGCATCTACAACGGCGACGATTTCTGGTGCCAGGGCTATTCCGAGCCGGGCTCGGGGTCGGACCTCGCCTCGCTCAAGACCAAGGCCGTGCGCCAGGGTGAGCACTACGTGGTCAACGGGCAGAAGATCTGGACCACGCTCGCGCACTACGCCGACTGGATCTTCTGCCTGGTGCGCACCGACAGCGGCGCCGCCAAGCGCCAGGAAGGCATCTCGTTCCTGCTGTTCGACATGAAGACGCCCGGCATCACGGTGCGCCCGCTGATCCTGATGGACGGCGGGCACGAGGTGAACGAAGTGTTCTTCGACGACGTCAAGGTGCCGGTCGAGAACCTGGTGTTCGAGGAGGGCAAGGGCTGGACGGTGGCCAAGTACCTGCTGGGCCACGAGCGCATGAACACCGGGCGCATCGGCGCTTCCAAGCGCGAGCTGGCCAAGCTGAAGGAATTCGCCGCCGCGCAGACCAAGGGCGGCCGGCCGCTGATCGAGGACGTGCGATTCCGCGACCGGCTGTCGCGGGTGGAGATCGAGCTCACCGCGCTCGAGATCACCAACCTGAGGTTCCTCGACCAGATGCGCCGCACCGGGCAGCCGCCGGGGGCCGACGTCTCGATGCTCAAGATCAAGGGCACCGAGATCCAGCAGGCGCTCTCGGAGCTGATGATGCAGGCGGTCGGGCCGCTCGCGCAGCCGTTCAAGCCCTCCGACGGCGGCGACGGCTTCGATTCGTTCGCCGCCGGTCTCGCGCCGCGCTACTGCAACATGAGGAAGACCACGATCTACGCCGGCTCGAACGAGATCCAGCGCAACATCATCTCCAAGATGACCCTCGGACTGTAGTCATGAACTTCGATTACAACGAAGAGCAGCAGCTGCTGGCCGATTCGATCCGGCGCTTCATCGCCAAGCACTACGACTTCGAGGCGCGCAAGAAGATCGTCGCCTCGAAGGAAGGCGCGAGCGCGCAGGTCTGGGCCACGTTCGCGGAGATCGGGCTGCTCGGCATTCCCTTTGCCGCGGAGCAGGGCGGCTTCGGCGGCGGCGCGATCGACCTGATGAGCGCGATGGAGGCGATCGGCGAGGGCCTGGTGGTCGAGCCTTTCCTGCCCACCGTGGGGCTGGGCGCGCAGTTCGTCGCGCGCGGCGGCAGCGAGGCGCAGAAGAAGGCGCTCCTGCCGGCGGTGATCGAGGGCAAGCTCAAGCTCGCCTTCGCCCATACCGAGGACGGCGCGCGCTACGACCTGGCGCAGGTCGCCGCGAGTGCGAAGAAGGCGGGCAAGGTGTGGGTCATCGACGGCGTGAAGCGCGTGGTGCTCGGCGCGCCGCTGGCGGACAAGCTGGTGGTGTCGGCGCGCACCTCCGGCAAGCCGGCCGAGGCGAGGGGCATCAGCCTGTTCCTGGTCGATCGCGGCGCGGCGGGCGTGAGCCTGCGGCCGTACCTGACCGTCGATGAAACGCGCGCCGCGGACGTGTTGCTCAAGGGGGTCGAGGTCGGCGCCGACGCGCTGATCGGCAAGGAGGGCGAGGCGCTCGCGCTGATCGAGGAGGTGGTCGATTTCGCCACCGCGCTCGCCTGCGCCGAGGCGATCGGCGTCATGAAGCAGGCCAACGACGCGACGCTCGAGTACCTCAAGACGCGCAAGCAGTTCGGGGTGCCGATCGGGACCTTCCAGGCGCTGCAGCACCGCATGGTGGACATGGTGATCGCCGCCGAGCAGGCGCGCTCGATGGCCTGCCTCGCCTGCGCCAAGGTGGACGCCGAGACGGACCCGGCCGAGCGCAAGCGCCTGGTCTCGGCCGCCAAGGTCAAGATCGCCGATGCCTGCCGCCAGGTCAGCCAGGAGGCGATCCAGCTGCACGGCGGCATGGGCATGAGCGAGGAGCTGAAGGTCAGCCACAGCTTCCGGCGCTTGACCATGATCGCGCAGCAGTTCGGCGACGCCGAGCACCACCTCGAGCGTTTCGCCGCGCTCGACCGGAGCTGAGATGACGAGCAACAAGGCCTGGACCCTCGCCGTCCGCCCCAGCGGCCCGGTGACCGAGGACAACTTCAAGCTGGTCGAATCGGAGGCACCGCGGCCGCAGGACGGCGAGGTGCTGGTCAGAAATCGGTGGTTGTCGCTCGATCCTTACATGCGCTTCCGCATGGATGACGTCAAATCGTACGCGCCGTCGGTGCAGATCGGCGAGGTGATGGTCGGGCAGACCGCGGGCGAGGTCATCGAGTCGAAGCACCCGGGATTCAAGGCCGGCGACAAGGTGCTCGCGGCCGGCTGGCAGCTCTTCAGCTGCATGAAGGGCGCGGACCTGGCCAAGGTTCCGGCGAGCAGCGCGCCTCTTTCGTACTTCCTCGGCGTGCTCGGCATGCCGGGCCTGACCGCCTATTTCGGACTGAAGGAGATCGGCACGCCCAAGCCGGGCGAGACCGTGGTGGTCTCGGCCGCCTCGGGCGCGGTGGGCAGCGTGGTCGGCCAGCTGGCGAAGATCGCCGGCTGCCGCGCGGTGGGCGTCGCGGGCGGCAGGCAGAAGTGCGACTACGTGGTCAAGGAGCTCGGCTTCGACGCCTGCGTCGACTACCGGGCGGGCAACCTGTACCGCGACCTGAAGGAGGCGTGCCCGAAGGGGGCCGACGTGTACTTCGACAACGTCGCGGGCGAGGTGCTCGAGACCATGCTCAAGCTGATGAACCTGCGCTCGCGCATCGTCGTCTGCGGGCGCATCTCCGAGCGCGACGAGCCCTACTGCCACAAGAACCTGGGCGTGCTCATCGGCAACCGGATCAAGATGCAGGGCATGATCATATTCGACTGGAAGGACCGCTACCTCGAGGGCATCAACGAGCTCGCCGGCCACCTGGCGCAAGGCAAGCTCAAGTACCGCGAATCCGTGGCGCAGGGCATCGAGAACGCGCCCAAGGCGTTCATCTCGATGCTCAAGGGGGGCAACTTTGGAAAGCAGCTCGTCAAGCTCGCCTGAGGCTGCGGCGCCGTCCGCTCCGGCGCCGGAGTACGTGGGCTTCTGGAAGCGCCTGATCGCGTTCCTGATCGACGTCTTCATCCTGGTCGTCGTTACGGTGCCGCTGCTGCTCGCGATCTACGGTCGCTCCTACCTGAAGCTCGCGCACGAGGGCGGCGGGATCGCCGGGGTGTGGGATTTCCTGATCCAGTACGTGCTGCCAACTATCGCCGTGATCGTGTTCTGGCGCTACCGCGGCGCGACGCCGGGCAAGATGGCCATCTCGGCCAGGATCGTCGACGCGAAGACCGGCCGTACGCCCTCGACCGGCAAGCTGGTGGTGCGCTACTTCGCCTACCTGGTCTCGATGCTGCCGCTGTTCATCGGGTTCATCTGGATCGGCATCGACCGGCGCAAGCAGGGTTTCCACGACAAAATCGCAGGCACACTGGTGATATACGACAATGATTGAGCTCTACACCTGGCCGACTCCGAACGGCCACAAGGTCCACATCATGCTGGAGGAGACCGGGCTGCCCTACCGCGTGCACCCGATCGACATCGGCGCGGGCGACCAGTTCAAGCCCGAGTTCCTCAAGATCTCGCCCAACAACAAGATGCCGGCCATCGTCGACACCGAGGGCCCCGGCGGCAAGCCGATGCCGCTCGCCGAGTCGGGCGCGATCCTGTTCTACCTCGCCTCCAAGACCGGCAAATTCCTGCCCGAGGACCTGCGCGAGCGCTGGCAGGTGATGCAGTGGGTGATGTTCCAGATGGGGCACATCGGTCCCATGCTGGGCCAGGCGCACCACTTCCTGGGCTATGCGCCGGAGAAGATCGAGTACGCGATGAACCGCTACAAGAACGAGGCCAACCGCCTCTACGGCGTGCTCGAGCGGCGCCTGGGCGAGTCGAAGTACCTCGCCTGCGGCGCGTACACCATCGCCGACATGGCGACCATGCCGTGGCTGCGCTTTCCCGAGCGCCAGGGGGTGAACATCGACGAGTATCCGAACGTCAGGCGCTGGCGCGACGGCATCGCCGCCCGGCCCGCGGTGCAGCGCGCGCTGCAGGTGCTGGCCGACCGGCGCCGCACCGAGATGACCCCCGAGCAGAAGGAGAACCTTTTCGGCGCCAAGCAATATGCCAGGCGCTGAGCTCAAGGGGAAGATCGCCTGGATCACGGGCGGGGGCTCGGGCATCGGCCTGGCCGGCGCGAAAGAGCTCGCCGCGGCGGGCGCGCACGTGGTCATTTCCGGCCGCACTGCCCGCACCAACGAAGCCGGCCTGGCGGAGCTGAAGAAATTCGGCAGCGCGGAAGCGACCCTGCTGGACGTCGGCGACCGGGCGGCGGTGGAGAAGTCCGCGGCGGAGATCGAGAAGCGCCACGGCCGCATCGACATCCTGGTGACGAGCGCGGGCACCAACATCGGGGGCGCGAAGCGGAACCTGAAGACCATGTCGCTCGACGGCTGGGACGACGTGGTGCGGATCAACCTCAACGGGCTGTTCTACTGCTGCTACGCCGTGATCCCCGGCATGCGCGCGCGCAAGGACGGCCTCGTCATCAACATCTCCTCCTGGGCCGGGCGCTACGCTTCGACCCTCACCGGGCCGGCCTACAACGCCACCAAGCGCGCCGTGATCGCGCTCTCCGAGTCGATCAACATGGAGGAGTGCGCCAACGGCATCCGCGCCACCTCGATCCTTCCGGGCGAGGTGGCGACCCCGATCCTGGAGAAACGCCCGGTGCCGCCGTCGCAGGCGGAGCGCGCGCGCATGACGCAGCCGGAGGACCTCGGCAAGGCGATCCTGTTCGTCGCGACCATGCCGGCGCGCACCTGCGTCAACGAGCTGATCATCAGCCCGACCGCCAACCGGTTCTACCTGGGCGGCATCGAAGCGCCGAAGAATTGATCTTCCTGCGCGTCGCGCTGCCGTTCATCGCGGGGTTCTTCGTCTCCTACATGTACCGCGCGGTGAACGCGGTGCTGGGCCCCACGCTCGCGCTCGAGTTCGGGCTAAACGCCGGCCGGCTGGGGCTGCTCACCAGCATGTACTTCCTGTCTTTCGCCCTGTTCCAGCTGCCGCTCGGGCTGCTGCTCGACCGCTTCGGCCCGCGGCGCGTGAACGCGACGCTGCTGCTGGTCGCCGCCGCGGGCGGCACCTGGTTCGCGCTCGCGCACTCGGCGGCCGAAGCGATCGCCGCGCGCGCGCTGATCGGGCTGGGGGTCTCGGGCTGCCTGATGTCGACCGTGCTCGCCTTCGTGCTGTGGTATCCGACCGAGCGCCTTTCCACCATGAACGGGATCGCCTTCGCCTGCGGCGCGCTGGGCTCGATCACGGTCAGCGTGCCGCTCGAGCTGCTGCTGCGCGTGTGGTCCTGGCGCGAGGCCTTCATGCTCCTGGTCGGCGCCACGCTCGCGGTGAGCCTTACGCTGTGGTTCTGGGTGCCCGAGAAGAGCGCGCGTCCGAGCGGCGCGAGCCTGGGCGGCCAGCTGCGCGGGCTGGCCAGGCTGGTCGCGGACCCGGGGTTTCGCCGCATCGCGTTCGCGATGGCCGCGAGCCAGGTCGCCGCGATGTCGCTGCAGACGCTCTGGATGGCGACCTGGCTGCGCGACGTCGCGGGCTATACGCCGTCCGAGGTCGCGCGCGGCCTGCTGGCGGCGAACCTGGCGATGATCGTCGGCTACCTCGGATTCGGCCGCGCCGCGGACCTGCGCGCGCGGCGCGGGCTGAGCGTGCTGCCGCTGCTCGCGGGCGGGCTCGCGCTCGCCTCGGCCAGCCTCGCGCTGCTGGCGCTCGGCACGCGCACCGGCGCGCTCGCATTGTGGTGCAGCTTCGTCGGCGGCAGCACCGCGATCGTGCTCTCGTTCTCCCTCCTGTCGCGGCGCTATCCCAAGGAAATGAGCGGGCGCGCCAACACCGGCATCAACGTGTTCGGCTTTTCCGGCATGTTCCTCGGCCAATGGGGCATCGGTGTGGTGCTCGACTTGTGGCCGCAGACGGCTTCGGGCTACGCGCCCGAGGCCTACACCTGGGCGCTCGGGCTTGCCTGGGCGACCCAGTTCGCCGGCCTCGCCTGGCTCTGGAGCGGCCGGCGGCTGCTCTAGCGCCCGTTGGCGCGCGCGGGCTAGCCTTTTCTCGCCCGCACGGTGCCGATCGCCTTGGCGACCAGGCTGCCGTCCTCGTTCCTCGCCTCGCCTTCGACGAAGATGATGCTGCGGCCGTTCTTCAGCACCCGCGCCTCGGCCAGCAGCCGCGGCCCGCTGCCGGCGCCGATGAAAGTGGTGCTCAGGTCGATCGTCACGACGCCGGTCGAGTCGGGATGCAGGGTGCGCGCCGCGGTGCAAAGGGCGACGTCGAGCAGCGTCATGATGACGCCGCCGTGCGCGCTGCCGAAGCTGTTGCTCATGTGAGGCGCGAGCGCGAGCGAGAGCTTCGCGCTGCCTTCGCCCAGCTCGTCGGTCGCGAGGCCCAGGTGGGCGATGAAGGGGATCTTCTTCTGGTACTCGCGCGCGAACTCGGCGTCGTGCGTCATATCAGCGTCGCCCCGCCGTCCACGGCGATCGCCTGACCGGTGATGTGGCGCGAGGCTTCCGAGGCCAGCAGCACCGCGAGCCCCTTGAGATCCTCCTCGCCGCCCAGGCGCCGGGTCGGGGTGAGCTCGATGAGCATCTTGCCCAGCGTGTCGAGCGTGCCCTTGGTCATCTTGGAGGGGAAGAAGCCGGGGCAGATCGCGTTCACCGTGATGCCGTGCTCGCCCCACTCGGCGGCGAACTGGCGCGTCAGGCCCACCACGCCGTGCTTGGTCGCGTTGTAGGCGATGGTGCGCACCACGCGCGGGTCGCTCGCCGCCAGCCCGGCGACCGAGGCGACGTTGACGATGCGGCCCCACCCGGCCGGGATCATCGACTTCTTCGCCACCTGCTGCGAAGCGAGGAAGGTCCCGGTCAGGTTCAGGTTCACCAGCTTGTCCCAGGCTTCCAGCGGATGGTCCTCGGCCGGCGCGCCCCAGGTGGCGCCGGCGTTGTTCACCAGGATGTCGACCTTGCCGTATTTCTTCAGCACCGCGTCGACCAGCGGCGCGATCTGCTCGCGCTTGCCCAGGTCGCAGGCATAGGGCGCGGCCTCGATCCCGAGCTTCGCGAGGTGCGCGACCGCCGCGTCGAGCTCGTCCTTCTTGCGCGCTGTGAGCGCGAGCTTCGCGCCCATCTCGCCCAGCGCCTCGGCGATCTGCAGGCCGAGCCCGCGCGAGCCGCCGGTGACGATCGCCACGCGTCCGGTGAGGTCGAACAGCTTCTTGACGCTCATGCGCTTCTCCTTCGCGGGGGGAGCCGAAATTCTAGCCGAATTGGTACACTGCGCACTTTTTTGGATTCTGCGTGCGACTCGTCTGCCTCGATCTCGAAGGCGTCCTGGTGCCGGAAATCTGGATCGAAGTCTCGAACCGGACCGGCATCGAGGCGCTCGCGCGCACCACGCGCGACGAGCCCGACTACGACAAGCTGATGCGCTACCGCCTCGACCTGCTGCGCCACCACGGCCTGCGCCTGGCGGACATCCAGCAGGTGATCGCGTCGATGGCGCCGCTCGAGGGGGCGGCCGCGTTTCTCGACGCGCTGCGCGCGCGCTACCAGGTGGTGATCCTGTCCGACACCTTCTACGAGTTCGCCGGCCCGCTCATGCGCCGGCTCGGCCGCCCGACGCTGTTCTGCCACCGGCTGGAGGTCGGCGCCGACGGCTTCGTCGCCCGCTACCACCTCAGGCTGCCGGACCAGAAGCGCGCCGCGGTGCGCGCTTTTCAGGGCCTCAATTACCGCGTGATCGCCGCCGGCGATTCCTACAACGACACCGCGATGCTCGCCGCGGCCGACGCGGGCATCTTCTTCCGCCCGCCGCCGACAATCGCGTCGCAGTTTCCGCAGTTCGGAGTCACGCAGACCTACGCCGAGCTCGAGGCCGCGATCGCCGCGGCCGCCTAGCCGCCCAGCCTGCCCTTCAGGTAGGCGAGCAGGTCGTCGAGCGTCACCAGCTTGGCGTAGTCGGTCTCCGGAATCTCGACCTTGAGGCGCTCGTGCAGCGCGACGAGGAAATTCAGCCAGTCCATCGAGTCCAGATCGACCTGGTTGCGAAGCGGCTTGTCGCCGCGCAGCTCGCCCGGCTCGAGCTCGGGCGCGATCGTGGCGAGGATTCCCAGCACCTGGGATTTGAGCTCTTCGGGCTTCACAGTTCCTCCGGTCGTTGCAGCTGCTCGCGCAGCGCGGCCAGGAAGCGCGCGCCGCGGTGGCCGTCGCTCGCGCGATGATCGCCCGAGAGCGTCGCCGTGACCACGGGTGCGGCGCGCAGCGCGCCGTCCTCGGCCCAGGCCCGCTCGGCGATGCGGCCGAAGCCGACCAGCGCGACTTGCGGCGGATAGATGACGCCGTACACCGCCTCCACGCCCTGCTCGCCGAGGTTGGTGACCGTGATCGTGGGGTCGGACATCTCCGAGCTGCGCAGCGATCCGGCGCGCGCACGCTTGACCAGATCGGCCAGCGCGCGCATGAGCTCCTCCAGGCTGCGCTGGTCGACGTCGTGGATCGCGGGCGCCACCAGCCCGCCCTGGCGCAGCGAGATCGCCACCCCGACGTGGATGCCGTGCCCGGGGTGGAACGCGCCGTCGCGCCAGAAGCCGTTCAGCTCGGGAAACTGCCTGAGCGTGAGCGCCACCGCCTTGAGCTGCAGCGCGCCCATCAGCACGCGCTCGGTGACCGGGCGCGACTCGTTGGCGCGCGAGAGGCGCTCGAGCGCCCGGTGCATCGGGATCGTCTCCGCGAGGTAGTAGTGCGGGATCTCGCGCTTGGAGCGGCTCATCGCCGCGCCGATCGCCTTGCGCATCTCCGCCAGGCGGTCCGCGCCGGCTGCGGGGGCGGGAGCAGGGGCGGGGGCGGCAGGCTTCACCGCCTTCTCGACGTCTTCGAGCGTCACCGCGCCGTGCGGTCCGGTGCCGGTCACCTTCTCGATGTCGACGTCCAGCTCGTGGGCGCGCTTGCGCGCCGCGGGCGAGGCTGGCTTGCGAAGAGCCGGTGGAACGGATGGTGCCGGCGCGGCGGCGGGCTTCGGTGAAGGCGCACTCGGTTTCGGTGCAGGGGCTCTCGCCGCCACCGCCGGCTCACCGGCGCCGCTCAGCCTTGCCATCACGGTTCCAACCGGGATCGTTTCCCCCGGCTTCGTGATCAGCTCTTCGATCACGCCGTCGTGCCAGACCTCGACGTCGACCGCAGCCTTGGAGGTGTCGACCACCGCGATCACCTGGCCGCGCTTGACCGCCTCGCCGGTCTTGACCTTCCATTCGAGCAGCTTGCCCTGGTCCATGTCGGCGCCGAGCGACGGGAGCTTGAACTCGATCATGCGGCGACCGTGTGTCCTAAAACAGCGATTTCACCGCGGAAATGATCTTCTCGGGTTGCGGCAGCGCGGCCTCTTCGAGATGCCTGGGATAAGGAATCGGCACCTCTTCGCGGCAGACCCGCGCCACAGGCGCGTCGAGGTCGTAGAACGCCTGCTCCATGATGCGCGCCATCACTTCCGCGGCCAGGCTGCCGCTTCTCCAGCCCTCGTCGACGACCACCGCGTGCCGGGTTCGCCGGACCGAATTCAGTATCGTCTCGGTATCGAGCGGCCTCAGAACCCGCAGATCGATGACCTCGCCGTCGACCTCCTCCGCCGCCGCCAGAGTCTTCGGCAGGCAGCTGCCGTAGGTGATCAGCGTCACCCGGCTGCCCGACCGCCGCACACTTGCCGAAGCGATGTCGACCGTGGATTGCGTGAGATCGCCCTTGGCCTCGAACAGCGCGGGGTACTCGAACACGATGACAGGGTTTGAGTCGCGCAGCGCCGCACCGAGCATGCCGTGCGCATCGTCGATCGTCGCCGCCGCGACGATCTTGATTCCCGGAATGTGCGCGTACCAGCCCTCGAAACTGTGGGAATGCTGCGCCGCGAGCTGCCGTCCGGCGCCCGTCGACATCCGGATGACGAGCGGCACCGCGAATTGTCCGCCCGACATGTGTCGCAGCATCGCCGCCGTGTTCACGATCTGATCGAGCGCGAGCAGGCTGAAGTTGACCGTCATCACCTCGACGATCGGCCGCATGCCGCCGAGCGCGGCACCTATGCCGGCACCGACGAACGCGAGCTCGGAGAGCGGAGCGTCGCGCACGCGCTCCGGCCCGAACTTCTCGAGCATGCCTTTGCTCACTGCGTAGGTGCCGCCGTACCTTCCGACGTCCTCGCCCATCAGGAAAACGCGCTCGTCCCTTTCCAGCGCCTCATATAGGCCCATGCGCAGCGCGTCGCGGTACGTGACGGTCATGGCGCGTACACGTCCCGCGTGAGGTCTTCGACCGGCTCCCACGTTCCGGCTTCGGCAAATTGCACCGAGCGCTCCACCTCCGCCCCGAGGGCCTGGTCGATTTCCAGGAACTGCGCTTCGGTGAGGTCTCCCTGCGCCTTGAGCCGGGCGCTGAAGGTATGGATCGGGCCGCGCGTCTTCCATTGCTCGATCTCGTTCTTGTCACGGTAAAGGTCGGGGTCGAACATCGAGTGCGCACGGAAGCGATAGGTCTGGAATTCGACGAAGATCGGGCCCTTGCCCGCTCGCACATGCGCCGACGCGCGCTTGGCTGCCTCGTGCACACCGACCACGTCCATGCCATCGACCTTGATCGTCGCCATGCCGAAAGCGGCGGCCTTGACGCACAGGTCGGTCTGCGACTCCGAGCGTTCCAGCGCCGTACCCATCGCGTAGAGGTTGTTCTCGCAGAAAAATGCGATCGGGAGTCGCCACAGCTGCGCGAGATTCATCGACTCGTGGAACACTCCCTCCGCAACCGCGCCGTCGCCGAAGAAGCAAGCGGTAAGCCGGCTCTCTTTCCTCATCGAGCAGGCGAGCGCAAGACCCACCGCGAGCGGCAGTCCGCCCCCAACGATCGCATTGCCGCCGTAGAAGCGCGTCGCCGCGTCGAAGAGGTGCATCGAGCCTCCGCGCCCGTGCGAGCAGCCTTCGCGCTTGCCGTACATCTCGGCCATGATCCGGTCCATCGACACCCCGCGCAGGAGGGCGTGGCCGTGCTCGCGGTAGGTGGCGACGACGTTGTCCTCGGCCGCCAGCGCGCGCATGGTGCCCGCCGCGACCGCCTCTTCGCCTATGTAGAGATGCACGAAGCCGCGAATCTTGCCGGCGCCGTAGAGCTCGGCCGACTTCTCCTCGAGTCGCCGGATGCGCAGCATGTCGGTGAGCAGTCCCAGCGAAAGCGCCCGCGGATAGGGAACGGGCCCCGATGGCGGGGGCGGCGCCGCATGCAGCCCCGTTGCTTGCGACGGCGTTGCCTGAGCACTCATAGCGGGAACACCATGGCACGGTCTCCGTTTGCGAACCGTACGTCGAACTTCGAGTCCGGTATTGACGGAGGTCAAGCAACAGGCGCGGGTCGCACGGGATTTGCGGCGCTGGAGTGCGCTTGCCTGCGCGGTTCGTCCGGTACGACGGCCCACCCGGGGTATGCCTTGACCCAGATCAATACGCTCCAATTCCGGAAGGGAAGAATCGCTACTCAGCAGGAGTCTGCTGTCAGGGAGGCTTGGGCGTCGCCGCCCCACCGCACGCCCGTGCCGGATACGGCCGCTTGATCGAGCAAGGAGCACGGTCATGAACACTCTCTGGATCGTCGTCATCGGCGCAGTCACCATCTATCTGGCGTATAACCTGTATGCGAGACGCATCGACAGGAGCGTCATCCAGGCCGACGCCAAGCGGGCGACGCCCGCCCGGATGTACATGGACGGGGTCGACTTCATGCCGACCAGCCGGAACGTGCTGTTCGGCTATCACTTCAAGGCGATCGCGGCCGCGGGTCCCATCGTGGGACCGATCACGGCTGCCAATCTCTGGGGCTGGTCACCCTCGCTCGCCTGGCTCATCCTGGGCGTCAGCTTCATCGGTTGGGTAAGCGATTATTCCGCGATCATGGTCGCGGTGCGCAACGACGGGAACAGCCTGTCGGCAATCTCGCACAAGCTCATCGCTCCGCGCACGCGCACGATACTGTTCGTGTTCATCTTCTTCTACCTGATGCTGCTCGCCGGCGCGTTCATCGGCATCCTCGCGGCGATCCTGTCCGCGCGGCCCGACGTTCCGTTCGGCATCGTGATGCTCGCCTTGATGGGATTGCTTGCCGGCCAGATGATGTATCGGTGGAAGATGGGCATCATGGGCGTCACCGTCCTCGTCGTCGCGGTCACACTCGCCGCCATGGCGGCCGGACCGTGGGGGCAGCACCGCGACGAGAAGGGGGCCCTGGTGCAGGGCCCGGTATCGGCGGCGGTGGTCAGATTGAACAATGCGGTGGACAGCATCACCAACGACAAGCCGCTCTTTGCGGTCGCGGACCCGACGATGGCGGACCCGAGGATCCCGGCACCCGGAAAGGACGGCGTGCGCGCTACCACGCCCGCGTATAACGCGGCCAGCGGCGAGATCAATACCCTGCCGAATTACCTCTTGTGGATGGTGTTCCTCTTCGCCTTCAGCTACCTGGGCGCGAATCTGCCCATTTGGCGCTTCGCGCAGCCGGTGAACTACATCGGCTTCTGGATTACGTTCATAACCATCCTCCTCAGCGCACTGGGAATGGTTTTCGCGCCGCTCTTCGGCACGACGGACGCGGCGGGCAACCTCATCGGCGCCTTCGCGATCCCCGCATTCAAGGACCTCGGCTTCGGCATCCACGCGGGCGTTTCATGGCAGCCGCTGTGGCCGATGCTGTTCGTGACGATCGCCTGCGGCGCCATCTCCGGCTGGCATGCGCTCGTCGGCTCGGTCGGAACGGCGCGCCAGCTCGAATACGAGACCGACGGCCTGCCGGTCGGAGCGGGCGGGATGTTCGGCGAATACGCTCTGGCGCTTCTGTCGCTCACTGCGGTGTCGATTGCCGGTGCCGGTGGCGGCGGAGGACGGTTCGCGATCGGCGTCGGTAAGCTCGTGTATGCCGGGACCTTCGGCCTCATCCCCGAGGCGTTCGGAACCGCGCTCGGGTTCGGCACCTTCGTGCTGATCGTGCTTACCGTTACGCAGCTGGTTTTCCGCGTGATGCGCGTGACGCTCACCGAGTGGGCCGGCGACGTGATTCCGCCGGTGCGCAACATGCACGTGTCGACCCTGATCTCGATGGCCCTGACGCTCGCGCTCGTGCTCACCGGCACCTGGGTCTACCTCTGGCAGATGTTCGGCGCATCCAACCAGCTGATGGCGGCTTTGAGCCTTCTGGTGGTGGCGGTGTGGCTCAAGTCGGAGAAGCGCAATCCGACCTTCGCCCTGTTGCCCATGATTTTCATGTACGTCACCACGCTCGCGGCGACCGCCGTGACGGCGCGGAACCTGTACGTGACGATCGCGGCGGACCCGAAGATGTCGGGGCTGCCCGTGGCGGGCGCGTGGGCCATGATTGCGGTTTCGGTGCTGCTGTTCGTGGCGGCCCTCTTCATCGGCTGGGACGGCTACAAGGCCTACATGCGTTATCGCGCAGCGCCGGCCCCTCAGACTCCGCGGCCGGGGGCCGTGCCGCCGCCGGCCCACGCATAGTCGGTGGGGCCGGACCGTGTCAGGCGAGCGCGCGTTCGGCCAGGGCTTGTACGTCTTCAAAGAAGTCGCGCGCAGGCTGCCGGCGATCGGGCAGGCGAACGTGAAGCTGAAAGTTCGGCTCGGCACGACGCACGGAAAGCCGGATTGCCGAGAGCCCGGCGCTCCGGGCGATGGCGAGGAGGGTGTCGGCGCGCTCGAGTCCCGCAGGGCTGTCGTGATGAACGACGAGGTCGCCCGGCGCCGCGGGCTGACGCACGAGCCAGTGTCGCGGCACCCGTGCGAGCGCATCGCGGCCAGACCAGCTCGCGGGATCGAGCGCCTCAAGCTCGAGGGACGGGCTGCTGCGCAGCTCGCCCCGAAGGATGAGCGTATCGCGCCGGCCGCGCAGGCGACTGAGCGGCCACCACGGCAGATCGCGCGGTTCGAGGAAGATGACCACTGTCACCTTTGCGAACTGGGCTTTGCCCTTGTCTATGACCATCTCTATGGCGGTCGAGCCCAGCCAACGCACGGTGGTGCGCTTACCGAGCGCGGGCAGGCCCCCCTGCAGCCAGCGCAGAGTCTCGCGTCCAAGGCGGACATTCCAGATCGTGCCGGCGGCGAACCAGGCGACGACAGCGACCGCGGCGATGCCGACAAGCTCCGTCATGGCGGAAGGAACGATAGCACGCCGGTTGCACGCGGGTGGAAGCGGGCGCTGCGCGAGTTCCTGTACGGCCTCACGGGCTACGAGATCGCACAGCAGGCGCTGGAGATCCGCGCCACGATGGAGACGCTGTTCATGCTCGGGGTCTTCGGCGACATGCTCGGCGTGCCGGTGCTGCCGCCCTACTACGGCCTGCGCCTGCTGCCCTTCGTGGTGCCGCAGATCGAGACATGGAAGCGCCGAGTGCTGCGGGAGAGGGAACTGGGCACCGACCACGAGCATCACCTGCACGGCGTATGAAGGAGAAACGGTCATGACAGACAAAGAGAAGGAATCGGCGGCGAAGAGGCTGTGGCGCAACATCACCGACACGGTGTACGGGATGGCCGCGCACGACATGAGCCGGGCGGCGCTGCGCACGCGCGCGTCGATGGAGCACCTCTTCATCCTCATCACGATGGGCGACCTGCTCGGCATTCCGATCCTCCCGCCCTACTACAGCCTGCGGCTCCTGCCATATGTCGTGCCCCAGATCGCGACCTGGAAGCGGCGCATGCTGCGCGAGAAGGACGTTGCCGACGCGATGTTCTAAGGAAAAGCGATGGCACTCAAGGACGTCTTCCTGCAGCATCCCGAGCGCCGCTACATCATGTTCGGCGGCAAGGGCGGCCTAGGCAAGACCACTTTCTCGGCGGCCGCGGCGTACTGGCTCGCGAGCCGGGGCAAGAAGGTGCTCGTGTTCTCGGTCGATCCCCAGGCGTCGCTCACTGACATCTTCAAGAAGGACATCTTCGGCAAGGGGCCCGTGCCCATCATGGACAAGCTCTGGGCGCAGGAGATCGATGCGGACAGCCACATCAGGGCGTACCAGCAGGAGATCCGCAAGAAGATCCTGGACATGTACGGGCTGCCCGCAGTGCCCGATGAGATCGAGAACTACATCCAGGCGGCAAGCGCCGAGCCCGCGATGGAGGAGAGCGCGATCTTCGACGCGGTGGTGGACGTAGTCATGAAGGGCGACTACGACTACTACATCTACGATCTCGTCCCGCTCGGCCACGCGCTCTACTACCTGTCGATGGCCAAGGTCTACGACGAATGGATCAACAAGATCACCAAGCTGCGGGAGGAGATGCGCGAGTACGAGGAGATGGTGAGCCGGCTGCGGCGCGAGAAGGAGACCGAGCAGGACCAGATCCTGCAGGAGCTGCTCTACATCAAGAACCGCATCAACACCTCGGCCGGAATCCTCACGGACAAAGCGAAGACTGCGTTCTTCTTCGTGGTCACCCCGGAGGCGATGATCATCGACGACACGCAGAAGGCGGCAAGGATGTTCGCGCAGTTCGACGTGCCGCTCGCCGGGTACGTGGTAAACCGGGTCGTCCCGCACGAACTGCTGGACCAGAACATCCCGGAGTACCTACGCCACCGGATCGAGATGCAAGACCGCCATCTGAAGGACATCAGGACGGCGTTCGACGACCATGTGCTTGCCCTGGTGCCGGAAATGGAGCGCGACGTAACGGGGCTGCCGATGATCGAGAAGCTCGCCAAGATCATGTTTGCCTAGCGGAGGCCCGCCATGTCAGAGATCACCGTGCCGATGGGTCGGCACCTTAGCGAGCACCCCACGCTGAAGTACCTCTTCTTCGGCGGCAAGGGCGGCGTGGGCAAGACGGTGTTCGCGGCCGCCGCGGCGATCGGGCTCGCGCGACAGGGACGCCGGACACTGCTCGCCTCGACGAATCCCGTCCACAGCCTGACGAACCTTCTCGGCCAGGACGTGCTCGGCAAGCACGTTCCCGTCGAGGGCGTGCCCAACCTCTGGGCGTACGAGATCGAGACCAAGCAGACCATCGAGCGCAGCAAAGTCCAGATCCGGGAGAAAATCCGTTGGTTCCTCAAGTTCGCCGACATCACCACCAAGGCCGACGATTTCGTCGAGTCGGCGACGATGAACCCCGCGTTCGAGGAGTCGGCGATGTTCGAGAACATGATCGATCTCATGTTCAACAACGAGTACGACGTCTACGTCTTCGACACCGCGCCCACCGCCAACGCGCGACGCCTGCTCGGCATGTCGAAGGTGTACGGACTGTGGGTCAACAAGATGATGAAGAGCCGCGAGGAGGCGCGCACGCTCCGGGAGATGCTGTCCTTCACCAAGAAGAAGGAGGCGGACCCGTTGATGGAATACCTCGTCTCCTTCCGCGACCGCATGGAGCACGCGCGCGTGCTGCTCACCGACCCCAAGCTCACGGCGTTCTATTTCATCACGCTGCCGGAGGCATTGCCCATCGCGGTGGTCACGCGCTTCATCCAGTGGTTCAAGGACTTCGGCATCCCCGTGGGCGGTGTTCTGGTCAACATGGTCATCGACCCCGCGTCGCTCGGTGCGGACTCCGCCGAGTTCGTCAAGAACCGCTTGGCCATGCAACAGGAGCACATGCGCACGATCTGGCGCGAGTTCGACGACAGCGTCCGCGCCATCGTGCCGCTGTTCGAGACCGAGATCCGCGGCGTGCCGATGCTACGGCGCCTGAGCGATGCCATCTTCGCGAACAGCGCGAAGCCCGCGTCCGGCGACGCCGCCGGCCGACCGCTCGAGGTCGCTGCGCGAAGCTGATGACCGCGGGCAGGCCCGCAGACAGTCTCACTCCAGGGTCGAGGTATCGCCCTCGGGCAGGCCCAGCTCGCGCGCCTTGAGCAGGCGGCGCATGATCTTGCCGCTGCGCGTCTTGGGCAGCGACGGCTGGATCTCGATCTCCTTCGGCGCCACGGCCGCGCCAAGGTGCTTGCGGGCGTGGCCGAGTATCTCCAGTTTCAGCGCTTCGGAGGGCGCGAAGCCTTTCTTGAGCGATACGAAGGCCTTCACGATCTCGCCCACCGTCGGGTCGGGCTTGCCGATCACGCCGGCCTCGGCCACCGCGGGGTGCTCCATCAGCGCGCTCTCGACCTCGAAGGGCCCGATCAGGTGCCCGGCCGACTTGATCACGTCGTCGGCGCGCCCCACGAACCAGTAGTAGCCGTCGGCGTCGCGCTTCGCAAGGTCGCCGGTGAGGTACCAGCCGTCGCGAAAGCACTTGTGGTAGCGCTCCTGCTCGTGCAGGTAGCCGCGGAACATCGACGGCCAGCCGGCCTTGAGCGCCAGCTCCCCTTCGACCTCGGGCTGGTCGAGGATCTTCACGCGTTCGCCTGATTCCTGGTGCTCGACGATGCACGCCTCCACGCCCGGGATCGGCAGGCCCATCGAGCCGGGCTTGACGTCGAGCGCGGCGAAGTTGGCGATCATGATGCCGCCGGTCTCGGTCTGCCACCAGTTGTCGTGGATCGGCAGCCCCAGCGTCTCCGCGCCCCACCAGACGGCTTCCGGGTTGAGCGGCTCGCCGACGCTGGCGACGAACCTGAGCGCGGGGTAGGCGCGCCGGCGGGCGAGCTCGGCGCCGGTCTTCATCAGCATGCGGATCGCGGTCGGCGCGGTGTACCAGACCGAAACCTTCTGCTCCTCGAGGATGCGGTACCAGCGCTCGGCGTCGAACTCGGCCTCGTCGACCACGCTGGTGACCCCGTGCAGCAGCGGCGCGATGATGCCGTAGGACGTGCCCGTCACCCAGCCGGGGTCGGCGGTGCACCAGAACACGTCCGCGGGATGCAGGTCGAGCGCGTAGCGCCCGGTGACGTAGTGCGTCAGTACCGCGCCGTGCACGTGCACCGCGCCCTTGGGCTTGCCGGTGGTGCCGCTGGTGAAGTGCAGCAGCGCCATGTCCTCGGCTCCGGTGCGCGCGGTCTCAAATTCGTCCGAAGCCTCGCCCATCATGCGCCCGAACTCGGGGCTGTCGACCTCGAGCACGTGCTCGAGCGTCGGCAGCCCGGAGCGAACCTTCGCCACCTTGCGCCGGTAAAGCTCGCCGGTGGTGACGAGCACCTTGCCTTCGCCTAGCCCGACGCGGGTGGCGATCGGCTCGGGGCCGAAGGCCGAGAAGAGCGGCGAGACGACGCTGCCGTTCTTGAGCGCGCCGAGCACCGCGATGTAGAGCTCGGGAATCCGCCCCGAAAGGACGAACACGCGCTCGCCCCTGCCGACGCCCAGCGC
>Ga0335081_10006362_pt1 | contig 18793 bp, 18 predicted proteins | sample Lox_Sample_35_FD_206713 | JGI IMG/M metagenome (GOLD analysis project Ga0335081, IMG submission 206713) | Soil microbial communities from Loxahatchee National Wildlife Refuge, Florida, United States - Lox_Sample_3.5 | ecosystem: Environmental > Terrestrial > Soil > Wetlands | place: USA...
GATTTTGTCCCGGTATGTAGCTCTATTATCTGCCATTTATTTCCAATTCATTAGCAGGGAGACAACTGCCAGCAGACGCGTGTAGTAGTCTGCATCATACCCAGCGCAAGCGCCTTTGCAGATGTCGCCTCTTTAGCATTTAGAAAAAAAAAGTGGGCATCAGCCCACTCATCAGTAACCTACTCGATGATTTTCGCGAATTTTCTAACATATAAGAATCCCCATTGCAAGAGAAAAATGGGATTAATATCAGAGGGCGGCTTCAAGAAATGGAGCGGCTAAAGACAGCCGGATGCAATATGACCATTATTGGAATCCCGGCGAAAAAAGATGGAAATCTCTATGCATGCCGCTTATACTTTATATGTCCGAGAGCAACTACTCAGTCTATAAGTAATGGATGGAATATTTGCCGCCACGATCTGCAAGGAAGGGTATAGTTGCCAGGAGAAGGGAGATAAGTAATGGCATCGCGGAGCTTCATGGAGAAGGTATTGGAAGGCATCTTTGATGAAGCGGTCTTTGATTCCTACCGCATGCCGGTGGATTCAGAGAAGGTCCAATCGCTACTGCAATCCTATCGGGACATGTTTAAGGACCATTCACCGCAGAAGATTGAAGATGAGGGACGCATCCCGGAGGAGATGCTGCAGGAGATGAGAGAAAGAGGTTTCTTCGGGATCAGTCTTGCTGAAACATATGGCGGGTTGGGAGTTGACCTTGTCGACTGCATCCGCTTCGTTGAAGAGATCTCTGCCCAGGACTTGGCCGCCGCCGCCGTTTTTCTTGCCCACCTCTTCATCGGCATCAAAGGGATTGAACTATTCGGAACAGAAAAACAGAAGCGTCAATATCTTCCCCCTGCCGCATCCGGGAAGATGATTTTTTCCTACGCACTCACAGAACCGAATTTTGGCTCCGATGCGAGACATATTGAGACAAAGGCTGAACTCTCCGGAGATGGAAAATATTACATCCTCAACGGCATGAAAACTTACATCACCAACGCAAACTATGCGCAGGGTCTTACCACCTTTGCCCAGATGGACCCATCGCATCCGGGGTTCATGGGCGCTTTCATCGTGGAGACCGCATGGGAAGGCGTGAAGATCGGGAAGGACATGCACAAGATGGGTATAAAGGCCAGTTCTACGGCCTCCATTCAATTTCAGAATGTTCATGTCCCGGTAGAAAACATGCTCGGCAAACCAGGAGAAGGTTTCCAGATTGCTCTGGCTATTCTTAACTACGGGAGACTGGCCCTCGGCGCCGCATCCGCCGGTCTCATAGACGTATCCTTGAAAGGCATGGTCATGCGCGCCAGCTCCAGAATTCAGTTCGGTGTTCCCATCCGGGAATTTCCTCTTGTCCAGGAGAAAATAATCAATGCCCGAACCCACGGATTCGTCACGTCCTGCATTAATTATCTTACCGCAAATCTTCTCGAATCGCGGCCGGGTGAAGACATGGTGATCGAGACATCGCACTGCAAGCTTTATGGTTCGACGCGGGCCTGGGACGTCCTTTATGACGCCATGCAGGTGGCAGGAGGCGCGGGCTATCTCATGACTCAGCCCTACGAAAAACGGATGCGCGATTTCCGGGTTGTCCCCATATTCGAGGGAACGACGGAAATCCATTCCATCTATCCGGCGCTCTTCCTCCTCGGGCGTCTTAAAAGGAGGCTCATCTCACACAAGGGGTTCTCCCGTTGGTTTTTCATCGTAAGAGACTTCTTATCCTCTTTTGCTGCGATGCCGTGGCGCCTGGATTGCGGCGACAGAACCGTGCAAGAAGCAGTGAAGCTGGTCAAGGCCAATGTGCGAACGCTCAAGCGCATGTTGCTACTGGGTATCATCTTCCATGGGGAAAAGGCGGGCGAGAGACAATTCTTCCTGAGGCGGGTGACGATGTTGAGCCTTTATGCATTCGGGCTTTTGTCAGTGTTAGCAAAGATTTCAGCGGATTGGAAATCGGGGATCCCGAACAGCGGCGATCTTAACCTCTTGAGATACTTCTTCGAAGAAGCGAAAGAGGCGAGATCCGGCAGTACGAGGATATTCGACACGAAAAAGGAGAACATGGGCGCCGCTGTTTTTCATGACCTCAAAACAATTTCATGACTATGCAATCTCGATCCCTGAATTGCTTCACCGTACCAGAATCTTAACTGGAAAAATTGGCCGGTCTTCCCGGAACAGGTCAATCTTTACATCAGGTAGTTCTTAAAAGATTTATAGCTACGGGAATCGGCATCAACGATAGATGCCCCGACGTGGATGTTATCCTTGGAATATACAACTCTTTGTGATTTACACTTCAAATGTATAGGCGTATTCTCGTCCGGCAATTTGGTAATAATTTCAAATTCAGGCGTCTGACGAGCAGTCAATACCTCGTGTTTCATACCTCTGGGGATTGAAATTCGTAAACCACCGAGCGAAATATCTGTTATCGAGCCGATGTGTAAATTTTCTTTTCCTGAGCCATCGTTGCTGATGAAAGCAGGAATAGAAGTTATGATTCTCGGGTACAGACGTTTTTCTTTCTTGAAACCGTTAAATACCCTTCGACTTTTTAAATCATTAAACAGATGGCAATTCACTATGGTTTCAAGATAAGGGCAGACTTCTTCTGTTTTAAGGACACACTGATTGCAGTCGGTTTGCAAATCCCATAATTGTAAGTCCCTTACTTCACTGTGCCTCATTTTTTTTCTCATTCTTCAATATCCTCCATATTTATCTCCATTAATTGGGTCTGAGAGGATAACTCCATAGATGCCAACTTTGATGAAATCTTTGAAAAGTAGCCGCGCGCTTACTTTCCACATTGTAAATAGTCCTTAATCAAAGATTCTTGTTTTTCCAAGTCCGAGGTAATAAAGTGATGCAAAGCTGCCCTAACAATAATGGTTTGCTTACGCCCGCTTATTCGTGCGCATTCAATCAGTCCTTTTTTTAAATCTTCCGGCAACTCAAAAGATGATGTAATATTACCCATACTATCCTCCTTTCCTTGTTTTAACATTAGCATTACTTTTATTGTCTTGTCAATACTTTTATTTTTAATTATTTAGAATAATATATTTATATATACTTTACTCTAATCGTATATAATAATTTATCATGTATAACCGATCTCCTATAACTGGATATTTTCAATTACTTGCTCATGTTTAAGGCAAAACATTGACTTTTTTAATGAGATGGAAAAGAAATAAATCTCACTAAAGATAAAGAAAAATATCTCTTGCGGATAAAATAACCTTGAATCATGTCATGCCAAGGGTGTAATGATGCGGCACAGCATGCTGCTGCGAAAGAGGCTTCTGCTTTTTTTCCGAGGTTGGGGAAAAGGAATCAAATATGGAAGAAATTTAAACGCAATTTAAGATACTATACAAAAAAACGTTATTCAAAGACTCTTATTTCATGTCAACTACGTAACTCTGCTTAAGGAACGCACGCATAGCTTCCTCTTCTTGTTTTTTCATCAGAATACAACATTTCCCCTGTAAATAGAAGCCTAATACGTTGATATTATTACACTCTGACCATAAAGGTGTCGACAAGGCTATTTTCATTCTTTTTTGTGACGGCTGGCGTCATGAATGTTTCAAACGGAAAGTTTCAAACCAGTTCTTATGAATCGCATTGACTCACAATGGCCGCTCGTCTTATACTTCTCCGTACAAAAAAGGAAGTTCCTGTCAAAATTAATCATACAATACGCATGTGGACTAATATCATCAAATCCGGATGTTAAAGTAATCAAGGGTCTGTTTTCTTAGGCGGACATCACAGCAATATAAAGAATAATGTTAGCCGATGAAGGAGGAAAAATAAAAACAATATTCTGTACTTTCTCAGCGGCGCTGTTGCTTTTTCTGTGCTTTTGTGACAGCCATGATAATCAGAATGCAGATGTAAAGACGTCACAGAAAAATAATGAAGTCTTTAACCCTCAATGAGGTTAATACGGACTAATTATTGAAACCCCGTGTCTCAAAAGAGAGCGAGGTTTTTATTTCGAGGTGATAATGTTGATGCATAATTGTTTGGGTAATTGCATCAAACAAAAGAAGAGGACAAGAAATGATTAGAATGACTAAGTTCAATCAATTAAGATGGTCGCTACTTATCTTTCTTATTGCTCTAGGAGGGTGTGCAATCACAGGAGGCACATTGCACGGCAATGTCGCAGTTCCAAATCTTTCGGAGATCAGCAACTAATAGAGGAGATGGCGCAGTTACAGGAAGCAGTTCGGAACCTGAAACAGGGCAAGGGCTGTAATTTCTCCATCCTTGGAGATGCGGGGACAGGTCAGAGTAGACTCATCGAGGAATTCAGGGCGAGTCTCGATCTCAATACAATCCAGTGGCGCGAAGGTCATGCCTATGCCTATGCTTATGCTCAGCACATGCCCTACTTCCCGCTTGTAGACCTTCTCAGCAGGGCATTGCACATTAAAGACGGCGATTCTCCAGATACAGTGAGGGGAAGAGTAGAGTCACAAATCAGGTATCTGCTGGAAAATGAGGAAGGCGTGATTCCTTACATCGGCACAATATACTCATTGAGCTACCCCGAGGAAAAATGGAAAAGTTTTGGATAGTCTTACTATCAGTTACCCTGACTGTGGCCTTTGCTATGCCCGTATCTGCTGCGGATGTGAAGTTCGGCGGGTCATATGTCGCCCAGGGTTACTATGAAAACAACCGCGCCCTCTTGAAAGACGGCGGCGCATCTCTCATGAACGTCTGGCAGAGACTGAGACTTCAGGCGGACTTCAATATACAGGAAGGCCTGAATTTTACGACCAGAGCCGATATCTTGGAAAAGATTTGGGGCGCTCAGCGGAATGCTGGGGGTTCTCTTTCGGGGTACACACCCGGGGCCCCGTTATCTAACCCCAATGGAGTGGATTCCGAGTCAGAGAATATCAAGTTCACGTATGCATATGTGACTGCCAACCTCTGGGGCGGCGTATTGAGAGCCGGTTACCAGGGTCAGGCGAAATTTGGTACCGACTTCGGTGACAGCGGCGAACAGTACTATGGCCGCAGGGTAAGGTACGATTACCCCGTCGGTCCTTGGACATTTGTAGTCCTCTGGGATAAGATAGAAGGCTCAGAGTACTATAGCCCGGCCGGTCCTTCCGGCAATGTAGGGGTTACCAGCTACCAGGTTGATTCCCAGGCGGACAAGTTCATTGGTTGCTTTGGGTATGACTGGGGCAAGGGTAATGCGGGTTTGCTCATCTACTACTATCTCATCACCAATACGAGCGGTCCCTCCGCTGTCCCTGATACAGGATACAAGTCAAAGTACTGGATATTTGATCCGTATGTGAAGGTACAGGTTGGTCCTGCCTATTTCGAGGCCGAAGTTAATTACATTACAGGCAAATCGAAGGCGTGGGAGAGTCCGGGGGCTATCAACCCAGCAACAGGGCTCCCTGTGGGACCTGATGTAGACAAGAGTGGATGGGAAGCCTATGCCTCTCTTACCTATGATTTCGCACCCGCATATGCAGGTTCCACAGTCGTGTGGGTGCAGGGCGACGACCCAAGCACGACAGACAAGAATGAAGCAGGTGTCGGAGGCGGTACTGATTTTAACCCCTGTTTGATTCTCTTCAACTATGACCTGGGCAGGTGGGAAGGTAAGATGGGTAACCCGGCCAATTTCCCTGTCGTAGCCGGTGCCAGTACACTGCCATCCATGTCAGGAGGTATTTCAAATGCTTTCCTGCTGCAGGTCTTCGCCGGTATAAGGCCTGTACCGAAACTGGACCTCAAGGCGAGCTTTACCTGGGCCCAGGCCGACCGGGACGTCACAGCGACTAACTGGCAGTCCAAGGACTACGGTAGAGAACTGGATATCACGGCGACCTATAAGATCTATGATAACCTTTCCTACATGGTCGGCTTTGCCTACCTGTGGGCGGGCGATTATTGGAAAGGTACCGATCCGGGAGCCAACATCGACAACGACTATCTCGTAACTCACAAACTGACACTCTCCTTCTAATCGATCGTTGTCAGTTGCATCTCAAAACACTGGGCCACGCCCTCCGGGGCCTTCTGGTTCGAGGGTTTTTGAATGTCCGCAAGACACTGCTTTTTTTCTGAAACTTTTCCGAATTGTACGAGGCTGCTAACATATCCATCTGGTTTCTGAATGTCGGAAAGGTTACGATACAGATAACCACAATCGGAATAGTCTAACTGTAATAAGCAATCCTGAGTGCAACCTCTGGCCGTAAAGGCGTAGGTGATAGAAATTTGTAGCACAACGCGAATTTGATCTGATGACTTGCGTGAGTCACGGGACGAAAGGTGCGACATAAATGAATCGGCCCGCCTGATGCTTTCAACAGAAATTCAATGAGCTCGATAAAGATACTCAGTCAACAGTACGTGGGTGAATTTAGATTACTGTATTACTAATCGCCAGTGATAGATTTGTTTATGTCATGTTTAGTTTTGTGTCGCCAACGGGTCCATCAAGCCGCCCTTCTGAAACTCATATACGTTCCCCTGTTCAGGCGTAATTTCCTATTGCTTAGATACCTTATGGCTTCATATATCGTGCCATCTATTTTATCGAGTGATACGACGCCTATCGCTATGGTCATTGAATCGCCTGACGACCTCTGCACTAACAAGAGCGTAGGTGTGGTACCGGTTGAACGGCACTTTTGCATCCGGCTCCCTGGTTACGTCTACACCCTCGATGTCCCACTTGTATTTGTTGATAAAGAATTTAAGTATACCGGATTGCTCGATGCAATAACCGCAGTTAGGCGAGTAAAAAAATAATAGCCCGAAATTCCCTTTCTCCTGTTTCAGGCGGGACTCGACCGCTTCCTGCTGCTCGCTGTACAACACAGCCTTGCCCTTGTTTATCACAGGCGCATCCTTGTTCATGTTGTATTCCGGATGCCTTTGCACATACGCCATCTCCGCACTGGTGACTGCTAAAGATTTCCTTCTCGCAATATCTTTAAGATATAGCCATTCGCCCATGATGTTATCGTCGTCAGGATATTGGACCATGCGTTTATGGGTAACTTCGATCAATTCTTTGAACTGATCGGGATGCATGTTCCAGAGCGTTTTCGGCAGCATGCCGGAAACTGACGGCGCCGGCTTTTGCTCTGCTTTTTTCTCCTCCGTATCCGGCTGAATTAATTCCTTCTTATAAAAATACCAGTCCCTGCGGCTGTCCCTGTAGTTATCTGAGCTATCGTCTGCACCGATCGCATGTGCTGATATGCCGATAAATACACAAATCAATATAACGAGAGATAAAGTGCTAAATGATTTTTTCTGGCGAGCCGCGAAGAACGGGGCGAAGACTATAAGGCTGAACCAGAGGCACAGCGTCACAATAGTGCCAAATATGTCCACGGCGAGAATAGCAGTAAATCGCGGCCACCCAATTGCCCGGAATATATTTTCAGCAAAGCTCAATTCCCGAAGAGTGCCCCGGAAGCGGAGACAAACGGAGGACAGGGCAACAACTCCGATGAAATATCGGTACCGGACAATTTCATTATGCCAGATGACCAAAAAGTTCTTCTTCATTTTTAGAGCAATTAGCTACAGTAAAGGCGTTCCTATCGCCTCTACCGAGTTTCTGTCTATGAAGCCCATATAACGGGAATCATAGCTATCCCTGTGGTTGCCCATGACAAACAGCTTAGCATCCGGGATGACCCCGTTAAATACGAACGAGGTTAACGGTTTTCCCGATATCGTTTTCTCTTTTGCCTGTCCTATGAAAATGTTGTCACAGAAAAAATTTCTACCCTGCACAGTCAGCATCTGGCCATCTTTGCATTTCAAGCGCTTCATGGCTTTTGCCGAATCAGGCAGGTTTATCCCGGCCAGCTGACTATATACTTTAGGGGCGGGGAAGAGCACGTAGTCTCCAGGCAGAATTTCCTGGCCTGACTTAACAGGTGTAAGCCAGAACAGCTTGTAGCCAAGGGAAGGGGAAAGGGAATAGAATATCCTTTTTCCCGTCCATAAACAGAGCATTACTGACGGGACCATGACAGCCAGGGCAATTATGGCGCGTTTTCTTTGAGCGTCGTCAATGTTCATAAAAAAAGGGATCTTCCTAATCGAGATTGATAGTCTGAATATTGCGAAGGACGACATCGGCGGTGATTACTGCCTGGTTCGAAGGGATATTGTCCAGTTTCACCTTCAATGCATCCAGGTTATCCCCCAGTTGCTTTTCTGTCAGTTGGTTATTCTGCAGCGCTATCCTTTGTTTCAGCAGATATCCCTGAAAGTCGAAGGCCGTCAGCTTCTGTGCGTAATAACGGTCATAGATGAATATGGATCCCGCCGATGATATGACCATGAGGAATATAATTATCAGCCAGTTCATTAACCCTATAACGCCGGCGTGTTTATCTTTAACTGTACTTTCCGGTTGCGAGACTGCACGCGCTTCTCCGGATTCTGGAATATCCTGCCTGCTTATATGGTCATTCATTCTGTTACCCCCGAAGACAATTTACGTTCCTGAAACTGGAGTTTTTCCACAAGATGTTTCGCAAGAGCTGTTTGAAACATCCTTGAAGTCTGTCCGATAGATGAAATAAAGAAAGTATATTCATGACACCCAGTTCTTCGCTTCTATAATGATCCACGACTTCCTCGATGCCGACAACATTGCCTTCATGCCACTTGCCACAGAAGAAATATATCCCCGGCTCCAGCGTCTTCCTAGATGCGTCTAATAATTCCGGGATTCCTATTCTTTCATTATTTTTCATTCGAACTTAGTACACCTCAGAGTGGCCTTTGTGCTTGTACCAATTATTCAAGTATATCTTCGCCAGTTCCGGATTCTTGATGATCAAAAGGTTCTCAGCATTTTTCTCTTCAGCGGCCCTGGTAAAATTGAAACTTCCGGTGATTATGGTTTCCCTGTCGATGATCATAATCTTATTGTGGGCAATGGCATGTACAGAATCTATGTAGACCGGTATCCCCGCATTTTTGAGATACGTCGCTGCGGTGTACCGTTCCGATCTCTGGCTTTTGTCCAGAATAGCTTCCACTTCAATACCCTGCTTATGTGCATTTGTAAGAGCCCTCGCAATTGGGGCTGACGTGAAGGAATAGGCCTGAACAAGGATTTCTGATTTGGCGTTTCCTATTTCTCTTACGATCGCATCGGTACATCCGCCATTTGGGCTGAAATAGACCTGAGTGGAAGTATTGTTGAGAGTCAGGTCGGTCGCGTGGGAATGAATAGAAATAAGACAGAAAATCAGATTAAGTAAGACTGCGGCAATGATGATTCTTTTTTTCATGTTTTGTCTCCCAGATATTTTTCAGCAATATTTATAGTCCTTACATCTATATTACTCCGCGGATCGGCGACGACTATTGGTCAATTCTTCTCAATCTTCTGTTCATCGCCCGCATCGACTCTTTTTTTGTTTTATCAGCGAATATTTCTGTTGCGGTTTCCAGTGAGGCATCACCATAAATAATCCAGTCGGGAAAGGTTGTCTTATTTAACTTTAATACAGCCGCTTCTTTCGGTAAAATGCCCTGCACATACAGGATGGCGGGTACGCGATCGATATTGTAACGGCTGTACATCAGCGGGTTGACCTGCACTTTAACGTTATAGCTGTCGCACGACCCAGTGCAGTTAGAGTCTTTCTTAATAATATCCCGCGTGAATTTCAATGTCGGCTTGATTTTCTTTACGCCGCCGACAAAGCCGCGCAACACGAATATTATGTTTGGGTCATTCAGATAAGCGGCGTCCTGTACGTAATTTCTGATTGTCGACGCTGGCATAGAGGACGATATGAAAATATATATCTGTTCGTTAGATAAGCCATCCTTGGCTGCTTCCGCGGTGTCCGCATAATATTTCTTCTGTCCGCTACCTCCCATTATCTCTTTCTGTATCCGTTCCGATTCCCCCTTGAGTCTGTTTTGAAATTCTTCCGATTGGTACTTTTCAAAAGACTCCTGCGCCATCTCTTCGCCCTGTTTACTATTTGGATTGTCAGGGATAGTAAGTCCTTTCTGCATGTCTTTTGCCCGGTTCAGGACACTGTTGATATCATCAGTATTCATTTCCGAAGCCGAGAGGTATGTGCCGGAAAAAAGAACAATGAATATTGCAATGAATATTTTGTTTGTTATGTTTTCCGCCACTAGCTATCCTCTTTATTTACAGCATTGCAGCAGATATGCCGTCGAAAGATAATCCATACAAAGTTTTCCTGACTGTAACCAACCGGATTTTTCCCCGAAGCCCACATGAAATCGGTCTGTCCGTAGGGACGGCATGTATAGTCGCGCACAGGCATCGCCAGCTGAACCCTGTAATCGTGCTTGACCCAGATCGGAGTGGGGACGCAACCGCAATACCAGAGACCGACGTCACAATCCGCAAGGGCGCGGAGCATCAGGAATTGCACTCGTGCCGCAACCGCATTATGGGCCTGCAATGCGTCATTGTCGTTAACGTGGCCGGTGATGGGATAAAGGGAGCCTCCGGATGCTACGCACCAGAATAAGGGATCCAGTGAATAGCCGGCAGCTGAGCTTGCCGCGTCTGCCATACAGGACATCTGTGCTGCCTGGTTGGCGAATAAAAGACCCTCCGGGGAGATCACAAAGGAGTAGAGGTCGTCATTCCATAGCGGGTCTATTTCTGACAGGAATCCTATGCTGAATGATCCGACTTCCTCGCAACCCAACATATCTTCTAATATGCCCATTATTACAAACAAAGGAAATACAAAAAAATGGGCTTGCATTGTGGTCAGGTTTGCCCGGAAGCCTGCGGGAGATGCGTTTGTCGAGCCAACCCCGAATATCTCATCTGAGCCCAGCGAGATACCGAGGCTGGGAAAGCAGTAGGGGTCCCTTACGGTTTCGACGTAACGGGCAGGTTCCCAATACGACATGGTTATTCCCACAGTGTAATACTGCGGATACGGTGCCGGACATATGCAGACAGGTACCGAAGCCATCGAAGGCGTATCGTTATCTGGCGGGCCCGGCATAACCTCTTCGCCTGCAATGGAAAGAGGGAAGAGGCAGTCCCAGCATATGTCTTCCACGACGTTGATAACGGCGTCGACCCCAGTGTTACAAACGGCATATGGTCGCGATGGCGCAAAGATAATGATTAGCGCTATGAGCAGGATAAACATCCTTTTCATTTCTTTCCTTTTGTCTCCTTTCCCCTTGACGCCGTTTCAGAAATTACGGGAACATATTCGGATATCTCCATGTATTTTCCCTTCTGTACCGCGACAGACGGCACATGCTCGATGCCCATGCGCGCTACAATATTCCTTACTGCATAATAGACCGGCCTTTTGAACCGCTTGCCGAGCTCATAATATGAGCCACTGGTCAGTATCAGCATGGTATTGATATTCTTTAAGTATGGCGATTTCTCAAACCATTTCACCTGCTTCTTGTCGGAACCGTCGATGAAAACTATAATATTCGACAGCGTCAAATACTCCAGCGGGTTGAACGTGTATCCCTTCGGGTAAAGTATGCCGCCCCTGCCGTCAGGCACGTCTATCTCGGTGGTATAGGTCATGTCTCGCAGGAACGAACGGTTTTCCTTTGTGACCGGAATGAGAGGCAGACCGGCAGGTTTGTATTCCTTGATTCTCCGTGTCATTGCCTTTTTATCAAGTGTGGTATTCCAGTTAACCTTCTTTGTATGTTCCTTTATGTCGGCAAGTGCGTCCTTTTCGGCTATGCCATATGTCGCGCCGAAAGTTCCCAGCACTTCGGCGGAAACCGTTTGCCATGTTGACAGGACCAGCACTACAATAAAAATTAACTTTAATGAAATTTTCATCATCGGATTGATTTCATGAAAAATGACCCTGGATGCCCCGTGCGGAAACACGGGCTTCTTTACTGGTTCAGATTATTTTTGAGGTTCTGCAAGCCTGTTTGCATCGTGTTTTGTATGGTCGCTTGAGATGCTACTTCCATGTCATTTATGTACTCGCTTAAATCAATTTTAGAGAAATCCAGATGTTGAAACTCTTCCGGTGTAAAACCCCGGCAATCCGGCTGTTCAGGAGTGCCCCATCCGGTGGCGTTGAAAGATATGAGCTGGGGCCGTCCCTGTTCCTGGATGATCCTTCCCAATTCGGACCCGAAGCAGCAATACACGTATGCCCTCTGGACGCATCCGACGAGCCACCAGTCCTGCTGGCAGTAATCGCCTATGTAATGGCATTGTTTTTTAGCTACTTGCCGCACTGTCATCGCTTCCTGGGTTCCGCATCGGTTCTGGATAAACCAGAGGCTCCCCGGATTCGTATCGCAGCAGTTGAAATAAAGGGTGCTTATTCCCGGCGGCCTGCATTGGCTCGGTTTGCCATTGAAAATATAAATCTGGCCCAGGCATTTCCCTGTAGAATCAACCGCCCCGTCATTCTGATATGACGCTGTATTCGCGTTATTTTGCTGCGTTTGCTGGGACGCTATGGTAAAGCAGGAGAGGTCTGAACATTGTAGATTGCCGGTCGAAGGATTAGGAAGACAAGTATATTGCGAACCGTAAGGACAAGCATAAATGACATTAGCCGCTATGTAGCAGACATTGTTAGCGCTGTCGTAAGTCATCCCGTTTGAGCATTGCGCTGTTCCTGCGATTTCGCACATGTTGTCAGTGGCGTTCAGTGATCCGCCGACCGGGCAGGTCGCTGTCTGGTAACAGATCGATCCGGAAAGTGACCAGTTCGCAGGACATGAATATGCCTGCTGGCTTGGCGGATAAGTTGCCGCAGATATACTGATACTGGTCCATGTGGCCCAGACACACTGATCGTGAAAACTCAGACCCGAGGCGTCGTCCACAGGACAACTAGGCGACCGTGTAGATCCGCTTACTATGGCAGGCGAAAAAGTCAGAGCACCGAGGTACATTGGCGAACCTCCGCAACCACCAGTACAGCCGAATTCACCACAGCTCGGAGTGGTATAGGGGACTGCATAAACAAGGAGCTGGTTGCCGCTTCCCGCAAGATAAGTGATGCATGCCGCCCCTGCTCCGCCATTTGCATCGCCCGAACAGGTTGCGCCGGTTATTGTCCAGCTTCGGCTGTAACCCCCGGAATTAGCCGTCAGGTACATGCCGGACCCGCTGCAGTACAGCCTGTAGGCGCCATTATAAAACCAATACGAGGAAGACTGGTCCGGGCTGACTGAGACTGTCGGGCCGATGCATACATTCTGTGCAGAGCTGTATTGTCCCCCCAATGAGCATGTGTAAGTAACCGTCGCAGATTGCTCGCACCTGTTTGTTACAGTATTAAATGCGCCTCCGTTTGGACACTGAGGAGCCGCCTGGCAGACACCTCCACTCAAAGTATAGCCCGTGGGGCAGCCGTACCCCGACATGGGAGACTCGCACCGTTGGCTTGATGGATTGTATGTTCCTAACGAACACTGGTTTGACTGGTTGCAGTCCACAGCGTCGATTGGACAAAACATACCGCCGTTAACCAGGGTGCATTGCTGAATCTCGTTTTGCTCTATGGTTCCATCTCCGTTCAGGTCTTTAGCGCATACCTGAGCGCCGGATGGGAACTGTCCGCCTCCCGTGTCATCGATGCAGGAAATATTCGAGCAGAAGTATCCGCTGCCAGTGTTGCCGCAAGCATACTGGGTGCCCAGGGGGCATGAGTAGGACGTGCCGGCTATATTAATTTTGCCGGCTGAAGAAACAGAGCAATTGTTACCGCTGCAGTTCATACCGGTGAACGTCAGTATCGTTCCTGAAGCATTCACAGAAAGAAGCCCGTTTGAAGCGCTCGCACTTCCCGTATTGATACTGCCGCTTATGGTGATCGAACCAGACAGGGTACTGCCGCTGTAAAAATCCAGGTTCTCTCCGTTACCATTGACAGACGTGATTTGATCGGCAGACACCGAGCCGGACAAAGCGCCTCCAGCAACAGTCAAGCTGCCCGCGTTTATTTCCGCACAACCGGATCCCGTGCATTCCCATCCGAAACAATTTATTGAGCCGGAGCTCGTGGTTTCAACGCGTTTGAGCCCATTTTCATTGAGCACATTAGTGCTTGTTACTGACACATTTCCCGATATGGAATAAGGAGAAGAGGAACATGCCGCCTGGCCCTGGGGACAGACGGGAGGGTTGCCTGTACACGTCAGCTGCTGGGTGCCGGTCATGCATATCATTGCCATGGCTGGCGATATGAATACCGCTGCCCACAACAATAATATTGTTATGAAATTCAAGGTGCTTTTTATCATCTTAATCCGTGGCGCTACTGCTTAATCCCGGAGGAACATGTTATATCCTTACCTGCAGCAGCCAGCGCAGACATGATACTGACCGATTCCGCAAAATCGTCGATGCACTGGCAATTCTTCAATATTGTCTCTCCCGCACCTGCCGGGCAGACGCCGTTATTGCACTGGTAGTAAAGAAATTCATATGTCAGCGTGTTGTTCTGGTACATGTTGTCTGTCCCTGAAAGGGAAGCCTGAGTGTTCTGCTTGGGCCTGCGGGTTTTGCATGCCTGTTCGCACGCATAGCTGCCGATCTTGCTGGCCTGTGAGAGGTCAGCGGAGCCTGATGTACTGATAATATTGCCATTCGCATCACGCGGTGCGTCGCTGTAAGTCATGCCCGTGCTCAGGCCTCCTGTTACGGAACCGGCAACAACATCCGTCCTTCTTTTCAGATCGGAAAAGTCAAAACTCTGCGCCTTTTTGCACTGGTAGATTCTGTCCTTTTTCCACCAGTCATGGCAGATCTGATGATTCTGGACGCCCGTAAACGTTTTGCATTGGGGTAAGGGTATAAGGCCTGTCGGCTGATAGTTGGTGAACGTTTTTACTCCATCGACTGTTTCGCTTTGCAGACTGCATGAAGAATTACTCTCTAAGCCGATGCATTGATCATCGACTGTGTCACTCAGTACATCTTGTTTAGTCGGATCATACGCACACATAGTGCAGTCGAACGGATACGAACCGGGATAATAGCTGCAATCGATGGAGCACGCCGCAGCCGTGTAATAGTAACCCTCGATGAACGTCATATCATTGGACGGGCAGACCGGGAAGCCTACCGTCTGATACTCCTTCGAGTATAGTATGTAATGCGCAACTCCACAGGTATAAATGATCCGTACATTCTTGACGATGCCCACCCAGGGATCGCCGCAGAGATAATTTCCGATATAAAGATTGCCGCCGCCTGAGGGCGACAGGCCGACATGAAAATAACAGCCATTCCCGCCTCCGTTAGCAAATAATTGCGGGGTATAGTTGCTTGCATAGAAAACACAGTTATCTGTCGACGCCGAATATGCACTGCCGTTCGGCGGGCAGGTCGTGGACTCCTGAAGTGTTACGTCTCGTTTTATTGTGCAGGAATTCGTTTGCATTAGGTCATTCTGATTATTTGCCGTTTGTGTCAGCAGGCTGTAATAGCTGTTCGGGTCAGAAGACTGTTTGATGACTTCCTGGCTAGCGGCGTTCTGCATGTCACCGGCATAGTTGATGTACTGCTTTAACTGTACCTTCGAAGCCTGCGTTCCGGCGAACGTTTGCGGAGTAGTGGTCCCTGACTGATAGGCGGGACCGGAAGTGCACTGTCTCTCATCCTGACCGGTATAGGAGATCGTCATGCCAGCAATATTTACGCTGCTGATCGTGTATTGCGGTTTTTGCGTCTGCACCGCTCCTGCTATGCCGCCGCCTATGTCTTTCAGTATATTGTTCAGATTTATCCATACAAGGTTGTTGCCGCATGAATTGTTGATGCAATAACAGCCGCCCAGGCTCGTGATGCCGCCGGTATTTGCCACACTTACGTGGCCGTTTGTGTCTGAGACCCACTGGTAGTAATTGCAGTTCGCCCATGTGCCGGGATCGCATGATATGACGCCGTTGGCGCATACCCCTGAAACGGGGAAGGGCAAAGTATAGGAATATTCCACGTTGCCGTCCAGATCGGCATCCTGGTAGATGTTCACCATACTGAGATCGTTCGTGGCGGCGGGGGCTATAAGGACTGTCAGAAACTTATCAGATGCAGGGCATGAGATCTGGACCGTCGACTGCTTTGTGCCGTCGACCGTAGATAACGGCCCGCCTCCTATTAGCGGGTTAACTGCGTTTTGCTGAATTGCACCCGACGTTCCGAAATGACCTTGCGTCTGCTGCGCGGCAGAATCCGCTGCCTGATAGGGATCACCGGCTATACAGAATGAAGCATTGAATACAAAGAGTAGGGCTGCAAATATTATTTTGTTCATATACGGCGCCGTTACATGACATGCGCGTCAGTGATCAGGAAATTCATCAGGCCGGTATCTTCTGGCCATTTCCGTTATGGCCTGATCGTACGTCATGCCTCCGGCAACGATCATCTGCTCTATTTCTGCTATTTCAGCGGCGTCTGACGTAAAGAGATAATAAAGGTACGGATTGACGGCCAGCCTTGCCGGACCTATGCCAAGCGGAGAATCGATAAACAGCTCCGAATATTTGGGACGGCTTGATTTGATCGTTTTGAGAAGCTTCATTACAAACGGAGGATAATTTATAAGTTTTTCCGACTCGGCCATATCGAAGTCGTTAGCTTCGAGAAGAAACTTGAAAGCGCTGTTGGCCATGATCACATGTCCGATTGAGCCGAATATTCGGAGATCCAGAATCGACTGGGTAATTATTGAAAACGAGCCCCCGTATTTTCTCGCGCGGCGATACCCCTCGCTGATAACGTCTTTCAACGCATTTCCGTCCTTGATGAATTGATACGCCTCGTCGAATATGATCAGCCGCTTCCTGGACCGGTCGGACAGATACAGGTCCTGTGTGACCGCGTTGATGATCTGCATTGTGATAATGTTCCACAATGCTTTCTGCGATTTCAGGTTTTCCAGTTCAAGCACCACAAATTCGTCGCTGGAAATATCGAATGTCGCACGCCCGTTGAACCATTTCCCGTAACCGCCGCTTGACGTAAAGTCGTTCAGGTTGAAGGCAAGCATGCGGGCGAGGTCCGTCATGTTAGAGGCATAGTTGTGTTTGTCCTCTTCGCCGCACAAATCGGGAAAATTATTCAGATATGTATATACCGCATCGATATTGGCATCCGTTTTGTAATTTTTCCATGCCCATTCCGATGCCTGCTGGGTGAGAGTGTTTGCCGTTTCCGCTATGTCTGTCGGCACTATATCGGTCTTGGCAAAGCACATTCCTGTTACCATGCTGCCGATTACCGCTATCTCCTTTTTCTGTTCGTCCTCGTCGTCAATGGGAATGTGCGTGAATGGATTGAGACAGACATTAGAGTCTTCATCGAAGTCAAGGAAACGTGCTCCAAACAAGCGCGTCATTTTTTTGTAGGAGTGTCCAATATCTATGATGCGAACAAGGGCATTTTCGCCGTAATAGTTCGTAACAAGGTAATTTACCAAAAAACTTTTTCCTGCCCCGGAGCCGGCAGCGATAAATACATTGGAATTATTTACCTTCTTTTTGGCAAATATGTCTAACCCGCATAACTGTCCTTTACGGCCGATAAACAATACAGACGGTTCAGCTCCCGAGAAGTCGCCTTGTGTGGGTAGAACATTGACCACCGTTTCCGAAGAAACGGGGAAATCGCGCTGCAGAACGTCGAGTATCCTGGCCTTGGTATATGTACCGAAAGGCAGGGCTATGATTAACAGCATAGGCAGAATAATTTTATCGCTCTGCATAATGTAACCCTTTTCCTCCCACATGCGCTTCACCCGGGCAAGCGCGGCACTTGCCTTAATCTCATTGCCCCATACCCAGAATACCGGCACAATGCGTGCGTACGGAACACCGTTTCCTATGTTATGCAGCGCGTCCTGGTATTCGACCTTGATGTCTGCGATGGTCTTTGCAAAACTTCCGAATGCCGGCTGTTTTGTGTAAAACTCGGTCTTTCTGCTTAACCGGTCTTTCAGTTTATGGTCGATATAGATAGTCAGAGTGAAAATAAACGGAGACGTAACCTGGCTCGCGTCGGATATGCCGCCCCAGATGCCCCCGCAGATCTCGTTGGTTTGTAACAAGTTCACTTCTTCGGGATAAGATTTCACGGTTGCACACCGTAAATACTTGTTCCCGGTCTTCATATAATCGATGTGGTTTTCCACGATCGTATCGGCAAAGATAATCTGCTTTTTCAGGGGAACGTCATCGTCATAGAGCCTGTTGTTGAGCGAAGGCTCGTCATTGAAGAAACGGCGCAGCCAGTCAAGGAGTTCTTCCGGCTGGAAATCTCTCGGAAACAGAAAGGCACCCTTGAGCTTTTCCGTGAAAGAGGTGTAGACGTCGGTTAATACCTTTTGTTGCAGTTTCTCACCTGGCATTCTTACCGCCACCAATAGGCGGAAGTTTCGAAGCGGAACGTCCTGCATGCCGGGTATACTATTCGTATTTTTATGCATGAACCCGCTGATGTGCGAAACCATCTTGTCAATGATTTCTGTCCTGCGGGTTTTTCTCTGTTGAAATTCTTCAATTATGGGATCTATGTAGTTGTCGGCAAACAGGATGAACTGTATAACCGTCTCATCGGGTAATTCCTGGCGGAAAAGGCCTTCCAACGCTGACGCCTGCTGATACCCGGCATAAACCTGAGGCGAGCATTCCCATATGTATCCGGCACTGTCATCCGTGTTCCAGTATACTTTTGTTGCCGGGTCATATGACCTGTATGGCAGGTAATCGGAAAA
>Ga0335081_10006363_pt1 | contig 18792 bp, 15 predicted proteins | sample Lox_Sample_35_FD_206713 | JGI IMG/M metagenome (GOLD analysis project Ga0335081, IMG submission 206713) | Soil microbial communities from Loxahatchee National Wildlife Refuge, Florida, United States - Lox_Sample_3.5 | ecosystem: Environmental > Terrestrial > Soil > Wetlands | place: USA...
CAGAACTCAGTGAGCGTCGATGTAGCGAACTGCGCCGACTGCATCGAGTACTACGCCGAGTTCTCCGACAAACTCTACGACGAGGTGGCGCCCACGGGGCCCAACGACGTGGCATTGATCCGACGCGAGCCGCTCGGAGTGGTCGCCGCGATCGTGCCGTGGAACTACCCGCTCATCATCAGCTGCTGGAAGGTGGGTCCGGCACTCCTCACCGGCAACTCCGTGGTGCTCAAGCCCGCGGAGCAATCACCGCTCACCGGGATCCGGCTCGGGCAGCTCGCCGCCGAGGCAGGCGTGCCGCCCGGCGTCTTCAACGTCGTGCCCGGCTTCGGCGAGGAAGCCGGCAAGGCACTCGCACTCCATCCCGAGGTCGATCTGATCGCTTTCACCGGCTCGACCGAGGTCGGGCGGCTGATGCTGCGCTATGCGGCCGAATCGAACCTCAAGCGCGTGGCGCTCGAGCTCGGCGGCAAGACGCCGCAGGTGGTGTTCGCGGACGCCGATCTCGGCGAGGCGGCTTACGGCATCGCCTGGGGCGTCTACTACAACAGCGGCCAGACCTGCCACGCCGGATCGCGCCTCATCGTCGACCAGGCGGTGAAGGATCGGCTGCTCGAGGCGATCGCGAAGGTCGCCGGCACGATCACGCTCGGCCATCCGCTCGAGCCCACCACGCAGATGGGGGCGCTCATCGACCGCGGCCACATGCAGCGCGTGCTCGGCTACATCGACTCAGGTGTCGCGGACGGCGCGCGCATCGCGCTCGGCGGCCGCCAGACGCTCAAGGAGACCGGCGGCTTCTACGTCGAGGCGACCGTGCTCGACCACGCGCGCAACGACATGAAGGTGGCGCGCGAAGAGATTTTCGGTCCGGTGCTCTCCGTCATGACCTTCCGCGAGGAGGCCGAGGCGCTGCGCATCGCCAATGACACCCCCTACGGCCTCGCGGCCGCGGTATGGACCTCCGACATCAACCGCGCGCACCGCCTGGCAACCGCCCTGCGGGGCGGTACGGTCTGGGTCAACGCCTTCGACCGCTCCACCATGGCAACGCCGTTCGGCGGCTTCAAGCTCTCCGGCTCGGGGCGCGACCGCTCACCGCATGCCATCGACAAGTACTGCGATCTGAAGACGATCTGGACGACCTATCGATGAATGGGCGCGCGCAGTCGAATTCGTCAGTCGAGCGGATCGCCCGACATCTCCAGATGCAGCTCCGTGCCGCGGTAGGGATGGCGGGCGATCACCTCCTCGTTGAGATCGACGCCGAGCCCGGGCTCGGTCGGCGGGATGACGTAGCCCGCCTCCCAGCGGATCGGCTTGCTGAGCACCTCGGCGTGAAATCCCTGCCAGCGCTCGATGCCCTCGAGGATCAGGAAATTCGGGCTGCAGGTCGCGAGCTGGATGTTGGCGGCGCCGACCACCGGGCCGCAGTAGAGATGCGGGGCGATCTGCACGTGCTGCACCTCCGCCATGGCGGCGATCTTCTTCGCCTCGAGGATGCCGCCCACGCGCCCAAGGTTCATCTGCAGGATCGCCGCCGCGCCCTCCTTCAGCAGCCGCGCGAAGTCGTACTTGGTCGCGAGCCGCTCGCCGGCGGCGATCGGGATGCGCGTGCCGCGGGCGACGCGCGCCATCTCCTCGGGGGCATCCGGCGGCACCGGCTCCTCGAACCACAGCGGCTCATAGGGCTCGAGGCGCCGCGCCAGACGCAGCGCGCCGGCGGCCGTCATCTGGCCGTGCGTGCCAAAGAGCAGGTCCGCGCGCATACCCACCGCCGCGCGCAGCAGCTGCATGAAGCGCTCGCACAGCTCGAGCTGCCCGAGCGAGAGCTGCCGCCCGTCGAAGGCCGTGTAGGGACCGGTGGGATCGAACTTGAGCGCGGTGAAGCCCTGCGCCAGGTACTCGGCCGCCCGCTCGGCCGCGAGCTCCGGGTCCTGGTAGACGTCGGTCTCGTCTCCGGGGCGCGCGTAGATATAGGTGTAGGTGCGCAGCCGCTGGTGCACGCGCCCGCCGAGAAGATTGTAAACGGGCTGGTTGGCCTCCTTGCCGATGATGTCCCAGCAGGCCATCTCGAGCGCCGACAGCACGCCGATCAGCGCGAGATCCGCGTGCTGGGTGTAGCCGGCGGAGTAGACGCGCCGCCAGATCCTCTCGATGTTGTGCGGGTCTTCACCCCTCAGGTATCGGTCGAAGACATCCACCATCATGCGGGTGACGACCTCGGGGTGGAACGGTACGCAGTAGGCCTCGCCCACGCCGTGCACGTTGCCGTCGGTCGTGAGCTTGACGAACACGAAGTAGCGCCCGCCGTAGTGCGGCGGGGGATTGCCGGCGATGAAGGTCTCGATGTCCCGAAGCTGCATCGTGCGATCCTAACCACAGATGGCTGACTATGACTACATCGTGATCGGAGCCGGCACCGCCGGCTGCGTCCTCGCCAACCGCCTGACCGCGAGCGGCACCGAGCGGGTGCTGCTGCTCGAGGCGGGCGGTCCGGACCGCTCGCCCTGGATCCAGGTGCCGATCGGCTACGGCCGCACTTTCAACGATCCGCGTTTCAACTGGATGTACCAGGCGGAACCCGACCCGACGCTCGGCAATCGCCGCCAGTTCTGGCCGCGCGGCAAGGTACTCGGCGGCTCGAGCTCGATCAACGCCATGGTGTACGTGCGGGGTCAGCCCGGCGACTTCGACGACTGGGCGGCGGCCGGCAACCCCGGCTGGTCATTCAAGGACGTCCTGCCTTACTTCAGGAAGCTCGAGGATCACCCCTTCGGCGAGCCGGAGTTCCACGGCGTCGGCGGCCCGGTGGGGGTGAGCGATGTGTCGGCGCGCGTGCACCCCCTGTGCCAGGTCTTTCTGCGGGCGTGCGACAGCCTGGGTGTTGCGCGCACCCGCGACTTCAACGGGGCGCAATCTGAAGGGTCGGGATTGTGGGAGGTGACCATCAGGGACGGCGTACGCGTCTCGGCCTCCAACGCCTACCTGCGGCCCGTGAGGCATCGTCCCAACCTCGAGATCCGCCTGCGCGCCCAGGCGACGCGCGTGCTGTTCGAAGGCCGGCGCGCGAGCGCCGTGGAGTTCCTCGCGTCCGGCACCAGAGAGGTGGCGAGGGCGCGGCGCGAAGTGATCCTCTCGGGCGGCTCCATCAACTCGCCGCAGCTGCTCGAGCTCTCGGGGGTGGGCGACGGCCAGCTGCTGCGCCGGTTCGGCATACCGGTGATCGCCGACTCGCCCGCCGTCGGCCAGGGACTGCAGGATCACCTCGCCGTCAACTACTACTACCGCTCGCGCGTGCCCACCCTCAACAACGAGCTCGCGCCGTTCCTCGGCAAGGTGTGGGCGGGCCTTCGTTACGCCCTCGGCGGCCGCAGCGGGCCGCTGGCGATGAGCGTCAACCAGGCGGGAGCGTTCCTGCGCAGCCGCGCCGGACTCGCGCGGCCCAACATGCACATCTATTTCAATCCGGCGAGCTACTCCACCACGACTCTCGGCTCGACGCGGCGCCTGATGAAGCCCGATCCCTATCCCGGATTTCTCATCTCCTTCAACACCTGCCGGCCGCTGAGCCGCGGCTCCATCCATATCCGCTCGCCCGACCCGCTCAAGAGCCCGGCGATCCAGCCGAACGCGCTGTCGGCCGCCGAGGACCTGCGCGACGTATTCGAGGGATCGCAGCTGCTGCGGCGGATTGCCGCGGCCGAACCGCTCGCCGCCATCATCGAGGCGGAGCGCGAGCCGGGCGGCGCCGTGACCACGGAAGAGGAGATCCTCGCGGACTTCCGCGCGCGCTCGGGTTCGGTGTTCCACGCCTGCGGCACCTGCGCCATGGGATCAGACGCGCGCACCACGGTGCTCGATCCCCGGCTGCGCGTGCGCGGCGTGACGGCACTGCGCGTCGTCGATGCCTCGGCATTCCCCAATGTCACCTCGGGCAACACCAACGCGCCGGTCATGATGCTCGCCGAGAAAGCCGCCGACCTGATTGTGGAAGACAGCCGCGCGCCGCAGGCGTAACCTGCGAGCCATCGATACCTGGCGAGACTCCATGAGCGAGCTGCAGTCGAGCGTCGCGGCGGATACCTCTGGCCTGAGGCGCACTGAGCCGCAGTCCGCCTCCCTGCCGGCGCGCTGGTACGTGCTCATCATGATGTGCATGGTGTACACCCTCAGCATCGCCGACCGCTACGTCGTGTCGACGGTGCTCGACCCGATCAAGAACGACCTGCACCTGAGCAACCTCGGGGTCTCCCTGCTCACGGGAATGGCCTTCGGCGTCTTCTACATCATCCTCGGCTTTCCGCTCTCGTGGCTCATCGACCGCTACAACCGCCGCAAGATCGTCGCCACCTGCCTGGTGCTGTGGTCGGTGATGACGGCGCTCTGCGGGCTGGCACGCACTTCGTTCGAGTTCTTCCTGGCACGCGTCGGAGTCACCGTCGGCGAGGCCGGCGGCACGCCCGGAGCCAACTCGCTGCTTTCGGATTATTTTCCGGCCACCCGGCGCGCCATGGCGCTCACCGTGTTCTCGCTCGGCGCACCGATCGGCGCCTGGCTCGGCTACAACGTCGCCGGCGCGATCGCCGATCAATACGGCTGGCGGGCGGTGTTCTACGCGCTCGGGATTCCGGGGGTTCTGGCCGGGGTCGCCGTGTGGGTCACGGTGCGCGAGCCCAAGCGCGGCTGCCTCGATGCCGGCAAGGACGCCCTCGCGCCATCGGTCAAAGCCACGCTGCGCTTCATGTGGGAGCAGCGCTCCGCGGTGCACACCATGATGGGCACGGCGGTGTGCGCGCTCTGGGGCTGGGGCCTCATGTTCTGGACCCCGACCTTCCTGCAGCGCACCTATCACATGAGCGTGGGCGAGGCCGCCCTGGTGACGCAGAACATGCATCTTTGGGGCGGGGGCCTTGCCACGCTGGCAACCGGCTGGCTCATGGCCCGCAGCGCCATGATCGATGCCCGGCGCATCGTGTGGCTGCTCGCCGCCGGCATCGGCATCGCGACCTTTGCGTCGGGAGTCTTCTACTACACCCGCGATCTCGCGCTCGGGCGCGCGATGCTCTGGATCTTCATACCCTCGATCTACTTCTACATCGGCCCGGGCTTCGGGCTGCTCAACAACCTGGCGCCGTGCCGCATGCGCGCCATGTTCTGCGCGATGGTGCTGTTCCTCGCCAACCTCGGCAATCTCGTCATCACGCCGAACGTGATCGGCGCCCTCAACGACTGGTTCCTGCGCTATCAGCTGTCGGAGGCCGACGCGCTGCGGCTCGCGATGCTGTGCATCGTGCCGACGGGACTGTGGGCGACCGCGCACCTGTATCTGGCGGCGCGCGATATCCTCAAGGACCAGGAGCGGGCGCGCGATTACGCGTAGCCGCCGCGCGGCTCCAGTCGACCGGCTCGACGACCGGTACCACCACCAGCCACGCGAGCAGCCCCACCAGGGCCACCCCGCCCGTGACCCACAGGGCGAGCGTGTAGTGGCCGCCGCTCTCCTTCACCAGGTAGCCGGTCACTGCCGGGGCGAGGAAGCCCGCGGTGTTGCTGAGCGCGTTCTGCGTGCCCATCCAGCGTCCGGTCGCGAGCGGCCCCGCGAAGCGCTGCGTCAGGGCGCCGACCGAGGGTGAGTTGAGACCGTCGGCGAGGCCCGTCGCGAGCAGCAGCGCCGCGCCAGCGGCCGCACCCGCTCCGCTCAGAGACAGCAGGCATGCGCCCACGCCGGCCGCGCTCAGCGAAAGTGCGGTCTTGTAAGCGAGGCTCGGGGTCGCGCCGCGACGGATCCACGCGTCGATGAGCCAACCGGTGGCGAGAATGCTGAGCGAATCCATCACGAAGATCAGGCTCTGGACATAGGTCATCGACGCCAGCGACAGGCCGCGCTCCTCCACGAGATAGAGCGGCACCGACGTGAAGACAAAGTAAAAGGCGTAGTTCGAGCAGAAGTTCCCGAGCACGGTGCCCCAGAGCGCGCGCTGGCGCACGATATCGATCCAGCGCGGCTGCACGGCGCCGGCCTCGGAACGCCCGGCCGGTGCCGGCGCGCGCAGCTGTCCGGCCCACGGTATCAGCCAGAGGAGCGAGGCGAGACCGAGCGCCATGAACATCGTGCGCCAGCCGTAGCGGATCATCACGGCGCCGCCGATGTAAGTGCCGAGCGCCGGGCCGATGACGCTGCCGAGCTGCATGATGGCAGTGGCGCGCGCGCGCTGCGGGTGCTCCACCCGCTGGGAAATGAGCGCAAAGCCGCTCGGGTAGCACACCGACTCGCCCACTCCCATCACGAGCCGCAGCGCCACCAGCGAGGTGAGGCCGGCCGACAGGCCGGTCAAGAACGTCCCGATCGACCAGACCGTGAAGCCGGCGGCCAGCACGCGCGCCGCGCCGAGGCGGTCGACGAGGATCCCCATGAGGGGTTGCGACAGCACGTAGGTCGTGAAGAACGCACCCAGCAGCAGGCCCATCTGGAACGCGTCGAGCTGAAATTCGCTCTTGATGAGCGGCGCGGCGGTGGAGATCGTGCCGCGATCCACATAATTGATGAGGAGCGCGGCGCCGAGCAGCGAGGCGAGCGCGAGTGGGAATCTCGAGGGCGCCCCACCGGAGCGCTCCGCGGAGCCCACCTAACCGGATCCGCCGTGTTGACTCATCCGCCCGCCCCCGCAGCGATTGCAACTGCTGAGGTTATTTGGAAGCGAGCGCCTTGTCATCCTTCTGATCCGCAGTCAGTACCTCGGCGCGCAGCCAGGTGCCACCGGCCGAGAGCTGATTTGGGACGCAGTTCGAGTTGAACTCGACCTTACGCGTCGTGAACTGCGGCAGGATCTTCTGCCTGATCTGCTCGATGAGCTCGCAATCGCCGGCCTCGTACAGCGGGTCCTTGTTGAGGCGCACCTCGACGCTCTTCCACTGTGCCGGCACGGGCGCAGCAGGCGGCGCTCCATTGGGTGCGGGCGCCAGCACGCTCATCTTGATCCGCACGCCCGGAAAGGGATCCGGGGTGCCATATGAGGATGAGCATCCGTAGCGGGTCACGTCGAGGTCGGCACGGGCGCCGAGCATGAGGAGCACGCGGCGCATCTTGTCGAGCAGACCGTCGCAGGAGTAATGCGCGGTGAAGCCCATATAGACGAAGGTGAGCTCCTTCGGCATCCATACCGCCGACTCGGTGGGCGCGGCCGCGCTCATCGGCGCGTCCCCTGCCCACGAGGGCAAAGACCAGACGAGGCCGGCCAGGAAAGCCCACAAGCCCACTTTCACAGTCGCGATCCGCATAGGCCACCTCCGCGTCGGCACAGCCGCCGACGATTAGACGCCATTTAACCTCACGCGTTCGAGCCCGTCCGCCCTCCAACGGGCTGGGGCGTTCCCCGGTTGACTCGGGGGGCATAGCCTACGGACACGCTTTGGAGCAAACTGAAGTCCACAACAACCGCCGCGGCCCTGTGAATGGATCAGGGGGTACGCCTGTCCGGGGAACCAGAGATCCCTGCGAAGTCCAAAACCGGTGCTCCCGGTGGCGCTTCGCTTTTGCTGCCATCCAGCTTGAGCTGGACCCTGCTGCTCTACGCCGCGCTGGTGCTCGCGACCGGCTGGGCATACTCCCTGCAGCGCATCCGCAACGATCGTGAGCAGACCATTCAGTCGGAGAGCAACCGGCTGCGCGCGGTGGCCGTGGCGCTCGAGCAGAGCTCGTTCGCGATGATCAGCGACGGCGTCGGTTCGGCGGTCAGCCGGGCCACCGAGATTCAATCCGCCGGTGGCCTGAGCGCGGTAGCGGAGCGCGACCTGACTCCGGCGCTCGGCCAGGCCATGAGCGGCGGGCAATATGTGCGCTCGGTGTTCGTGGCCGATGCGGCGCGCTTCGCCCGCGTCGGCCGCGCCGGATCCTACGATGGCGGCAAACCGCCCGAATGGTTCACCGCGATCGCTTCCCGGGGCCCCGACGTGTGGATCGGCGCGCCGATTCCCGACCCGGATCACGCAGCGAGCGCCACCAATGACAGCCTGCTGGTGCCGATCGCCCGCCACGTGCCCTCCTCCTCCAACCCGGACCTCTGGGCCGGCGCACTGTTCGATTTTCGCGCATTCGAGTCGCTGCGCACCCAGCTCGGGGGGCCCGGCGGGGTGATATTCCTCGTGACGAAGGAGGGCATGCTGCTCGCCGTCATGGAGGACAAGCCCGGGCACGGTCTGGTCGGCCGCAATTACTCCTCGACCCCGACGTTCCAGCAGGCCAGGCACTACCTGGCGAGCGGCTGGGAGTCGGGAACCATCGAGGGCTACTCGCCCGTGTACGCCGCTCGCCTCGTGTACGCTTTCGCCCAGGTACGCCAGTACCCGGCCATCGTGGTGACGGCCCGGCCGGTCGATGCGATCCTGACTCCCTGGCGCGAGCGCACCACCACCACGCTGGTGGTGACCGGGGCCTTCTCCGCGCTGGTGCTCGCCATGACGCTGCTCCTCAGTCACTCGCTGCGTGCGCTGCGCAATCGCGAGGCCCACTACCGGACGCTGTTCAACAACACCTCCTTCAGCGTCTTTCTCGGTGAAGGCGACCGCCTCATCGCCGCCAACGAGACCGCGCTGCGCATGTTCGGGCTGCCGGACCTCGAGGCGGTGCGCACGCTCACGCCCGAAGACATGTCGCCGCTCGAGCAGCCGGGTGGCGAGCCCTCGACGCTGGCGCGGCGTCGGCACATCGAGCAGGCGATGCGCGACGGCAACGCGAGCTTCGAATGGACCCACCGGCGTATCGACACCGGGGCGACCTTCCCGGCTGAGGTCGACCTCAACATTCTCCGGCAAGGCAAGAGTCTCCTCACCCTCGCCGTGGTGCATGACCTCACCGAGGCCAAGCGCGCGCAGCAGCAGCGGCGCGAGAGCGAGGGCCGCTACCGCGCACTGGTCGATGCGCTGCCCGAGGCCGTCCTGGTGCATCGCGGGGGTGAAGTGCTGTTCGGCAATGCCGCCGCGCGGCGGCTGATCGCCGCCAAGCCCGACGACGTGCTGAGCGGGATTCCGGTGATGTCCTTCGTGCTCGAGCCGGACCGGAAGATGATCGCCGAGCGCACCCGGCGCATCCTCGAGATCGGCGTGCCCGCGCCGCCGCGCGAGGCGCGCATCAGGCGGCTCGACGGCGAGGTAATCTGGATCGAGGTGCAGGGCGTTCAGGTCGAGTACGGCGGTGCGCCGGCGGTGCAGGCCGTGCTGCGCGACATCAACGAGCGCAAACAGCGCGAAGAAGCCGAGGCCGCGCGCGTCGTGCGCATGCAGCGCCAGTCGGAGGTGCTGCTGCGCGTTGCGAGCCGCAACCGCGGCAGCGGCTGGAGCGGCATGAGCGCGGCTCTCGAGGGAATCTGCGCCGATGCCGCCCAGGTGCTGGGCGCGGACCGCGTGGCGATCTGGATGCTCGAGGACCAGGGAGCGACCCTCAGCTGCGCGGCGCTCTATGAGCGGGGCAGCGCGGCCCGGGCGGAGTCGATCAGGGTTCCGATGAGCCGCGTCTCGACGTACATCGACATGCTGCGCACCGAGCGCGTCTTCGAGAGCGCCGACGTTCCGGCCGATCCGCGCGTGCAGGGACTCACGGGCGTGCTGCAGCCTCTCGCGAGCTCCCGTGCACTCGTCGCGGCGGCGATCTGGCGCGCGGGCGAGCTCATCGGCGTGGTGTCGGCCTCGCAGCTCGCAGCCCCGCGGCAGTGGCATCCGGACGAAACGAACTTCGTCGGCGCCGTCGCCGATCAGGTGACGCAGGTGCTGCTCGACTTCGAGCGCGAGCAGGTGCTGGCGGATCTGCAGGTACTCGCGGGCGAGCTGACGCGCATCCAGAACGAGGAGCGCCGCCGCATCGGCCGCGAGCTGCACGACTCCACCGGTCAGACGCTGGCCGCGCTCGAGCTCGACCTGGCGCGCCTCTCCGAGGCCACCAAGTCGCTCGCCGCCAAGCCGCGCGAGCTGCTCGAGAACGCGATCCGCCTCGCGCGCCAATGCTCGACCGAGATCCGCACCGCCTCCTACCTGCTGCACCCGCCGCTGCTCGATGAGCTCGGGCTGGTGAGCGCGCTGCGCTGGCTGGCGGATGGCCTGCGCGAGCGCAGCGGCATCGAGCTGCGTCTGGAGCTCCCCGAGTCGATGCCCCGGCTCTCGAGCGCCAATGAGCTCACGCTGTTTCGTGTGGCCCAGGAGGCACTCACCAACGTTCAACGGCACTCGGCGAGCCCCTGGGTCGCGCTGCGTCTCGAGGTCCTGCCGCATTCCGTGAGCCTCGAGGTCGAGGACGCGGGCCGCGGGATTGCCCGCCGGGACCACATGGCCCGCGGGACCCCGAGCGTGCCGACGCTCGGCGTCGGTCTCGCGGGCATGCGCGAGCGTATCCGCCAGGTGGGCGGAACCTTCGTGCTGGAGTCCGCTGGCGCGGGAACCCGCATCCGCGCGACGGTGCCTCTGCAACCGCTGTCCGAGGCCCGTAGTGCCTAGCAGACGGGGCACCGCCCGCATCGTCATCGCCGACGACCACGAGATGGTGCGCCGCGGGCTGGCGGCGACGCTCGCCGACGATGAGCGCTGGACCGTGGTCGCGCAGGCGGCCAACGGCCGCGCTGCCGCCGAGCTGGTCGTGCTGCATGAGCCCGACATCGCCATACTCGACCTGAGCATGCCGGAGCTCAACGGGCTCGATGCGACCCGCCGGATCCTCGCCGCACGCCCCGAGACCAGCGTCCTGATCCTCACCGCCCACGAATCCGAGCAGCTGGTGCGCGAGGTGCTCTCGGCCGGCGCGCGCGGCTATGTGCTCAAGTCCGACGCCGGACGGATCCTGGTGCGCGCGGTGGAAGCGCTGCTGGAGGGCCAGACGTTCTTCACTTCCAAGGTTGCGCGCCTGGTCCTCGAGGGCTACCTGCGCGGCGGGGGGAGCGGCGAGCCGCAGGATTCCGCGACGACGCTGTCGGTACGCGAGCGTGAGATCGTGCAGCTGCTCGCCGAGGGCGCCAGCAACAAGGAGGTCGCGCGCTCGCTCGGTATCAGCGTCAAGACCGCCGAAACCCATCGAAGCAACATAATGCGTAAGATGGGCTTCGCTTCGCTCTCGGACCTGGTGAAGTACGCCGTGCGCAACAAGATCATCGAGATTTGAGCTGGCGCCATCGAGATTTGCGCCAGCTCGCGGCGGAGCGCACGCGCGCGAGCGGCCACTACAGAGTTTCCCCCGGGCCTTTACCCAATTCCTGCAATTCTGTAGCGGAACTCGTCCGCGTACCTTGGCGCCCCATGGAAGGCCTCGGCAACCACGGACGGTAATTGGCGTGACGGTCGATGGGTGGCTCGCAGGGCTAGCGGCAGTGATCGCTCTAGCTGCTTCCCATACCACACTGGATGTGACCACACGCCTGTCGGCCTCTTCGCGCCGGCGCGTGCTGTGCAGGACCGTGTCCGGCGCACTCGCGCTTGGTGCGGGGCTGTGGGGCCTCGATCTGGTCGGTCTGCTCGCCCTCGGGACGCAGAGCTGGGCCGATACCGATGTCACGATTCTTTTCGCAGCGTTCGCGGTCGCCGTGCTCGACCTCATGGGAATGCTCGCGGTGTTCGCAGGGAGCGAGCCAAGCACCTCGAGAATTCTGGCCGGGGGCACGGCGGCCGCGGCAGGGATATCGGCAACCTATTGGACCAGCGTCGCCGCGCTCGGTCCAGCCCGCCCTGCCGGGGGCATCGTTCGACCCCTCATTCTTTCTCTCGCCCTGGCCTTCGCCGCTCTCACCAGCGCGCTCTGGCTGCGCTACCGTGTCGCCACCAAGCCCTCCTGGTCCGGAATCACGGCCAAGGCTGCCGCCGCGCTCCTCGGCGCCGCGGCGCTGCTGCTGCTGCCCATCAGCGGCTGGCGGGGCGCCAGCTTCGACTTCAGCCACTTCGGCCAGGGACCCGGTGCCGGCCGCCAGTTCCTCGCGCTCGCGCTCGGCGCCGCGGGCCTCGCGATACTCGCCATCACCCGCATCGCGATCTTCTACGAGCGCCGCCTCTCCGAGCGCACCGCGCAGTGCACCCGCGAGCTCGAGGAGGTGCACACGCGGCTCCAGTACCTCGCCACCCACGACTCCCTCACCGGGCTGCCGAACTGGTTGCTCTTCAAGGAGCGGCTCGCGCAGGCGGTATCGGACACCGGTCGTCCCGAGCGCGCCATCGCCGTCGCGGTGCTCGACCTGGATCATTTCAGCTCGCTGAATCATTCGCTCGGCCACGGCGCCGGCGACTGGCTGCTCTCGGAAGTCGCCCGACGGGTCGGCGCGGTGCTGCGTCCCGGGGACCTGCTGGCGCGTCTCGGGAGCGATGAGTTCGTCGTGATGATCGACAGTCTTTCGGCGCGCGTCGATGCCGAGAGCATCACACGCAACATCCTCGCGGAGCTGCGCGAGCCGTTCTCGATCAACGGCGCCGACGTCAACGTACGCCCCAGTATCGGCGTCAGTGTATGGCCCGATGACGGCCGCCGGGTCGACGACCTGCTGGCCCACGCCGAGGTCGCCATGGCGCTCGCCAAGGAGCGCGGCGGCGAGGTGCAGTTCTTCCAGCGCGGCATGACGGACTCGATGCACGAGCGCCTCGCGCTGGAGAACGACCTGCGGCGCGGACTCGCGGCGGGCGAGTTCGAGCTGTCGTTCCAGCCCGTGATGTCCACCAAGACCGGGCGGATCATCACGGCCGAGGCGCTGCTGCGCTGGCGCCATCCGCTGCGCGGCGTGATCGGCCCCTCTTCCTTCATTCCGCTCGCCGAGGAGACCGGACTCATGATCCCGCTCGGCGCGTGGGTGATCCGCGAGACGTGCCGCCAGGCGCGTGCCTGGAAGCTCGACGCCGGCTCGCAGGTTCGCCTGGCGGTCAACCTGTCCGCCACCCAGTTCCGGCACCAGAACCTGGTCGAGGTGATCCGCGCAGCCCTGGCCGCGGAGAGCCTCGATGCTCGCTGCCTCGAAATCGAGCTCACCGAGAGCGCGGTCATGACCAACCCCGAGGAATCGGTCGGGGTGCTGAAGCAGCTGCGCAAGATGGGCATCACCGTCGCGGTCGACGACTTCGGCACCGGGTACTCGAGCTTGAGTTACCTGCGGCGCTTCCCGATCGACAAGCTGAAGATCGATCGCAGCTTCGTGCGCGACCTCGCGACCAGCCGCACCGACGAGTCGATCGTGCGCGCCATCATCTCCCTCGCCCACAGCGTCGGCCTGCAGGTCGTCGCCGAGGGTGTCGAGACCGAGGAGCAGCTGAGCTGCGTGCGCGCCCTGGGCTGCGATCACTGGCAGGGGTACTACTGCTGCGAGCCGCAGCCGGCGGAGCTGTTCGGCGGCATGCTGTTCGATCAGGCCGGCAACCGCCCCGAGCTCGACCGGCCGGCACGCCCGGCCCGTACCATCAGCGCCGCGACTCTGCCCTGACCCCTGACCGCCCGCCCGCGGTACCGGCATGCCGCTGATCCGCTCCCATTGCTGCTCATCGAATCGCTGCGACCGGCCGCGTTGCCGGCGCGCTCGCCACGGTTCCGCCGAGCCGAGCCCCGTCCCGGCACTGGCCTGCCGCACCGCACGACGCACTCGTTGCCGCACGGCGCCGTTGCGAGTCTCGCCGCACTGAGCTGCCCGGCCGCCCCTGCCTCACGGCCAGATGACGCCCGCCGTCGCGACGCGACACAATAGGCGGGTTGAAGGGGGGATGAGCCGGTGAGCCTGCGCAAGTGCCCTGACTGTGGTCTGGACGTCTCGTCCGCGGCCGCCGCCTGTCCTCACTGCGGCCGGCCGATCCGCCGCAACGCCTCTCGGATCGGGCTCTCCGGCCTCCTCGTCATCGCGGTGTTGTGCGCCGGCGTCCTCGTCTGGCGCCTGAGCTCGCAGTACGACGAGACCCCGCAGAAGGCGCGGGCGACTGCCCCCGAGACCAGCATCGCGCAGCCCAGCCGGGCGGATGAGGGGCTCACCGCGACGGTCGGCTACAACCGCAAGCTCTCAATGTTCCGTGTACAGAACGCCGACTCGTTCGCGTGGACTCACTGCCAGCTCGCCATCAACGCCGCGGGCATCTCCTCGGGCTACACGCACGACGTCGAGGAGATCCTGCCGGGTAGCACGGACGCGGCGCTGCTCGCGAGCGCCGAGTTCGTCGACGGCGAGGGCCGCAGGTTCGAGCCGGCCACGCAACAGGTGGCGACGCTCGATGTCTCCTGCGAGACCCCGAACGGCCAGCGCTCCTACGGAGGAAAGTTCTGACTACTGCGGCTTCGGTGCGGGACCCACCGCACCACCGCCGTGCGTTGCCGCTCGCTCCTGCACAACGACCGGGCGGCCGCGGATCGCGGGTTTGCCGGCCGCAGGCAATCTTGCCGCCTAAGCGCTTGAAAGCGCACGAGCGGCGCGCTCGCCCGCCGATGGCACGACCGTTGCATCGCGCTCATGCGTGAGCCTCGATCACCCAGGAGTTGTCGATCTACCGGATGGACCAGGGGCGGGAGGCAGAGCGGCGTCGGTCCCCTCTGAGCACTCTGTCTCCCGCTTCTGGTCACTCCGTCTCGAGCCGGGGGCGCCGCCGCGCTTCGTCGCATCCTTCAGGCCGAGAGCTCGACGGTCCAGGTCACCGGGATCTCGGCCAGGAGTGAGGAGCGCACGCTGCAGTATTTCGTCACCGCAAGCTCCACCGCCCGCGCTACCTTAGCCGGCGCAGCGTTCGGCGCGCGGATCGAAAAATGCAGAATCACTGCGGCCAGACGCCGCGGCGTCGCATCCACGCGGTGCGCCTCCACGGTCACTTTCAGCGCCGCGGCGGGGGTGCGCTGCTTGGCGAGGATGGACACGATGTCGGTTGCGGCGCAGGAGGCGAGCGCGGCGAGCAATGTGTCGAACGGGCTCGGTGCGCTTCTGCCGTCGCCGTCGATGCGGATTTTCGGCCCGTCCGCGCGGTGGGCCTCGAACTCGCTCGCGCTGATCCAGTCGACCTCGATCGCGGGATGAGAAAACAGCTTCGCGGAGGCCTCGGGCATACTTCAAGTGTCGGCCGAGGACTGTGCCGCGGCAACCTGCCGGGCCAGGCGTGCCCAGATGCGCGCGCAGTCCGGCCCCGGAAATCCCCCGGGGGCGAGTGCCGCCTGACCCGCCTCCTCGTCGAGGCGCCCCGCCCGCAGCAGCACCGCGAGAGCGCCGCAATAGCGGCCGAAGCGCAGCGACCGGCCGAGCCCGCTGAGCGCCCCCGCCTGCTGCCCGGCCGATTGCTCCTCGAGCGCGGTGAGGATGCGGCTCGAGAGCTCCCACTCCTGCGCGACGCGGCGCGCGACCGTGGCCGCATGATGCTCGATCAGCGCCCCGACGGTGGCTGCATCGGCCGGCGCCCCGGTCCGGGCGTACTCGTCCATCGTGGCGCGAAATACCAGGATCGTGCCGAGCCCCTGCAGCAGTGCCAGCAGCTGGCCCGCGAACGGATCCTCGTCCGCGATGATCGCCGCATAGGCTTCGGCGGCGGTCGCCGCATACTGCGTATGCTCCCAGGTGATGTCCGGGAAAGGCTTGAACTCACCCGCGGACGTTCTGAACACCGGTTGCAGCAGCGCCGCGGCCATCAGCGAGCGGATGCCCGAGGTCCCGAGCAATGCCACCGCCCGGTCGAGGCTCTCCACCGGCTCTGAGTTGACGCGATAGAAGGCGCTGTTCGCGAGACGCAGCAGGTTGCCGGCCAGCGCTGGATCCTGCGCGATGAGCCGCGCCTGCTCGCGCCGCGAGACGCTCTCGTCATTCACCGCCTGCACGAGCTTCGGCAGGAGCAGCGGCCGGCGCGGTGCGTATTCGGGCTTGAGGACCGGACCGGAAAGCAGCGCCTCGATTGTCGCTGCGACCTCCCGGTGTGCTGGCGCCCCGGCGCGAGGCCGCGCCGGAACACCGAAGGCGAGCTCCGCGAGCTGCGTCGAGATCTGGGGCGTCGACCCCTGCTCCGGTGATCCGGTAGTGACGTCCTGGGCTGCCGCGGCCGGAGCCGCCGCCGCAGGGTCCGGCTCGGTCGCAACACGCGCTCGCCCGGCCTCCGGTCGCCGGCCCGAGCGTACGAAGGCGATGAGCGCAAAGGAAAGCGCGATGAGGGCGGCCAGGAAGAGGATCAGTCGGACCATCGGGCTCTCGTCGTTTGCCCAACTCTAGCGGAATCCGAGCTCGGACCTCGGGTTCTCTCCAATGGAGTAGGCCCCCTCCGCCCGAAGGCAGGGCGCTCCGCCGGGGCCGTGCACCCTAAACTCTTCGTGTAGCGACTAGAGGTGTTGGTGATGCAATTCTTCCTGTTCGATCTGGCCGCGACGCTGCTCTTCCTGGCCGGCTATCTCACGCTCGTCACACTGCGCCAGGCGCGCGCCCTGCCGGCTGGGTCGACCGCGCAGGGGTCCCGCGCCGCTCACCACTCCGGCTGAGAGCCGCAGCGACCCGCCAGCGCGGAAGTGGCCGCGGGCGCCTCGTCCGCGGTAGCCTCCCGCTTCGTGATCGTTCACCTCGTCGACGGCACCTACGAGCTGTTCCGTCATTTCTATGGGCTGCGGCGCTTCGCCCAGGGTGATGCTCCGCCCTTCGGCGCGGCCGTCGGAGTGCTTAACACCATCCTCGAGATGATCGAGGGAGGAGCGACACATCTCGGCGTCGCAACCGATCACGTCATCGAATCCTTCCGCAACCGCCTGTGGTCGGGCTACAAGACCGGCGACGGCGTGGAGCCAGCGCTGCTACGACAGTTTCATCCGCTCGAGGAGGCGCTGGAGGCGATGGGCGTCGCCGTGTGGCCGATGGTGGAGCTCGAAGCGGACGATGCGCTTGCAACGGCCGCGCGCCTTGCGGCCGCCGATGAGCGCGTACAGAAGGTCTCGATCTGGACTCCGGACAAGGACCTCGCGCAATGCGTCCAGGGCGAGCGGGTGGTGCAGGTTGACCGCAGGAGCAAGCAGATCCGTGACGCCGCCGGGGTACGCGCCAAGTTCGGAGTGGAGCCGCAGAGGATTCCGGACTACCTCGCGCTGGTCGGCGACGCCGCGGACGGCTATCCCGGACTCGCCGGCATCGGGCCGGTGACCGCCGCGCGGCTCATTGGAAAGTACGGAGCGCTCGAGCAGTTCCCGACGGAGGTGCTCGCCGAGCGCCGCGACCTCGCCCTCCTCTTCAAGCAGCTCGCGACGCTGCGGACCGATGCCGAGCTGTTCGCCGATGTGGACGAGCTCGCCTGGCGCGGCACCCGGGGCGAGTTCGATGCCTGGGCCGAGAGGTTCGCGAGTCCCCGTCTGCTCGAGCGCAGCCGCAAGGCCGCCGCCCGCCTGGCGCGGAGCTGAGGGCGCGCGTGCCGCAGGGGATGCACTACTTTCCGGTCGCCGCTCCGGCGCTGCTCGGGCTCGCGCTCCTGTTCGCGGTCGTCGCGGGCTTCGTCGCGGCACGGCTCGTCAGCTTTGCCTCCGCCAGCATGGGACTCGCCCCCGGTACCATGATGGGAGTGCTGCTGGCCTCGCTCCTCGGCAGCTACATCAACATCCCGATCGCCTATCTGCCCGAGCACCACGTGAGCGCCCGCGCCGTCGTCAGCTACTTCGGCGTGCCCTACGTGGTGCCGGTAGTGCGCTCGACGGTCACGGTGCTGGCCATCAACGTCGGCGGCGCCGTGATCCCCATCATCATGTCGCTCTATCTGATGATGCGGAATCAGCTCTACACCCTGAGCTTCTGGGGAATAGCCGTGGTGGCGCTGGCCTGCCATCTGCTCGCGAGGCCGGTACCCGGTATCGGGATCGCCGAGCCCATCTTCGTTCCCTGCCTCGTCACGACCGTCATGGCGCTCTCCCTGTCGAGACGCCATGCCGGGGCACTCGCCTACATCTGCGGCAGCCTCGGTACGCTCATCGGCGCCGATCTCATGAACCTCGGCAAGATCAGCGGGCTCGGTGCGCCGGTCGCATCGATCGGCGGCGCCGGAACCTTCGACGGCATCTTCGTCATCGGCCTGTTGTCGGTGGTCTACGCGGGCTGGTTTTCGGGGAGCCAAGCCAGGCGCAATCGCGCCGTGTGACGGCGCAGGTCGGCGCTACGGGAGACGGGGGCCTAAGCCCGGTCGGCGTAGATCAGACGTCCGGGTCCGAGCCGGCTCAGCAGCTCCTCGAGGCTCTCCTGCGAAACGGCGAAGCAACCTTCGCTTCGTCCGAGCATGCCCCGCTCCCCGACCATCTCGCGACTGACATACCAGGCGCTGTGCACGACGAGGCCGCGCGGCTCCGCGTTGCTGTTGGTGGCGTCGAGTCCCTCGAGGCGTATGGAGCGGCCGTGCGCACCGAGATACATGCCGGCGGTCCTGAAGGCACCGGCCGACGTCGCGTACGAGTGCGGCTCATTGGAGAAGCGCTCGAGCCAGCCCGTATGCGCCGGATCCGAGCCGCGGCCGTGCGCGACCCAGTGCGAGCCCACGCTCCCGTCGCCGAGATTCACCAGGTGGAAGCGGCGCGCGCTCGAGGCCAGCGAGAAATCAGCCACCGCGATGACGTCGCGATGCTCGATCAGGTGAGCATGCTGCTGGAGCGCCGCCTGCGCACGCGCAAGGAGAGCGGGTGGGACCGCACTCGTGGCCCATGCGGCGCGCGGAAACGAGCCGACCGCCGCGGTACCGACGCCCCCCAAGGCGGTCCGCAAGAACCAGCGACGCGAGCGCCCCAGCGATGAGCGAGAAACGGACATATTCGTAATGAGACCCCTTAAAAACGCCAAAGTTCCCTTTCCGGGCCGCTCGTGTGGATTCTACGGATAG